>Ga0102953_1000463_pt1 | contig 28165 bp, 25 predicted proteins | sample SalPon2A_C_D2_MG_FD_78509 | JGI IMG/M metagenome (GOLD analysis project Ga0102953, IMG submission 78509) | Soil microbial communities from South San Francisco under conditions of wetland restoration - Salt Pond MetaG R2A_C_D2_MG | ecosystem: Environmental > Terrestrial > Soil > Wetlands | place... | reverse complement strand
CGGGGCGACCTTCCCCGCGCTCTGGACGCCTCCGCCGCGGACGTGGCCGGTACGGGCGCCACCGGCACGGGCGCCACCGGCACGGCCAAGACCGGCACGGCAGGCAGCGGCACGGCCGCGAGCGCCGGCACTCGAGACGCCACGCCACCGGCCGGATCGCGCGAGGGCGCAGAGGGCGAGCTCACAGCGCCCGAGCGCACCGAGCCCGAGCGCACAGCGCCCGAGGGCACAGCGCCCGAGGGCACAGCGCCCAAGAGCAGCGAGCGCAAGGGCCGCGAGCGCAAGAGCAGCCAGCGCAAGGGCAGCCAGCGCCCGACGGGCTCGCCGGCCGGGTCCGAGATGGGACCGGCGGCGGAGTCGACGGCGGGCGCCGAAGACGCCCGGTCCCCGGCCGACGAGGGTGTCGCGGCCGCTCGGCAGAGCCCGGCCGACGCGCCCCCGGCGGGCGGGAACGCCGAGCCGGACCGGCCACCGCGATCCGCGCCGGAAGCTCCGCCGGAAGGGGCGACGGATACCGGAGAGACCGTGGACGCGGAACGCGCCGGCACCGACGAGGCGCCGCGCAAGCCCCTGGTCTGGCGCGAGGTGAAGGCGAAGGCCGGGCCGCAGCTCAAGGCCTTCCTCAAGCCCGCGAAGGAGTCGCTCGAAGGCGACGTGATGCGGCTGCGATACGACGAGGTGCACCGCTTCCATCACGGTCAGCTCCTGGAGCGCTCGGACGAGCTCGCGGCGCTGGTCCACGTGGTGGCCGGGCCGGGTTACACCGTGCTGGTCGAAGGGCCCGAAGGGGGAGCACCAAAAAAAATAGCCTGACGGGGCCCCGCGTCGCGGGCGCCCCGTCCCCCACCACCGAGCGCCGGGGACGAGGGGGGAGCGCGGCCGAGACGGCGCCGCGTTCGGCCGCGCCGGAGGCGCCAGGCCGCACGGACGCGAAAGGCACGGCCCACGGCCATGACGCTTCCGGCGACGCTTCCGGCGAAGCGAGCGACGAAACGCCCGGCGAAGCGCCCGCGGCAGAAGGCGAGGGCGCCGGGAGTGCGGTGGCCCTGGGGGAGGATGCCGCGGGCGAGCGGGGCGAGCCTGCCATCCCGGACGACGTGGCGGTCGGGGAGGAGGAGCTGCCGCCCGACTTCTTCGACGGGCCTTCGCCCCCCCTCGGCAGCGTCGCCCGGACGGGCCGCACGGGACCCGGCCGCACGGGACCCGGCCGCACGCAGGCCCCCCGCTCCCGCGCCGCTCCGACCCGAGCTGAAAGCGGGGGCAGGGGCCGCGATGCCCGTGCCTCGGCGCCCGAGGCCGATCACGCCGTGACGCGGCCCTCCGGCGAGGGCCGCGTCACGGACCTGCACGCTGCGCTGCTGGGCGCCGGTACGTCCGCGGAGGAGGTCCCGGAAGCGGTGCGAGACACGGTCTCCGCCATCGAGGAGCTCTTCCCGGGTGACCTCGTGGCGGCTACGCCTCGCCCGAGCGCGGGCGCGGACGACGACGAGGCCCGCGACCTCGAGGGCCCGAACGACGAGGGCCTCACCGACGAGGGCCTCACCGACGAGGGCCTTTCCGATGAGACCCCGGAGGACGCGTCCGAGCGGCCGTCCGAGGGAGCGTCAGCCGGCGCGGACGAGCGCGGGGGTGCGGAGCCGACGGCCGGGTCGGGCTAGACTGTCGCGGGAGCTCTGATGAACATCCAGAAACTGATGAAGGAAGCGCAACGAGCGCAGAAGCAGATGGCGGAGGCGCAGGAGCGCCTCGCGGGCATGCACGTGGAGGGCAGCGCCGGTGGCGGGATGGTCACGGCCAACGCCAACGGCGACGGCACCATCACCCGCATCCACATCGACCCCAAGGCGGTCGATCCGGAGGACCTGGAGATGCTCGAGGACCTCGTCACCGCGGCCATCAACGACGTCCAGCGCAAGGTCAAGGAGCTGCAGGAGCAGGAGCTCGGCGGCGCGATGGGCGGCCTCGGCGGCATGGGGGGTCTGTTCTGATCCTGCCGTGCGCACCCGTCGGCCGGGATGGCGCCGGCTCGCCGGGACGCCGCGGGACAGGGCGGCATCCGTGAGGTACCCCGTCGCCCTGGTAGCACTGATCCGCGAGCTCGGGAGGCTGCCCGGAATCGGCCCCAAGAGCGCGCAGCGGCTGGCGTTCTACCTCTTCAACCAGCCCGAGCAGGACGTGACGCGCCTGTCGGAGGCGATCCGCGAGGCGAAGGCGTCGCTGGACCGCTGCCCGGTCTGCTTCAACGTCATGACCCGGGGCGAGCCGTCGTGCGCGGTGTGCTCCGACGCACAGCGGGAACGCTCGGTGGTGTGCGTGGTCGAGCAGCCTGCCGACGTGCTCGCGATCGAACGCAGCGGCGAGTACCAGGGCCTCTACCACGTCCTGCACGGCGCCCTCAGCCCCATGAACGGCATCGGGCCGGACCAGCTCACCATCCAGGCGCTCATGGGGCGCGTCGATGCCCCGGAGCTCACCGAGGTGATCCTCGCCACCTCCACCACGGTGGAAGGCGAGGCGACGGCGATGTACCTCGCCAGGCAGCTCGGTGAGCGCGGCATGCAGGTCTCGCGCATCGCATACGGGCTGCCCATGGGCGGGGACCTCGAGTACGCCGACGAGGTCACCCTGGGCCGCGCCATCAGCCATCGCCGTCCCGTCTGAGCGCCAACCCGGTGAGCACGCCGTGGGCTCACCCGGACGACCGAACCGATGCTGCCCAGGCCACGCTTGACAGGGGCGGGGCGGTCCGTATAATGGCGGCGCATTTGAAGGTGGACCCGCATTGACTGCACAGAACCGCACGAAGACCCCCGCCAAGAGCCGCAAGCCCACACGCCTCGTCATCGTGGAGTCGCCGACCAAGGCCCGCACGATCCGGCGATTCCTCCCGGACGAGTACCGGGTCGAGGCCTCGATGGGCCATGTCCGCGACCTGCCGGCATCCGCAGCGGAGATCCCCAAGGACTACAAGGGGACCGCCTGGGCGCGGCTGGGCGTGAACGTCGACGAGGGCTTCAAGCCGCTCTACGTGGTCTCTCCCCGCAAGAAGAGCGTGGTGAGCAACCTGCGGTCGGCGCTGAAGGGCGCCGATGAGCTCTACATCGCGACAGACGAGGACCGCGAGGGGGAGTCGATCGGCTGGCACCTCGTCGAGGTCCTGCAACCGGAGGTGCCGGTCAAGCGCATGGTGTTCCACGAGATCACCGCGGACGCCATCCGCGCCGCGCTGGACGCCACCCGTGACATCGACGCCCACCTCGTCGACGCGCAGGAGACCCGGCGCGTACTCGACCGCCTGGTGGGGTACAGCATCAGCCCGCTGCTGTGGAAGAAGATCGCGCCGAAGCTCTCGGCCGGGCGCGTGCAGAGCGTCGCCGTACGGCTGCTGGTCATGCGCGAGAAGGAACGCATGCGCTTCACGCCGGCCGCTTACTGGGATCTGCAGGCGCGCTTGCGCAAGCTCGGCGCCACCGAGGCGGCGCCGTTCGGGGCCGTGCTGACGCACCTCGACGGCGTACGCGTCGCGGGCGGACGTGACTTCGATCCCGACACGGGCGCTCTGAAGGAAGGGCTCGAGGCCGGGCGCGACGTCCTCCTGCTGGGCGCCGATCGAGCCGCGAAACTGACGGATGCCGCTCGCAGCGCCGCGTGGCGCGTCACCGGCGTGGAGGAACGTGACACCACGCGCTCGCCCGCCGCCCCGTTCACCACCTCCACGCTGCAGCAGGAAGCCAGCCGCAAGCTCGGCCTGGCAGCCCGCGACACCATGCGCGTCGCTCAGGAGCTCTACGAGAACGGCTACATCACCTACATGCGCACCGACTCGACGAACCTCTCCCAGGAGGCTGTGAGCGGCAGCCGGGAGGCGATCCGGACCCGCTACGGCGAGGAGTACCTGAGCCCCCGGCCCCGTCAGTACAAGGGCACGGCGCGCAACGCGCAGGAGGCGCACGAGGCGATCCGCCCCGCCGGCAGCGAGATGCGCACCGCCGAGGAGCACCACCTGCGCGGAGCTCAGGCCGCGCTCTACGACCTGGTGTGGAAGCGCACCGTCGCCACGCAGATGGCGGACGCCCGCCTGAAGTTCGTTACCGCCCGCATCGCCGCGACCACGGAGCAGGGTCTGGCGGCGTTCCGCGCCACGGGCCGAACCACCCTCTTCCCCGGCTTCTTCCGGGCGTACGTCGAGGGGTCTGACGACCCCGAGGCCGCCCTCGACGACAGGGAACAGCCTCTGCCGGAGCTCGCCGAAGGGGACGACCTCGGTGCGGTCGACGTCACGCCCGAGGGTCACGAGACCAAGCCGCCGGCGCGCTACACCGAGGCGTCGCTGGTGAAGCTGCTGGAAGCCGAGGGGATCGGCCGCCCCAGCACCTACGCCAGCATCATCGACACCATCCAGCGGCGCGGCTACGCCCGCAAGAACGGCTCGCAGCTCGTGCCCACGTTCATGGCCTTCGCCACCAACAACCTGCTCGAGCGGCAGTTCACGCGCCTGGTGGACACCGAGTTCACGGCCAACATGGAGGCCGCCCTCGACGACATCGCCGCCGGGGGGCTGGCATCCAGGCCCTACCTGCGGGACTTCTTCCGCGGCGAGGACGGCATCGAGGCGCGCGTCAGCGCGGGCCTCGAGGGCATCGACGCCCGCGAGATCTCCACCGTCGCCAACCCGCGCTGGGACCCGTTCGTGGTCCGGGTCGGGCGTTACGGCCCCTACGTCGAGGGGCCGGTCGAGGGCGGGGAGCTCAAGACCGCCTCGCTGCCGGACGATCTCGCGCCCGGCGACGTCAGCAAGGAGATGCTCGAGACCCACCTCCGCGAGGCATCGAAGGGCGACGTGGAGGTCGGCAGCTTCCCGGACGACGGCCAGCCGATGCTGCTCAAGCGCGGCCCCTACGGCCCGTACCTGCAGCTCGGCGTCGACCCCGAGGGCAAGGGCGAGAAGCCCAAGCGGGTGTCGCTGCCGCCCGGGCTGCAACCGCACGACGTCCACGAGGAGCTGGCGGTGCGCCTCCTACGGCTGCCGGCCAGCCTCGGCGACCACCCCGACTCCGGCGCGCCCGTCGATCTCGGCATCGGCCGTTTCGGTCCCTACGTCCGCCATCAGGGGGTGTACGCCTCGGTTCCCAAGGACACCTTCGTGCTGGACGTGACGCTCGAGCAGGCGCTCGAGCTGCTGCAGAAGAAACAGGCACGGAACAAGCCGCTGCGGGTGCTCGGCGAGCACCCCGAGAGCGGAGCCGCCGTTGACGTCCGCGACGGGCGTTACGGGCCGTACGTCAAGAGCGGCAAGGTGAACGCCTCCCTTCCCAAGGACGTGTCCCCCGACGACGTGACGCTCGAGCAGGCCGTCGAGCTGCTCGCCCAACGCGCGGCCAAGACGGGCAAGGGTGCGCCCGCCAGGTCTACGAAGGGCAAGACGGCCAAGGGCAAGGGCGCCAAAGGCAAGGCCGCCAAAGGCAAGGGCGCCAAGGCCAAGGGCGCCAAGCGGGCGCGCGGCGCCGCGCCGAAGCGCCCCAAGGCCACGAACGAGGACCTCAGACCCTTCCTGGACGAGCTCGACCCTCAGGTCGCCGACGTGGTGCGCCGTGTCGAGGGGATGAACGGCAGTGAGCCGCAACCGCACGATGACGTGGCGCGGGCCCTGAACCTCGAGCCCGGGGACGTCGAGCGGTTGCACAAGCGCGGCATGTTCAAGCTGCGCATGGCGTTCGGCAGGAGCCGCAGCCAGGGCCAAGAGGCCGGCCCGGCCTGAGCCGCGGGCCGATGGACGAGCCGCCGGTCGCGGGACCCCGCGACGTCGGGCCGGGAGAAGCAGGATCGGGAGAGCCAGCGTTGGAACAACGCGCGCACGTCGGCGAGTCGCTCAACCTGCTCGCCCTCGCCCGGGCCTCCGGCGAGGGCACGACCGCCGTGCCGGGCACCTACCTGAGCGTCCGGCGCGTGGCGGGGCGTGTGCGGGAGCGCACCGCCTCGGCGGCCTGGCTGCTGGTGCTCGAGGGGCGCCTGATCGTGGACCTTCCGCACGGGGACTTCCGCATCCTGGCCCGGGGGGACGCGCTCCACCTACCCGCAGACCTGGACATGACCCTCCAGAGCGTCGAAGGGGAGGCGCTGCTGGTGTGGCGGTCCTCCACCACCCCCTGACGGACCCGGCCGCTGGCTAGACTGGAGGGGTGCGGAGGACGTCCGTCACCGAGGGGATCGTGATCCGTCGCCTGGCGCTGCCGAGCGGGGACGTGGTGGCGACGCTGCTCAGCGAGCACGGCAAGTGGCGCGGCGTGGCCCGCAAGGGCAAGTTGCCGGGCGGCAACCTCGGCCGCCTCAGCCTCTTCCACGACGTCACGGTGCAGTTCTACCGTCGCCGCGAGGACGACCTTGCGCTGCTCACCCAGGTGCGCCTCAACGGCGCGCTGCCGAACCTCAGCAGGCCGGACGTCTACCCCTACGCGCACGTCCTGGCCGAGCTCACCGATGCCCTCACGGTCGACGTCCACCTCGGCGAGAAGGTGCACGCCTACCTGGCCAGCGGCCTGCGGGGGCTGAACCGGCACGCCGACCCCGACCTGGTGGCGCTCGTCTACGCCTGGAAGCTCTTGGGGCTGGCGGGCCTGGCTCCCGCCACCGACGCCTGCCTCCGGTGCGCGACGCCCGGGCCGCTGGCGCGTTTCGACATCGCCGGCGGCGGCCTCACCTGCGCACGCTGCGGCCAGGGCGTGCCGATCGGCGAGCAGGCCTCGGCCGATCTGCGCCGGCTGGCCGCCGCGCCGGTGAACGACGGCCTGCGTCGCCCTCCCGACGACCGGGCGTTGCAGTGGCGCCTGCTCGCGCGCTATGCCGCGTACCACGTGCGCGAGCTGCGCAGCCTGGCCGCCACCCGGGCCTTGGCGGACGCTGCTGCGCCCGACGCCCCGAGCGCCGACGACACCGGGACGGCCCGTGGCTGAGCCGCTCAGCGCGCCGCTCGCCGCCGTCGCCGCCCTCCTGGCGGGCTACCTCCTCGGCTCTCTGCCGATGGCCGCCTGGGCGGCACGCCTCCGGGGCAGGCGCATCTTCGAGCTGGGCTCGGGGAACATGGGCGCGATGAACACCGCCCGCCACCTCGGCATGGCGTCGGGCGTGGCCGTCCTCCTGCTCGACGTCCTCAAGGGCGCGACCGCGACCTTCGTCGGCCTGCTCCTGGCCGGACTGCCGCCGCTCGCGCCGGACGCCGCGCCGGCGCGGCTGGCCGCACCCCTCGCGGCCGGCCTGGGCGCCATCCTCGGACACGGCTTCTCCCTCTACGCCGGGTTCCGCGGAGGCAAGGGGCTGGCCGCCGCCTTCGGCGCGGCGCTTCCGCTCTACCCCGCCGGCGCGGCGGCGGGCGGGACGCTGCTGATCGCGCTCACCCTGCTGATGCGCGGGCGCTCGGGCGTGGCGGCGGTCATCAGCGTGGCGCTCTACCCGTTCCTGGCGACCGCGACCCTCCGCGCTCTCGGCGCCGACTCGGCGTGGGCCCTGAGCGTCGGTGCCGGCATCGCCACGGTCGCGGCGGTCGTGCTGTTGCGGCACCACCTGGCCTATCGTCGCGAGCGGGCGCAGCGGGGCTAGGAAGAGGGCCCGGCGCCAGCCACGGGCCCCGGTGCTACTGCCAACGCTCGCGCCCCTCGGCGGGCTCGGACAGCGCCAGCGCGCGCGCCTCACCGACGAGGAACAAGCTGCCGGCCACCACCACCGTGCCGTCCCTGCCCGCCAGCTCGCCGGCGCGGGCGAGCGCCTCCGCGAGGCCGTCTATCGCGACGGCGCCCGGCACCGCACGCGCCACCCGCTCCGGCGCCAGCGCCCGCGGGCTCGACGCCGCCCGCGTGGCGATGACGTGGTCGGCGAGCGGCGCCAGCGCAGCGGCGACGGCCGCCACGTCCTTGTCCGCCGACATCCCCAGCACCAGCACGGGCACGCGCCCTTCGAGCCGCCGGAGCGCGCGGGCCAGGGCGGCCGCGGCCTCGGCGTTGTGGGCGCCGTCGAGCACCAGCCAGCCGTCGTGGGAACGGAGCCGTTCCAGCCGGCCCGGCCAACGGGTCGCCTCCGCGGCCCGGCCGGCGGCGTCGGGACCGACCCCCAGCACGGCGGCGCCGACCAGGGCCAGCGCCACGTTGCGCGCCTGGTGGGCTCCCACCAACGGGGTGCGGGCGCGCAACGGCCCGAAGGGTCCCTCCAACGCGAGCTCGAGCCCGTCCCAACCGAGGTCCGTCACGCCCACCTCGACCTCGCGGCTGAGGGCGCGCAACCGCACGCCCCGCGCCTGCGCCGCGACGTCGAGCCAGCGCAGCGCCTCGCCTTCCGCCCCCGTGAACGCCGGCACGCCGGGCCGGAGGATGCCCGCCTTCTCGCGCGCGATCTCGCGCAGGGTTCCGCCCAGCACCGCGGTGTGGTCCAGCGCCACTCCGGTCACCAGCGACAGCGCGGGGGACACGATGTTGGTGGCGTCGAAGCGCCCTCCCAGGCCGACCTCCAGCACGGCGCTGTCCACGCCGGACTCGGCGAACAGGAGCATCGCGGCCGCTATGAGCGTCTCGAAGAAGGTGGCGTCCAGCGCGTCGGCGTGCGGCCTGATCCGCTCCAGCGCATCTTCGAGCGCGGCCTCGGGCACGGCCCTCCCGTCCACGACCACGCGCTCCTGCAGGCGCTGGAGGTGCGGGCTGGTGGTGAGGCCGACCCGCTCGCCGCCTTCACCCAGGGCCGCCGCCAGCACCGCGGCGGTCGTGCCCTTCCCGTTGGTCCCCCCCACCAGGACGCAACGGTAACGGTCCTGGGGGTCGCCGAGGCGGCCGGCGAGCTCGCGCATGCGCGTCAGCTCGAGCCGCGCGCCGAACCGCTGACGGGCGTACAACCAGGCCAGGACGTCGTCGGCGTCAGGTCTCGTCATCGATGCGCCGGAGCCACTCGGCCTCGCCTCCCTCCTGGTGATGCCCGGCGACCAGCCGCGCCACGTCCTCGCTGCCGCCGGCCGCGCGGATCATGTCGGCACCGTAACGGTGGTGGTGGCGCTTGACCTGCATGGCGCCGGCGAGGCCGCCGAGGCGCGGCTCCGGCGGTAGCGGACGGGTCGGCAGCAGGTGCACGAGCACCCGCTCGAGGACGCGGTAGGGACGCTCCGCCTTGCCCACGTCGTGAAGCAACCCCGCGCGTAGCAGCACGGAAGGGGCGCCGGGGTGCCGGGCGATCAGCGCCTTGGTGACCTCGCAGGCGTGATCGCGATCGCGCGGATCCATCCGGAGGTAGAGGCGGTACTCCGCCCCGCTCAGCCGAGCCTTCGCGAAGGCATCGTCGGGGGCCGCCAACCCCGGCGCCAGCCCGCGCAGGGCGCGCCTCGCCGCGTTGAGGTACCAGGCGCTCGGCTTGGCCATGCCTTCGGAGTCTACCGCCGCAAGGGTCCCGCCCCGGCTGGGTTATGCTGGCGCCGCCGGGAGCCCGGAGCTCCGGCCGTGGCCGCCCATGACACATCGCCGCACCGCCAACGACAACACCGCCAACGAGCGCGCCGGCCGTCACCGCACGGTACGCAGGCTCGTCGCCTTCGCGCTGCTGACCTGCCTGCTCGTAGCCGCGACGGCCTGGGGCCAGGACGCACCCGCGGGCGGCACCGGCTCGGGCGCGCCGGGGGCGGTCGCGTCGCCCACCACGCCGGACGCGGGCTCGGGGCCATCGAGCCCCACCGCCATCGGCATGACCGGCCGGGATCCTGCGGCCCTCGCCGACCGTGCGGTGCAGACCTGGCTCAAGCGCACCCCCATCGCCATCCAGGACCTCGCGAGGCTGGACACCCCCCAGCTCTGCCGCGCCTTGCCGGACATGATCGCGCACCCGGCTCCGCAACCCGGTACCCAGGTGCACGTCAACGACCGCCAGGAGCGGCCCGCCGCCGATGCCCAGCACAAGCGCTTCACCTACAGTGCGGTGCGCCCGGGCGACCAGCTCGACGTCGTCGAGGTGCAGCTCAGCAAGCAGGGGGACCTCTATACGGTCGACAAGGTCGGTTACCGCCAGAACGTGGAGCCGGGCGCGGTGCGCTCCTGGCTCCAGGGGCCCACCGCATCGTGGATCTTCATCGCCTTCACCCTGCTGATCCTCTACGGGCTTCTCACGCGCTCTCCGCTGCGCCGCTGGCTGGCCGAGGGGTGGTCGTACATCCGCGAGCACCGCCGCCTGGTGATCGGCACGTTCGTCTTCCTCTACGGCATGTTCGCCCTGGGGGCGCTGGTCGGCACCTCGCTGCCCAAGGAGTGCGAGACCGCCGTGGTGAGCGTGGTGACGACGGCCGTCACGAGCGTGGGCGCCACCCAGGCGTACGGCAGCGGCAACATCGTGCGCGCGGCGGTGACCACCTACTACCAGAACTTCGTGGTGGTGACGCTGTCGGTCACCTTCACGCTGGCGTTGCTGCTGGGCGTGCCCGCCTATCTGCTCTCCATGGGCTCCTACTTCGTGCAGGGCATCCCTTTCGGGCTGATCGGCACGGCCAACGCCCTGCAGCTCGTGCTGGTGCTGATCCTGCTGCTCATCGAGCTGAGCAGCTACTTCATCGTGGTTGCCGGCGGGGGCATGTTCCTCGCCACGCTCGTGCGCCGCGGCCTGGGTGCGCTTCCCGACGCCTTCCGCAAGCTCGCCTCGATGCTGCCCTTCGCGATGGTGATGCTGCTGGTCGGCGCCTGGTACGAGGCCTTCGTGGTGCTCAGGCTGGGCGGTTGAGGACCGCCCCGCCGCGCTTCCCGAGCAGGGCGCGCGTCACGTTGCCGACGTCCATGAGGTCCGCCGCCCTGGCGTAGGCGCCCGCGTCCGGCCCGAGCGCCAGCAGCGGCACCGGGTTGAACGAGTGGCGTGAGGTCGACAGGTCCTCCACGTTCCCGTGATCGCTGGTCAGCACCAGCGTGGTCTCCCCCAACAAGGGTGCGAGCGCCGCGACCAGGCCGTCGATGGCCTCGAGCAGCGTCACGGCGTCGGCGTGGCGCTGCTGGTGCCCGAAGCGGTCGGTCGGCCACACGTCGTAGAACGTGAACGCGTGGGAGGCAGCCAACCGGGCCAGCCGTTCGGCAGCCCGGGCAGGCGTGATCGGGGCGAGGGCGGCGTCGAGCTCCTGGAAACCGTGCCCGGTCACGTCGGCCCCCAACCCGACGCCGCCTTGGTAGGCGGCCAGGTCGATGAGCCGCACCCCGGCGGCGCGCGCCGCCACCACCGGCGCGTTGGCGCGAGAGCGTCGCCCCTCCAGGGCTCGGAAGTACCCCTCCGGGTAGGCGTTGGCGAGGGCCGCGGCGCCGTCCGCGTCGTGGAAGGCGGTGTCCTGCTCCAGCACCCGCTTCAAGGTGGGCCCGGGCCACGGCCCGTAGTGGCGCCCCATGAGCTCGGCGCCGTTGAGCCCGGTCAGCAGGCTGGTCTGCCCCGTGGCCGACTGGGGCAGACCTTCGACGCCCAGCCCCGCGTCGAGCCGCCGGAAGACGGCGCCGTTGGCGCCGCCCGCCGGCGTGTCGGCGACCAGCTTCCCGCCGGCGAGGCCCTCCAGCGTGGGCAACTCGGCGGCCGCCAGGGGGTTGCGCTCGGGGTCGCGATCGCCGAGGCCGACGCCGTCCAGGAACAGCATCAGCACGCGGCGCGGGCCCGCCTCAGCCAACCCCCATCGCCTCCTTGGCGCGTGCCAGGGTGCGGGCCGCGACCTCGCGTGCCCTCTCCGCACCCCGCGCGAGCACCGCGTCGACACCGGCAGGGTCCGCCATGATGGCATCGAAGCGCTCCCGTATGGGGTGCAGCGCCTCCAGCACGGTCTCCGCGACGGCCTTCTTGAGGTCGCCATAGCCCTTGCCGTCGAACTCCGCCTCGATCTCCTGCATGGGGCGCCCTTGGAGCGTCTGCAGGATGGTGAGCAGATTCCTCACCCCCGGCGACGCGGCCTCGTAGCGCACCTCGCGGCCGGAGTCGGTCACCGCCGACATGATGGCCTTGCGCACCGTCTTGTCGTCGTCCAGGAGGTTCACGGCGTGTCCGGAGCGGTTGCTGGCGATGCTCTTGGACATCTTGACCTGGGGGTCGTCGAGGCCCATGATGCGCGCGCCGTACTCCGGCACGACCGCCCTGGGCAGCGTGAACACCTCGCCGAAGAGGTTGTTGAAACGGATGGCGACGTCGCGCGTCAACTCGATGTGCTGCCGTTGATCCTCGCCTACCGGCACGATGTCGGTGTCGTAGAGGAGGATGTCCGCCGCCTGCAGCACGGGGTAGTCGAGCAGGCCGGTGCCCACGCTCTCGCGCCCATCGGACTTGGCCTTGAACTGCGTCATCCGGTAGAGCCAGCCGAGCGGCGTGACGCAGTTGAGCAGCCACGTCAGCTCGGCGTGCTCGTGCAGGTGGCTCTGGACGAAGATGACGTTGCTGTCGGGGTCGATGCCCGCGGCGATGTAGAGGGCGGCGACGCGGCGCACGTGATCGTGAAGCAGCCTCGGGTCGACCGCTTCGGGGATGGTCAGGGCGTGCAGATCGACCACGCAGAAGACGTTGTCGCGCTCGTGCTGCCGCTGCGCCCACTGGCGCAGGGCGCCCACGTAGGTGCCGAGGTGCAGGTCCCCGGTCGGCTGTACGCCGGAGAAGACGCGCGGCCTGGCCGCAGCCTGGGGTGCGGGGGCGACCACGGGGGTCGCGGGGTCGGTCCGGTTCATCCGGCCAGTATACCGGCCGCCTCCCGGCCCTCGGAGCGCCCGTTGGCGCCGCCGCGCGGGCCCGGCCGCCTCAGGGGAAGAGGTGCCCCACCCACGCCAACGGGTTGGTGGGCACCCCGTCGACACGCATCTCCCAATGGAGGTGGGGGCCCGTGGACAGGCCGGTGGTGCCCACCAACCCGATCACCTGCCCGCGGGTGACCTGCTCGCCCACGTGAACCAGGATCTTCGACTGATGGAAGTAGAGGCTGAACACACCCGCGCCGTGATCGATCGCCACGACGTTCCCGGAGATGGGGAGGTCCTCGGCGATGGCCACCACGCCGTCGTTGGCGGCGTGGATGGGCGTGCCCGCGTTGGCCGCCAGGTCGAGCCCGGTGTGGTAGGACACGGGGCCGCCGACGACGTAGCGACGGGCCGAGCCGAAGCCCGCCGACTCCACGCCCTCGATGGGTATCTCGAAGGGCGTCTGCCAATCCGGTGTCGGGGGCGTGGTGGCGAACGCCCCCGCGAACGCCTTCTGCTCGATGGCCGTGTTCTGGGCCGTGGCCTGTGACAGCACGTCCGGTTGCAGGTGGATCATCTCCACGGGCTGCTTCGGCTCCGCCACCTCGATGCTGCGCGTGACGGCGTGCTCCTGCCCGAACTCGTCCGCGACCGTCACCTGCAGGGTGTACGCGCCGGGCTTCGTGCCGAGAGGGACCGGCGCGATCGCCTCGGCGCTGCCCTGTCCCCCCGCTCCGCCCGCCTGACGGATGACGCGGGCGGGCGTGCCGTCGAACGTCACCGACACACCGGTCACGCCGGCGCTGCCCGGCGGCCAGGCGATGGCCACGCCCAGCGGGTCTCCGGCCTGCACCTGGCCGAGCGAGGTGACCCTCGGCTCGGGGGCCGGCACGCCGTCGATGACGGCCTGCTCGTCGGTGCTGTTGCCGGCGCCGTCGGTCGCCCGGATATCGACGGGCAGCTGGCCGGCCTCGGCGGTCAGGGTGAGCTTCCAGTCCTGCGTGACCTTGCTCTCGTCGAACGCGCCGTAACGCACCCGGTAGGTGACCGGTTCGTCGGCGGTGATCAGCAGCTCGGCGCCGGTCCCGGCCTCGGCACGCTCCGGGAGCTCGATGTAGAGCTTCGGCGGCGTGGTGTCACGGCGCGCCTCGGACACCGCCAGCCCCGCGAGCGCCGCGGAGAGGACCACCAGAACGATGACGGCAGGCCGGCGATAGCGCCTCATGCCTCGCTCTGGCTGGTGACGAACGGCATGTTGCGGTACCGGTGCGCCACGTCCAGGCCGTAGCCGTAGACGAAAGCATCCTCGATCTCGAATCCGACGTAGTCGAGCTGTACCTCCACGAGCCGGCGGCTGGGCTTGGACAGCAAGGTGGCCACCTTCACCGACGCCGGACCCCGCCCCTTGATGTAGCCGAACAGGTACTGCATGGTGAGGCCGGTGTCGACGATGTCCTCCACCAGCAGGACGTCGCGCCCCTTGAGGCTCTGGTCGAGGTCCTTGACGAGCTTCACCTCGCCCGAGGACTCGGTGCGGGACCCGTAGCTCGACACCGACAGGAAGTCGATGGTCAGCGGCAGGTCGATGGCGCGCATGAGATCCGCCATGAACACGAAAGCGCCGTTCAACACGCAGATCAGGTGGAGCTCGCGGCCGTGGTGATCCTGACGGATCTGGGCGCCCAGCTCGGCCACGCGGGTCGCCACCTGCTCTCGGTCGATCTGCACGGGGCCGTCGCCGGCCCGGAAGATGCTGGTATCGGACATGGGGCGTCCTTCTCGTACGTGAGTCTTGCCCGGAACGGCCCCAGGCGCGGCCCGCCGCCGTCCCGCCGCGGCATGGGCGAGTATACCCGAGGCCGCCGCCGCAGCGTCAGTCGCCCTTGAGGTGCGTCAGCTCGTCCTCGTCGAGCTTGCGGTAGTGACCCAGGGCCAGCCCGCCCAAGCGCAGTGAGCCAAGCCGCGTCCGACGGAGCCGGCGCACACGGTAGCCGACCGCCTCCAACATGCGCCTCGCCTGGCGGTTGCGCCCCTCGGTCAGGACCAGCACGCACCCCCCGTCGACAGCGCGGGCCGACAGCGCCCGCGCGGCCCCGTCGTCCAGCTCCACGCCCGTGCGCAGGCGCGCCAGGGCGCCCTTGTCCACGGTCCCCTGCTCGCACCACAGCCGGTACTCCTTCTCGTGGCCGTAGCGCGGGTGGGTCAGCTCCAGGGTGAGGTCGCCATCGGTCGTGACCACCAGCAGACCCTCGGAGTCCATGTCCAGGCGGCCGACCGGATGCAGTCCGGCGACCTCCGGCACCAGGTCGAGCACCGTGCGGCGTCCGTGCTCGTCGGACACCGAGCACACCACCCCAGCCGGCTTGTTCAGCAAGAAGCTGACGTGCTCCCGTTCGAGCGGCACGCTCTTCCCGTCGAGCCGGACGTCGTCGCCGGGCTCGGCCCGGTCGCCGATGCGCGCCACGCGCCCGTTCACGGTCACCCTGCCCTCCAGGATGAGTTCCTCCCCCTTGCGCCGGCTGGCCAGCCCGGCGCGCGACAGCAGCTTCTGCAGCCGCTCGCCGGGGAGGGATCCGCGGCCTGCACCGCCCCTCTTGGAGGACCCCGACGCGCCGTCGCTCACAGCTCCAGCCACCCCGTCGCGACCCGGACCGCGGCCCCGCCAACCTCCACCGCCGGCTCGCCGTCCTCGATCCGAACGCGCACCCAGACCTCGCTGGCGCGCCCCATCTCCACGCCCTGACGGCTGAGGAACGTCACCGGCCCGGCACTCGCGTCGACCGCGCCCTGCCACGCCAGGTAGGCGCCGAGCGGCCCGTGCGCGCTGCCGGTAGCGGGATCCTCCACCACCCCCACGGCCTCGCCGAACATGCGGCAGCGCACGCGTGCGCCCCCCGCGCCTGGCCCGTCGGGATCGAGCGTGAAGGCGAAGACGGCGCGATGCCCCTCGGGGAGGTACGGCGTCAGCGCGGCCAGGTCGAGCCGCACGCGTGCCAGCGCGCCGGTATCGGCCACGGGCACGAGCAGGAACGGCACCCCGGCGCTCACCACCTGGAGCGGCAGGTCGCCCGCCAGATCCTCGCGGCGCAGACCCAGGGCCGCGGCCACCGCGTCGCGCCGGTCGACCTCCGCCAGCCGTCGCGGGCGACCCTGATCCATCCAGACCTGCGTGAGCCGTCCCCCCTCCCCCCGGTCGAGCGTGAGCGCAACGACGCCGACGCCGAGCTCGATGCGCGCGGCCGGCCCCGGCAGCCGCCCTTGCGCCTCCAGCGCGAAGGCCGTGCCGATGGTGGGGTGTCCGGCCATGGGGAGCTCGGTGACGGGCGTGAAGTACCGAGCCCGCGCGTCGGCCCGCTCGCTGGGAAGCACGTACGCCGTTTCGGAGAGGTTGAACTCGCGCGCCAGCCTCTGCATCGCCCCGGTCTCCAGGCCGGAGGCATCGGGCAACACGGCCAGCGCGTTCCCCTGCAACGGGCGCGTGGTGAAGACGTCCCACAGCTCGTACGCGAATCGCTTCGCAGGCATCCGGCGCCATTCTACGGTCACGGGCGCTGCTTCGGGTCCCGCGGGCAGGGCTCCGGCGAACGGAGCCGGCAGTGGGTACACTGGACCGGCATGGAGACGCTCGACGGCGACGCCTTCCGGACCATGGTCGAGGAGCTGATCCCGTTCAACCACTTCCTCGGCCTGAAGCTGGAAAGCGCCGAGAGGGACACGGGGCGGGTCGTCATCCGCCTGCCTCTGCGCTCCGAGTTCATCGGCAACGCGCTCCGCGAGATGCCGCACGGCGGGGTGCTGTCCGCCCTCATCGACGCCACCGCCGGCGCCGCCGCGGCCCTCTCCCTCCCCGACCTCGGCATGGCCGACCGCGTGGCCACCATCGACATGCGCGTGGACTACCTGCGGGCAGCCCGCGGCCGCGAGCTGCGCGCGAGCGCCGAGGTGATGCGCACCGGCCGCCGCGTGATCGTGGTGCGAGTGGACGTGCGCGACGACGGCGGCACGCTGGTGGCGCTGGGATCTGCGGCCTTCAACGTGGCCCGCTGACCGGGCGGCGCGGCATGCAACCCCGATGCAACCCCCCCGCGTGATAGCCTCTCGGCGGTGCTGGATCCCCTGCTGGAACGATTCGCCGACCTGCTGGTCGGCTATTGCGTGGAGGCGTCGACGGGCGAGCACGTCTACCTCTCGCTCGAGACCCCGGCCGCGGAGCTGGCGCGGGCGCTGGTACGCGCCGTGCTGGCGGCCGGGGCCGAGCCGCACCTGCGCCTGACGTATCCCGAGTACACCGAGGACTTCATATCGCTCGCGGGCGAAGGCGTGCTGGCGGGGCCGGCGGACGTGCAGCTGGCCGAGATGCGCCGCATGGACGCCTACATACGCGTCCACGCGTCCGCGAACAGCCGCGGGAGCAGCGGCCTCGACCCCGCGCGCCTCGCCCGCGTGCAGCAGCGCGCCCGCGCCACCAACGAGGAGCGCGTCAACAACACGAGGTGGGTCGGCACGCTCTTCCCCACCCCGGCAGCGGCGCAGGACGCGGGCATGAGCACGGACGCCTTCGAGCGCTTCGCGTTCGACGCCATGTTCCTCTACGACGACGACCCGCCGGCCCGCTGGCGCGAGCTCGCCGCGTACCAGGCGCGCATCATCGAGCGCCTGGCAGCCGCCCGCGAGGTGCGCATCCTCGGCGACGGGACGGACCTGCGGCTCGACGTCACCGGCCGCACCTGGATGAACTCCGACGGCAAGCGCAACATGCCCTCCGGCGAGGTCTTCACCGGACCTCACGAGCGCAGCGCCGAGGGCGTCATCACCTTCGACGTGCCCTGCACCGTCCGCGGCGAGGACGTGCAGAACGTACGCCTCACCTTCGAGGACGGCGCCGTGGTCGATGCCCGCGCCGAGCGCGGCCAGGCCGTGCTGGACGCCGAACTCGCGACCGACGACGGCGCACGCCACCTCGGGGAGCTCGGGATCGGCACCAACGAGCGTATCCAGCGCCCCAGCCGCTCGGTGCTCTTCGACGAGAAGATCGGCGGCACCGTACACCTGGCCTTGGGACGCTCCTACCCGGAGACCGGCGGCGTGAACGAGAGCGCCATCCACTGGGACCTGGTGTGCGACCTTCGCCGCGGCGGGAGCATCCAGCTCGACGGCGAGCCCTTCCAGGAGGGGGGGCGCTTCCTTCTCTGAGCGCCCGGCGCGCCTCTTGCACGCCGCCCGTGACGTGGTATATTGCGTACTCGCGCGGCACCCGGGGTGCGCCGGCACCCCGGCCGGGCCGAGCCGAAGTGGCGGAATTGGTAGACGCGCATGATTCAGGGTCATGTGGCCGCAAGGTCGTGGGGGTTCAAGTCCCCCCTTCGGCACCACAAGCGAAACATGGCGGACGTACCCATCCGGGCGGCTCCACGGGGAGCCGCCCGCCGCCGTTGACCCGCCGGCGGGCGCGGCGTCAGGGTCCGACGTCGAGCTCGACGCTCACGCGGTCCCCCTCCTCGATCCTCTCCACCCTGCGCACGCCGGCCTTGACGGGCAGGAGGTAGACGCCGTCCTTCGGCCACAGCGACGTCCGCCAGCGCGTCGCGCCGATGCGGGCGGTCACCGGCACCATCCCCCATCCGTAGGTCACCAGCGGGGAGGCGGCCCTCAGGAAGTCGCAGTGCTCCTCCGGCACGGCGACGAAGTACCACGGGGCGGGGCCCCTCCAGGTGAAGACCGGCCCCTCGAACCGCAGCTCCACAGGACCACGCGAGCCCGGCGCGCGCTCGGGCGGCCGACTCAGACGCCTTCCAGCTGGTCGAGCGCACCGAGCTCGCGCAGAACCTCGCTCACCTCGCGCAGCAGCGCCAGACGGTTGCCGCGCACCTCGGGCTCGTCCACCATGACCAGGACGTTGTCCAGGAAGGCGTCCAGCGGCGCCTTGAGCGCGAGCACCGCGGCGACGCCGCCCAGGTCCTCCAGTGGGTGCTCCGGCGGGTAGGCCAGGTCCCAACCCGGCAGCGCCTCGCCGACGGCGCTCAGCAGCGCCTCCACGCCCCGGCGTGCGCCCGGGAGCGCCTCGAAGAGCGGCGCCTCGTACTCGTTGCGGAACAGCCCCGGCTTGACGTTGCGGCGGCGATCCTCCTGACGCGCCAGGTTCGCCGCGCGCTTGTGCAGCGTCATCAACGCCGGGAACTCCTCGTGGGTCATGAGCGTGCGCAGCAGGAAGGCACGGCGCGACGCGTCGATCACGTTGCGGCTCCCCTGGACCGCCGCGCGCACCACCTGCACCGACATCCCCTGCTCGGCCAGAAGCGAGGCGACCCGGTCCCACAGGAAGCGCTCCACCTCGTCCTCGACGTCCTTGGGGATCTCCAGACCGGCGGCCCGGTGGGGCGCGGCGGCCTCCAGCACCAGGTCGGCGAGCGGCAGACGCCACGCCTCGGCATTGAGGATGCGCGCCAGGGCGAGCCCGTCACGCCGGAGCGCGAAGGGGTCGGCGGAGCCCGACGGCCGCTTGCCGAGGGCGAAGAAGCCCACGACCTTGTCGAGCCGGTCGGCCACCGCCAGCACGGCCCCGATGCGTGTCGCCGGCAAGCGGTCGCCCGGTCCCTTCGGCAGCACGCCGTCCTCCAGCGCGGTGGCGACCTTCGCCGGGAGACCCTCGGCGAGCGCGTAGGCACGGGCCATCACGCCCTCCAGCTCAGGGAACTCGTAGACCATGTCGGTGGAGAGATCGGCCCGGAAGATGGGCAGCGCCTGGTCCAGCGCAGCGCGCTCCTCCTTACGGAGCTGCAGCCGCTCGGCCAGCGCCGCCGCGGCCTCACCGACGCGCGCGATCTTGTCCGCCATCGTGCCGAGATCCTTCTGGAAGGCGATGCCGGACAGGCTCCACGCGTGCTGGGAGAGGCTCTTGCGACGGTCGGCGTCCCAGAAGAAGCGCGCATCGTAGAGCCGGCCCGCGAGCACCTGCTCGTAGCCGGCACGAACGACGTCGACGTCGGTCACGCGGTTGTTGGAGACGCCCACGAAGTGCCGTGCCAGCGCGCCGTCCTCGCGGTGCGTCGGGAAGAAGCGCTGGTGGTGGATCATGACGGTGCTGAGCACCTCGTCCGGTAGCTCCAGATAGGCCTCGTCGAAGCTTCCCAGGACGGCGACGGGCAGCTCCACCAGGTTTCGCACCTCGGCGCGCAGGGCGGGGTCGCTGCTAACCGCCAGCCCCTCGTCCGACGCCACCCGGTTGGCGGCCACCCAGGTGGCCCGATCGCGCTCGTCGGTATCGACCAGTACCGACGCCCTGTGAAGCGCCTCGACGTAGTCGGCGGCGGAGGCCACGGGCGCCTCGCCGGGGGCGAGGAAACGGTGGCCGCGGCTGGTGGCCCCGGAACGCACCCCGGCCGCCTCCAGCTGCAAGACCCGGTCGTCCAGGAGGGCGAGCAACCAGTGCACCGGACGCATGAAGGGCGTCTCGACGTCGGCCCAGCGCATCTTCCGGGGCGCGGGGAGCTCCTCCACGGCCCGGGCGAGAAGCGCAGGCACGACCTCCGCCGCCGCCTCGCCGCCGCGCGTGAGGCGCGCGAAGACGTAGCGGCCGCGCTCGGTGTCGCGGATCTCCAGATCGCCCTCCTCCACGCCGTTCGCCGCGGCGAACCCGCGGGCCGCCTTGGTGGGCCTGCCGGAGTCGTCGAAGGCGACCTCCGCGGCGGGGCCGCGACGGAGGTCCTCGCGCGACTCGCTGCGCTCGGGGACGCCGTGGGCCAGCACCGCCAGGCGCCGCGGCGTGCTGAAGCCCTGCACCGACTCGGGGGCCAGCCCGACCTCGGTGAGCCGCTCCAGCACGAACTGCACGAGCGCAGCGCGCCCGTCGTCGACGTACCAGCTGGGCAGCTCCTCGGTCCCGATCTCGAACAGCAGGTCCGGCATCAGGCGCCCTCCTCCGCCGAGGCGAGCTCGCCGAGCTGCATGAGGTGCTCGCGCGCGGTCGCCTCGCTGAGACGCCGCACGCGCTGGACGTAGTTCTGGCGTTCGGTCTGGGAGAGCACGCCGCGGGCGTCGAGCAGATTGAAGGCGTGCGAGGCCCGCATCACGAACTCGTAGCCGGGGTGCACCAGCCCGAGCTCCAACAGCCGCCCCGCTTCCGCCTCGAAGCGATCGAACAGGAGGCGCTGCAGCTCGGCGTCGGACTCCTCGAAGTTGTACCGGCAGTGCTGCACCTCGAAGTCGCTCCGCAGCGCGCCCATGGTCACCCCGGGCGCGTACTCGATCTCGAAGGCGTGGCCGACGTCCTGCAGGTACATGGCGATGCGCTCGAGGCCGTAGGTCAGCTCCACCGACACGGGCCTGCAGTCGAAGCCGCCCACCTGCTGGAAGTAGGTGAACTGGGTGATCTCCATCCCGTCCATCCACACCTCCCAGCCGAGCCCCCAGGCGCCGAGCGTGGGCGACTCCCAGTTGTCCTCCACGAAGCGGATGTCGTGCTTCGCGGGGTCGATTCCCAGCCTGTACAGGGAGGAAAGATAGAGGTCCTGCACGTCGAGCGGCGAGGGCTTGAGGAGGACCTGGTATTGGAAGAAGTACTGGAAGCGGTAGGGGTTGTCCCCGTACCGGCCGTCGGTCGGGCGGCGGCTGGGCGCCACCCCCGCCACCCGCCAGGGGGCGGCCCCCAGCGACCTCAGGAAGGTCGTCGGGTAGAAGGTGCCCGCGCCCACCTCCGTATCGTGTGGCAGAGCGATGACGCATCCCTGGTCGGCCCAGAAGCGGTCGAGCGCGAGCATGATATCTTGGAACAGCACAGCAGCTCCTCAAGGCGTTCGCGACGCATCTAGCTCAAAGTCCGGTGAAGGGCAAACGTAACGAACGCCCTTTCTGGACCTACATCAGGCGGGTACTATACCATCATGATTCGGCGGCGAAAGGCGAGCAGCACGGCACCGAATCGACCGACGCCTCCTTCCCCCACCCGGAGGGCACCTTGAACAGGTACGACGATCGCGCGAGGCTGGTCTTCCACTTCGCCCGCGAAGAGGGCTCCAAGCTCGGGCACGCGATGATCGGTCCCGAGCACTTGCTTCTGGGGCTCATGCGAGAGGGGGGGACCGCCAGCAAGGTGCTGGCGGAGTTCGGGGCCACGCTGGAAGGCTTCCGCCGTCAGGTCGAGGAGATGGTCGGCCGCGGCGACGGCCTGCCGCGCAACGAGACCGCAGCGATCACGCCCCGGGCCCGCCGCGTGATGGAACTCGCCGGGAGCGAAGCGCGAAGCCTGGGCAGCAACGTCATCGCCACCGAGCACATCCTGTTGGGCATCATCCGCGAGGGCGACGGCGTGGCCTACCGCATCCTGCAGAACCTCACGCGCGACGTCGACACGGTGCGCTGGCGCATCCTCGCCGCCGCGGACCCGAAGAACCAGACGGAGACGGTCAACACGCCGTTCCTGGACGAGTACGCCCGCGACCTCACCAAGGAAGCGCGCGAGGACAAGCTCGACCCGGTGATCGGCCGCACCGAGGAGATCCGCCGCGTCATCCAGATCCTCACCCGCCGCACCAAGAACAACCCCGTGCTCATCGGCGAGCCCGGCGTCGGCAAGACCGCCATCGTGGAGGGCCTGGCGCAGGCCATCGTCGAGGGGCGCGTGCCCCCCAACCTCACCAACGTGCGGGTGCTCTCCATCGACCTGAGCAACATCGTGGCGGGCACCAAGTACCGCGGCGAGTTCGAGGAGCGTCTGCGGCAGGTCATCGAGGAGCTGCGCAACGCCAAGGTCGTGGCGTTCATCGACGAGCTGCACACGCTGGTGGGCGCGGGCGGCGCCGAAGGGACCCTGGACGCGGCAAACATCCTCAAGCCTCCGCTTTCGCGGGGCGAGGTGCAGGTCATCGGCGCCACCACCACCGGCGAGTACCACCGGTACATCGAGAAGGATGCCGCGTTGGAGCGGCGCTTCCAGCCTGTGATCGTGCTGGAGCCCTCCCCCGAGGAGTCCCTGGAGATCCTCGAGGGGCTGCGCGAGAAGTACGAGTCGCACCACGGCGTGATCATCCCCCAGGAGATGCTCAAGATGTCGGTGCGGTACGGCGAGCGCAGCCTGCCGGGGCGCAACTTCCCCGACAAGGCCATCGACCTCATCGACGAGGCGGCGGCGCGCACCCGCCTGAACAAGTCGCTGGGCTTCCCGGTGATGGAGCAGGACGACGGCACGCCGGTCGTGACCCGCGAGGATCTCGAGGCGGTCGTCAACTCGTGGGGCGGCATCTACGTCGACGAGACGGACTCCGAGAAGCTCGCCAACATCGAGGTGAACCTCGAGAAGAGCGTGGTCGGCCAGAACAAGGCCATCCGCGCGCTGGGCTCCGCCTTGCGCCGCGCCCGCGTCGGCCTGGGCGGCCGCACGCGCGTGGCGGCATCGTTCATGTTCGTCGGGCCCTCCGGGGTCGGCAAGACCTTCCTGGCCAAACAGCTCGCGCTCCAGCTGTTCGGCAGCGAGCGGACGCTGGTGCGGCTCGACATGTCGGAGTTCCAGGAGGCGCACAGCATCTCCAAGCTCATCGGGGCGCCCCCGGGATACGTGGGGCACGAGCAGGGGGGCCGCCTGACCGAGGCGGTGCGCCGCCAGCCCTTCAGCGTGGTGCTCCTCGACGAGATCGAGAAGGCGCACACGGACATCTACAACACCTTCCTGCAGGTGCTCGACGACGGCCGTCTCACCGACGGCCTGGGCCGCACCGTCGATTTCCGGCGGGTCATCCTCATCATGACCAGCAACACCGGCTTCAACCGCGGCACCTCCATCGGCTTCCAGGAGAGCGCCCAGCAGGACTCCAGCACCCCGCTCAAGGGCATCTTCCGCCCGGAGTTCCTCGACCGCCTCGACGAGGTCATCGTCTTCGAGGCCGTCGACCGCGAGGGCCTCGTGATCATCACCCACCAGATGCTCGAGGACATCCGCGCCGAGCTCGCCGGCCGCGACATCCACATCACCTTCGTCAAGGAGGTGTCGGAGTTCCTGGTCGACAAGCTGCCCCATGGTGAGAGCGTGCGTCCGATGCGCGGCATCATCCGCGAGCACATCGAGGATCCGCTCTCGCTCGAGATCCTGCAGCACGGCTCCGAGGAACCGCTGTTGGTGACGGTGGAGGAGGACCGCGTGGTCTTCGCCCGCCCGGTCCCATTGGTCTGAGCCGTTGCCGACGGTCCTCACGTCCGGCCATCGCGTTCCCGAAGCCGGCCCTCCCCGGGAGGGTCGGCTTCGCGTGCCGGGCGGGCCGCCGGCATTGCCGGGAGGGACGGCATCGGCGTGTGGGCGGGGGGGTATGGTGGTGGTCATGGCAAGGCTCGCGCACTCCGGGGGGCGCGTAACCACGTGGCCCGTGTGAGCGCGCGTTACGTGTGCCGCGAGTGCGGGGGGCACTCGGCGACGCCGATGGGGCGTTGCCCGCGCTGTGGCGCCTGGAACACCCTCGAGGAGGAGATCCTGGGTGCGGATGCGCCGCCAGGCGCCGCACGCGCGCCCGCCCGCCGGCTCGAGACCGTGGCCCTGGAGAACGTCCGTGAGGCGGGCCTGGTGCGCTCGCCTTCGGGCGACGACGAGGTCGACCGCGTGCTGGGCGGCGGCTGGGTCGCGGGGTCGGCGCTCCTCCTCGCCGGCGAGCCCGGCATCGGGAAGTCCACCCTGCTCCTGCAGCTGGCGCACCTCTCCGTGCAGTCCGGCCGCTCGGCGCTCTACGTCGCCGGCGAGGAGTCGCTGGCGCAGGTCCGCCTGCGGGCCGAAAGGCTCGGCCTCTCCCGTGGCGTCATGCTCACCCGCGAGACGGACGCGCGCGTCGTCGCCGAGCACCTGCGGGCCAGCGCGCCCGACCTGGTGATCGTCGACTCCATCCAGACGCTGCTCGCCGACCCCGACGGCACGCCCGGGACGCTCAGCCAGGTACGGGACGGGACCGCGCTCCTGGTGGGCGCCGCCAAGGACAGCGGCAGCACCCTGGTCCTGATCGGCCACGTCACCAAACAGGGATCCATCGCCGGCCCCAAGGTCATCGAGCACGTGGTCGACGCCACCTTCGCGCTGGAATCGGCCGCGGGCCTACGCGTGTTGCGCGCCATCAAGAACCGCTTCGGTCCGGCCGGTGAGGTGGGCGTCTTCGACATGGCCCAGAGCGGCATGCACGCTGTGCCCAACCCGTCCGCGGCCTTCCTGGCCGAGCGCCCGCACGGTGTCCCCGGCTCGGTGGTGCTCGCCGCGCTCGAGGGGCAACGGCCGCTCTTGCTCGAGGTGCAGGCGCTGGCCTCCAAGACCCCCTACGCCTCGCCGCGGCGGGTGGTGCAGGGCCTCGAGCAGCGCCGCGTCGACGTGGTGCTCGCCGTGCTCGAGCGGCGCCTGCAGCTCCCGCTCGCCGACCTCGACATCTTCGTGAACGTCGCCGGCGGCCTGCGGCTCACCGACCCGGGCGCGGACCTGGCGGTGGCGCTGGCCGTCTACTCGGCCGTGACCAACCGCCCCCTCCCGGAGCGCACGTCGGTGGTCGGCGAGGTGGGCTTGGCGGGCGAGGTCCGCTCGGTCGGCCACCTGGCGCGCCGCCTCGAGGAAGCCAGACGCGCGGACCATCCCCGGCTCGTGGGGCCGCGCTCGCGCGAGCTCGAGCACGGCGTACGCGACCTCGCCGGCGCCATCGCCCAGGTGTGGGAGGCGGAGCGGGAGCCCGCCGCGGCACCGGAAGGGCGGCCGTGAGCGGCCCGGCCGGCATCGCCACGTTCCTGGCGAGGGCGGTCTTCAGCCTCGTCGGCGCCCTCGCCGGCTACGCTCTGGCAGCCCTGTTGCTCGATCGCGGCCTGCTCACCGGACCCAACAACCTCCTCTACCTGACGCTCCTCGGGCTGCTGGCCGCGTACCTGCTGGGCGGCGCCCTGGCGCAGCGCACGGCGCGGCTCTGGGAACGGGCGGTGCAGCGCGCCTCCCGGACGCCGCCGGAGGCGGTGCTGGCGGCGGGCTCGGGCGCCACCGTGGCGCTGCTCATCACCGTGCTCCTCAACAACCTGCTCGCCAACGTGCCGGGCTTCACCTGGTACTGGTCCCTGCTGATCGCCGTGGTGCTCGTCGGCGCGTCCTCGACGTTCTTCGTGGCCAACAGGCAGCTGTTCGCGTTCAACCGGACGGTGGCGCATCCGGGCCCGCGCGCGGGCGGGTCGCGCGACAAGGTCATCGACACCTCCGCCATCATCGACGGCCGCATCGCCGACGTCGCCGACGCCAACTTCCTGGACGGCTCGCTGCTCATCCCGAACTTCGTGCTCAGCGAGCTGCAGCGCATCGCCGACTCCGACGACCCGCTGAGGCGCCAGCGCGGGCGGCGCGGGCTGGAGGTGCTGGACCGCATCGCCAAGGAGCAGACCGTCCCCACGCAGGTCGTCCACGACGACCCCGCCGGCAACATCCCGGTCGACGAGAAGCTCGTGCGGGTGTGCCAGGCGCGGGGGGCGGACCTCATCACCACCGATTACAACCTCAGCCGCGTGGCCGCGCTGCAGAACGTGCGCGTGCTCAACCTCCACCAGCTCGCCAACGCCGTCAAGGCGACCTTCCTGCCCGGCGAGAAGCTGTCCCTCAGCATCGTGCGGCCGGGCCGCGAACAGGGGCAGGGTCTGGCCTACCTGGAGGACGGCACCATGGTGGTGGTGGAGGACGCCGGCGAGCTCGTCGGGCAGACCGTCGACGTGGTGGTCACCAGCAGCCTGCAGACGAACATGGGGCGCATGATCTTCGCGCGCCCGGACGGCGAGGTCGAAGAGGGTGGCTGAGCGGCGTCCCGGGCTACACCCAGGAACGTCGTCCCAGACGACTATGGTCCGCTTGACACGCTCGGGCCTCCCGCGTATTCTCAAGGGCGCGCGGGGTCGGCGCCGCCCGGCCGGAGCGCGTTCCACGGGGCCATAGCTCAGCTGGGAGAGCATTCGCTTTGCAAGCGAGAGGTCGCCGGTTCGAATCCGGCTGGCTCCACCAACGTACAGAACAGCGCTCCGGCCATGGACGTTCGATGGCCGGAGCGCTGTTGCGACCTTCCACCGACACTACGGCGCTTTGGTTCGGCGGCCGCCGACGGCGCCGTTCCTCGGCTCCCCGAACCGTTCACCGGCCCAGAGCGAGCCGCAGCCGGCGTGCCCGCTCCAGTCCGTGGAGCGTGTGCGTCGGGTACCACCCGAACGTTCTGCCGCTGACGGCGAGCGCGGCCGGGCCGCCGGCGACGCGCCAGATCCGGCCGTCGGCCGATGCCGAACGCCCGAACGCCTCCAGATCCACCGGCAACGAGAAGGCGTACGGCTCGTCCGGGAAGAGCATGGCGTCCGGCCGCAGGGCCGCGGCGTCCCGGGGGCCCAGGCGCGGGTACCGCGGCACCCCGGGAGGGAGGACGTTGCGCCAGCCGGCCGCAACGAGAAGCCGCGAGATGTAGGTGTCGTGCCCGGCCGCCATCCACGGGTCCTGCCACACCCAGTAGACGAAGCCGGGGCCCGCGGCTCCGCCGGCGGGCGACCCGCGCCCCTCCTCCCCCGCCGCCGGCGCGCCTGCGCCTGGAAGCGCCGTCTCCAGCTCCCGCGCCCTCCGCTCCGCGTCGGCCGGCATGCCGCAGATCGCGCCCAGCTCGCGCCACACGGGCGGGACGTCCTCGGGTCCACGCAGGTCGCTCAGCCACACCGGCACACGCCGCGCGATGACCTCGACGCGCTCCCGGACGTTCTCCTCACGATTGGCCAGCACCACGTCCGGCTCGAGCGCGAGCACGTCGTCCGGGTGGACGCTCTTGGTGCCGCCCACGGTCGGGATCCGTTCGACGGCGGGCCGGGGCTCGACGCAGAAGCGCGTTCTGCCGACCAACCGGTCGCCTGCTCCGAGCTCGAACACGGCCAGCGTCAGGCTCGGCACCAGCGACACCAGCCGCCGCCCCGGCGGCCGGAACGCCGGGCCCAGCCAGCGAGACCGCGTGGTCCGCGTGTCGTCCACAGCTCCGTCCACAACTCCCTCCACAACTCCGCCCACGATTCCGCCCGGCATGCCGAGAGGCTAGCGCAGTCGGAGCCCGCGCGGCGTCAAGGCGGAGCCCCGGCACGCAATCCCGGCACGCAACCCCGGCACGCAGCCCCGGCACGCGGCCCCGGCACACCGTGCGAGGAAAGAGGTCCGGAGCCGTGCGGCGCCCCGAACCCCTCCTCGGAACCGCTCCTATCCCGCCGGGGACAGAGGGTGGGAACGGTACCGCGTCGAGCGTAGGCGCGTGCGGTGCAGGCGCGGTGCAGGCGATGTGCACCGCGGGCGCGAGTTGCGGGCGCGAGATGCGGACGGGCTCGAATTCAGGGCGGGCGCGGGTTGCGGGCCCGGGGCCGGCGGGCATGCCGCGGGGCCGGCGCGGCAACGGCCGTTCCGAGTATGGCCGGTGCGGGCACGGGTCGTCCGGGCACGGCCCGTCCGGGAACGGGCAGGGGGGCGGCCGTTACGGCAACCT
>Ga0102953_1000462_pt1 | contig 28188 bp, 22 predicted proteins | sample SalPon2A_C_D2_MG_FD_78509 | JGI IMG/M metagenome (GOLD analysis project Ga0102953, IMG submission 78509) | Soil microbial communities from South San Francisco under conditions of wetland restoration - Salt Pond MetaG R2A_C_D2_MG | ecosystem: Environmental > Terrestrial > Soil > Wetlands | place... | reverse complement strand
TGCTCGTCCTGGCCGTGACTGCCTGGAATTGCATGTTGACGGTCAATATGTCGAGCGTGCCATTTTCGCTCGAACGTATAGACAGCCATACGGCGCGCATCACCCGTTTGCGCAATATGCCGCTCCCCGCCGGCCTGCATATCGGCGACCGGGTGGACCTCGGCCGCCAGGATAATGCGACCCGGCTGACGCTGCTCGCGGTCAAGGAAGAGGCCAACGTGCGTCCCGGCGGCCAGTTCGCCTTTGTGCTGACGCATTCCAACGACACGCACACCACGGTGGAGGTACCCATACGCCGGCTCATCGCGGTACCTGAACTGCAGGTTTCCATTGGCCTCGGCGTGTGCTTTTACCTGCTGATCGGCTTGGCCGCGCTGTTGACCCTGTGGCGTGGGCGCGACCCGGCAGGCTGGGCCATAGCCGGCTGGGCCATCGCTTTCCTGTGCGGTATGGCAGTGACCCTGATACCGGCAGATGGTATGCCCGTGCTGATTCTGGGAGGGGCGGCCCAGGTGTTTTTCCTGCTGGCGCGCATCGGATTCTTCATTCTGGTCGACGTGCTGGTCGGGCCAGTGCTTGCGCCCGGCCTGCGGCGCGGATTGCGATGGATGTTCGCGGCCCTGCTTCTCGTGGGGTTCGGCTACGAGCTGACCTATCCGCTCCTGATGGTCTTCAATGCCGTATTACTACCGGGCTTGCTGGGCATGCTGTGGGTACTCCCGTATGCGCTTTCCGTGCTCATGCTGTTGCTGGGATATCGTAACGTGGCGATCGAGGATCGGCAGCGACTGCGCTGGATATTCTGGAGCGCCATCGTGCTCGTCTTCGGCATATCGCTGAGCAACGAGGCCTACCTCGGCTATCCGCAGTCCTTCATGATCGAGGTGGGCGCCTACGTTATAGCGCTCGTTGGCCTGCTTTACGCCGTATTGCGCCATCGTGTCGTGGACATGTCCTTCATCGTCAACCGGGCACTGGTATACAGTGCCACGCTGACGGTAGTTGTGGCCGTTTTTACCCTGCTGCAGAGCTTTCTCGAAAATCTTGCGCTCTCCCACAACGAAAGCCTTGCGCTGGAACTGGGTGTTCCTCTGATTCTCGGCTTTTCACTCGAGGCGCTACGCAAGCGGCTCGAGTGGATCAGCGAGCAGGTATTTTTCCGCCGCAAGTTCAACGCCGAGAAGGCCTTGAACGATTTTGCCCATCACTGCGGGTTCATCGAACATCCCGATCACTTGCTGGAAAGAACCCTGCAGGCTCTGTCCGTGCATGCGGGAGCACCGTCAGTGGCGATCTACTGGCGCGATGCCGCTGGCTATGAACGCCTGGCTGAAACCGGGGGGGGCTATTACCCGCTGCGTCTCGATATCGACGATCCTGCCGGCGTGGCTCTGCGCGCCGAGCGCGCTATATGTGATCTGGAATTACTTGGCAGCGTCCTGGGGGTGGACGGGCTGGCGGCGCCGATGACGGTCCACGGCGAGCTGATGGGACTGGTGGCCGTCCGCAACCGTCCCGGCGAACATTACCCTGCCAACGAGCAGGATTTGCTGGAGCATGTCATCCAGGCAGTCTGCGCCGCCCTTTATGCCTTGCACGCACGGGAAAATGCGCGGTTCATTGAAACTCTGGCGGAGGGCGGGTTCGACGCTGGCGAAGCCACGCAGCGGGCCCGGGCCCTTGCCCAACCGGGATGACCGTGCCGCGGAGGCTTTTCGATATTACCCCCCTGCCGGATTCCGTCCTCCGGCAGGCCCCTATCGCTCGCGAGTAGCGACTGGACGACGCTGGTGGGGTTTGTTACCATCCGCGCAGGCCTGACAATTTACGGAAACAAACTGACAAAAATAGTCAGGTCTCACGTTAGTTTGACGCTATTGATCAACGTTTTGTCGTTGAATTAACAGCCTTGCTGAGGCCTTGTGGGGGGGCTACGTTGATGAATCCCCCTGAAATTGGTCATCAGGCGGGAATCCGGGCCGGGAAACCACGTTTCGGCTCGTTCAGACCCCCCTTGAAGCAAATTTGGCATGGTTCTTGCTGCTCTCTACGTAGGAATTGCCCTACCCGGGCAAAACACGGAAACCGGCATGGAAGGCGGTTGCCGTGGGAGCAAGGAAGCTCTGTTTTGTAAATGGCTCCACAAGGAGCGTTTTGAGGTACTTTCAGGAGTTTTAAAATGATCAAGTCTTTTCGCAAGTCCAGGGCGCTTCGTACACTCGTTGCGTCGGGCATCTTCGCCGCCCCGCTGGCCTTCGTGGCTGCCCCGGTAGTGGCGGGCACGACAAGCCCCGTGACCGACACATTCAATGTGACGGCCACCGTGGCCGGTTCCTGTACGCTGGGCACCGGGGGCATCTCCGACCTGGCTTTCGGCAGCTATGATCCGCTGGCGAGCATCAGTGCCACCAATGGCCAGGGCAGCACCACGATCACCGTGACCTGCAGCAGCGGCACCGACTACGCCGTCGGTCTTACCTACGGTGGTGGCACGGGTGCGGGTCAGTCGGATCGCGTCATGACCGGCGGCGCCGGTGGTACGGATACGCTCGATTACAACCTGTATACGGATTCCGGTTTTACCAACGTCTGGTATGACGGTACCGACGGTTGCAGTACTGTGCCCAACGCGAGCAGCAACTGCGGGTCCGGCACGGGGAATGGAACGAGTGCCGATTCGTTCACGGTCTACGGTCAGATCGATCAGGCCGCGACCCCCACTCCGTCGACCGGTAGCTATTCGGATACCGTGACGGTTCAGGTCTACTTCTGATCCTTCGCCGGTGACGGCGAACAGAGTTGATCATGGCTTTCGCGGCGTTCTCGCCGCGAAAGCCTGACCGGCCAAAGAGCCCGACCGGCTTGTAATAATGTCCTGCATTCGAGGCGAATTTCATCGTCAATGGATTCCTAGTGCATGAATCAAAGGCCCTGTAGCGAGGATGTGTAGGTGAAAGTGACTGATTCGACATATGGGATGACGCGCAAGCACTGGGTGGTGGGAGCCGTGTTGAGCTTGTTCTGCCTGATATGTGCACCACCGGCATTTGCGGTGCACGCAACAGTCAATGCATCCTGTGCGGTCCACACCAATGATCTTGCTTTCGGAACCTACAACCCTCTGGGTACGGGGGCTCTCGACAGCCAGACCACTGTCGGAGTCGAATGCACCAAGACCACTGCTTACACCGTCGCGCTGAGTTACGGCATTCACGGCGGCAACGCTGCGGCGAGACTCATGCAGGACACCAACGGCAATCAGCTTCAGTACAACCTGTTTGCCGATGCGGGCCGCACGCAGGTCTGGAACGGCACCTGCACCGGAGGCAACACCTGTGCCAGCGGTACGGGTACGGGCCCGGGCACGGCGCATATTCACTGGTTTGATGTCTACGGGGAGGTGCCGCACCAAAACGGCATCGTGCCGGGACAATACAGTGACACTATTACTGTGAGCGTTACTTTCAACTGAGGAGGATAATGTCATGACTCGGTTCGATTCAAAATCAGGCGGCCTGGCCGCGGGATTGTTTTCCCTATTGCTTCTTCTTGCGGCATCCGGAGTTGCCCAGGCAAGCTCGTTTTCGGTAAGTCCGATACGCGTCACTATCTCCAAAGATCAGCCTACGGCCACGGTGCATTTGCAGAACAGGAGCAGTACACCAACCGTTGTGCAGCTAAGTCTCAAGGCCTGGACCCAAAAGGATGGCAAGGACGTCTACTCGGATACGCGCGATCTGGTGGCAACGCCGCCGATTTTTACCATTCCTGCGGGGCAGGAGCAGATTGTGCGCATCGGCTTGCGCCACAAGTCAGATTCGGGGAAAGAGCTGGCTTACCGTCTCTTCCTTACGGAAATTCCCCCGCCGCCCAAGCCCGGTTTCCGGGGGCTTCGTTTTGCGTTGAAGGTCGGTTTGCCGGTGTTCGTGCCGCCCCCTGGCGTCGCGCAGGCGAAGCTGGAGTGGAGCGCGGATCGGCCCAAAGCCGGCCAGATTGCGTTGCATGTCATAAATGCGGGTAACGCGCATGCGCATATTATGAGGCTGGCTCTGTCGACGCCCGGCGCCAGCAAGCCTTTTTACAGCTCCAAGGGCGGGTACGTTCTGGCGGGAAACGAGTTGACATGGACGGTCGAAAATGCCGGTAAGTCAGTATCCGGCATATCGGATATCGATATTACGGCGCAAACCGATCACGGTCCTGTTCACGCCCGCATAACGATCAAGCAGTAAGAACCGTCATGATCCTCTTCCATGTCATCCCTGGAAGAAGGCAGGTGGTCGATAGCCTGTCTTGCCGGATCTGATCATGTCGGGGTGCATGGATGATCGACACTCGGGGAGAGGAGCGCAGTTCGGCGGCTCCCGCTTCTGGCCGTTGGTTGCCGTTGCGATCATTCTCATCCTGCTGCTGGGTTATTGCAGCCTGCGTTCGGGGCGGACCGGCAAGGTGGAGCAAAAGGCCCCGTCCGCTGTAACCACGCCTCGGCCGCATCGCAGTTTCCGGCCTCAGGCTGCAGAGTCGGCTGCTACTGCGGCGCATGAGGCGGGAATTTTTCCTGACCGGCGCAGCGCGGCTCCGCCGACTCCTGGGCTGATCAATTCGGCACCCGACGGGGGAACCACGAAAACCGGCGGTGCCTCGTCCAACGCTTCCGTTTCAGGCGCGCACGCCGCCAGGGTTTCGCAAGCTTCCGGAAATGATTCTCAGAAGCAGGCCCCTTGCGGCGGGCCAACCACGAAACATGCGCCCCAGCCGTCGTCGGCCGGCGCAGTGGCCGCCATGATGGAAACCGGCCCGACTACAATGCAAGAAAAATCCGCGATGCCGGTCGTAGAGTCCACGCCCGCGCCCTCGGCAGGCAACGGGCCGAAGGAAGAGCTGCTTTCCGTTGTCATTAACGATCAGCCGCAGCACCAGACCGATTTGTTCCTCTGCCCCGGCAACGCACCGAATTCGCCACTGTATGCAAAAAAGTCCGACATCCAGAGCTGGCGCATGCAGGTGCCGGGACAGGCTGCCTATAATTACGAGGGCGAGAAATTCTACGCTTTGGACGACATCCCCGGTGTGACCTATCGCATCGACGAGTCCACTCAGACCCTGTACATTACCGCCCCGCCGGGTGTTTTTGGAAACACCATCGTGGACGGCTTTTTCGGCCGTAGCGCGGAGCCCCAGCGCACGCCCTGGGGCGGTTTCTTCAACTACGATTTCCTGGGCACGTATACTCAAAACAACACGAACGTCAACGGGTTGTTCGAAGCAGGCATATTCAATAATTGGGGCGTTGGGACAAGCAGTTTTCTGGAACAGAATCTGGGCGGTTCCGGCAGTCATCTGATCCGACTGGACACCGCATGGCGGCACGATAATCCGGACAACATGACCTCGCTGATCCTCGGTGACAGTGTTACTCAAGGCGGCATGATCGGTCTCGATGTGCGTCTCGGGGGGATCCAGTACGGTACCAATTTTTCGACCCGGCCGTATTTCATCACGTTCCCCATGCCGGGATTGAACGGTCAAGCTGCACTGCCGTCCACAGTGGATCTGTACGTCAACGGCCTGCTCAAGAGTTCGCAGCAAGTGCCTTCCGGACCTTTTTCCGTACCTGCGGTACCGGTCGTCACAGGCCCGGGGAGCGCGACACTGGTGGTGCATGATGCGCTGGGACGGGAGCAGGTGATAACGACATCGTTCTACGCCAGTTCCAGTCTGCTCAAGGCGGGGCTCGACGACTATTCATTCTCGGCGGGCAAGCTCCGTCAAAACTACGGACTTGACAGCTATGACTATGGCAACTTTGCGGCAACGGGTTTGTTTCGACATGGATTCACTTCCCATTTCACTGGTGAGGTGCATGGCGAATTCTCCGGGAGCCTGAGCGATCTTTCCCTCGGCGGGACATTTGTCGGATCGGATACCGGCGTGGTCAATACGGCGCTTTCAGTCAGTAACAGCGATCTGGGCAGTGGCGTGCTGGGTCAATTCGGCGTGCAGCGGCAATGGCAGGACTTCAGTCTCGGTGCCAATGTGAAACTGGCGAGTCCGGACTATACGGAGCTGGGTTACAACGGCATGCCGGCGCCGAGGCGGCAGGTAACGGCGAGCGCTGGCGCGAACCTGGGAAAGCATAATGGCTCGCTCTACGCAACCTATCTCGACCAGAGCAGCCCACTGTTCGGCCATACCCGGTTGATCACGGCGGGGTACTCGGTGACGCTGCCCGGCAGCGGTTTTCTCAACCTGAATGCGTTTCATGATCTGAGCGGTTCCGGCAACAACGGAGTGAGCCTCACGTTTACGATGTCCTTCGGCGAGCGTACTACGTTGATCGCCGGCGTCACTCGCAACAATCAACAGGAGAACGGCTACGTGCAGCTGCAAAAGGCTCTGCCTACCGGGGCGGGTTACGGTTACCGTGTGTCCACCCAGGTCGGGCCTGATCCATTGAGTCAGGCGGAGTTTGACTATCAGAACGATGTCGGCACTTACCGCGTGGGCGTGAGCAACCTCTCGGGAATAACCAGCTACCAGGGCGAGGCGAGTGGCGGATTGGCCTTCATCGGCGGTTCGGTTTACCCATCACGCGAGATCAATCGCGCTTTCGGCCTGGTCCGGGTGCCGGGTATTTCCGGAGTCAAGATATATGCCGACAATCAGCCGGTGGCGACCACCAACAGCAATGGCGATGCGCTGATTCCGAACATGCGGCCGTACCAGAACAACAACCTGCGGCTCGGCCTCAAGAATCTTCCGATCGGAGCCCAGGTCAGTACCCTGAAGATCGATGCCGTACCGCGCTATCGCAGCGGCATTGTCAAGGCCTTCCCGGTGACCAACACCCGGGGCGCGACTTTTACCGTGCGCGTGGCGGGGGGCAAGATGCTGCCCGCCGGGGCCGAAGTGCACATCGTCGGCAAGAGCCAGACCTTCCCTGTGGGCATGGATGGTGAGGTCTATGTGACGGGGCTTGCCGAGCACAATATCCTGGAGGCGACATGGGAGAATCAGAGTTGCAAATTGATAGTAAATATGCCAAAGCACACCCAGGACCCTCTGCCGGACCTGGGCACATTCGATTGCGAGGGAATTCATCCATGATGCGACGACGTTTATTAGCCGGCATACTTGCCGTGCTGGGTGCCTCTACTTTTCCGGGGCTCGCCCATGCCTCGAGTTCATGCCGCGGAAATCCGCGGGTCACATTCACGGCGACCACCTTCGAGTTCGGTGTCTACGATCCGTTGCTGGGCACGGATGATTACGTGCCCAATCAGGCAATCACGGTGAACGCGACGTGCAATCGATCGCGAATCCCGTTTACCGTGACCTATACGTTGAGCGTGGCGCAGGGGCACAGCGGTAGCTACAACCCCCGCTACATGGTCAGCGGCACCACGGCCGACCATCTCCAGTACAATCTCTACACTGACGCGGCGCGCACGCAGATCTGGGGTGATGGCACTGGTGGATCGACGTTGCCGCAGTTCACGATGACGGGAACCTGCCAGCGTAATGGCGGACCCAACGGAAGGAATTGCAGCGCGTCCCAGGACGACACGGTTTATGGCACCATCTTCGCGCTGCAGAATATCGCGCCCGGCGACTATAGTGACGCCTTGACGGTGAACATCAACTTCTGACAGGAAGTTGCGTTGCGTTACGCGGCCGCTGGCGGCGTCAGGCCGTCGCGCGGGTTGTAAAAGAAACCAAGGACCGCGTAACGGCTGCCCCGGCTAATATCGGTCGCTTCGTGCAGCAATGAGCAGGAGAATACGATGGCGCCCCCGCGCGGCGGGCGATAAAGCGTTTCCCCGAATTCCGGGAATTGGAGGCCGCCTCCCTCGTAGTCGCCGGTATTGAGATTGATTGTCATCGCGAAGCGCCGGTAGTCGGTATCGCGTGTTTCGTTGTCCCGGTGGGGGCGGAAGTAGCCGCTGCCGGTGTCGTAGCGCACCAGCTTGAACGGTTCGTGGTGGGTTACCACGTAATGGAAACACTTGCGGATTTCGGGCAGTACGCGTGCGGCGGTGGCCCGCTCCAGCTCGCTGATCAGTTCGGCATCCTCGAGGCGCATGTCCCGGCGCTGCTTGATGGCGGGGTCCGGGCGCCAGCGGGGTTCGGGGCCGGACAGGTCGAGCACGCCCGAAGGATGGGTTTCGGTCTGTTCGAAATGAGTCATGAGCTGCCGGCACAGCCTGGTGTCCAGCACGCCGGGGATGATGAGCACGGGAGCAGTGGCGCTGCGCGGCACGTCCGCGTCGGATCGCGGGATCGGCTTCGGGGTCTCCAGGTGGGCGCCCAGCCGGCTTATCTCCGCGGGCTGGATGCGGCCGCTGTGAAGCACCCGGGTCGCCTTGTCGGTCACGGCCCAGGTCGGCCGGCGTTCGTCGCCCAGTTCTTCCGCATCCCGCAGCACGGCGATGCGAACCCCGTCGTGCGCCAGTGCGACGACGTCCTCGCCATGCGTGGCGGGCGGCAGCAGGACAACCCGCAGGGGCGGTTGGGCCTGGCGGCTTCCCAACTCTGCCAGCCGTTTGACGGCTTGCCGCGATTTGGGGCTGGCCGGGCGCGCAATACAGAGGACTACCGCTGCGTGGCCTTCGATCATGCTGCGCAGGTCGGTAGGCCGGCCGTCGTCGTCGCGCACCGGCCACGCGGGCACCAGTGCACCAGGCGTGAAAATCCGATCCGTGGAGTCGGCAGCGCTTTGTGACATGCGGGCGCGGGCTTAGAATGAATGTACAGTATCGCCCGAGAGTTCCTCGTCTGCAATGGATAGTGAAGCGCCAGGCCCGGATCCGACCTCCGCGGTGACCCAGATTGCCGATACGGTGCTTATGGTGCGTCCGGCGGCGTTCGGGTTCAATCCGGAAACGGCGGCCACTAACCGCTTCCAGCAGGCGCGGCGCGGCGCGGTGGATATTGTCGATGCGGCGCGTCGTGAATTCGACGGCCTGGTCGATGCGCTGGCAGCGGCCGGGGTGGCGGTCATCGTAGTGGAAGACACGCCGGATCCGGTCAAGCCCGACGCAGTGTTCCCCAACAACTGGTTTTCCACCCATGCCGATGGGGTGGCCGTGCTCTATCCCATGCTCAATCCGAGCCGGAGGCCGGAGCGCCACGTGGAGTGGATCGAGGCATTGGCCACCGCGCATGGACGGCGATTGGATGCGGTGCTCGATCTGTCGTACTGGGAGCAGCAGGGATTGGCGCTGGAAGGCACGGGGTCGTTGATTCTCGACCGCGTCAATCGAGTGGCCTATGCCTGTCGCGCCCCGCGCACTGCGCCGGAACCTCTGGCGCAATGGGCTGGTTTGATGGGTTACGAAACACATTGCTTCGATGCGGTGGACGAAGCCGGCGTAGCGATTTATCACACCAACGTGATGATGGCGCTCGGAGGGGGGTTTGCGGCCGTGTCGCTCGAAGCCGTGCCCGATGCGGACGAGCGCCGGCGCCTGGTCGAAAGCCTCGAGGCGGCGGGGAACGACGTCATCGCACTCAGTCGGGAGCAGATCGCCGGATTCGGCGCCAACGTCCTGCATCTGGCCGGCAGCGCGGGGCCGGTGATCGCGATGTCGGAGCACGCGCGTGCCAGTCTGTCGGGCACGGCACTGAATCGCCTGGAAGGGCACGGAGAGATCGTATCCGCACCGATCCCGACGATAGAGCAATGCGGCGGCGGTAGTGTACGCTGCATGATTGCCGAGATATTCCTGCCGTTCGGTGCAAATTAACGTATTTTACGGCGCACTGCGATTGACGGGACTGGCGTTCGGGCGCGAATATTCACTATAATATGCAACGGCTCACGTCCCTGGCGTGCGGCCGTTTTTATGCCCTTCGGAGAATGAATGATGAGCAAGCAACACCGTGTCTTGATGTGCGCGCCCGATTATTTCACCGTGGATTATGCGATCAATCCGTGGATGGTGGCCGGGGAGGGTGCCGTGTCCCCGGAGCTGGCCGCAACCCAGTGGAGGGTGCTGCGCGACACCCTGGCCGCGTTTGCCGACGTGGCCCTGTTGCCGCCGGCCGAGGGCCTGCCGGACATGGTGTTCACGGCCAATGCCGGAGTGGTGTACGGGCAGCGTGCCATCGTCAGCCGTTTCGAATTCGAGGAACGCCGGGGTGAGGAGGCGCATTTCCGCCGCTGGTTCGAAAACCGCGGTTTCGAAATCGTGGACTGGCCCGAGGATCTCATTTTCGAGGGCGCCGGAGACGCTCTGGTCGACCGCGGCGGTCCCTGGGTGTGGGCGGGCTACGGCCAACGCACCGAACAGGCGGCGCACGAGGAACTAGCCAAGTTCTATCCCGACCGCGAACTGGTCTCCATGCGCCTGGTCGATCCCCGCTTCTACCATATCGATACCTGCCTGCAGCCGCTTGAAGGTGGGCACCTCCTGTATTACCCGGCCGCCTTCGATGACACCGGCCGCGCCGAAATCGAGCGCCGGGTGCCGGCGGACAAGCGCCTTGCCGTGAGCGCCGAGGAGGCGGGGGCGTTTGCCTGCAATGCAATCAATCTCGACGACCATATTGCGCTGAACCGACCCAGCCCGCGGCTGCAGGGTGCGCTGGAATCGGCAGGATTCAGGGTCACGGGCCTGGATCTGAGCGAATTCCTGAAATCGGGCGGATCCTCCAAGTGTCTGGTACTGCGCCTCGACGAGCCCTGACAGGCCGCGTACACGGCGCTTTCTGTGCTCCGGCCATGTTCAAAATCCCTTCGTTTGTTTCGTTTTCAGCGGTCTGCCAATTGCGCTGAACCGGCCAGGCGCTGACCTCGAGAGCGCCGGGAAGGATCTCTATTTCGAGGCGGGTCGCCTCGTTGCTGACGACTTCGCCGTCGAGGTGAAGCGGCAGCGGTACGTCGCTGTGGACGACGATGCGGCGGCTGCGCAGCGTCGTCACGGCCGGGTCGTGCAGGTGGCGCCCGCGCAGCACTTTGGGCAGCAGGCCTAGGATGCGTAGCCGGCCCAGTCCACGCGCGCAAACCACCTCCAGGTAACCGTTGTCGATCTCCGCCTCCGGCGCAATATGGAAGGCGCCGCCGTAGCATCGCCCGTTGGCGGCCGCGACCAGGGTGATCGTTTGCTCCAGCGTGCCGTCGTCATGCTCGATGGTGACGCGGGGGGTGGCATAGCGCAGCATCAGGGTGCGTGCCACGGCCAGCAGGTAGACGGCATTACCGTGCAGGTAACGGATACGGTGTGCTTCACGCGATACCTGGGCATCGAAACCCAGCCCGGCCCCGTTGGCAAAATACCGCGGAGCGGGGCCGCCGTAGCGGCAACGCCCGATATCGACGCGGCGGGTATGCCCTGCGGCGATTTGCCGGCAGGCCGCTTTCCAGTCGTTGCCGTAGCCGAGCATCTTGGCGAAGTCGTTGCCGGTGCCTACCGGGATCAGTCCCAGTACCGGCCGTCTGGCGGCCTGCATGGCGCCGTCCACGGCTTCGCACCAGGTGCCGTCGCCACCGGCCACCAGGATGCGTTCGTGCGTTTCAGCCAGGGTTTTTGCCAGTCGCGCCGTATCGAGCGGGGCGCTGGAATACCGGATCGTGCAGTCGATGCCGCCTGCATGCAATAATTCGAGAACCTGTTCGGCCAGCACCCGGCTGCTGCCGCGCCCCGCCACCGGGTTGACGATTATCGCGGTGCGCATACCGTGTTGCCTTGTACTTGTGATTGCGTATCCGACTATAAACGAAATGCGACCCGCAGGTATCGGTTGGATTGGACAATGCAGGTTCAAGCCTTTACCCTTGGGCTGATCCCGGGCGCCCGTGCCTGTTGCCTTCTCGGGCTTCGGCAGCTTGGCCGTTCGGCGTCATCCTTATAACGACAGGGATAGTAATGACCACTGCGACAGTACATGCCCGCACGATCGATATCCATACACTGCATCGAGCCATTGGCGCTGCGGCCATGGGTAATGCCGTGGAGTGGTTCGATTACGGCGCCTATGCCTATCTGACGGATCATATTGCGAATACCCTGTTTCCATCAGACACGAATGGGCTCCTGTGGACACTCCTCGGGTTTGCCTTGTCGTTTTTGATCCGACCACTCGGCGGCCTCTTCTGGGGCCCTATCGGGGACCGCATCGGGCGCAAGCGCGTACTGTCGATGACGATCATCATGATGGCCAGCGCCACGGCGTTGATAGCCTTTATTCCATCTTATGCCGCGATCGGCGTATGGGCGCCGGTCATTCTGTTTGCGCTCAGGATTATCCAGGGTTTCTCGGCCGGCGGCGAATACGGAGGAGCGGCCACTTTCATGGCCGAGTACGCGCCGAAAAATCGACGCGGCATGTATGGCAGTTTCCTCGAGGTGGGGACACTGACCGGGTTTACCGGTGCTGCGGCGATTGCCCTTCTCATGAGCACCGTGCTCGGCAATGTCGCAATGTCAACCTGGGGTTGGCGCGTACCTTTTCTCGTCGCCATTCCTCTCGGTTACATCGGGATGTATCTGCGTACGAAAATGGAGGAAACTCCGGTTTTCCAGGAGGTCGAACACGATGAGGAAAAATACAAGCAGGAGAGCATACCCCGGATATACAAGGACCTTGTGACGACGTATTTCCGGTCCACGATGATCCTGTTCGGACTTGTGATTGCGTTGAACGTGGTCGAGTACACCTTTCTCACCTATACGCCGACCTATCTGCGGGATTCGCTGGGCATGAGCGAAAGCCACGCGCTTCTGGTGCCGTTGTTCGGGCAGATAATGATGGCGATTCTGCTGCCCTTCTTCGGGCGGCTATCAGACTCGGTCGGTCGTCGTCCGATCTGGTTGTTCTCCTGCATCGGCTTGATCGTTTTCGTGTTGCCCCTGTATATGCTGATGGGCACCGGGCTGGTCGGGGCCATTATCGGGTTCACTGTCATCGGCATTCTTTTTGCACCCCAGCTTTCGACAATCTCGGCGACTTTCCCCGCGATGTTCCCGACGATGGTCCGTTATGCCGGCGTCGCTATTGCTTATAACGTGTCCACATCACTCTTTGGCGGTACGGCTCCGGCAGTCACCGATCTTCTCAGTAAAGTCACCGGCAGCAATCTCATGCCGGCTTACTACATGATCGGAGCGTGTGCGATTGGGGCTGTAGCCGCCTTGTTTCTCATCGAGACGAAGGGGGTGTCCTTGCGCGGAACGGAAGTCCCGGGCACCGAGGCGTCCTTTGCAGAGCAGGAACGACTGGTGGAAAGGGATGGCGTCTCAAGTTACTAAGGAACCTCTGGTCTGTTCATGCGTCTGTTTCTGAGTCCCACGTCGCCGTTCGCGCGCAAGGTCAAGGTGGCTCTCATCGAGAAGCGCCTGCTCGATTCGATAGAGGAAGTGCGGGTCGATCCGTGGCGCAGCCCGGCGGAACTGCTCGCCGTCAACCCGATGTCGCAGGTGCCGACCCTGGTGACCGATGACGGGATGGCGCTGTCCAACAGCGACATGATCATCCAATGGCTGGAGCAGACCCATCCGGAGCTACCACTGCTGCCGCGGGATGCCGTCGGATCCGCCCGCGTGCTCTCCGTCGCGGCGCTGGCCCATGGCGTCATCGAGTCCGCCGTATACGTCGTCATCGAGCGCCGCAAGCCGGCCGGGCAGCAGAACGAGGACATGATCACGCGCCGGCTGCAGGGCATAAAGCGGGCACTCGGCGTCATCGAAGAACGCTTCGACGGTAGCCGCGAGCGGTTCCAGCTGGATGGCCTGAACCTGGCCTGCGCCCTGGAGTACCTGGACCTGCGCGAGCCGGCATTCGACTGGAGGGCCCGTTGTCCGGGGTTGGCCCAATGGCAGCATTGGGCGGCGGCGCGCCCCAGCCTCAAGCAGAGCGCGCCGCCCGCGCATTAGAAATGTGCCAGTCATCGCGTCATTCCGGACTGCACCGGGTGTGACGGGTATGGGTTCAATTCATCGCGTAGGCGATGCCGAGGTACAGTCCACGGCCGGGACTCGCGTATCCGGCCGCCGTCTGGTAGTGCACGTCGAAGACGTTCTCCAGGCGTACGTTTAGCCCCCAGTGCGCGGCGAACCGGAAGCCTCCTGTGAGCGTGGTCAGCAGGTAGCCGGCATTGGTGGTGGAGCTGAAGTCGGAATCCCTGGTGGTGCCGGCGGCCAGGAAATGCGCCCCGACCCGCCACTGTCCGACGTCGTAACCTATGCTCAGCGTTATGCTGCGCCGGGTGCGCCGCGGGAGGTAGCTGCCGGTCTGGTCATTCAGCGGACGCTGCACGTTGATGCCGGGCTGGATGCGCCAGGCGCCGAAGTTCATCAGCGCGGTGAGATTGACGCCGGTGATCGTGGCCTGGCCGATGTTTTCCTCCTGTCCGCCCGTGCCCGTTGATTCGAAGGTGATGAGGTCACTGATCCGGTTGCGGTACAGGTTGAGTCCGATGCGCGCGTGTGTGCCGAGCTGGCGGTAGACCGCCGTGTTCAGGCTGTGCGAATATTCGGGACGCAAATCCGGGTTGCCACCGTAGCCGTAGCGATCCGTGGCCGTGGGCGCGCGGAAGCCGGTGCCCGCGCCGGCGGTGAAGCGCCAGTTATCGGCAAATCTCAGGCCATAGTCCGCGTTCCAGGTGAATTGGTCGCCAAAACTCGAAAAGTGCGTCAGGCGCCCCGCCAGCACCAGGCGCTGGGCGTCCCATTCGATCTGGTCCTGGGCATACAGGGCCTGGTTGGTTTCCACCTGGTCGTAGCCGGATCCGTAGGACAGGGCATTGACGTGCTGGTGGGCCAGGTAGGCGCCGGTGCTCAGCAACTGGTGTGCACCCAGGTCGATGTCGTTGCGCCAGTCGAGCGAGTTGCGCCAGGTGTGGAGAAAATCCGGCACCTGGATTTGCTGGATGCTGTTGAAATACTGGCCCAGTATCACGCGGCTGTGCCAGTTCGTGCTCATCTGACGTGCCAGGTGAACGCCGGCCACCCGGTCGGTGTAGTCCTCGCTGGCCGGATTCAGACTGAAATCCAGATAGTCGCTGGTGCCGCTGGAACGCCACAGACTGGCGTAGGCGTCGCCCGCATCGCCCTGGATACCGGCCACGGCGTGCAGGCTCAGATTACGCCAGGCGCTGTCCTGGTTGCTGGCCGTTTGCGGCGGGTAGCCGCCTGTTTCGAAGAAGTTCACGGCAGCACCTCCGAAAAAGGTGCCATTGCCGCCGCCGGCATGTGCCTGGGTGCCGCGGCTTGCATTGTGGCCGCCACTGATGCCGGCGCCCCAGTCGAAACCGTTGCGGTCGGGTTGGCGGAGGGTGATATCGATCACGCCGCCGATGGCATCGGAACCGTAGAGCGCCGAGCGTGGCGCTTCGACGATTTCCACCCGCTCAATGCTGGAGCTCATGATGTTTGAAAACGGAGGGCCGCCGATCGCACCCGGGTTGACGCGGATGCCGTCCACGCGCACCTGGGTTTCGGCGCTCCCCGCACCGCGCAGGAACAGCGATACCGGTTGCCCCGGACCGCCGTTGCGTGCGATGTCCAGTCCGGCCTGGAACTGGAGAAGCGTGGCGATATCGGCGTCCCGGAACGGTTCGAGCCGGGCGGGGCCCAGCACGATGACCGGCGCCAGTGTCGCGTCCAGAGGCTGGGGGGTGCCGGTGGGCGCCGTGACGATGAGCGGACTCAGGTCCGTGGTGACAAGGGAAGCAGGGGATTGGGCAAATGCCGAACTTGCGGCCAGCAATCCCGCCAGGCAGATAGTGAAGCGTTGCATGTTGTAAACCTCTCGCAGCCGACCCGCATGCGGGCGCAAACCGCTTCAATCGCGGTTTGCGGGTACCAATCGATGTACGAGGGAGGGAGAGAGAGCCGGTCAGGACTCCGGAAGCCGCCCGCCGCAGCACCGAGACGTTGCCGTGGCCGGTCTCCGGGCTCGCGAGCCGTGGAGCGGGATGCTCCACCTTGCCTGTCGCCTTCCCACGTAACCGTCTACGCAGTGGCTGTACTGACAGGCCTTGTCTCGCCTACCGTTGCGGGGGCAGCGCCGGACTTGTTCGCATATGAGCGAACGCACCGGCTTCCCATGTCCTGCCTTCGGGCAGGACGCCAAGGCAATGGCATTGTCTATGCCGCCGGCGATACTGTCAAGCTCAGGACGCCGAAGCTCGGGCGGCGCGCTTGCGCTGGCCTTCCTGCAGGTGTTTCTTGCGCAGGCGCAGGTGGTGCGGGGTGATCTCGACCAGCTCGTCGTCGTCGATGAACTCCAGCGCCTGTTCCAGGGTGAGCCTGATCGGAGGGGTGAGCAGGATGTTCTCGTCCGATCCGGCGGCACGAATATTGGTGAGTTGCTTGGCCTTGAGCGGGTTGACGGTCAGGTCGTTGCCCCGCGCGTGCTCACCGACGATCATCCCCTCGTAGATCTCGTCGCCGGGTGCAATGAACATGCTGCCGCGTTCCTGCAGGTTGAACAGGGCATAACCCAGCGCCTTGCCGCTGCCGTTGGCAATCATCACGCCGTTCGTGCGTTGGCCGAACTCGCCGCGCTTGAGCGGGGCGTAATGGTCGAAGACGTGGTACATCAAACCCGTGCCCTGGGTGGCGGAGAGGAAGGTGGTGCGCACGCCGATCAGGCCGCGCGCGGGCACGAGGTAATCCAGGCGCACGCGGCCGCGTCCGTCGGGCACCATGTTGGAGAGATCCGCGCCGCGCTCGCCGAGCATTTGCATCACCGCGCCCTGGTGCGCTTCCTCGACGTCGACGCTCAGCTGCTCGTAAGGCTCCTGCTTGATGCCGTCGATTTCGCGCACGATGACGTGCGGGCGCGATACGCCGAGTTCGTAGCCTTCGCGGCGCATGTTCTCGATCAGGACCGCCAGATGCAGCTCACCGCGCCCGGAAACCTGTAGACGGTCGGGATCGTCGGTGTCCTCCACACGCAGGGCCACGTTGTGAAGTAGTTCGCGGTGCAGGCGTTCGCGGATCTGGCGGCTGGTGATGTACTTGCCGTCGCGACCGGCGAAGGGCGAATCGTTGACCAGGAAGCTCATGCTCACCGTGGGTTCGTCCACGCTCAGGGCGGGCAGCGCTTCCACCCGGCCGGGTGCGCATACGGTGTCGGAAATATGCAGCGGCGACAGGCCGGTGAAGGCGACGATGTCGCCGGCGTCCGCCGAGGGCACCTCGATGCGCTCCAGGCCGTGGAAATCGAATACTTGCAGTACGCGGCCGTTGCGCCGCGATCCGTCGTGACTCACGACGGTTACCGCCGCGTTGGCAGCCAGCGTACCGCGCGTGACGCGGCCGATGCCGATGACGCCGACGTAGCTGTTGTAGTCGAGCGAACTGACCTGCAGCTGCAGCGGGCCTTCGCTGTCCACGTCGGGCGCGGGCACGTGCTCGACGATGGCCTCGAACAGCGGGGTCATGTCGGCGGCCGGGGCATCGGCGTCGGTGCCGGCGTAGCCCTTGAGGGCCGAGGTGTAGAGCACGGGAAAGTCGAGTTGAGCGTCGCTGGCGCCCAGGCGGTCGAACAGTTCGAACGTCTGGTCGAGCACCCAGTGCGGGCGCGCGCCGGGGCGATCGATCTTGTTGACCACCACGATCGGGCGCAGGCCACGGGCGAGCGCCTTCTGGGTGACGAACCGGGTCTGCGGCATGGGGCCGTCGACGGCATCCACCAGCAACAGCACCGAGTCCACCATCGAGAGCACGCGTTCCACCTCGCCGCCGAAGTCGGCGTGGCCGGGCGTGTCCACGATGTTGATGTGGTAGTCGCCCCAGGTCAGCGCGGTGTTCTTGGAGAGGATGGTGATGCCGCGCTCGCGTTCGAGGTCGTTGGAGTCCATCACACGCTCCACGGGCACGGCGCGGGCATCGAACGTGCCCGATTGCTGCAGCAGCCGGTCCACGAGCGTGGTCTTGCCGTGGTCGACGTGGGCGATGATGGCGATGTTGCGTATCCGGGCGGTGCTCATGGGGTTCTGCGGCGGGGCGATGGTAAACCGCTCATTTTATCCGTTTTCATGGGCATTTAGCGAGGGCCGGTTCCGTCAGTTGCAGGTTTTTCGCGGGAATGCGAATGGCCGGAGGCCCCGGGCCGGCCTGGATTACGCCGGAGGCAGGAATCCTCATGGACCTCCGGACAGGCGCTGATACATGGTCTATAGTACCTGTCAGGACGGGCTCCGGCCGCGCGTATACCCGTTTATATCCAGGCAAAAGCAGGGAAGAGCCTTGATGGCGGATCCGTTCCGCCAAGGAGACCGGGATCACCATCGATCGCTGTTTCAATCTCATGGATTTTCGTCCGCTGGCCCGGCGGCGTCTGCCCGCGCCGCTCTTCCACTATATCGACGGTGGCGCGGACGACGAATGGACCCTGCAAGACAACACCCGGGCGTTTGATCGCTACCAACTGGTGCCGCGGCAATTGCGGGACGTATCGCGGGTCGATACCGGGGTACGGCTGCTTGGAACGGATATGCCCATGCCGTTGCTGCTGGCGCCGACCGGCATGAACCGTTTATTCCACCATGACCGGGAATTGGCTGTCGCCCGGGCCGCCGATCAGGCCGGGGTCTGTTACAGCCTTTCGACCATGGGCAATTCGAGCATCGAGGAGATTGCCCGGACCGGCAGCGGCCCCAAAATGTTTCAAATTTATATTTTCAAGGACCGGGGCCTGACCCGCGAGTTCGCCGAGCGGGCCCGGGAAACGGGTTACCAGGCGTTGTGCCTGACGGTCGATACACCGCTGGCAGGCAATCGGGAGCGGGATTTGCGAACCGGTATGACCATGCCGCCAAAATTCTCCTGGAAGGGGATCGCCAGTTTCCTGGCGAGCCCCCATTGGACCTGGCATTATCTGTTGAACCCCGATTTCCGGTTGGCGAACGTCGCTCATCGTGTGGATGCCCTGGGCTCGGGTGCGATGTCCCTGATCGACTATGTCAATAGCGAGTTTGACCGTACGCTGACCTGGGACGACGCCGCCTGGCTGGCCGAACAGTGGCCCGGGCCTTTCGTCATCAAGGGCTTGCAGAGCCCCCGGGATGCGCAACGGGCCGTCGAGATCGGCGCAACCGCGATCATGATTTCCAACCACGGCGGCCGCCAGCTCGATTCGGCACCGGCGCCGGTCGACTGCATCGCGCCAATCCGCGATGCCGTTGGCGACCGGCTTGAGTTGATCGTGGACGGCGGCGTACGCCGGGCGACGCATATCGTAAAGGCCCTGGCGCTGGGTGCGGACGCCTGTTCCCTGGGCCGGCCCTACCTGTATGCGCTGGCCGCGGGCGGCCAAAGCGGCGTCGAAAGGATGCTGATGTTGATCCGGCAGGAATTGGAGCGGACGATGGCATTGCTCGGGTGTCGAAGCATCGCCGAGCTTGATGCGAACGTTCTGATGAGAAAGCCCGTGTGTTAGCCGCGGCATGGCATTTCCGTGCGCCACATTATTGAATCCGGGGTGCTCCGAAAGGCGGTTTAGCCTTCAGCGTTGCGGCTCAAGTCGCTCAGGCGGTCGACGCGGCGCAGGGCCGGGAAACGCCACATCCACACGCCGACCACGGCAAGCGTGCCGATGCCGCCGATGATCACCGCGGGGACGGCGCCGAACCAGCCGGCGGTGACGCCCGATTCGAATTCGCCCAGTTCGTTGGAGGTGCCGATGAACAGGGAATTCACGGCGCTGACCCGTCCGCGCATCTCGTCCGGCGTGGCGATCTGGACCATGGTCGAGCGGACGTAGACACTAACCATGTCAGCACCGCCGGCGATGACCAGTGCGATCATGGACAGCGCGAAGCTGCGGGAGAGGCCGAACACGATCGTAGCCACGCCGAACAGCGCGACGCAGACGAACATGATTCGCCCGGCATGACGCCCCAGCGCATAGCGCCCCAGCCACAGTCCGACAAAGAAGGCACCGATTGCCATGGCGCTGCGCAGTGCGCCCAGTCCGACCGGTCCCACGGCGAGAATTTCACTGGCATAGATCGGCAGCAGCGCTGTCGCTCCGCCGAACAGCACGGCAAACAGATCGAGCGAAATGGCACCAAGCAGCACCGGGCTGTTGCGCACGTAGGCTATGCCCGCCACGAACCGCTTGAATGCCCCGTTGCGGCTCACGTCCCGTTTCTGTTGGCGGTAGCGCCGGATCGCCAGTGTGGCGGTCACGGCCACCCCGAACAGCACGGCACTGGTGCCGTAGGCGATCCCCGGTCCGAGGATGTAGAGCGCGCCCCCCACTGCGGGGCCGGCAATGACCGAGACCTGGAAGACGGTGGAATTGAGGGCGATAGCCGGTCCCAGCTCTGTCTCGTCCACCAGTAGCGGGATGAAGGACGACAGCGCCGGCCCGGCAAAGGCGCGTGCCACGCCGAACAGGGCAAGCAGGACGAAAAAGGGCCATAGCCGCCGGGTGGCGACGGAGGACAGCGCCACGAACAGGATGCTCACCGCCAGGGCCAGCATCCAGGCTACGCTCAGCTGGTATTTGCGATTGAAACGGTCGGCACAATTACCGGCGGGCAGGATCAGCAATGCAATCGGCAGGAACTGCGCCAGGCCCACGTAACCCAGCGCCAACGGATCGTGCGAGATAGCGAATACCTGCCAGCCGACCACGGTGGAGAGTATCTGCGCGGCGGATGTGCCGCACAGCCGGGCGATCAGCAGGGACCGGACGGCAGGATGGCGCAGGACGGACAGGCGGTGGGTGGACATGGCCGAGGGGGCTCAGGCGAAGCGTCAATGATAAACGCACAAATTCGCGGGCTCGTACAACCGGACGGGTCGCCGCGTGGGGGGGGCGGCGGATCGGGCGATTGATCCCGGTCAAGGACATGCAGGCGAAGGAACCGTATAGTGAATGCAGGCAGCCGCGGCAACAGGCGAAGGAGGCATTATGCTCGAATTTATCGAAGGCTTCCCGGAAGGGGTCGTAGCGGTCTCCGCCAAAGGTCGGGTCACCGCCAAGGACTACGACGAGGTCCTGATACCCCGGGTCGAGGAAACGCTCAAGCGACACGACAAGGTCGATCTGTATTACGAGCTGGGCAGTGAATTCGACGGGATCGAAGCGCAAGCCGCCTGGAAGGACTTCAAGATCGGCGTCGAACACCTGGCCCGCTGGGGACACATGGCGCTGGTCACCGATGTCGAGTGGATTCGGCTGGCGATCAATGCCTTCCGTTTCCTGATGCCCGGCAGGATCAGGGTGTTCCCGACGTCCGAGGCCGAGCAGGCGCGTGCCTGGATCAAGAGGACGTAAGGATTATTCGAGCCATTTCAGCTTTTAGTTGACGTTGGCCAGCCAGTCACGGGGTTTCAGGAAGTAATCCGTGAGGCGGGCCTCGGAGCTGCCGGGTTCGGGCGTGTAGTCATAGCGCCAGTGGGCCTGGGGCGGCATGGAGGCGAGGATGGACTCGGTGCGTCCGCGTGACTGCAGGCCGAACAGGGTGCCACGGTCGTAGACCAGGTTGAATTCCACGTAGCGTCCGCGCCGGTAGAGTTGGAAATTGCGTTCGCGCTCCCCCCAGGCCGTGTGCATGCGCCGTTCGAGGATCGGCAGGTAGGCCTTGGGGTAGTGTTCGCCGATGCTGCGGGCAAAGGCGACAGCGCGGGCGAAGTCGCCGCCGGCATCGTAATCGTCGAAAAACAGGCCACCTATGCCGCGGGCCTCGTTTCGGTGCTTGATGAAGAAATACTCGTCGCACCAGCGTTTGAAGCGTGGATACACATCCTTGCCGAAACGTTCGCAGGCATCATGGGCAGCACGGTGCCAGTCCACGCAATCCTGCTCGAAGCCGTAATAAGGGGTGAGGTCGAAGCCGCCGCCAAACCACCAGACGGGAGCCGCGCCGGGTTTTTCCGCGCAGAAGAAACGCAGGTTGAAGTGTGAAGTCGGCGCGTAGGGGTTGCGCGGGTGGACGATGACCGAAACCCCGGTGGCGCGGAAGCTGCGGCCACCGAGCGCGGGTCGCGCGGCACTGGCCGCGGCGGGCAGGTTGTCGCCGGTAACGGCGGAGAAGTTGACCGCGGCCTTTTCTATTACGATGCCGTTTTCCATGACCCGCGTGATCCCGCCGCCGCCCTCGGGCCGTTTCCAGGCATGCTCGCGCCAGTGAGTGTCACCGGCCGTTTTGCTCAGGCCGGTGCAGATTTGTTCCTGCAGCTTGCGCATCCAGGTTTCGACTTGGCGGTAATCCATAAACTAGCTCGACCTGCCTGGTCCCGGGCGCAGAATAGCGCCTGTGCGTACATCCCGTATTTCGGTCGGACCGTGCAGGCGCCCCAGCGGTTCCTCGAGCACGGCGTCCAGGGCCGGGCCGAATGCATCGCGCAGGGCCGCTGGGCCGTCCAACGGGGTTTCGCCGCTGGAGTTGGCGCTGGTCGAGACGAGCGCCGTGTCGGAGGCCACGCACAGTGCGCGTGCCGGGGGATGTGCGGTAATGCGCACGGCGAGGGTTCGTCGTCCCCCCGTGAGCCAGGACGGGCAGTCATCGATGGCTGGGACGACCCAGGTGACGGGGCCCGGCCACGTGCCACGGATGCGTTCTGCCATTGCGGGATCGAGGGGCGCGATCCAGGGAGCCAGCTGCGTTTCCTCGGCGGCGAGCAGGATCAACCCCTTTTCGGCGCTGCGTCCCTTCAGTTGCAGCAGGCGTTCGACGGCTTCGCGGTTGGCCGGATCGCAGCCCAGGCCCCAGACCCCTTCGGTCGGGTAGGCGACGATACCGCCCGCGCGGATGGCCGCGGCGACGGCGCCCATTCCGTCACTCATCAACTTTTCTTGCGGCGGCGGCTCGTGCGCTTCTTGCGGGCCGGGGCCTTGGCGAGCAGTTCCTGGCATTCCTCCAGCGTGAGCGATTCGGGCTCGCGCTCCTTGGGCACGCGCGCGTTCTTGGTGCCGTCGGTAATGAACGGGCCGTAACGGCCATTGAGAATGCGCACGCCGTCGAAATCCCGGATCAGGCGCTTGGCGTCCGCTTCCTTCTTTTCGCGCACGATTTCCAGCGCACGGTCGAGTGGGATGGTGTAGGGATCGTCTTCCTTGATCGATGCGTACTTGTTGTCGTAGCGCACGTAGGGGCCGAAGCGCCCGATGTTCACCGTGACCTTCTCGCCTTCCGGGGTCTCTCCCAGTTCACGCGGGAGGCGGAACAGGTAGAGCGCCTCGTCCAGGTCGATCGCCTCCAGCTTCTGTCCCGGGCGCAGGCTGGCGAAACGGGGTTTTTCCTCTTCCTCGGCGGTGCCTATCTGGACGAACGGCCCGTAGCGGCCCATGCGCGCAGAGACTTCGCGTCCGCTCTTGGGATCGGTGCCGAGCACGCGGGCCTGCATGACATCACGGCGGGTGACGTTGTCGTCCACGTTTACCACTTCGCGCTCGAACGGCGACCAGAATTCCTTGAGTACCTTTTTCCAGTCACGTTCGCCACGCGAGACGGCATCGAGCTTGTCTTCGAGTTTCGCCGTGAAATCGTAGTTCACGTAACGCTCGAAGTACTGGGTAAGGAAGCGGTTGACGATGCGCCCCACGTCACTCGGCAGGAAGTGGCGGTTTTCCAGCTCCACGTATTCGCGTGCGAGCAGCGTCTGGATGATCGAGGCGTAGGTCGAGGGGCGGCCGATGCCGTGGGCCTCGAGCGTCTTGACCAGGCTCGCTTCGGTATAGCGCGGAGGCGGTTCGGTAAAATGCTGCGAGGCGTTGACCGCGTTCAACGGCACCTTTTCCTTTTCCTGCAGCGCCGGCAGCTTGCTTTCCTTGCGGTCGTCTTCCTCGCCGCCTTCGTCGCGGTCTTCCATATACAGTTGCATGAAGCCGGGATGGCGGATGGTGGAGCCGGTGGCGCGGAATACCGCGACATCGCCGGCGGCCAGGTCGACGGCAACCTGGTCGAGCGTGGCGTGAATCATCTGGCAGGCGACGGCGCGGTTCCATATCAACTCATAGAGCCGGGCCTGCTCGCGCGTCAGGTGTTCGGCGACGGCTCGCGGTTCACGGCGCACCGAAGTGGGGCGAATGGCCTCGTGCGCTTCCTGTGCGTTCTTGCTCTTGGTGCGGTAGACACGTTCCTTGGGCGGCAGGTTGTCCTTGCCGAACCGTTCCACTATGTAGTCGCGCATGTCGTTCACGGCTTCGGGGGCGAGATGCGTGGAGTCGGTCCGCATGTAGGTAATGAGTCCGACCGGGCCGTCGCCGAGGTCTACGCCTTCATACAGCGACTGGGCTACCTGCATGGTGCGCCGCGTGGTGAACCCGAGCTTGCGTGAAGCTTCCTGTTGCAGCGTGGAGGTGATGAACGGCGGGGCCGGATTGCGCTTGCGCGCCTTGCGCTCGATGGCCGATACGACGAGGACGCCCTCCGCAGCCTTTTCTATCGCTTCGCGTGCGGCCTGTGCGGAGGCTTCGTCGGTAAAGTCGAACTGCTCGGTCTTGTCCCCCCGGTACTGGTAAAGGCGGGCCGTGAAGCCGTGCTTGTTGCTCTCGAGTGCGGCCTCGATCCGCCAGAACTCGCGCGCCTCGAATGCCTCGATTTCCTCCTCGCGCTCGACGATCAGGCGCAGCGCTGGACTTTGAACACGTCCGGCGGAGAGGCCCCGGCGGATCTTTTTCCAGAGCAGTGGCGAGAGATTGAAACCGACCAGATAGTCGAGCGCGCGCCGCGCCTGCTGGGCATTAATCAGGTCGTCGGCCAGGTCGCGCGGATGCTCCATGGCTTCGCGGATGGCGCGTTCGGTAATCTCGTGGAAAACCACGCGCTGGACGGTCTTGTTCTTGAGCAGGCCGCGGTCCTGGAGAATCTGGTAAAGATGCCAGGAGATGGCTTCGCCCTCGCGGTCGGGGTCGGTGGCGAGCACCAGGCGATCGGCCTGCTTGAGCGCCTTGATGATGGCAGTGACATGGCGCTCGTTGCGTTCGATGGGCTCGTAGCGCATCGCGAAATCGTCGTCCGGCGCCACGGCGCCGCCCTTGGGCACCAGGTCGCGCACGTGTCCGTAGGACGCGAGCACTTCGGCACCCTTGCCGAGGTATTTCTCAAGCGTTCGGGCCTTGGCGGGCGATTCGACGACGACGACGGTGTTTTCCATGTAGACGTAATCCTCGATGGGTGCGGTTCAGTGAGCCAACTCGGCCATGTCTGCATAGAGCAGATCTTCCATCTGCGCGAAGGCCGCCTCCTGTCCGGGACGGCGGAACAGGCTCAACAATACGACCCACTGCGCCTCCTCGATATCCGCCACGTCATCATCCAGCGCGAGCAAGCGTTCGATGACGCGTTCGCGAAGGACCGGGTCGAGCACGCCGACCTGTTCCATGTAGTGCAGGAACCCGCGCGCCTGTGCGGTGAGACGCACCCGCTCCTGTGCGCTGAAAATTCGCCAGCCACCGGTGCCGAAAGCTTCGGGCTTGAATTCGCGTTCGGGGGCATCGAGTACTTCCAGCCAGTCGAGCGCCCGGTGCACGGCGGGCTCGGGGAAACCGCCCGACCGCAGCACGTTCTCCAGGGTCGCCCGTTGCGGCGGCTCGTCGCAGTCCTCGAGATAGTTCTCGAACAGGAAAAGTACCGTATCCAGCACGCTCGGATTCATCAAAGACCTTTACCTCATATCTCTCAAATCGGGACTGTCCCCCGTGTCATCCGCGTCGCCTGCGGGCAAAACGCCCGCCGGCCAGCGCTTCAACATCGCCCTTGAGTTCCAGTATCAAGAGCATGGAGGATACCGTCTGCGGCGTCAAACCGGTCCGTGCCGACACGGCATCCGCGGTGACCGGATTGAAGCCCAGCGCATCAAGCAACAATTTATACTCCGGATCGGGCGCTTCCGGGGCCGGGGCCGGCACCTCGGCAGCGGGATCGAATGACAGTGCCCGGGGCGCCTCGAGTGTGGCAAGGATATCAGAGGGCCGTTCGACCAGGGTCGCCCCGTCGCGGATCAGCGTATGGCAGCCGCGCGCCAGGGGCGAGCGCACCGAGCCGGGGATGGCGAATACCTCGCGTCCCTGGTCGGCGGCGTAGCGGGCGGTGATCAGCGATCCCGACTTGAGCGCGGCCTCCACCACCAGGGTGCCCAGCGCAAGTCCGCTGATGATGCGGTTGCGCCTCGGGAAATGCTCCGGCAACGGCGGCGTGCCGGGGCGAAATTCGCTCACCAGGGCGCCCTTTTCCCCGGCGATGCGATCGGCGAGGGCCCGGTGGCGGCGCGGGTAGACAAGGTCGGGTCCCGTCGCCATCACCGCCACGGTACGTCCGTCCCCGTCCAGCGCGCCGAGGTGCGCGGCGGCATCGATGCCCAATGCCAGGCCGCTGGTGACGGTAAATCCTGCGCCGACCGCAAAGGCGGCGAATTCGCCGGCCAACTCGCGTCCTCCGGGACTCGGATTGCGCGAACCGACCACGGCCAGCTGGGGGTCATGGAGCAGCCGGGCATTGCCGACCACGTAGAGCACCGGCGGCGGGCTCGATATCGCGGCCAGCGGGGGCGGGTAGGCGTCATCGCCCCATCCGATAAGGTGGTGTCCGGGTTCGGCGGCCCAGGCGAGATCGCGTTGCAGGGCGTCGCGATCCGGTTTTTCCAGCGCCCGCCGGGTGGCTGATGTCAGTCCGAGTTCGCTCCAGCGCTTGCGCCCTGCCGTTATGACGGCCTCAGCGGTGCCGAAATGCTCGATCAGCTTGCGCATGGCGCCGGATCCCAGGTCCGGCGCCTGCATCAGCAGCGACAGGGCGTGCACCTCCTCGGGTGCGCACTGGCTCGTCTCAGGCAAGCCCTGCCCTTTACCCATAAGTTGCGCCACAGAGCCCCGCGGATGAGTCAGGACAAGGCGCGCCGCGCAGGCAATGGCGCGCCCTTGTCAAGCGTCGCAACGCCGTCATGGCCCATCCGCGGGGCTCCCTGCGGGCGAGCCTCTGGCCGGTCATCCGCGGCGTTGCGCTTCTTGGAAAGGACCCGGCCATTCCCTGCGAAGCGCGCCTTGCGGCTAACCGGCCAGAGACTCGCTGTGGCACGACTTATGGGTAAAGGGCAGGGCAAGGTTCAGGGTGTCGTTACGGTGTCGCCGATACCGACCGGGCGTGTCGCGCTCATCACCAGCGCGAAGGATACACGCGGGAAAATGCGGAATATGACCAGTTGGCCAATCCCTTCGTTGGGCAGCTTGACCTGGTGGTTCATGTTGTCCTGTGCATAGGGATCGTTGATGGAGGTGCCGGTGCGCTCGACGCGCAGTACGTCGCCCATTTCGAGTTGATTCCTGCTGCCGCGGTCGAGCACCACGACCTGGTACTGACCCACTTCGCCGAGGCCCCCGATTACGTCGATGATCGTGCCCTTGATCTGTACCCGGGGCGTGAGCAGGGGGAACTGCGCGGGAACCGATCCGGTGTCGACGGGAACCAGGCGGTTTCCGGCGCGGATTTCCCGGGTGCTGGCCGTGAGCTTGAGGGTGGCGGGGTCGCCGCCGGAGACCAGGTTGCCGCGTCCGAGGTAGAGCACTTCGTAGCCGAGCAGGTCATGCGTCTGCGCGTCGTACAGAGGCTTGTCCTTCTGCACTACGGCATAGGAAGCCCCCGCGCCGGCCTTCCGGAGTTTTTCCCCGCGCACGTAGACTCGCTGGGGTGCGGCGGCCAGCAGTTGTCCGTCCGTCGTTCGCAGGACATAAGGGGCCTGTTCGTACTGCTTGGCCGTCATCACTCGCGGCTTGGAGAGCAGAACCGAAATTTCGTCATAGGGAATGGTCGGTACGGCCTGGGCCAGCGAGGTGCGCTGGATCTGCGGCTTGAGTTGATGGAAGGGTGCGGTGCTGCGCACCACCGTCCCGCCTCGCGAGATAGTGAGGGCGCCGCCGTTGAGGGTGATCACGTCGCCGGGGTAGATCAGGTGCGGATCCTGGATGTAGTGGTTCTCGTACCAGACCTCCGGCCACAACCACGGGCTGGAGAAGAAATGCGCGGCAATGCTCCACAGCGTGTCGCCCTTCTGGACCACGTAGCGCACGGGCGCAGTCTTCTTGACCGGCAGCGGCGCCGTGTTCGGTGCGGGCGGCTGTGCGGGGGCCGCGGCTGTGGCCGGTGGTGGTGCGGTGGCCGGCGCCGGCGTCGAAGTGGCTGGCGGATGGCTGGCACAACCGGCGACGAGCACGGTGGCGAGCACGGCGAGCGAACCCGATATGATTGAGCGATACCCCTGCATTGTCGCGACTCCTTGCTAATCCTTGCGT
>Ga0102953_1000461_pt1 | contig 28220 bp, 23 predicted proteins | sample SalPon2A_C_D2_MG_FD_78509 | JGI IMG/M metagenome (GOLD analysis project Ga0102953, IMG submission 78509) | Soil microbial communities from South San Francisco under conditions of wetland restoration - Salt Pond MetaG R2A_C_D2_MG | ecosystem: Environmental > Terrestrial > Soil > Wetlands | place... | reverse complement strand
TTTCTGCACGCTCATATCTTTGTTTGCCATTCTCATAATTTTCTGCATCTGTGATGACATCGCATCATCTGTATTTACAAGAACACATGGACTTCCGCTCAATCTTTTTGATTCTTTTACATCCGTTACTCTGTCGCCGAGTATGTCTTTAATTCTTTTTATCAGGCTGTCAAAATGTTTTTCATCGTCTTTGCTCAGTTCTTCCGGTTTTTCTTTTTTCTCTTCATTACTGTCTTTGAACTTATCTAGTTTTTCAAGGTCAACATTATCAACAGATTTGAAATCGAAGTCTTTAAATTTCCTGATCGAACTTACAACGAATTCATCCAGCGGATCGTAGAGATAAAGAACCTCAAGTCCTTTGTTTTTGAAAATTTCCATATGCGGATCCTGCTCTATCGCTTCCCTGCTGTTTCCGAATGCGTAGTAAATTTCTTTTTGATCTTCTTTGAATCTTGAAATATATTCTTCCAGCGATGTATATTCTTTTTCATCTTTATTAACTGAAGAATTAAATCTTAAGAGCTGCTGATATTTTTCGGCGTTTGTAAAATCAGTGTAGCCGAGTTTAAAATATCTTCCGTGCTCTTTCCAGAATTCAATATATTCTTCCGGTTTATTTTTCGCTTTATCAATTAAATAAGAAAGAACCTGGCTTGTAACTGTATTTGAGATTTTTGTGAAAACTATATTTTCCTGCAGTGTTTCCCGGGAAATGTTTAATGGAAGGTCTTCCGAATCTACAACTCCTTTAACGAAGTTTAAATATTCAGGTAGCAGGTCTTTGTTTTTATGCTGAATCAAAACTCTTCTTACATAAAGATCGAGTCCGTAGTCTTCCCTGTTCATTCCGAAGAAATCAAAATTCTTTTTTGGAATAAAAAGTAAACTGTGGAACTGAATCGGCGCGTCGACGGATTTATGAATTATATCCATCGGCTCTTCGTTGTCGTATGTTAAAAATTTATAGAACTCATTGTACTCTTCTTTTTTAACGCTGCTTTTAGGTTCTCTCCATATTGCAGAGATGGTATTAACTTTATCTTTTTCAAGATAGATCGGGAACTGGATAAAGTTTGAATGCTTTTTGATCGCATTTTCAAGTCTGTATTTTTCGGCAAATTCTTTCGCATCTTCTTTTAAATGAATTTCAATAGTCGTTCCGCGCTTCAGTTTTTCATCGATCTCCGCAATCTGGTAACTTCCCAATCCGTCAGAACTCCACTCAACCGGTGAAGCATCTTTCTGGTATGATCTTGATTTGATAACAACTTTATCTGCAACCATAAATACCGAATAAAAGCCAACTCCAAATTTTCCTATAATATTATTAGCGTCTGCTTTATTTTCCTGTAAAGTTTTTATAAAATCAGCACTTCCGGACTTTGCAATTGTCCCAATATTTTTTACAAGTTCGTCCTTTGTCATTCCAACACCGGTATCTGAAATAGTCACTAGATTTTTCTTTTCATCGAAATTTACTCTTATCTCCTGTGGCAGATCTTTATCTACAATTTCTGTTCCTTTGGTTGATTGAAATCTTAATTTATCCAGCGCATCGGAAGAGTTGGAAATCAACTCGCGCAGGAATATTTCCCTGCTTGTGTAGAGTGAATGCACTAGAATATCGAGAAGTTGTTTCACTTCCGCTTTAAATTGAAATTTGCTCGCTTTTTTTCCTTTTGTCTGCTCAGAACTCATTAGACTTACTCCGTGTTTTTTGTTTTAATAAATAACCTTTATCGTTTCTGTCATTTCGAATCCGGTTTTTACCGGATGAGAAATCTTTTTACCCAAGAGATTTCTCAGTCCCCCGACTTGTCGGGGTCCCTCGAAATGACAATTCTCCACGGGATTAATCCTGTGGTTAATGTAAAATAAGATTACAGATATTAACCGTTTCAACGGTTTATTACCCATTTACTTTTTCAATTCTCTCAATTCTTCAAATAACTCAATTTCTTTTTTCGATAATTTCTTAGGAACGTTTATCACGACCTTCACAAACAAATCACCTCTTGAATTTGGATTATCTGCTTTTGCCATGCCCATCCCTCTTAATCTTAAAGATGTTCCGCTGTCCGTTCCTTTGTCTATAGACACCATTAATCTTTTACCATCGATTGTTTCAATTTTTTCTTTCCCGCCGAGTACAGCCGAATATAAATCAACATTTAAATTGAAATAAAGATCATCTCCTTTTCTCTCAAACCAGGGATGATCAGTAATGTGAATTTTCAAATACAAGTCTCCCCTTTCTCCACCGCTTTTTCCTTGTGCTCCCATTCCTTTTAATCTTAATCTCTTTCCTTCCTGTATTCCGGGAGTTATTTTTACTTTAATTTTTTTGCCATCGACTTTTAACTGTCTCTCTCCTCCCCGGTGTGCTTCTTCAAGTGTAATATTTAAGGTTGATTCGTAATCACTTCCCCGCTGTGCCCTTGTTCTGGCGCCTCCAAAAGGGGATCTGCCGCCCGCTGATCTGAAGCCGCCGCCGCCGAAAAAGCTTTCAAAAAAATCTGAGAAGCCGCCGACATTTCCAAAGAGGTCGTTCATGTCCCCGGAAAAATGATAACCGCCCTGCCCGGCTCCACCAAATCCGCTTCCTGCATTGGCATATTGTTTCCAATTGGATCCGAGTGTGTCATATTTTTTCCTTTTTTCCGGATCGCTTAAAACTTCGTTCGCTTCCGTAAGCTCTTTAAATTTATCTTCGTAAGCTTTGTTATCAGGATTACGGTCAGGGTGATATTTCATCGCGAGCTTACGGTAAGCTTTTTTAATTTCATCCGTGCTCGCTGTTTTAGCAACACCGAGTATTTTGTAATAGTCTTTAAAATCCATAGTTCGTATATAAATGTTATTTCATATTTTGTCACTTCGAGAGAGTCCGGCAACTGACGGGCGACCGAGAAATCTTCTCTGAGTATTTTAATTAATAAGATTTCTCACCCCGCCACCCTTCGATAAACTCAGGGAACTGGCTGGGATTCGAAATAACAACAATCATGTTTTCAAGCAACAAAATAGAAAAGGGTAACTACGCATAGCTACCCTTTCCATAAAAACACAGAAACAAATTTTATTAATTAACTTTTATCTCTAATTCTTTCGGTTTTGCTTCTTCAGATTTTGGAATGGTAACCGTTAACTGTCCGTCTTTAAATTCAGCTTTAATATTTTCAGCGTGAATTTGTTTCGGTAATGTGAATGATCTGAAATATTTTCCGTATGTTCTTTCTATCCTGTGATACTTCGATTCTTTATCTTCTTTTTCTTGTTTTCTTTCACCGCTTATTTTCAATTCACCATTTTCATAACTTAACTTCAGATCATTTTTTGTTACGCCTGGAAGATCCATCTTTAACAGATACTCGTCCTTGTTTTCTGAGATATCAGTCAACGGTGACCAAACTGCGTTTTCTAATTCTTCCCTGTCGGTATCGCCGTCGTCAAATCCGAATCTGCGATTAAAAGAATTGAATAATTTGCCGAACTCGCGTTCAACATCCATTAAATCTCTGCTTGGGTTCCATCTTATAAGTGTCATAATCTCGCCTCCTTTAAATAAAATTTTTTAATTGTTAATTATAAGAAGACACTAAATAATTGCCATAATTAAAGAATCAAGTAATATGCCAGCATAGTAAAGTCACGATAACTTTATATAATACAATAAGTTAGAATCATTTTACGTATCACTGTTTGTCTTGCCATATTGGCGTAAACGCTGACGATAATTACTCCCTTTTGTAAAATTTTGTCAGAAATTATGACAAATTTTCATTTATCTGTTTTGTACGCTAATAGTTTAATATCAAATTATTTAATATTAATAATACCCCGACTTTTATTCGTTGAGAAAGGGAATTAATTTGTTTATTTTTGCAGGCTTGAATAAAATGGACTTACCATGAACAGACCTGTAACAGAAGATACAATTGCTGCTATTGCAACACCATCAGGAGTCGGTGCAATTTCAGTTATCCGTGTAAGCGGGGAGGAATCCTTCGCAGCGGTGGATTCTGTTTTTACTGGAAAAGTTAAACTGGCTGAAGCTGAATCTCATACCATTCATTACGGAAAAATTGTTGATGGTGAAGGATGCCAGGTTGATGATGTGCTTGTATCTGTCTTCAGAAACCCGCACTCATATACCGGCGAAGACAGCGTTGAAATAAGTACTCACGGTAATCCGTTTATTGCAAAGAAAATTTTGGAATTACTTGTTGGAAAAAACATTCGCCTTGCGGAAGCAGGGGAGTTTACAAAAAGGGCTTTCCTGAACAATAAACTGGACCTTGCCCAGGCGGAAGCTGTAGCCGATGTGATTTCATCAAGAACCGAGGCTTCATTATTAGGTGCGAGGAATCAGCTTGATGGGCTTCTTTCACTAAAAGTGGAAGAGCTTAGAAATATGCTGGTTAATGCATCTTCCTTTGTAGAACTTGAATTAGATTTTGCCGAAGAGGACCTGGAGTTCATTGGCCACAAAGAGCTGAAGGAGAGAATTGATAAAATTTCAAATGAAATTGAAAAACTATTGAGCACATATTCATTCGGCAGGGTAATTAGAGATGGAATAAATGTAGCTTTGGTCGGCAGTCCGAATGTGGGAAAATCTTCATTACTTAACTACATTTTGAAAGAATACAGGGCAATAGTAAGTAATATTCCCGGCACAACCCGTGATGTAATTAGAGAAGATGTTTCAATAGATGGAATTTTATTCAGATTATATGATACCGCAGGAATCCGCGTTTCAGAAGATGAAATAGAGAAGGAAGGAGTATTTAGAAGCAGGGAAGTAGTGAAAAATTCTGATGTTGTTCTGTTTATTAATGATGTTGAACAGGGTATAAGCAAGGATCTTCAAAATGAATTGCTCAGTATTTCCCCAAAAGATAAAACCTTGACAGTTCTTAATAAAATTGATATTGCTCGGAACCCTGTGAAAGAAGCAGATATTTGTATTTCTGCTAAAACCGGCGAAGGAATTGAAACACTTTTTAATGAACTGAAAGAAACAGCGCTTGGAAATTCTTCCTATAGTGAGAAGTCGGCAGTTGTCTCAAATCTCAGGCATTACAACTGCTTAAGAAAAGCAATGGAAAGTCTGGGTAATGCTAAGGAATCTATAAATAATAAACTAAGCGGGGAATTTATATCCGTAGATCTCAGGAATGCTGCGGATAACCTGGGAGAAATAATAGGTGAAGTAACGAGTGATGATATTCTGAATAATATATTCACAAAATTTTGTATAGGGAAGTAGCCTGTTCCACGTGGAACCAATATAGATTTAATTCGGAATAAATTGGAAAAAGTTTCACGTGAAACTCCAAAAAAAATGTGATTTTATGACTAATTATGACGTAATTGTGGTTGGCGGGGGGCATGCCGGCATAGAAGCGGCCTCTTCTTCAGCAAGTATGGGCTGTTCTGTAGGTTTGCTTACTATGGACAGATACGCCATTGGAAGAATGTCCTGTAACCCCGCAATCGGGGGAACTGCTAAAGGGCACCTGGTTAGAGAAGTTGATGCCTTAGGAGGAATGATGGGAAGGATTTCAGATAAAACAGGTATTCAATTCAGAATGCTGAATAAATCAAAAGGTCCTGCCGTATGGTCGCCAAGGTGTCAATCAGACAGAAAACTGTATTCTGAAGAAGCCTACCGGGTGGTGAATTCAACCAAGAATCTTGAAATAGTTGAAGCTTCCGTGGTTGGAATTCTCTCTGAGTATGGAAAAATAAAGGGAGTTCTTACAGGGGAGGGAGAGGAAATATATTGTAAAGCCCTCGTACTTTCATCGGGTACATTTTTAAATGGACTGATGCATACAGGCTTGAATTCTACCAGTGGCGGTAGATTCGGGGAAAAACAGGCGACTGGAATTACTGAATCTCTCCTACAGCTTGGTTTTGAATCAGGAAGATTGAAAACCGGTACTCCGCCAAGACTTAAAAAAGAATCGATTAACTTCGATGTTCTTGAAGAACAGCCGGGTGATGAAAATCCGCAGCCATTTTCCCATTTTACGGACAGATCAAGTTTTCCGGAGCTTCCACAGGTTTCCTGTCACATAACTTACACGGATCCGGAAGTACATAAAATTCTTGAGAGGGGATTCCAGGATTCACCGATGTTTACGGGAAGGATTAAAGGAGTTGGACCAAGATATTGTCCTTCGATTGAGGATAAAATTGTTCGCTTCGCTGATAAGGAAAGACATCAGCTTTTTCTTGAACCGGAAGGACTTGATTCCGATTTGATTTATGTAAATGGTTTTTCCTCATCGCTTTCAGGTGACATTCAGCTTGAGGCACTGCATAAAATTAAAGGACTTGAAAATTGCGAAATGGTTCGTCCCGGTTATGCAGTTGAATATGATTTCTTTCCGCCTCACCAAGTTGATCTTACGCTGGAAACAAAATTAATTGAAGGACTTTATTTTGCCGGACAAATTAACGGCACATCAGGCTATGAGGAAGCGGCAGCGCAGGGTTTAATTGCCGGAATAAATGCAGCGGCAAAAATTAAAGGCATGCCTGAATTTGTTTTAAAGAGAAGTGAAGCATACATCGGTGTTTTGATAGATGACCTCGTTAACAAATCAACCGAAGAACCTTACAGAATGTTTACATCAAGAGCCGAGCACCGTTTGCTTCTGCGGCAGGATAATGCCGATAGAAGGCTTATGAATTATGGCTTTGAATACGGGTTAATTTCTAAAGAAGATCACGAACGTGTAATTGTAAACGAAAAATTAATATCCGGCAGTCTTGAGCTTTTTGCAAATACAAAGTTACACGCACGCGATATAAATCCTTTCCTGGAATCGAAAGGATTGAATGGAATTGACTCCACCGAAACTATTTCAAAATTGTGCAAACGTCCGGAACTTAATTTAAAAGAACTGATTTCAATAAATCATATCAGCGAGGAAACGGTAGTAAAGAATCTTCTTAAAAACCCTGCCGCCCTGGAACAGGTTGAAATTGAATTGAAGTATGAAGGATATATAAAGCGACAGTATGAGACTGTCGGTCGCCTTGAAAAATATGAAGACACAATAATTCCTTTAACACTAAACTATTTGATATTAAAATCATTATCGGCGGAGGGGAGAGAAAAATTAAATAAAGTAAAACCACGTTCCATTGGTCAGGCATCAAGGATATCAGGGGTAACGCCTTCAGATATTTCTATTTTATTGGTATATTTGAAAAACTAATTTAAAGAGGGTTTAAATGATCGACGTCCAGAATGAATTTCAGAAAGAACTACTCTCATTCTACTGGGAAAACGGACTGAACCTCGACACAATGAAAGCACAACAGCTTGCCTATTTTGCTGATCTTGTGGTAGATAAAAACGAAAAAGTTAATCTTATATCCAGAAGGGATGCAAATAAGATTATCGAAAACCATGTTTTTATCTCTTCATATATCTGCAAATTCATACCCGATAAATGTTTTAACTATCTGGATATTGGTACAGGCGGCGGGTTCCCGGGGATTCCATTCGCTATTATGCGACCTGAAATGAGGGGGGTACTGGTTGACTCAACAGCTAAAAAAATTGAAGCTGTCCAAGAGTTTATCGATAATCTTAAACTCAGCAATATTATTGCTGAAAATAAAAGAGTAGAAAGTCCTGAATTTATTGATAACTACTCAGATACATTTGATCTTGTGGTCAGTCGTGCAACGGTTCCGTTAATTATTTTATTCCGTTATGCTTTGCCTTTAATAAAAGATAAAGCATATATAATTGCTGTCAAAGGTGGCGACCTGACAGAGGAATTTAAAAAAGCAGAATTGAAATACAAGGCTTACATTAAGAAGTCAACTATTTATGATCTATCTTACAAACCGACCAACGTAAGAAATCAAAAAGGAAAGAAACTGATATTGCTGGAGTTAATTAAATGAGTCCTGCTGACGATGCAAAAGATCTTTTTGCAGAAATAAGCAAACTCCATACTGAACAGCGCAACAAAAATTCAATGGATATTGATGCGCGTTCAACTTCGGAAATATTAAAGATAATAAATAGTGAAGATAAGACTGTTCCGCTAGCTGTAGAAAAAGAACTACCGTATATCGAGCAGGCAGTCGAACTGATTGTAGCCGCTCTTAAAAATGAAGGGCGGCTTTTATATTTTGGTGCCGGTACAAGCGGTCGGCTTGGTGTTCTGGATGCTGCCGAGTGTCCGCCTACTTTCGGTACAGATCCTGAATTAATCCAAGGGTTTATAGCCGGCGGAAAAGAAGCGATGTTCCGTGCTCAGGAAGGCGCGGAAGATATTGAAGAAAACGGGGCAAAAGATATTATCGCGGCAAATATAACTTCAAAAGATGTTGTTTGCGGAATTGCAGCAAGCCGAAGAACACCTTATGTAATCGGAGCCGTGAAAAAAGCAAAAGAACTTGGAGCAAAAACTCTTTATATTACCTGTAACCCCCGCGAAGAATTCAATATTAAAGAAGTAGATGTGGCTATATGTCCATACGTTGGACCAGAAGTTGTGATGGGATCAACGAGAATGAAAAGCGGAACAGCACAGAAGCTGGTTTTAAATATGCTCACAACGGCAGCAATGATTCGTCTGGGAAAAGTTTATGAAAATATGATGATCGATTTGCAGATGACGAACAAGAAACTGGTGGAAAGATCGAAAAGGATTGTGATGACAGTCACCGGTTTAAGTTATGAAGAAACTGCTGATTACCTGCAAAAAGCAGACGGTCATGTTAAATCCGCACTTGTGATGATAAAAACTAAAGTTACCGTTGAAGAAGCAAAGGAACTATTATCCAAAGCTGATGGTTTTGTCAGAAAGGCTATAAGTTTGAAAGGCAACCAGTAAGATCCCAAAAGAGCTTAGTGTGACTTGAGATCTTAGTTGTAAATTTATTGAAGCTAAAAATAAGTAACTAACACCGGGGTTCATTACCTGAACCCCTTTTGTAGTTTTAAACACCAGGCAATAATGAAAACAAAAATGCTTTCTTTTGTTATTTCTGTAATTCTATTAACAACGGTCTCAAATGCGCAGGTGTTTGACACGATTGGAAATGACTTTAATGATTTTCTAAAAGTTGGAGGTGATTTTTTTACTTCGCCGCTTCATTTTAATTCCGGGGACTGGGGGAATTTTGCAATAACCTCGGCGGTTGTTGGTGGAAGTTTTTTTCTTGATAATACAACCAGAAAACTTTCTCAGCAAGATCACACAAATTTTAAAGATAAACTATTTGATATTGACAAATATTATATGACAACCTATGCAGCAATAACTACGGCGGGAATCTATGGAATAGGATTGTTTACTAAAAACGAAGATATCAGGAGGGTTGGGGTTGAAATCGGAGAATCTATGGTTTACGCTGGAGTAATTACTGTGGCTTTAAAAAGCATTATTGGACGAAGCCGTCCCTATACTGAAAGAGGACACTCTGACTTTAATCCGTTTAGTGTATCTAATGATAAGGTCTCTGCTCCTTCCGGACATGCAACTGTAGCCTTTGCTTTTTCAACAGTGATGGCTCACCAGGTAGATAATATTTACTGGAAAGTTGGCTGGTTCACTGCCGCAGGACTTGTTGCTTCAGCCAGAATGTATCATGACCAACACTGGGTTTCAGATGTTATACTTGGTGCCGCCATTGGTTACTTTGCCGGAAGATTTGTAGTGAACCATCCTTTAAATAATAAAGATGTAAACCAGAAAAGCAAAAAGAAAAATCATTTAAATTATTCGGTTGGTCTAAACTTCAGAGAAAACCAGCCTGTTTATACATTGGATTTTGGATATAGCTTTTAATTCTGCGCCTTTGTGCTGAAAAAACCTAACCGCTGAGACGGAAAGACGCAAAGAATTGAATTAATATGAATAACAATTTTACACAAAATATTTTAAACAGCAATTTCATAAAAAAAACAACGGATTCTTTAAAGGATAATAATAATCTTTTTATTTCCCCCCTTTATGGATCTTCAAAAGTTTTTCTTGTTAAGAGATTAATTGAGAAAGAAAAAGAATTAATTGTTCTTTTACCCGATGTTCTGTCAGTTTCCGAATTTACCGTTGAACTTAATGAACTTGGGCTGGAAAAATTAATTATCAGCATAACAGAATTTAAACCGGAAGAACTTCAGGAAAAGATAACAGACATTTCAAAGCGCAATAAATTTATTCTTGTTACGACTTATGAAATACTGAATCACAATTTTCCAACGAAAGAAAAAATAGAGCGGACAACCACAAAAATTGAAATGGGGGGGAACTTATCCTACAATGACCTGATTCAGTATTTTAACCTTCTGAATTATCAAAAGGACAAATTTGTAGAAGCACCCGGAGATTTTTCTGTTCGAGGTTCCATAATCGATTTCTGGTCATACAGTGAAAAGAATCCGGTTAGGCTGGAATTTGACGGCGACTTCCTGGAATCAATACGCTATTTTGATCCGGAAAGTCAGAGATCGATAGATAACATCGGGCAAGCCACTCTAGCAGGCTCTTTAACCAATTATGATAAAACAAGTTACGGTGATTTCACTGATTTCTTAAGCTACCTGGAAAATCCCCTCTTTTTAGTGTCCAGCTTCGATTTGCAAAACCTGGATAATGAAATAATTAATGTTTTTCACGCAGCCGATGAAACAATTGAAGATGCAAACCGGGAGATTTCCGAAGATGTTCCACAAATAAATGAAAAGGAAATTGTTGAGAAAGAAAAAGAGACTGAATTACCAGTAGATAAGATTGATTCTGAAAAATTATTCTCTAAAGAAAATACAAAATGGTTAATAGAAGAAGATCTTTCAGGTAATAACAAAAGATTAGAACTTGGATTATCTGAGGCACCAACAATAAATGGAAATTATGAAATTCTTTTTAATACTATTAAAAAATATTCTGCCGATAATTTTTCAATTACCATTACTTCCGAAAACGAATTACAATCAACAAGATTAAGAGACCTGCTTTCCGAATTTAAAGTAGAGTTAGCCGATTTATTTGAAGAAGGAAAAATAAAAATTGAGACGCTCGCAATTAAAAAAGGATTTCTCCATAAAGAAGAAAAAATATTAATCCTTACCGATTACCAGATATTCAACAAACCCTACAGGACAAAAACTCCGACTTCAAAAAAATATAAGAAATCAAAATCGAAAGCATTTGCTTCTATTAAAAAAGGAGATTTTGTTGTACACGAAGATTACGGAATAGGAAAATACACCGGGCTTGAAACAATTAAGATTGGTGATGTTGACCAGGAATCGATGAAAATACTTTTTGCAGAAGGTGGTGTTGTTTATGTTAACTTGAATTATCTCACTCTGGTAAAAAAATATTCTTCTAACAAAACAGACACGGCCGGACTTGCACCCACGCTTTCAACTCTCGGAACAGGTGAGTGGGAAAACACAAAACATAAAACGAAGAAAAAGATTAAAGAAGCTGCGCGTGAACTGATTGAGCTTTATGCAAAAAGAAAAGCAACAAAAGGCTTTATGTTCAATCCAGATACTGTCTGGCAAAAAGAATTGGAAGCTTCATTTTTTTACGAAGATACACCTGACCAGGAAAAAGTTACCGAAGAAGTTAAGGCCGATATGGAAGCGGAAAATCCGATGGACCGGCTGGTCTGTGGTGATGTGGGATTTGGTAAAACGGAAATAGCAGTGCGTGCAGCTTTTAAAGCGGTACAGGATGGAAAGCAGGTTGCTATACTTGTTCCAACAACAATTTTAGCTGAGCAGCATTTTAATACATTTGCAGACAGACTAACACAGTTCCCTGTTCGAGTTGCGGTAATGTCCAGGTTTCAAACAAGAAAAGAGCAAACGGAAATTTTAAAAAACCTTGAAACCGGGCAGGTAGATGTCGTTATCGGAACACATAGAATTCTCTCTAAAGACATAGAATTTAAGGACTTAGGACTACTCATCATTGATGAAGAACATCGCTTCGGAGTATCTGCAAAAGAAAAGTTACGCTCAATAAAAATTAATGTTGATACACTTACGCTTACCGCCACACCAATACCAAGAACACTTAATTTGTCCCTGCTTGGTGCAAGAGATCTTTCAATCATTGCAACTCCTCCACCAAACAGGCAGCCGATTTATACACAAGTTTCTACTTTTGATGTTTTAAAAATAAAGGAATGGATAACCATCGAGTTAAAAAGAAATGGCCAGATTTATCTTGTTCACGACCGGGTGCAGTCAATTGATAAACTATCCGGCTATATTCAAAAATATATGCCCGATTTAAAAATTGCTGTTGCTCACGGACAAATGAAACCGTCACAGCTTGAAGATGTTATCCATGGTTTCTTAAATAAAAAATTTGATATACTGATTTCCACAAAAATAATTGAATCAGGAATTGATATACCGAATGTTAATACAATAATTGTTAACCGCGCAGACAGGTTCGGTCTGGCAGAACTTCACCAGTTAAGAGGAAGAGTAGGAAGATCGGACAGGCAGGCTTATGCATATTTTATAGTTCCATCTTTAAGTGGAATAAATAAAAAGGCATTGCGAAGATTACAGGCGATTGAAGAATTTACTGATGTCGGCGCAGGTTTTAATATTTCTATGCGCGATCTTGAAATTCGCGGCGCCGGAAATCTTTTAGGAAAAGAACAAAGCGGTTTTATAAATGATGTAGGTTTTGATCTTTATATAAAATTAATAAACCAGGCAGTTGAAGAATTAAAGTACCAGGAATTCAAAGAAGTCTTCAAAGATCTGCCAAAACAGGAAGAAAGAACCGAACCAACACTGGATACATTTTTCGAGATCGGTATCCCACAAGAATATATGCCAGAACAGATGGACCGGTTAAATTTTTATACTGCTCTTTATTCAGTAAAAACCCTGCAGGAAATTGATGAACTAAGAGAAGAAATGAAGGACAGGTTTGGTCCTGTGCCTACGCTTGTAAACCGTTTGATTTCTTCAGCAACTTTAAGATTTTATGCATCCTATGCTTTATTTGAAAGAGTAATAATTAAAAGAAAAAATATTGCAATTATTTTACCTCGCGGGGAAAAAGAAGATTATTACAAAGTAAAATTTGTTGAGTTAATGAGATTTATACTTGATAAATATAAAGAGATCATTAAGTTCGATCAGAATAAAAATGTAATGAAATTAGTGATTACAAATAAATTTGAAACTCCGGAAAAGTTACTTGAGTTTTTAATTAACTTCAGCAGGGAGGTAATGGAATTGTTCGGAATTGAACTAAAAAAAGAAATCACAAATTAAAAAGCATTTCTATGTAACCTTCCACCAACATTTACCGTCACAACTGTAAATCTAATAATTTGTGAACGGAGAAATTATGTCAACTTATGAAAACTCATTTAAGATATTAAGAATTTTAGCATTTCTTGCAGGCTTTATTGCCTATGCGTATTTCACGGTAAAATGATTTACAAAATTACTTTAATGGGTTGCTAATTTAGCTTGTTGAAATAACAGGGACTTTATTTTTTCTGCATCAATTTTTTTTTGCTTTCTTCAAAACACTGGATTTAGGGCGGCGTTTTCCATTTGTCCCACGCCAGATTTTTCCCTTTTTACTCTTTCTATCTCCTTTTCCCATTTTTCCACCCCGCTTATTTGTAATAATATTATTCAAAATTAAAAAAACGAATAGAATCTTTCTAATATGCTTCCAAAACAGCTTTTTATCCGATTTCATCCCCATACATCATTTTGATTTAACCGCTAATATAATTGCAATAATAACCGCAACCTTTTCTTTTTATTTTAAGTCTAAAGATTTATAAAGAACAGTCAATCAGTATTAATTTTATAGAGGTGTAATATGAAGAAGACAATACTTCCAGCATTCATAATCCTGCTGACTCTTTTCCTCACATCAGTTTCATTTGCCGGTGAAAAAACAAAAACATACGATTATAAAAACTTCAATGGTGTTTCTGTTGGCAGCGGAATGAAAGTTACTGTAACACAATCTGATAATTATTCAATTACAATTACTGCGGATGAAAAAGATTTTGAGGATTTAAAAGTTGAAAAAGATGGAAACGATCTTGAAATTTATTATGACAGAAGCGGGTGGGGATGGTTTGGTCACCACAGAAGAGGAAATGTAGAAATTACTATCACAATGCCTGAACTTACGTCAATTGATCTTAGCGGAGGAGCAGAAGGAAAAATTTCAATGAATGTTCCGGGAAGTTCATTCAGTGCTGAGACATCCGGTGGAGCTGAATTAAGAGGTAACCTTACATGCGGAAATATTAATGTTTCTACATCCGGAGGAAGTAGGGTAGAATTATCAGGCAGCGGAAATAATTTAAATGCTGATGGATCCGGTGGAAGCAAAATTAAATTGAAAGATTTTACTGTAAAAAATGTTAATGCTGATCTTTCAGGTGGCTGCACTGTTTGGGTAAATATGAACGGAACATTGAATTCTGATCAAAGCGGCGGTTCAAGAATTATTTATTACGGAAGTGTGTCGCTTGGAAATACAAGCTTCAGCGGGGGATCAGGAGTTTCAAGAGGGGATTAGTTCCTCTGTAGGGACACGCACTTGCCCGTCTTTGGAGGGATCGCGTGTCTCTACTATTTATGCGGTAAAGGCAAATTATGTTGTCTTAAAAAACTAAGCTTATCCCAGTATCCCCTTTGAAAAACTATTTTATCATTTTCAATTTTAAAAAATCCACAGCCCCGTAAACCAAGAGGGTCTTTCCATTCAAGCATTCCCCAGCTTCCGTCTTCAAATATATTTTCCACTATGCATATCATTTCTGCTTTTGAAAATTCCTCTTCAAACATTTTCCTTATTGCTTCTCTCCCTTCAACAGGATCAGTATTAACCTGGTGATTTACAGCATCTTCAGAATAAAATGAAGCAAGCCTATCCACATCCGCTTTATTAAATGCATCAACCCATTTTTTAATTAATTTTTTAGGCGTCATAATTAATTAGTGGGATAATATTATTTTTTTTAATACCTCAACCCAGGTATTAGAATCATTCAGGCTTTCAACTAGCTGTACTTTTTCACCACCGTTTTCAACAAACAGCTGTTGATATTCGTGGCCTATTTCAATTGTTGTTTCGAGGCAGTCAGCTACAAACGCCGGACTGAATACTAATAATTTTTTAGCGCCTTCTTTTGCTTTTTTAATCACTGTTTTATCCGCAAAGGGTTTTAACCATTTATTATCCAATCTCGACTGAAAACAAACGGTGTATTTTTCTTTCGGAATATTTAATCGCTCCGCGAGCATCCTCGTTGTTGCGTAGCAGGTAGCTTTATAGCAAAATTTATTTTCTTCTGTAATCTCATTTTCACAATTGTGATCAGCACACGGTTTTTCGTCGTCGTAAATTTTATCAACCTGTCTTTCCGGTAATCCGTGATAGCTGAACAAAACGTGATCATATTCTTCAATTTTATATTTCTTTGCATTCTCTACAAAGCAATTAATATAACCTTCATCGTCAAAAAACTGGCTGATGATTTTAATATCCGGTATTACCCACCACTTTCTTATTATTTTCATCGCTTTATCAATTGCTGAACCGTTTGTCGCAGAGGCGTATTGCGGGAATAAAGGAAGGATAATTATCCTGTGATAATTTTTCTTTCTCATTTTTTCCAGTATACTCTCCATTGACGGACTTTGATATCTCATCGCCAGATTAATATCAAAATCATTTCCTATTACTTTTTGCAATTTCTCTATCAGATTTTCACTGTAAAAAAGCAGGGGAGAGCCTTTTTCAGTCCAGAGCTGCTGATAAATTTTAGCGGACTTAGGTGCGCGGAACGGAGCAATAATTAAATTAACGAGTAATGTTCTGGCAAGCCAGGAGATATCGATCACTCGTTCATCGCTCAAAAATTCTCTTAAATATTTTCTGACATCAGGCACAGAAGGACTGTCTGGCGTACCAAGCTGAATTAGTAAAACTCCGGTTTTTGCACTCATTTTTGCCTAATTATTTTTATTTATGAAATATATCCAAAGATATGAATTTTTAAATACATTTTTAATAAATGATTTCCCGCTTACCTATGGAGATTTATCAATGAATTTGCATTTTATTAAATAGAGTTTAACTTTATGTATTATTCTAGTTAATTAAAGGAAGGTATTATATGAAAGAACATATAGTAGAAATATTAAAATTGGATAATGTTACCCACGATGTAAAAAGATTCACAACCTCAAAGCCTGAGGGTTACAGTTTTATTCCCGGCCAGGCAACCGAAGCATCAATAAATAAAAAATTACTGAAAGAAGAGAAGCGACCCTTTACTTTCACGGGATTAAATGACTGGCCGACACTTGAGTTTACTATAAAAATATACACTGATCATCATGGAGTTACAGAAGAGTTGGGGAATTTAAAAGAAGGTGATGAATTAATTATACGCGATGTCTGGGGAGCAATTAATTATAAAGGGCCTGGGGTATTTATTGCAGGTGGCGCAGGTGTAACACCTTTTATTGCAATATTCAGGCAATTAAATAAAGAGGATAAACTTAAGGGAAATAGTTTGATATTTTCAAACAAATCAGAAAAGGATATAATTATGAACCAGGAATTTGAAAAAATGCTTGGTCATAATTTTCATAATACTTTAACAAAAGGGAAAATAGATAAATATGATCACGGAAGAATTAACGAAAGCTATTTGAGAAATAAGATCAGTAATTTTGAACAAAATTTTTATGTCTGCGGTCCCGATCAGTTTGTTAAAGATATTACATCAACATTGAAAAAATTAGGAGCTAAATCTGATTCGCTTGTGTTTGAAAAATAAAAGATTTGGTTATTTTTAAATTAATTCGGCAATGTATATCGATATTCATTTTTTGTCATCTCGAGTACGTTGCCGTTTTCTATTAAATACTCAATATAATCTCCTTCACTTCCTATCCAGTCAATTGCAAATTCAATTCCATACTTACTTTCAAATACAGCCAGAACATCAAACATATCCGGTTTTACATATCCTTTGTCACCAAAGCGCCATGTTCCGGCAGGATCGTATTCACCAAAATTATCCTTTATTACTAACTTGTTGGGTTCAACAAAAACAAAAGAAAACATTGTAGAGTCATTTGATATTTCATAATTGACTGCAAATAAACTTCCCTTTTTATCAACTTTTATAATGAGAAAAGAATTTTTTACTTTTTTCCCATTTGTTTCTTCAAGCATCAATAATATGTCTTTATCCAGTTGGTCTTTCCCCTGGCTAAAATCACAAATATATTTTCTTCCTTCAAGAAATTTATCAGTCAATAAAATATTAACTTTTTTATAATCCACCTTACCCAGTCCTGTTTCAAACAAATAACCTCCGCAGTTTGCAAAGTTACTATAAACCTGTTGAAATTCTTTTTCTTCGTCTCCGGATTTTTCACCTTTGTATAATAGGGGAATTAATTTGTTATCAATTGAAATTGTATGGGTGTAAAGAACTGGATCGGGAAGTGTGTCGCTGATTGCAAGAATTTCAATTCCGTTTGTACTACTGAATCCAAAGACTATGCTGTATTCATCAAATTCAAGTTGTACTGAAGTTTCCTGCTTGTATTTTGTTTGCGGTTTCGTGTTATTATCCTCTTTTGAGGAAGGTTTTTTAACCGGACCTTGTTTTAATTCACTTGAACACCCCAATAATGAAGTAGAAATTAAAACAGATATTATAATGATTAACTTTTTATTACCTGGCATTTTTTAAAATATAAATATATGCCGAAACGTAATAAATAATTTTGAAATCACATAATATTTATTTGTAGAGACACGCGCTTGCCCGCCTCCGCCATAGGCGGATAAATTTGGAGGGATAGCGTGTCTCTACGAGAAAGGATTATTACATACCTCCGGATGGTAGATGTGTTTCAAGATAGTTTGTCAAAACTTCTCTTAGGTGTCTGCTTGTATTTTGACCTTCATATATTCCGTGAGACCTGTTCGGATAAATCATCATTGTAAATAATTTATTTTGTTTAATAAGTTCATTAAATAATCGTTCTGTTCCCTGGTAATGGACATTATCATCACCGGTTCCGTGGCAAATAAGCAAATTTCCCTCAAGATTTTTTGCATACGTAATAGGCGAACCCTCAATATAATTTTCTTTATTCAAATCCCAGAGATTCATATATCTTTCCTGGTAAATATCATCATAAAGCCATTCGGTGCTTACCGGGGCTACAGACATACCCGTCTTATAAATATCCGGGTAACGGAACATTAAATTGAGAGTTTCAGATCCGCCTCCGCTCCAGCCCCAGACTCCTACTCTGTCAGCATCAATAAAATTATATTTTTTTAATATTGCCTTTGCCGCTTCTGACTGGTCGTGTGAATTTAAAATTCCGATTTTTTCGTAAATAGATTTTCTCCATTCTCTTCCGCGCGGTGCCGGAGTTCCCCGATTATCAACACTAACTACTATATATCCTTTTTGAGTTAACATTAAATGCCATAAATAACCTGATCCGCCCCAACCATCTCTCACTGTTTGTCCTGCAGGCTCGCTATAAACATAAAACAAAACCGGGTATTTTTTTGAAGGATCAAAATCATACGGCTTCATCATCCAGCCGTCAATTTTTATTCCGTCTACCGTAGTAACATTAAAGAATTCAACGGGTGTTTTTTTCAATTCGGCAATTTTTTCTTTCAATTCTGAATTATCAGCCATCACGCGAATAGTTTTGTGATCCGGTAAGCTTATCAAATCAATTGTATTTGGAGTTTCAAAATTTGAATAAGTATGAAAAGCATATTTTGAAGTAGCTGAAATCTGGTAACTGTTAGTTCCTGCCAGTGATTGCGGAGTTAATCTTTCTTCTTTCGGAGTTCCATTTAAATTAACCCTGTAGAGGAATCTTTGTCCTGCATTATCAGGCGAGGCAATAAAATAAATATATCCACCTTTCTCGTCAATTTTCTCAATACTTATTACATCAAAACTTTCCGGAGTAACAAGGCGCATATTTTTTCCATCTCTGGAAAAAATATAAATATGACGCCAGCCATCACGTTCACTGACCCATGTAAATTCTTTACCGTTATTCAGCCACATAAAATCATCCATTACATCGACCCAGGCATCATCTTTTTCAGTTAGAACTGTTTTTACATCCCCGGTTTTTGCATTACACATCATTAATAAATCGGTATTTTGCTGCCTGTTAAGTTGTTGAATAACGAGTTCATCAGAATTATCAGCCCACTCCATTCTTGCTATGTAATGATTTTGTGGATCTCCCGGTACATTCATCCAGGTAGTTTCTCCACCGCTTGCGCTTACAACACCAACTTTACAGAATGAATTTTCCTGCCCGACTTTGGGATAAGGAATTGGTTTTAAAGTTGGATAAAGCGAATCCGTGTTGTTTATTAAATAGAAAATAGGAACAGGGTTTGAATCAAGATGCCAGTATGCTATCGATTTACTGTCAGGACTCCAGCGAAAGCCGTCACGATCGCTAAGTTCCTCTTCGTAAACCCAATCGAAAGTGCCATTAATAATTTTATCAGTCCCGTCGAAAGTCAGCTGAGTAATTTTTCCTGTTACGATATCTTCTGAATAAACGTTATTATCTCTTACATATGCTACTTTTTTGCTATCAGGAGAAAACTTAGCAAACATAAGCGTGGATGGTTTTGCTTCTTTTCCGCCCATTTTCTGCATTTTCCAGGTATCAAGATCGGCAACCCAGTAATCGCCTTTTGTATTTCTTCTCCATACACGGGCTGTGTTTGTGTAAACCAATAATTTTTTTCCGTCGGCTGACCAGTCATAATCAGCAATTCCAAGTGGTTCTTTTTCACCTTCAGGAATTAAATGTTTTGCATCTACAAGAACTTCTCTTTCGCCGGTTTCAGGGTTATATTTTATAATATCGCGGGCACCTTTAAATTCTTTTGATGACTCGAGTGTTGTGTAACCTTTATCATTATCGATCCACCTTGCCGGTCCGAACCACTGTCCTGAAAAATCACGTGAGTTAAAAATTCTGTCAACCGTTAGCAGACTTTTATCATCTGTCTGTGATTTTATTACGGGAATGAATAAAATGAGAATTGTAAAGAGAGTAAGAAATTTTTTCATGTCAATGACATCCTATTTATAATTGTTAGGGTAATTTTTTATCTTCCGAACATTTTTTCAATATCAATTGTACTTTGTGGATCAATATAACTTCGGCGAATATTTGTGTCGCAATAAAAGAGATCTTCGGCAACTTTAAAATTTTCAGGATCAAAATTTTCTAGCTTCAACATTTGTGGTTTTGTTGTCGGGTAAATGAATTCGTATTTGTCTTTTCCGGTTGTTACCTTAATCGGCATATGAAAATTATTATCATCAGCTTTCCACCAATAAACCACCGTGGTTTTATCTCCCTTATTCGTAACAACTGAATTAAAAACAGGAATTTTGGGATATCTTAAATATTGTTCAAAAAAATAATTGTAATCTGTACCTGTTCTATTGTTGATATAATTAATAATATCATCAGCAGTTACAATTTTATGATAGAATGTTTTTTGAATTCCTCTTAAAATTGAAAACCACAAATCATCATCATTAATAACATCGCGTAATGTATTTAAAACAAGCTGACCCTTATCATACATATCTCCATCGCCGGAATGATTAACATTATAAGGACCTATAATCGGACGCTGATTTCTTACATTTTGTTTTTTTGCATTTATATATTCAAGAGCTGCGTCGTGTCCCCAGTTACATTCAACAAATACAGCCTCTGAATAAGCTCCGAAACTTTCGTGTATCCACATATCGGCAACATCTTTAGAAGTAACGCTGTTTCCCCACCACTCGTGTGCACTTTCGTGGACAATAATAAAATCAAAATTTAGCCCAACTTTGGAAGATGATCTGCCGACATAACCTCCCCAGTAATGGTTTCCGTAAGCTACTGCACTTTGATGTTCCATCCCGTTGTGAGGTGCTTCGATTAATTTGTATCCATCTTTATAAAACGGATACTTGCCGAAATATTTTTCGAAACAATCCAGCATTTTGTTTGCGTCTTTAAATTGAACTTTTGCTTTTTCGTAATTTTCCGGCATTACATAGTAATCCATAGTTAGCTTGTCACCATCTGTACTGGTATGAACATCGCTGAAATGTTTAAATTTTCCTATGTTAACAGTTACATTGTAATTATTAATAGGTGCTGAAATAAACCAGTTGTATGTTTTCCAGCCATCGGAAGTTTCTGTAACATTTCTCAATCTTCCGTTTGAAACATCTTCAAGATCGCCCGGAACAGTAATACTTAAAAGTGTGCTGTCAGCTTCTTCTGACTGATGATCTTTATTCGGCCACCAGAGACTTGCACCTGTTCCCTGGCATGTTACGCAAACCCATGGATTTCCTTCTTTGTCTTTCTTCCAGGTAAACCCTCCGTCCCATGGCGGACGTTGAGCCACCTGCGGTTTTCCGGAATAATAAAAAACTATTTGGTGCTCCCCGCTTTCAAGTTTTTCAGGGAGAGTAATAAAAACTGCGCCAAATTCCCTTGTGTACTTACATTCTTTTCCATTTTCAAAAAAAATTTTATCTACATTCATATTTGGAAAAAGATCAACCTGCATTTTTTGAAATGGCGTAACAACTTTAAACCTGATTGTATTTGAACCTTTAATTGAACTATCAGCTGGATTAATTTTTATATCGGGATGGTAAAAAGTAACATCATAGCAGGTTCTTAACGGAGTAAGCATTCCTCTTAAAGTATCAGCCCTGGTAAACGGACCCCAATTATAATGGGACGGTTCCTGGGCAAAAACATTTAATGAAATTAATGTAAAAAGAAATATAACCGGGAAAAATCGCTGCTTCATTTTTTCCTTCCTTCATTTTAGGAGAGATAGTTTTATGTAAGTCAGTTTTATAAACTTAAAAGATATTTGCGGAACTTACAATCAATTTTACAGGAAAATAATTAACAATAATCCGGTAGGTAATCAGGAATTAGCTGTTTCCAATTTCTTATCCTTACTAAACTTCCACACAAAATACCAGGTATACAAAATCTGAATCAGAATAATCGTAGGTAAAAGATAATTAGCTTTTTGAATTGTTTCAATAGCCTGCGGTGAAAGATTAAAAATAAAGGGAATATTTATAAGGTTTAAAATTATTATTGTCGCGAGTAATGATTTTGTCCCTTTAAAATACCACCAGCAGAAAACACCATAAGCAGTTTCAATAATAATTGTAAGTAAAGGAATGCTTTGAATATTTAAGCCAAAACTTATATCACTTATAAACGGAACTAAAGCAATATCTGGTTCATGCATAAGCAAATCAAGAATAATATGTGATATTATTCCTGCTGAAATTGCTATAGCCAATACATTTTGCTTAAATCCTTTAGATAATATTAGCCAGGCAGCTAGGCTTAAAATAATTCCTGTAAAGATTGAATGTGACCAGGGTAGATAATCTAAATGAATGGTACCTTTAATAACACTAAAATGTTCAATTCCTAAATAATTGAACAACACCCATAATATTTCTACTGCTTGAACTGCTATTAGAAGAAAAACCATTTTTTGTTTTGGAAATTTCTTTTTAATTAGTAGTGCTGTAGCAGCATGGTTTATTGCATACATTCTTGCCTCTCTGAAGATTTTTCAAAAAGATAACAATGCAGATGCAAAAATTCAAAATCCATACAAAAAATAATATTTACCAATTCATTCGTTTTTTCAGATTAATAATGTGCGTAACATGATGTTTGCAGTGCCAATCGTACTGAGCAAGAAGTTTATCAAGTCTCATTTGACCCCATTCCGGATGTTTAACTGTTCTTTTAAAATCCCCGGAAGTCATTGATTTCAAAAGAATTACCCATCGCTTATGAAGAGATTCCAGCAGTAATAATGAAACTTCAACAGGGGTTTTTAACGAATCCTGTAATTCTGCCCACCTGTCTTCTTCATATGTTCTTATAATGGGATTTTTTTCAGTTAATCCCAGCTTAAATCTTACGTAACTATTTAAATGACTGTCGGGTAAATGATGAATAACCTGCCGAACTGTCCATCCTCCCGGACGATAAGGTGTATCAAGTTGTTTTTTTGATAAACCTTCAACTGCTTTTCTTAATTTAGCCGGGGTGGCTTCTATTATTTTAATATATTTTTTAATGTCACCGGATGTTATTTTACGGGATGTAACAAATTCACCTATTGGGTATCGAAGTTTATAAAGGTTCTTGTCTTTCATTATTATTCTCCGGGTTTGTAGAAAGCAAATATTTATAAATAACATAAAATGATTTAAAATCAGAAACAACGGAAAATGTTTATGGAATGTAAAATTTATAATGAATAATTTATAATTGTAAATTCTAAACCTGCCTGCCAGTAGGCTGGTTGTGCATTATAAATTATTTGGCAAATACAATGAAACGTAACTTAATTTATGTGAACTTATTTTTTCTGATTTTTTTATTGATTGGTTGCAGTAATGAACCAGCCGAAAACGGTAGTCCGGAATATATTGGAAAAATTAAAACCTGGCACAAGGAAAGAATTGAAAATTTAAAGAAGGAAAATGGCTGGTTGAATCTTGTCGGACTTTACTGGCTTAATGAAGGAGAAAATACATTTGGTACCAACCCTAAAAACAATATAGTTTTTCCAAAGGGTACAGCACCCGGTACTATTGGTACTCTCACTTTAAACAATGGTATTGTTACGGCAAAGATAAATCCTCACCTGAAAGTGATTAGCGAAGGCTCTCTCGTTCAAACAGAAAAATTAAAAGATGATATGTCCGGCGATCCAACAATAATGAACCTGGGACACTTAAGATGGTTTATCATTAAACGCAGCGGAAAATACGGAGTAAGGTTAAGGGATCTCAATTCTGATTTGCTAAATGAATTCAAAGGAATAAAAACTTACCCAATAGATGAAGACTGGAAAATCACTGCCAAATTTGAAGCATACAACCCACCGAAGAAAATTTCTATCCCTTCAATAATCGGAACTGTTGAAGAAGATAATTCACCGGGCGCACTGTCTTTTGAAAAAAATGGAAATGAATATAAACTTGATGTTATTGAAGAAGGAAATGAATTCTTCATAATTTTTGCTGATGAAACCAGCGGAGTAGAAACATATGGCGCAGGACGTTTTCTTTATACGGATAAACCTGATTCAAACGGAAATGTTATACTGGATTTTAATAAAGCTTACAATCCGCCATGTGCTTTTACACCATATGCCACTTGTCCATTGCCGCCAAAACAAAATTATTTAAATTTGCAAGTCACGGCGGGAGAGAAAAAATACGGAAATCATTAATGTTTTTTTGTAGAGACACGGCATGCCATGTCTCTAAATAGATTACATATTATTTTTTCAGCCTGTCTTTAAATAACTTTTCAAATTTTTCTAACTTTGGGGCAATTACATAAACACAATATCCCTGGCTCGGATTATTATCATAATAATCCTGGTGATAATCTTCGGCTTCATAAAAATTTGTAAGTGGCGAAATTTCCGTTACAATAGGTTTATCATAAAGCTTTTCTTCGTTAATCTTTTTCTTTGCAAATTCTGCAAGCTCTTTTTGTTTTTCATTATGATAAAAAATTACCGAGCGGTATTGCGTGCCTGTGTCGGCACCCTGCTTGTTAAGTGAAGTTGGATCGTGCGTTCTGAAAAAAACTGTCAGCAATTCTTCAAAACTCACTTCCTTGGGATCATAAATTATTTGACTTACTTCAGCATGCCCTGTTCTCCCGGTACAAACTTGTTCATATGTCGGGTTCGGAACATCCCCGCCGGAATATCCGGAAATGACCGATTTTACGCCTTTCAGCCTTTCAAAAACTGCTTCAGTACACCAGAAACATCCTTCCCCAAAAATTGCGGTATCAAGTTTTGTGCTTTGATTACTCATATTTGTTTTCTCTACTTTTTTTACATCATTTTTCATCTGCTGGCACCCGGCATTTGCTACCAGTGCAGCAGTTATAAAAATAGTTAATATTTGTTTCATTTTAGCTTTTTATGTTTATTATTTTTGTAAAATAACATACTTAATAATTATCACAAATTTGTACCAAAAAAATAACATTTGAAAATTAAATGAACGATAAGCAAAAAAAAGAATCTATTAATTTCTTGAAAAAGGATGAAATTTATAATCTCAGCATAATTGGTTTCATTACCGAATCGGAAATTGAAGAAATAACTAATGTAAAGGATTCTTTCTTAGTTAAAGGCAGAGACGGAGATAAATGGATTTATTTTTCTGCAAAAAATGAAAACGACTTTATTGAATTAACAAAAAATTTAACTAATCATGATAAATGTTTTGGCGCACTTGATGACTGGATGATTCCAATTTTAATAAAAGATAAAAAAGTTGACTGGTTGATAAATGCATACCAGTTTCATTTTCCTGATAATAAAGAAATCCCGGAGAATAAAATCAAAACCCGGAAACTGAAAAAAGAAGATTCAGAATATATAATCTCGCAATCAAATTATAAAGAAATTCTATCTGTCGAATACTTAAATGAAAGAATCGAAAAATCAGCTAGTGCAGGGATTTGCGATGATGGCAAACTTGTTGCCTGGGCATTAACACATGATGACGGTTCACTTGGAACAATGCACGTACTTGAAGGACACAGGAGAAAAGGTTTTGCAAAGGAAATTACTTTTGCACTGATAAGGCAATGCAGAGAAATTAGTAAAATTCCTTTTCTTCAGTGTGAAACAAAAAATACTCCGGCACAAAAACTGGTTGAAGGTTTAGGTTTCGTAAAAGATAGGAATGTTTCCTGGTTAAAACTTAAATAGCCTTCTTTGTTCACAAAATTCCAAAACCGACATTATTATTTTGACAATGAATAAATTTAGGTTTATTTTTGTTATGAGCATATGCTCAAAATTATAATTATGGGCAGACCAAAGAAACACAGAAAAATAAAATGTAATCCCGCGGTGCTTTATTTTAAGCCACAGGGAATTCCAATGTCTGTTCTGGATGAAGTTATGCTTGAGCCTGATGAACTGGAAGCAATCCGGCTTGGTGATCTGCTGGGTTTATCACAGGAAGAGTCTGCAGAGAAAATGAAAATATCAAGAGCAACATTCGGCAGGATAATTAATTCGGCAAGAATAAAAATTGCCGATGGTATTTTGAACGGCAAAGCACTTCATATTTCCGGCGAACTGGCAGAAAAATTAAGCAAGACACTCATTGTGGTTTGCAAATCCTGCGGAAGAAAAATGAAAGTAAAGCGGGACAAAATGAAGGCGGAGTGTTCAAAGTGTATGAATCTGTAAGGGGTAATAAAATGAAAATAGCTATAGCAAGTAATGATTTAAAACGCGTTACCGGTCATCTTGGGAGATGTAAATCTTTTATAATTTATAACGTGGAAAATGGAATAATTACCGGCAAAGAAATAAGGCAGAATACTTTTACGCATCATGGAGCTGGAAATCACGGAAGACAAGATCATCACCAGCACAGTGAAGGTCATCATCACAGCCACGCTGCTTTGGTAGAAAATCTCAGTGATTGTGAGGCATTAATTTTTCAAAGTGGCGGATGGCGCATAATTGAAGATTTGAAATCAGCAAGCATTATTCCGTTTTTAACAGATGAAGAATTTGCGGACGAGGCAGCTGATAAATATTTAAGAGGCGAGCTTGCTGAAAAACTTGAAAATTCATGTAACCACCATTAAATAAGCAAAAATAAATGCTAAATATTTTCTCAGAAACTTTACTTGAAAGTGCAAAAATAACTTTGTTCGTTATGGTAATGATGGTTGCCGTTGATTTACTGAACATCAGGAGCAGAGGTAAATTTGCATTGCTGCTTGATTCAGCCGGAAAATGGAAGCAGTACGTTGTTTCTTCAGCCCTGGGTACCGTTCCCGGATGCATGGGTGCTTTCGCAAATGTCAGCCTTTATATGCATGGTATGATCACTTTTGGCGCCCTTGCCGGAAGTATGATTGCAACGTCCGGAGATGAAGCTTTCGTAATGCTGGTAATGTTTCCCAAAATTGCCATCGTTCTCTTTCTAATATTATTTTTACTCGGTTTTTTTTCCTCTAAAATAATTGATACCGTAGTTAAAAAATTCAATATAGAAACATGCACAGACTGCGAAGTAAAACAATACCACAAAGATGAGAGAAGCATTAAACATTATTTAAAAGAACATATCTGGGGACATATAATAAAACATCATATGTGGAAAACCCTTTTGTGGACATTTGGAGCTTTATTATTTATTGAGATTGGAAAACAATACTGGGATATTTCAGAGGTCTCTCATCATTATTTATTCCTCGTTTTGATTCTTTCAGCACTAATTGGATTAATTCCTGAATCCGGACCAAATCTTGTATTTATAACTATGTTTGCCTCTGGTGTTGTTCCTTTTTCAGTGCTGCTTACCAATTCAATTGTGCAGGACGGACATGGCCTTCTTCCTATGCTTTCTTATTCTGTAAAAGATTCTATTAAAATTAAATTATTCAACCTGGTAATTGGACTGACTATAGGAATAATATTATACTTGCTTGGTTTATAAAAAATATCGCCTCCCTTTTTACAGAGAGACGATAAAAAATTTTATCCCAATTTAATTAAAACCAAAGCTTAACGATACAGTTACATTCCTCGGCATTCCTGGTTCAAGGTAAACTGGTAAACCACCCACAACGTCTGGATTCACAAAAGCGGAACCTACATATTTCGTGTCACCAATATTATTAACCGAAATAAAACCCCTCATATTTAACTGATCAGTTAGTTTTATTTCCCTGTTAAGCCCGATTGCAGCATTAAAAATATTGTATGAAGGTACCTCAATAGTATTAGCATCATCAACAAAATATTTTCCAGTACCATTAACGCTTATACTAAAGAATAATCCATTTAATATTTCCGGTGCAATGGTAATTCCAACATTATAAAACAAAGATGGAATTCCTGCATTTTTATTATTGGAATAATCGGCTAATTTTCCCGGAACTCCATAATGAGCTGAGTCAACTTTGTAATCATCGTATTTATTATCAGATAAAGTTAGAGCTGCGTCCAGGGAAATTCCGTGATCAAACTGAAAAGTAGTACTTAGTTCCG
>Ga0102953_1000459_pt1 | contig 28261 bp, 24 predicted proteins | sample SalPon2A_C_D2_MG_FD_78509 | JGI IMG/M metagenome (GOLD analysis project Ga0102953, IMG submission 78509) | Soil microbial communities from South San Francisco under conditions of wetland restoration - Salt Pond MetaG R2A_C_D2_MG | ecosystem: Environmental > Terrestrial > Soil > Wetlands | place... | reverse complement strand
TGGGCCCCGGCTTCGAAACGCCCCGCTTCCCGAAAATCCTTACCCTTGATCGGCACAATTTCCCCTGAAAGGCCATCTTTTGTAATTTGAGCATTGTGAGCTATTAGCCGGGCAAAATCCGATCCTGTCGGGGATGGCCCGGTCGCTTTCATTAATAGATTGCGATGAAATCAAAATGCTTTATTCTAATCCTCCTGGGGGCGACCCTGGCCTACGGGCAGCAGTGGAATTTTAACAAGCCGGATTATCAGCAGATCGGGATTCATATCGCGGATACTCATTCGCACTACTATTACCCGACGCTTCTGGAACGCTTTAAAAAATCTGATACCACTCTTACCCTGCAGGAAAAAAGGCATTTATATTACGGCTATATCTTCCATCCAAGGTATGCACCATACGAACGTTCGGAGTACCAGGACAGCCTGGTGCAGGTGCTACGAAAGGAACGCCAAGGCGCTGAGGATCTGGAAAAGATTATCCGGTACGGGGATTCGGTGCTGGTGGGGAACCCCTTTGACCTCAGGACCCTGAACTACCAGTTATACGCCCTGGAACAACAGCGGGATACGGAAGGGTTCGAGGCCAAAATGATACAGAGTACAGCCATTATTGATGCCCTGATGAGCTCGGGTGACGGTACGAGCAAGGCCTTTTCCTTTTATGTGATCAACACCTCGCATGAGTATGGGTTGCTCGGCATCCTTGGGCTGGACTTTGGTGGTTCCCAGAGCCTCACAGAACATTATGACTATTTGACCGTAGCGGCGAACGACTTTGGGATCGAGGGCCTGTACTTCGATGTTACCCCCTGTTTGAACTCTCTCCAAAAGTTTCTCAAAAAATAGGATTCCCCCATTTTTGAAAATTCCAACTCCAGGATTTGGGGAAAAGGCCAGCCTGATTCCAGGAAAGATTCCATATCTTTAGGTTGTCTTGTACACCTGTGGCACCCCTTTTTTGAATTCAAATCGGTGGCGGCCAGGGGAATCTGTGCTATGGATGCATATACCAAAACATCCTGGAACATGTTGGTAAAAGGACTTGCCAGCGGGCTGATACAAATTCTGATAGTTGCAATTCTCTTGTTGCTTCCTGCCGGCCTGTTGCCGGGCGGCACCTGGAAATGGGGCAGAGGCCTGGAATTAGTTGCCGGGTATGGCCTTCTTCTGGAATTTACGGTATATTTTTTATATCGATACGCTCCCGCAGGCCTGAGAAGCAGGTTGAAGCCGGTGAGGGAAGCAGACCAGTCAAAAACCAGCCGGGTGGCTGCCAGGTTTTTAGGGATAATGATCATTTTTTGGATGCTGTTTATCCCACTGGATGTATTTGTACTGCAGTTATTCCCCATGCCTTCTGTGGCATTTTCCCTGTTCGGCCTGGCTTTGTGCCTGGTTGCCTATCTCGTGGTTGTACTGACAATTTACCAGAACCAGTTTGCCACCCCGCATGTTGAAGATCAAACAACCCGGGGGCAGTATTTGGTCCATACCGGAATATATGGCATCGTCCGTCATCCTATGTATTCGGGTATAATTATGTTTTTGGCGGGGATTGCGCTCTGGCTCCAAAGTTATGCCGCTTTGCTCGCCTTGCCTCTCATCTGTTTTGCCCTGGTTCCGAGGATAATGGAAGAGGAAAGGATGCTCATCGAAGTCCTGCCGGACTACCTTGAATATCAAAAAAAAGTTCGCTACCGCCTCCTTCCTTTCATTTGGTAGTTTGCCGGCTGCCAGCCTAAAATGTATCAATTTATCCATAATTCCGGGAAAATATTCAAACTCACCGGTGGATATTCAAAACTTTAAATGGCAAGCTAAAGCCACCTTTGAAAATCCCGGATGGAAAGGAAATCGGCTAATTTGTGCTTTTCCTAGACCTCCACCCGCCACCCCTTCATTAGGCCAGGTTTAGAACTTTAGATAAATATGCTATTTTAGCGGGGAAGCGTGGGTTAAATGCGTACGCCTTTTGTCTTATAAATACTAAACAACTACCGTCATGAAGAAAAAAATTTTAATCGTCCTCAGCATCTTGTTTGGCCTGATGTTTATCAATGCCGGGCTCAACAAATTTTTTAATTATATGCCACCGCCCGACGACATGCCGGATGCTGCCATGAAAATTATGGGTACCTTTATGGAAATAGGGTGGCTGTTCCCACTGGTGGCCGTTATTGAAATAGTAGCCGGCATCCTGGTGATGACTAATAGATTCCGCGCTCTTGGCGCACTGATGATCTTCCCGGTCATGGTGGGGATCGTTCTCAATGGATTTTTTGGAGTGCCTTCTACCATGCCCATCGCCCTGATCTTATTTGCCATCAACCTTTGGATGTTATATGAAAATCGCGAAAAGCTGGCCCCTCTTTTCCAATGACCTTTTAACTCGCTTTGGTTAAAATTAATGGGCCAACCTTCATTCTATCAGGATTAAAAACAAATAATGAATTGCCGTACATTCCTGTGTCCGGCAGTTCATTAGTAAGCATACGATATCCTTATAGTTATCGGTTATATGATAAATGAGTTTGGGAAACCTTAATTTAGCCATGGCATCTCTACCCTGCCATTGCCAAAATGCCGGGATACGGTTGCTCCGGTTGAAAGATCCATGTAGTGAAAATACAAATACAAATTGCACAACAGGTTCGGGAGGTATTTTTTGGAGACAACTGGACTGACTCCAGCCTGAAGCCCCAGCTGGAGGACGTCAGCTGGCAGGAGGCTGTTTACCGGATCGATGGGTTCAATACCATCGTAGGCCTGGTTTACCATATAGGGTATTTCGTCACGGCGGTCCTGAGTGTGCTGGAAGGCAGGACCCTGAATTCCAGGGACAGCGATAGTTTTGACCACCCGCCCGTACGCAAGCAGGCCGATTGGGAAATGCTGCTCTCCAATACCTGGAAGGAGGCCGAAACCCTGGCAGCCCGGGTGGAGCAACTGGATTCGAACCGCCTGGAAGAGACGTTTGTGGAGGAAAAATACGGAACCTATTACCGCAATATACAGGGGGTTGTTGAGCATACCCACTACCATCTCGGGCAGATCGTACTCCTTAAAAAAATCATACGCCAAAAGCAGAATGAGCTTCCTGGCTTAAATTTGGACTGATTGAGATTGCCTCCTCATATCGCTTTTTACCGTCTACAGAAAAGTATGTGCTTACATGCATACTATTCGTATATTTCGCGTCGAATTTCAAAGAATGTGCCTTTAACGGTTCAGAATCCATAATCACAGAACTCCATTAATAACCAAAAGCTACTTTTTCGCATTCACGTTTGGTGTCCCCCGGCCCTGGAACCAGATGCGCCAGGTTGCTTTTCAACGTCCAAGTACCTATGAAAAAACCAGATGCCTTCCTCTTATGGGCCTTCTTTCTCATCCAGATGTCCTGGGGTACCGCCCAGGATCCTCACGACAGCCTGACGCCGGTTCCCGAGCCAAAGGAATTTAAAACCAGCCATCAGATCAGCATCGATGGCAAGGCCATTGGGTATACGGCAACTGCCGGGGAAACATATTTAAAAGATGAAGCCGGGAAGCCGGTGGCTTCTATCTGGAGCGTCGCCTATACAAGAGATGGGATCGACTCCGGGAAACGCCCGGTTAGCTTTGTTTTTAACGGGGGGCCGGGTTCAGCTTCGGTATGGCTGCAGATGGGTCTGTTAGGGCCACAACTGGTGAAAACCCCTTCCAATGCTGATGCCGATGATGGCGCTGCACCTTATGAGTTGTTTCAGAACCCAAAAAGCCTGTTGGACCTTACCGACCTGGTATTTATAGATCCCGTTGGGACAGGCTATAGCAGGGTCGTTGGGAAAGGCAGGGAGAAGGATTACTGGGGGCTGATGGAAGATGCCCATTCGGTGGCTGCCTTCATGCGGCTTTGGGTAACGGAGCACGATCGCTGGTTCTCACCCAAATTTATTATCGGCGAAAGTTTCGGGACTACCCGGGCCGCGGCTGTTGCCAACGTCTTGGAGGAATCAGGGCAGGATATGGCTTTGAACGGGCTGGTCCTCATCTCCCAGGCGCTGGATTACGAAGGATCTACTTCGGTGCCCGACAACATTACCTCCTTCTTGACTTATCTGCCCAGTATGGCGGCCACAGCCTGGTACCATAAAAAAGCCGGGCAGGGGAAAAGCCTTGAAGCTTTTGTACAGGAATGCAGGGAATTCACTTATAATACCTATGCCCCGGCACTTTATAAAGGTAACCGGTTACCTTCGGAGGAAAAGCGGGAGGTTGCGGAACGGCTTGCCTACTTTATTGGTTTGCCTGTGGATTACATCCTGAAGGCAGATTTGAAGGTATTGGTACCCCGCTTCCAGAAAAAGCTATTGGCCGATAAGGGCCTGGCTATCGGCAGGCTCGACGGGCGGTATATGGGAGATGAATACGATGATACGGCAGACAGCCCCCACCTGGGCGACCCGGCCTCTTACCAGATCGGTTCGGCCTATACGGCGGCTCTTAACCATTATTTCAGGAGCAGCCTGAACGTAAAGTTGGACAGGCCGTATCTCACATCCAACGACAAAATAGACCACAAATGGCGATGGCGGCCCGTGCCCGACGGGCATTACTGGGAGCCATCCTATGTAAACACAGCACCCATGCTTGGGGAGACTATGCGCCGTAATACGGACATGCGGGTGATGGTAGCTTGCGGATATTTCGACCTTATCTGCCCGTTTTTTGATACTGAGTATACCTTTTCCCGCCATGGGATTGTTCCGGAACGTGTGACCCTGCATTATTTTGAAGCCGGCCATATGATGTATACCCATCAGCCGGATTTTGAAAAGTTAAATAAGGATATACGCGAATTCATTTTAAATAAATAGGCCTACCTCAGATCTGTTTTTTATTCTCAAAACCCCCCAGGATGCCAACCAGGATATTGATGACGTGTAGTGCCCTGCTTTTATTGGGAACCGGAATGGCCTGTACCTTCTTACCATTTGATCTCCTGCAGGTCCTGGGGCTATCGGGTGCGCGTCCGGAAGCATTGGTGATCCAAATCCTGGGCGGCCTGTATTTTGGCTTCGGGATGCTTAACTGGATGGCCCGCAGTTCCCGTATTGGCGGCATTTACAACCGGCCCATTGCCATCGCCAATTTCAGTCATTTCTTCATATCAGGGATTGCCCTGTTTAAGGCCCTTTCGGGAATGGAATATGCGGCGGTGCCCTGGTGGGGACTTGGGGTGGTCTATTTGGTCTTTGGATTATTATTCGCAAGGATTTTGTTCCTTGATCCACTGTCAGGTACCAGAGACAAGCGTTCGGAATAGGCAAAGCTGCATCCGGGGCAGGGTGTTCCCCTGGTTATTTGTGTTTGGTATGTTCGCTCTGGCCGCTGACAGGGGGCAACGACTTTTCGCTTAGGGTATCCCACCAGAATTTTTTCAGAAGAAGGAGGCAGGCGAACAGGATGGCGATCGCGATAAACATAGGAATATTTTGCCGGAATATCAGATAGATGGGGATTATCACCAGGGTTGTCTGTGCAATAATGCCCAGACAAACGTTAAACATATCCCGGTAGAAATCCTTATTTCTTACGGTTCCAGGTTCCTCTGCGGCCAGCGCGTCATGGACGGGTTTCCAGAAACCCCAGGGCCGTACGGAGCGGTAAAAGGATTTCAGGACCTCCATTTCGGTCGGCGGCCTTGAGTAAGTCCCCAAAATACATCCCAGCAGTGAGATCAGGAGCAGGACCGGAAAGTAGTACAAATCGAGCATATCAGGCACTAACAGGGGGAGGAGCAGGGCTGGGATCATCCCGCACAGCATTCCCCAGAAAAACCCGGTTCCGTTAAACCGCCACCAGTGCCACTTAAGGACGTTGGCCATCACATAGCTCCCGAAAAGGGCCGACACCAGCCATTGCAGGACCGAATTTACACTTTCCACAAAAAATCCCAGGCCGATGCCAAGGGCCACGACCAGAATCCCGGAGCCATAAGTGATATATTTGGCGGTTTTCACCTTTAGTCGGCCGGTTCTGTGGTTCAGGAATACGTCGTTGATCAAATACGCCTGGGCGGCATTGAGGGTGCCGGCAAAAGTGCTCATAAAAGCGGCCAGCAGTCCGGCCAGGATAAGCCCCATCAGCCCTGCTGGCGCGAATTGATGGATAGCCGACGGGAGTATCAGCTCAAAGTCGATTGTGCCGGACGGCGTCATCAGGTCGATACGCTCGTAATATACCAGGGCCAGGGCGGCAAATCCTGCGATCATCAGGTAGCGCACCGGCATAAGTACCACGGATACAAAACCACTCATTTTGGAAGCCTCGGCCGGGGAGCGGGTGGCAAGGATCTTCTGCATATCGTAGTTGGGAGCCGGTCCTGCCATACTCACCAGGATCCCTTTGAAGAGCATCATCATAAAAAATATCCCGAAGAGGCCGAAGCCATCCGAGCGGATCTTATCATTGACCTGGGGGACGATCCCCGACCAGTCCAGATTTAATTCCCACCCAAAGAATGGACTCTTCCACCCGTCCGGTACCAGCAGGCCGTGCGTTCCCAATGCGTTGTAACCCATATAGCCGATTACCACCGCTGCCAGGGACATGATGGAAAACTGAAGGACATCGGCCCAGACGATTCCTGACATCCCCCCCAAAAGGGAATAAAATGCTGCAAAAAGCGTTAAGATTATCCCATAGAAATGGGGTACGTAGGCTGTGGGAATGCTAAAAGGCAGGTAAGGCCTGACCCATTCCCATGGGATAAAGATCTCGACAAATTTACCGATCCCGATAAATCCGTAGGCCAGGAATCCCAGGCAGCTGAGGAGGGCAAAGGCCACCACGATAGTGTGGGCCCTTCGGGCCCCTTTTTTGAAACCGAAACGGGTGCCAATCCATTCGGCCCCGGTGGTCACATTGGAACGCCTCAGCCATTTGGAGAGATAAACCATCCCGAATACCTGGTTGAAAATGGGCCATAGCCAGGGGATCCAGACACTTTTTAAGCCATAGACGAACAGGAGGGTCACCAGCCAGATAGTCCCGGAAATATCGAACATGCCGGAGGCATTGGACAGGCCGAGGCGGTACCAGGAAATCGATTTTCCCCCCAGCAGGTAGTTGCCTGTACTTTGCTGGGCCCTTTTTTTCATCCGCAGGCCAATAATCACCGTAGTGGCAAGGTAGCCCAGGATAAATAGGATGTCTATACGGGTCAGCATGGCGGGATTATGGTTCCGGGTTCATAAGGACACAGGGGTTCTGTGTTCGTTCGGCAGTTCTCATCAATTTCAAATCCTTTCTTCTGTCCCTTGCTGATACGAAGGTCGGGGTTCAAATCCCGGCTGCGGCCAGGGGTAAGCAGCAAGATTTGTCAAATATATAGAATGGCATTCAGAATCCCTTCCCGGGAGGGAATTGAAAATTGCCAGGAGTTTTGTGTATCGGACAACGGGCAGGTAGAAAATGTTTGAGAAGCCAGCGACAATTGTTTGCCAGGGGCGGGAATTTCGGAGTGAGTGCCGGGATGGGGTGCAGGCTGCCCTGAAGCAGAAAGGATATTCGATGCAAGGCCCCGGGGGGCTGGCCCACCCCCGCCAATAGGGTAATCGACCAAAGTGAAAAAATCAAGCAGGGTATCCTGAAGCAGACAAGATCAGGCTATTGCCATGGTTAGGTTGTCAGGCCCACTACCTGCAAGGTTGCTATGAAAGGTTGCCATACAGGTTGCGGGAGGTTATCACCCCCGCCCAAGATTAATTTACCGTTGCATAGTGAAAAAATGAAGCGGTGTATCTTGAAGATGGCCATGTCGGGAGTTTGGGAATTTATAATCCATCGGATACCTGCTAATACCATCGCTGAATCGAAATATAATTTCCTCCGGGGGTGTTCTCACCGCCCTCCCCAAAATTAATTTACCAGCGTATAGTGAAAAAATCAAGCACGGTATCCTAAAAGATGGCCATGTCGGGAGTTTAGGATTTATAATCCATCGGATACCTGCTAATGCCATCGCTGAATCGAAATATTATTTCCTCCGCGGGGGATTATCACCCCCTCCCCGTAATTAAGATACCGGGCCATAGTGAAAAAATCAAGCGGCGGGGCTTCGTGCTGGTTTGTCTCAGGAATTGCCCCGGGAGAAGCATTGCCCGGGAGGAAGGCCCTTATTCACTAGCTTCGGTTTATTGAAGATGTTATGACTCCTGCCCGAGCCCAGGGTATATAGTGATACGGTTAAAATTCATCCCTGTGCAGATATAAGCGTGAAATCCATTAATCCTGCCAAATACCGGGAACAGCATTTTTAAGAAGGCGTTGTCTTTTCACATCCATTTACAGACCAAACAAGCCGGGCAGCCATAAACTCAATTCCGGGATATAAGTCACCAGGAAAAGTGCCAGGATCATCGCCACAAACAAAGGGATCAGGGGCCGGATCACTTTTTCTATCGTCGTTTTGGCAATACCCACCCCTACAAACAAAACAGATCCCACAGGAGGCGTGCACAGGCCGATACAGAGGTTCAGGATCATTATGATACCGAAATGCACCGGGTCTAGCCCCAGCTTGGTAACTATGGGAAGGAATATGGGCGTAAAGATGAGCACGGCCGGGGTCATATCCATAAATATGCCTACAAAGAGTAGGATCAAATTGATCAGCAGCAGGATGATGATCTTGTTATCGCTTAGTTGAAGGAGGCCGGCACTGATTTCCTGTGGGATGTTTTCATAGGACAGGCCCCAGGACATGGCCATGGATGCAGCAATGAGCAGCATAACGACAGCGGTAGTGGCTGAGGAATCCAATAAGATGGCCGGCAGGCTTTTAACCGTAATTTCCCTGTAGATCAAGCCCAGAACCAGGCTGTAAAGTACGGCGATGGCCGATGCTTCGGTAGCCGTGAAGATACCACTCACAATACCCCCGATGACCACTACCAGCATAAAAAGGCTGGGGATGGCTTCAAGGAAGGTTTTAAACACCTCTGCTGCCCGGGTGGGTTTCCCTAAACGAAAGCCTTTCCTCCGTGCCCAGACGGAAGCAACAATCATTAGGAACAGGCCGGTAAGGATCCCCGGAATATAACCGGCCACGAACAGGGCCGCTATGGAGGCACCCCCGCTGGCCAGGGAATATACGATCAGGATATTGCTCGGAGGGATTACCAGCCCGGTGGTGGCTGCCGTAATATTGACGGCTGCCCCAAATTCCTTTGTATACCCTTCCTTTTCCATTTCAGGCCCGAGGATGCTGCCCATGGCTGAGGCCGAAGCCATGGCCGACCCGGCAATGGCCCCCATCAGCATAGCGGCAAAGATATTGATGAGCGCAAGCCCACCCGGAAGTGAGCCTACCAGGGATTTTGCAAAAGCGATCAGGCGGTGGGCGATGCCCCCCTTGTTCATGAGTTCCCCGGAAAGGATAAAGAATGGGATGGCGAGCAGCGCAAAACTGTCGAGCCCCGTCCCCATCCTTTGTGCAACCGTGGTGAGGGTGGGAAGGGCGGGGATACTTACCAGCATGGTGAGCATGGACGACATGGCAATGCTCCACGCTACCGGAGTGCCAATAGCCAGAAGGCCTATAAAACTGAGGATAAGGACCAGAATAGGGATGGCTTCCATAGGTCAGGTTTGAGTCAGGTCGGAGAGTTTGTAATAGATGATCAGGAGGCCGCTCAGGGGGATCACCCCGTATACCAGGGCCAGGGGTACATTCAGGGCGGGGGAATATTGTTCGAGGGCGTAGGTAATATATACCAGTCGCGCCCCGCCTATAACCATCGCAAACAGGGAAAACAGCAGGATACCTGTGCGCACCATGAATTTCAACACCCTTTGCGTTTTAGCCGAAGCCCTTGAAGGCCATACGTCGATGGCCACATGCCCGTTCCTGCCGGAGACAAAGGCAGCGCCAAGAATTCCGATCCAGATCATCAGGTACCGGGCCAGTTCGTCCGTAAAGGCGCTTGGCGTTCCCAGGACATAGCGACTGAATACCTGCCACAGGACGTTTAGGACCATGGCCGCCAGGATAATTATCAGGGTATTGGCCAGGATTCGATCTATGATAACACGTAATTTCATTTTATTTGGTGGCTTGGATTTCGTCGATCAAAATACTTAGTTCCGGGTCCTTTTTATAAGATTCCAGAACAGGGGCCACTTTTTTCGCAAAAAGGGATTTATCGGGGGTCAGGATGGTAACCCCTGCCTTTTTTACCGCCTCGAGCGCATCTTCTTCAGAGGTTTTCCAGAGTTGTCGCTGGTAGGTTACAGACCGGTCTGCAGCTTCCTGCAGCCAGGCCTTTTCCTGATCGGAAAGCCGGTCCCACAACTGGGTTCCCACCAATAAAACATCCGGCAGAACGGTGTGCTCATCAAGGGAATAGTACTTGCACACTTCGTAATGATGGGATAGGTAGAAACTGGGGGGATTGTTTTCTGCTCCGTCCACGACCCCCTGTTGCAGGGCCGTATAGAGTTCGCCCCAGGAGATTGGGGTGGGGGAGCCCCCCAATTGATTTACCATGTCTACGGCGGTCACACTTTCCATTACCCGTATTTTCAGGCCTTTGAGATCACCAGGGGTTTCTATCGGGGTCTCTTTGGTGTAAAAACTCCGGCTGCCCGCATCGTAATAGGCTAGCCCTTTCAGCCAGTACTTCTGGCTGTCGTTCAATAATTCCTTGCCGATGGGGCCATCCAAAACGTGGAAGGAGTGCTGCCTGTCCCGGAACAGGAACGGGAGCCCCAGTACTTTCATTTTCGGCGCAAAATTCTCCAGTACCCCTACTGATACCTTCGTCATATCCAGGCTGCCAATCTGCAGCAATTCCAGGCATTCCCGTTCCGTACCCAATTGTTGATTGGGGTAGATCTTTAATTCCATCCTTCCGCCCGAAAGGCGTTTCAGCTCTTCACCCATCCGGACCATGGCCTTATGTACCGAATGGTTCACATCCAGGCCATGCCCCAGTCTCAGAATGCGTTTGCCGGATTGATGTGAACAGGATACGCTTCCCGCAAGGAGGATTACCAGAAAAATGTAGCTGATGGCTGCCTTCATGGGTTTAGTACAATAGGGGCGGAGCGAACCAAACCCGGGTACCGGTATATTTTTCCGGCGGCCTGCCCCTAAACACGTTTAAACTATGATCGAGGTGTGTCCGCTCTACTCGCATTCCGGGATGACTAGGGCTGATGTTTGATCTTTAAAACTAGTGGAAAAATATTATAAATCCGCAACTTGCCCTAAAACTATTCACTGGGAACTGTATGGAAACTAGGCATTTTTTGCTGCCAACCTGCGGAATATATTTTTATAGGAATACTGATGGCCAGAAGAAACCCTGCTTAATTCGCTCCATTCCAGTGGGGTAGCTACCCCGGCACTGGCATTTGGACGAAGCGAGTAGGGGCAGACCCCAGTCTGCCCGTAGGCATTGCGCAGGGTATCCAGAAAGATCTTGTCCCCTCGTTTATTTTTGCGCACTTCCAGGGTGAACAGGTTTGGATGGGCTTCCACCAGCTTTTCAGCAAGGCCTTTAGCCTCTCGCCGAACTTCATCGAACCCTTTGTCGGGGATAATTGGGTAGAAGACGTGCAACCCTCTTTTCCCGGAGGTCATCAATTGAGGCTGTATTTCTTTCTTTTCAAGCGCATCCTTCAACAACCGCGCGCCCCTTTTCAATTTGCCGAAATCTTCTTCGGAGGGATCCAGATCAAATATCACTTTGTCTGGCTTTTCCAGGTGATCTTTGCTGCTTAGCCATATATGAAAGGTTACGGCAGACTGGTTGACCAGGTAAAGGAGGCTTTCCCTGTTGTTGACCATGACCTCCTCTACCGTGCCCTCCTTCGTTTTTACCGTCACCCGTTCCACAAAGTCTGGGAAATAATCCTGGGCGTGTTTCTGGAAAAATCCCTGCCGCTGAACCCCCTCCGGGAAGCGCTCGAGGGTCAGCGGCCTGTTGCGCAACACAGGCAAGATATGCCCCGCCATTTTATCGTAATACCTGGCAACATCCGATTTGGTTATCTTTCCTTCCGGAAAGAGTATTTTGTCCGGATGGGAAATTTCAATTCCTGATATTTTCATGGACTGTTTCTTGATGTACTTCTTGCGGTGCTTTGTCATAGCGGATGCCCACAAAACTTGGATGGCGGAGTTTATGGTGCACGGTCCACTCCGTAAAGGCAAATTCCCCCACGAAGTCAGGCTTTACCCAATGGTTCTTTCCGTCCCTGTCGTTCGCATAATCATCAAAGGGACTCTTTTCAGCGCGGATCTCTTCCAGCCTGGGCCGCCATTCCTTAAGAAATTCATTGTCAAAGCCGGTACCCACCTTGCCTGCAAAAAGAAGCTTTCCCCGCTCATAGAACCCCACCAGTAAGGCGCCGAAGCCAATGCGTTCTCCCTCTGGGTCTGTATAGCCGCCGATGACCAGTTCCTGTTGGTTCACACACTTGAATTTTAACCACTTGCCACTACGGCTATGGAGGTATGTTGCATGGCCATCCTTGGCGATCAAACCTTCCCAGCCTCTACGGCAGGCTTCCTGAAAATACCTTTTGCCGTGCTCTTTCCGGTAGGCCGTATACCGAAAAGGCCTGGACCAGGACATCCCATCCTTCAACAGGAGTTTGCGTTGCAGCAGGGGTGCCTCCTCAATTAAATACCCCTTGTAATACATCAGATCAAAGAGGTATAACCATACTTTTGGGCTGGTGGCTGCTTCGTCCGGGGATTCCCTGATCGGGAGGCGATCCTGCAATTTACTGAAGCTGCTGATGTTTCCCTCGAAAGCCACAATTTCACCATCCGAGATGAAATCTTCAGAACAAAGGGCAGAGGCCTGCCGCACAAGTTCGGGAAAGGTAGCGCTCAGGTCTTTTTGATTCCGGCTGATCAGACGAACGGATTCCCCGCATTTAAGGACCTGGCATCGGATCCCGTCGAGCTTTCGCTCGTAAATCCAGTCTGCGTCGTCAAAATGATCGTCGGTCAGGGTAGCGAGCATGGGTTCGCGGAAGCCAGGAAAGTCAGTCTCTTTTACCGCCATTCCATTTCGTACAAGTCCCTGGAGCCTTTCCCTGCCTTTCATCCCGAATCTTCCTTTGTTATTTCCTTCATGGTGCGGCCACTCAGGACGCTTTTGTTTTCGGTACTGACCGGGTTCCTCCTGGCGTCGGCCGCTTCGTCATCCATCTTGATCAGCAGCCAGTTACCCTTCATATTCCCCGAATTCATACGTATCAGGGCATAGCCTCCTGAAACTTTTTCACCTTTGAGGTTCACTTCCACCGTACCCATTTCATAGCTTTTTTCCAGGGAAATGGGTTGTCCATTTTTGTCTTTTTTGATGTTTTCAAAAAAGCCCCTGTCCCAAACCATCACAGTCCCACCCCCGTATTCACCTTCGGGGATGGTCCCCTCAAAATCAGCGTATTCCAGCGGATGATCTTCGGTAGGAATGGCCATACGCCTTACACTGGGATCCGTACTCGGCCCTTTGGGGACCGACCATGATTTAAGGGTGCCCGCTATTTCCAGGCGAAAATCGTAATGCAGGTTGCGCGCATCGTGTTTTTGGATCACAAAAACGGGCTTATCGCCGGATTGCCGGTCGCCGCCTTTTGGTTCCGCAGTTTTGCTGAAATCCCGTTTGTTTTCGTATTCACTCATAAAAAGAACTTACAGATACCTGATTTCTGCTCATTTCTTATCATTAAAGGTACGCCATGACGCATTTATTTTTAACCTCTTTAATTAAAATAATGCCTAATATAAAATCCTGCGTACCCGTCCCCGGACGCACGACCGGAGGATGGATTTCATAGCATACCCCAATTAATAATTTTGAATGCCGTACCTTTGGGAGTTCCAAATCCACTGGTTTAACGACCATATTCGGCTCCTGCCGTTTTGTTCTTTTTAGCTTCCAAAGCCCTTTTATGAAAGTAACCGTATTCAGCACCCATAAATTCGACCAACCCGCCCTGGAAGAAGCGAATCGGGGTGCCCATGAGTTGAACTTCCTGGAGGTCAGGCTCAATACAGATACCGTAGCCCTGGCCAGGGGCGCGGATGCAGTGGCCCTTTTTACAATGGACCACGCCTCGGCACCAGTCCTGGAAGCCCTGCATTCCTATGGCATTCGCTTTATTGCCCTGCGGTCTGCCGGCTTTAACCACGTTGACCTCGCAAAAGCTGCGGAGTTGGGGATGAAAGTTGCCCGCGTTCCTGCCTATTCTCCCTATGCCATTGCCGAGCACAGCGCGGCCCTGATGCTGGCCCTGAATCGGAAACTTACCAGGGCCCATAACCGGGTAAGGGATATGAATTTTTCCCTGAACGGGCTGACCGGGTTCGACATGAATGGTAAAACAGCCGGAGTGGTGGGAACGGGGAAGATCGGGGCCGTACTGGTCAGGATCCTTCATGGTTTCGGTTGCCGGTTGCTGGGATACGATACCCGCGAGGATGCTGCCCTGGTTGAGAAATTCGGACTTCAGTATGTCGATATCAAAACCCTGTGCACCAAGGCTGATATCATCAGCCTGCATATCCCCCTATCCCCGGGGACGAAACACCTGATAGACCATAAGTTGATCAGCGGAATGAAAAAAGGGGTGATGCTCATCAATACGAGCCGTGGCGGCCTGGTAGACACCAAAGCGGTAATTGAAGGATTGAAAACCGGGCAGGTCGGCTATTTTGGCATGGACGTGTACGAAGAAGAGGAGGGGTTGTTTTTTGAAGACCATTCTGATGATATCGTACTAGATGATGTGATCGCCAGGCTGATGACCTTTAACAATGTTCTGATTACCAGCCATCAGGCTTTCCTTACCGACACGGCCCTGAGGAATATTGCCGAGACGACAATTATCAACCTCGACGCTTTTGCTTCCGGGAAAGATTCCGGGAATGAGGTAGTACCAATATGATGAAAGTCGCCTTCCCGGCGGGACGCTGTCAGGCAACAATCAATACCCTGTTTTTCGAAGGGCCGCCTGCAATTTACCTATCATTTCTGGGACCTGTTTAAAGGGATCATAGGAAACGCCCCGTACCATGAGGGTCTCCACAGGAAGGTAACCGCTGTAACCGCTTCGGGCAATGATCGTGGCCAGGCGGTCGAAATCGGTGGGGATTTCACTGCCTATTCCAAAAACACTTTCCTTGATCTGCCAGTTCACGGCATACGGGGCGACGGTGTTAATGTCTTTGTAGGGGTCTTCGGTCTTGAAGTTTCCCGTGTCCACGATCAGGCCGGCCCAGGGCGAGTCGACCTCCCTAAGCACGAACAAACACTGTTCCGCCGTCTGCAACATTTCACCGTGGTTCTGTATCCCTATTTTAACACCGTATTGAGCACCAAAGGAGGCACATTCCTTATAGCAGGCAACCATCCATCCGGCCACTTCCTCCCAATCATATCCTTCCGGTACAGCCCCGGCAAATAATCGTACTACGGGGGCCCCTATCCTGGAGGCAGCAACAATCCATTCTTTGGCCAACGCCACGCCTTCCGCCCGTACTCCGGGGTCTGGCGAAGCAAAATTATTGCGGATACCGGTACCGCTGATCACAATTCCGAGCTCTGCGGCTTTTGCCTTGAAACGGTCAAGGTATGGGTCCCCCGGGACTTCCGGGTATCCCGGGAAAAAATAGGCGGTGGGGTCCAGTGCTGCAATGTGATGTGTGGCACACCAGTCTAACAAATTGAACAAAGTGTATACCTGTTCGTTGTTGCGCTTGTCACGTGCTTCCATCAGGTCGCTGAAGGAATAAGCGTTCAGGGCGGGGATCAATACCTGTTTGGCTTCCTGTGCAAAGGATGGTGAAGGCAAGAGGTAGCCTATCGTGCAAAACAGAATAATACGTTTGGTATATCCGTAAAAATTATTGGAGAGTGATTTCATTTGAATTTTAGGTTTTATGATTTTACGGGAGCATTTTCAAGGTCTGATGATGGTACCGTCTTCCCTACGGACCTGCCAGTTGGATTTGGTGTCGATCGGAAACCTGGCGGCTGCCTTTTCATCGATATCCACCCCGTATCCGGGAGCTTCGTTGATATACATGTACCCGTTTTTCATCACGGGGCTCCCAGGGAATATTTCCCGTTCCGCTTCTGTGAATTCCCGGCCTTCCTGTATGCCGAAATTCCAGATGGCCAGGTCTATATGCGCCTGGGCGGCATGTCCTACAGGCGATACGTCGCCCGGGCCGTGCCAGGCCGTGCGGATCCCGAACCATTCCGCCAGTCGGGCCACTTTCATGGCCGGGGTCAGACCGCCGATTTGGGAGACGTGGCAGCGAATGAAATCAAAGTAATTATGGGTCATGGGCTCCAGGAATTCGTTGATGTTGTTAAAAAGTTCCCCCATGGCAATCGGGACGTTGGTACTTTGCCGGAGTTCAGGCCACCAGCCTTTATTTTCAGGTGAAAGAGGGTCTTCGATAAAGAAAGGCCGGAATTCCTCCAGGCGGTTGATCATATTGATAACTTCCGTGGGCTGCACCCGCTCATGGACGTCGTGCAGGAGTTCAACCGCATCTCCACATTGGCGACGTACCTCGCGGAACATTTTCGGCACAGAACGCAGGTACGCCCCCGTATTCATATAGGCATCCGATTCATAGCCATACCCGGCCATTTTGAAATCCGGTGCCGGCTGATCGGTTCCCGTAGCCCCGTACCCGCCCTGCTGGATGCGGATATGACGGTACCCTTTTTCCATATACCTTTTAACGTCTTCGGCCACTTCCCCGGCTGTCTTTCCCCCCGCGTGGGCGTAACAGGGAATGGCAAAGCGCGAACGGCCTCCCAGCAATTGATACACCGGCATGCCTGCCCGTTTCCCCTTGATGTCCCACAGCGCCTGATCCAGGCCACTGATGGCGTTGTTCAGCACCGGCCCGTTCCGCCAGTAGGAACTTACATAGAACGATTGCCACATATCTTCTATATTATCCACGTCCTTCCCTTTACAAAAATCGTTCATGTAGCCTTCTATGGCTGCCACCACCGCAACTGCCCGCTGGGTAAAGGTGGCGCATCCAAGTCCGTAAAGGCCGGGTTCGGAAGTTTCAACTTTGACGACAATGAGGTTGCTGCCTGCCGGTTTGGTCGCTATAGTGCTGACGTTGGTGATGGTTACGGGTGGCGTTCCTTTCGCGTGGGAAGGATTGCTTGCGGGTGCGGCCAGTGCCCGGCTTCCCGGGAACAGGCTAAAAACACCTGCCGTGCTGCCGAGCCCGAGGGTTTTAATCATTTGCCTTCGATTCAGGGGTGGGTGGGTATTTTTCATATTGCAGGATTAATTGGGTTGATTTATATATAGCCGGTTGGACCGCGCTTCCGGCCGAGGGTATTCGCGTCCGGACACTGCCCATTACTGCCGGGCGTGAGCGATTACGCAAGGTTGAATTGACAGTGGAGTTAAGGTACTAATTTATCCTGAAGGAGCAGGCAGTTACCCTTATACAGTACCGGATTAGTAGTAGATTATATAGCGGTCTACAGAGTCCTTGTGGGGAAATCGCCCGACGGCCTCATTAAGATTCTCCGGCAGCGTGTCTTTTTGTAACCTCAGGAAAGCCTGGTTTTTTTTCTTCAACATCTGTTCCAGGCGGGCCAAATCCTCCGGCACCTCCAGGTCTATCAGGGTATTTTTGTAAAGGGAATCCTTTTCAAATCGTATGTCGCGGTCTACCCGCTCATCCCCTTCTTTGATGGTCACTACATCCCGGTCCAGGTAAAAGGAAGCGGAAGGCACCCAGATATTGTAGATGAATAACGTATTGAGCGGGACCCTCTTATTTTCCCTTATCCGGGTAATGACTTCCTTGTAGGTTTTGATATCACGGGGATTCTGGCTGGCGAAGAGGGTAAAAGTCAGCAAGATGCCGGCCGAGAAGATCAGACTCAGCAGCATCAGCCTGTTCAGACTGTTGAGACCTCTTCGGTACCGGGCGATAATAATAGAAAGACATATAGATGCGGCTAGCAGAAGGAGCCATCCTGCTTCTACCTGAATTTCAGGGATGAAGAACATGACCCCCAGTGCGGCCAGGAGCAGCAGGCAAAGGCCCAGGAAGACCAGGGTATAGGTTTTGAGCCGCCTTTCGGAAATCTCCGGGATAAACCGTCCGCCCAACAGGGCGAGGAGAGGGAATACCGGAAGGATGTATGGGATCAGTTTGGAGGAGATGAATGAAAATGCGAGCAGGATCAGGAGGGCTGTAAAAGCCAGGATCTTAAGAATATCCTGCCTGAAAAAATTCCTGATGCGATACCTGGCAGTAGAAAACTCCACAATGAGGATAGGTAGCCAGGGAAAGCCGAGAACGGGCAGCAAGACGATGTAATACCAGAACGGCTTGCTCCTGTGCATATCATCCGCTGCTATCGCGCGGTGGATGATCTGCGTACTGATAAAGTAATCCAGGAATTTGGGGTTGTCACCCATGACGGCCAGGAACCAGGCCCCACCAATAGTAAAAAAAAGCAAAAAGCCAAGCACAAGGTGCAGACTCAGCCTGGGACGCTCCTTCCTGGCATATCCCCAGCAGATAAGGAACATCCCAACCGGAATAAAGATAGCCGGGCCTTTGGTAAGGACCCCGAGCCCCATAAGTGCGAAAAATCCATAAAGGTTCAAATTCCCGCCTTTAAGCCTGTACCTGAGGAACATATATAGGCTTCCCACAGTAAACACCAGCAGGTACAGATCTGTTGTAAGCACCCGGCTGGCGATGAGAAGGGATGGGAAGGAGCAGAGAAGGACCACGGCCGAAATCGCCTGTACCTTGTCCTGAAAAAGCAGGAGGGAAGTTTTATAGATCAGGAGGAGAATGATGACAAAAGCCACTGATAGGAAAAAGCGGGCCCCATATTCATTAACCCCGAAGATCTCATAACCCAGAGCGGTTACATAATAAGTTAGCGGGGGTTTGTGATAGTGCCGGATCCCCATCAGGGTGGGGTGCAGGTAATCGCCGCTGCGAAACATTTCCCTGCCAATTTCCGCGTAACGGGCTTCACTTGTTTCAGTGAGGCCCCAACTTCCCAGGCCGATATTCAGGACCAGGAAAATGATCCCAAAAAGCAAAGGTAATCGCAATTTAGACCACATCCAGTCTAATTTTCCATTGAAAATAAACAAACTTAAAGTGGAAATCTATAGAAAATCTTAAGGGTTGCCAATGACCCCGGTCATTGTTTAGCCGTCAGACGTCCGCCAGGATTATTTGATCCATTTTAGCATACTGGGCAGCACCACCAGCAACAGGGGCAGTGCAAACAGCAGGCCCCCGATCACGGCAATCGCAAGTGGTTGATGGAGTTGTGCCCCGGTTCCCAGCCCAAGGGCCAGGGGAAGCAGGGCCATGATGGCCGCAAAGGCCGTCATAAGTTTTGGCCGGAGACGGGCTGCGATCGCATATTCGATCTTCTCCTCATGGGTACGCCCGGCCTCAAATTCCTCGTATTGCCGGTAGGTGAATATGGAATTCTCCCCGATGATACCCACAATCATGATTATCCCCATATAGCTGCCCACGTTCAGGGGTGTCCCGGTGAGGTACAGGCTGAGCAGGCTGCCAGCCACCCCCAGAATGGCCGTAAAAACGATCAGTAAGGCAATTTTTACTTTTCTGAACAAGAATATAATTACCAGGAAAACCAGTAAAACGGCGGATACCAGGATAAGAAGCAATTCTGCGAATGCCTGCTGCTGTTCTTTGTAAGAGCCCCCATATTCAATATGGTATCCTGCCGGCAGGCTAATGTTCCTGGCCAGGCGGTTTTGTATCTCGGCCAGGGTGGAACCCAGGTCGCGCTGATCGAGGCGAGCCGTGATCACCCCCATGGATTTCAGATTCTCCCGGTTGGCCTGGGCCACGCCCTTCAATATCCGGATAAGTGCCAACTGATCAAGACTCTTAATGGAACCATCGGGCAGGGAGACCGGCAGGTTCCTGAATTCCCGAATGCTGTGCCGGTAGGTATCCGGGTACATCATTCGGATGTCGATGACCTGTTCGTTGTCGAGCATGTTCCCCACCACGGTGCCTTCCACCTGTGTTTGAAGTTGTAGTTGCAGGTCTGCCGGGGAAAGTCCTATGCGGGAAAGGGCTTCATTGTCCGGCTCAACCGCGATTTCGGGTCCTGCCACGATGATCCCGTCGTTCACGTCAGCCGTACCTTTTACCTGTTCCACTTCGCTGGCGACGCGCACCGACAGTTGGTCCAAAACCTCCACATTATCACCAAATACCTTGATTTCTATGGGCTGGGCGGAGCTCATCAGGTCTCCAAGCATGTCGCCGATTACCTGCCCGAAATCCACTTCCAGTTGCGGAAGGGCTGCCTCGATTTTCTCCCTGATGGCATCTGCTACTTCCAGGGTGGTTTTCTTCCTTTTATCCTTTAGTTTAATAAGGTAGTCCCCACTATTGGGCTCGGTTATAAAAAAGCCCAGTTCTGTTCCCAGCCGGGCGGAATAGGCATCTACTTCCGGTTGTTGATCCAGGATATGGTTTACCACGTCCAGCATCCTGGCGGTTTCTTCCAAAGTGGTGCCCCCGGGGCTCAGGTAATCCAGGACCAGGCTGCCTTCGTCCATTTCAGGCAGAAAGCCAGAGGGTAGCCGGGAGGGGAGCAGGATGAGTATGGCCAGGCAGAGAGCAATAAAGCTAATTCCGATAGCGGGGTACTTCAGGACTTTATGGATCCAGCGGATACCAGGCTCCCGTTTCCGGATCCGCTTCCGCCTTCGGGAGAATACCTGAGAGAGGACGGGGGCCAACAGCCAGGTGCTGAAGAAGGAAGCCGCCAGCGCAATGATCATACTAAAGGCCATGACCTTGAAATAGGCTCCGGCCACTCCGGTCATCAGGACAAAAGGGATAAAGATGACCAGGGTACTGAGCGAGGACCCGATCATAGCCGGCAGCAAATGCGCAATGGCTTCTTTTGACGCCCATTCCGGGGATTCCTCCGGGTGCTCCTCCCGTATTTTGTGGATTTGTTCAATAACGATCACCACATCGTCTATCATCAACCCAATCGCGGCAGCTATAGCCCCGAGGGTCATGATATTGAATGTATAGCCTACGGCGTCCATCATGACAAGGGTAAGCGCCAGGCTCACCGGGATGGTAAAGACGATTACCATACTGGACGAAAAGGAACGCAGGAAAACGATCACTACCAGGATAGCGAGCACCAATCCAATCCAGAGCACATCCTTTATGCTTCGGATGCTTGAATTTACAAAGTTCGCCTGCTTGTAAAATGGGACCAGTTTGACGGTTTTGGGGAGGATGTTGCCTAATTCGGCAATTTTCTTTTCGATACTGTTGTTGACTTCGATGAGGTTGGCATCGGGTTGCTTGATAATGGCCAGCAGGGGCACGTTCTTGCCATTGGCGAGCACTTTGACGTATTCCTTTGCTTCGTGTACCCGAATGTCGGCCACGTCTTTCAACAAAATAAGCCGGCCGGAGGTACTTTGAACAACAACATTCCCCAGGTCCTGGAGGCTGCTAACCACATTGTCGGTCAGGCTCAGGTACATGCGGTTGTAGTCGGAAACAAAACCTGTGGACCGGAGGATATTGGAATTTGAAACCGCATCCCGAACGGTTTTAATGGAAATACCCATATTTTGAAGGGCATGGGGGCGGAGTACGATTTCATATTCCTTTTCTTTTCCCCCGATCACGGCAACATCGGATACCCCTTCGGTTGCCAGCAGATAGGGCTTAACCTGGTATTTCGCCAGTTTCTTAAGGTCGACCTGGGACAGACTTCCATCCCCTTCCAGGGAATAGCCCATGACCGGAAGGATGGAAGGGTTCATTTTTTCCACCGTAAAAGTGGTCCCCGGCAGGATCTCGTCCCCGGAGTGCTGGATAAAGGATTCGATTTGTGCCCGGGCCGTGTTGATGTCCATATCCCAATCGAGGAACACCGAAATTTCACAGCTGCCCCTTGATGTGATGCTGCGGAGGTAGTTGAGGCCTTCCGTGCGCCTGATGATATTTTCCAGGGGGATGGTCACTTCCGCCATCATTTTGTCGACGGGTTGCTGGCCAGAGTCTGCTATCACCTTGATCTTCGGGAAGGTGATGTTTGGAAACAGGCCTGTCTCCATTTTGGTATAGGTGAATATCCCCGCAGCCAGCAGTAACATGCCCGCTACCAAAAGGGGGTAGGCGTATTTTGAGTGAAGATGTTTCATGGTTCTTCCATTCGTATACGGGTAGAATCAGCCATTTGGTACCCGCCGGTGGTCACCACCCGGTCGTTCTCCCGCACATCGTCTGCCCGGATCTGTACCAGGGAATCGGTTTCCAGGAGGGGCGTCACCTTCTTCCTCACGGCCAAAGTATCATCAACTACTTTCAGGACCCAGAAATCTGTAAGTAACTCATTGGTTTGAAGGGCTTTATGCGGGATAGTAAGGGCGTTTTCGGCTTTCTCCATAGCCACCCGGACCGACACTTTCAGGTTCTCGGGTAGTGTCATTTCCGGTACTTTTACCAGGTAATGCTGTGCCTGCCCCATGGAATCCGTACTGGTGAGGACGCCGCTCACACGGGACTCCTGCTCGGGATAACCCGGTATCAACAGGGTACAGGGGGTTCCCACCCGGATCTTTGCGCTGTATTCAAAAGGTACGCTCAATTGGATGATCAGGGTATTCGGTTGGGAAACGGTAGCCATCACGTCCCCTTCGGTAACAAAATCCTCAGGCACTACATTCAATCCGGAAATACTGCCGCTGGCATTGCTGGTAATTTCAATGGGCGCAGTGAACTGGGCCAGGCTGCTGTCTATTTGTACCGCTTCGTCCAGAGCGTCCTGCTCCTTGGTGCGGATGGAGGCGAACACCTGCCCTTTTTTAATGGCATCTCCCAACCGGAAAGGCATATGGGTGATATAACCCGTAACGGTGGCCCGGATGTCCTCGCTTTGCTGATACCGGGTGAGCCCGACAAATGTTCGGTATTCTTTCAGGTCTCCCCTTTTTACCAGGGCGGTGCCGACCGTGATGGGGGCGATTTCTTCCGAAGGATTATCCGGAACGTCCCTGCAGCCTAAAAATCCCGTCAGGCATCCGATGTATATTACTCCGGTGATATATTTTATAGACATAAGCTACCAGTTTGTGGCATTGTATTCATTTTTAAGAAACCAGCGATTCACTTCCATTTGAAGTTGGGTATCTAACAGCATTTTGTAATTCTCCACCAACTTTAAATAGTCAATAATGGATACCTGCCCCTGTACCATTTTGCCCTTATAGAGTTCCAGGAGTTGTTCCTGTTTCTGGAGCTGTGCTTTTACAAGGTCGAGGCTGGTGCCGAGGGATTCTATTTGTTCCAGCAGGCTTTGGAGGGTATTTTGAAGGACCACGGCCTGGTTGTCCCTGCGGGATTCCAGATTCCGATATTGGATCTCTTTTTGAAGTTGCCGGATACGCTTCTGCCCCCCATCGTAAATAGGCACACTCAGTTTTACCCCGGCACTGAAACCCAAATTGTGGTACATCCGGTCCAGTTCCACCGCGTTCAGACCGGTATTCCCGTACAGGGTTACCTGTGGTTTATACGTATTTTCAAATACCTGTTGCTCAGCAAGGAGTTGCAGGCTGTCATTCACGAATTTCCGCTCGTACTGGTAAGGGAGCGAATCTGTGTACAGGGTATTTGCCGGTTCCATTTCCGGGGGAGGACGGTTAGCCATTGAATCTTTTAAGGCCCGGGAAACTTCCGCCATGGGAACTTGATCTGTTGTGGTAAAGGCTGGCACTACCGTGGGATCAAATGGGATTTCCGGGGGGGGCAGGGCCCCAGCCTGCCCCGAATGAAGCCCTGCGGCATTGTTCAGATTAAGCTTAGCGTCTTTCAGCGCATTCCCGATTTGCTGCAATTCCAGCTTCCGATTATCGATTTCAAGCTGCAGCAGCAAATAATCACTTTGCTGCAGGATGCCCTTTTTAACCAGGATCTGGGCCACCTGCAACCGATTTCCGAGGTCTTTCACGAGTTCGGTGTTGATCTCCTGTTTTTTTTGGAGCTGGTACACCAGGATGTAGCTGCTGGTAACCGTTTTGAATAGCTGATGCCGGACTTCCGCTTCCGACAGGTGCACGGCCTGGTTCCTGACCCGGTTTTGGAACAGCAAATCCGCAACCTGGGCACGGTTGAAAATGGCCTTGTAAATATTCAGCTGTGCCGAATAAAGGGCCCCGTTACTAATGGGCTCTGCATAGCCATAGGCATTTGCAGAAGGCTGGTCGGTCACATCGATGAACTTCCCATCATTGTTAAAATATGGTGCGACCATGACTTCCGAGGAGACATCCACTTGGAATGATGAATTCTCGGCGGTAATGAGCTGGTTCTCGTATCGGCCTATTTCCAGGAGATTGGCATATTCCGTCAGGGAGGGATTATTCTTTTCTGCAGCCGAAAGGTAATAAGAAAGGGAGTTGGCCTGCCCTAAGCAAGTCGAGGTTGCAGTCAGGGCGGCAATAAGAACCAATTTTGTGGTCACAAATTGAAATTTGAACCTAAACTAGGCAGGGTTTCTAAAGTATTTCTAAAGTATATCGCCACAGCCCGGCGCAATGACCCACAAATAGCGGGAGTCTGCACAAGGCGGTATGATCCATTGGGCGGGAGCGAGTCCTGCCCATTTACGGAAGCACTTCAAAAGGGATCTCGAAGATCGTTCGTCCCCATTTTAACTGCAGCGCCCCCGTATCATCACGTTCAACAAGGTCGATCGTAAACAATTCTTCATTTTCGGCCGAAGGTATCCTATGCATGGGCACGCGGCCCAAATCCCTGGACGGGTCGTACTGAGTGCCGTTCTGTCCGGTTTCCGTATTGATTATCAACAAACCTCCATCCGGTTCCGGGATTGTAAACAGGGTGTATTCCCCGGCAGGTAAGTTCAGGCCCTCAAATGTAAGATCTTTATTCGTTTTAAAATGTGTTGCCCGGTTTGCGCCGGTACGCCAGACCGCTCCCCAGGGCACGATGCCCCCGAATAATTCCCGACCCCGGCGGGAGGGTTGCCCGTAAGTAACGCGGATATCGGCCCCGTGAACGGTAACTTCGGTTTCTCCTTCCCCGGACAGGGATCCTGCGGGCCTATCCGCGTACTTCCGGGTAAGGGCTTTAATGTCCATCGGGCCGCCCCGTCTGACCAGGAGTTTGCGGGTAGTGGCTGTCGCGTCGTAATAATCCAAGCCGCCCTCCGGAGTCAGGCGGGCATACATGGTCCCCCGGTAAGGGTGTTTGATGGATACCGAATCGGGGCCCTGGCTTCGGATCTCAAAGATCGCGGGTTCCCTTCCTGCCAGCATGGGCTGGTCTACCGCTTGTTTCCCGGCCTTAACCATGCGGCGTGTAGCCACCTCATAGGGCCAGTGTACCATGTCTGTCCAGGGCAGGAGGGAGGGATCATAAGCGAAGGAAGCAGTGCGAATGAGCGTATCCCGTTGGAATTGCAGCCGGATGCTGTCCCCATCCACAGTCAGTGTCTGTGTTTCCAAAGGGTTACTGCCCGGGTTTTCCGGGGCATAGGTGACAGAGCGATACCCCTGGAAACTGCCATCCGGGTTGAGGGTGAGGGTTTGCTCGCTATAGGAGGTACGCGGGGAGCGCATCAGGATTTCCGCCTGTACCTTTCCCGGCTCCATGGTAAATTGCTCCACAACCAGGGTGTCCTTCCCCAGGGTTGCGACCAGGGAGGCAGCCGGTGGTCCGGGCTTCTTACATTGGATCGTAATTATCAGGGCTGGCCAGGTAAGCAGGACCAGGAAAGCGCGTTTCATGCATAAACTATTTCCTCCAAGATACTACATTTCCTTGGCACAAGTCAAGCCTTTGACGCGGGCAGGTGCCTGACCTTTGGCTATCTAAAAAATCAGTCGAACAATAATAAAAAACAGGGAAGGGCAGAGCAGGCACCCCAGGCCGGTATAGAAGGTTGCGGTCAGTGCACCATAAGGCACCAGTTTGGAGTCAGTGGCCGCCAATCCTGCCACAACCCCACTGGTGGTGCCAAGCAACCCGCCGAAGACAACGGCCGCCTGGGGGTTATCCAGGCCTATTTTTTTGGCGATCAGGGGAGTCAGGATCGTCAGGGAGATCGATTTTACCACCCCGGCAGCAATACTGATAGCGATGACGTCCGAACCGGCTCCCAGGGCTGCCCCGGTTACAGGCCCGACAATGTAGGTACAGGCTCCGGCACCAATGGTCGTAAGGCTAACGGCATCCGTATATCCCATCCCAAAGGCGATAGCCAGCCCCGCAAAAAATGCGACCGTGACCCCGGCGAAGAGGGCGACTATCCCGGCAAGCCCCGCCTTCCTGATATTCGCCAGATCGGCTCCCATGGCTGTGGCCACAATGGAAAAATCGCGTAGCATGGAACCGCCCAGGAAGGCCATCCCGGCCATGAACGGGAGGTCTGCAATCCCCTTTTCTTCACCCAGGAAGGCAAGCCCCAGCCCGATTACAATCGCTATGGCAACCCCCGGGATTTTACGGAATGTAAGGTGTCTGGAAATCCAAAAAGAGATCAGCATGATCACCCCAACGACCAGGAAGGCGAAAATAAGACCGTTTTTAACCAGGAGGCGTTCCAGGATTTCCATAGCCACTACTCTTCAGAAGGTTCTTTGGGGGACCGTTTCCCGATCTTCGCAACCAGGGGCACCAGGAACAGGCTCAGGATGGTGACCCCCAGGCCGGCCACGACGGCCACCCACCCCCCGGAGAAGGCAGCTTTTACATTTTGTGTGGCTGCCATGGCGACGACCACCGGGATATAGATGGAACTCCAGAACCAGATCCCCCGTTCCGATTCGGGAAGCAGCCATTTTTTCTTCCGTAGATACAGGCTGCTCAGCATCAGCAGGAGCATGGCAAAGCCCACGCCTCCCACGTCCCCGTCGATCCCCATCAGGTTGCCCAGCCAGGAGCCCAATAGCTTTCCCAAAAGAAAACAGCCTGCCAGGAGCGCTACACCGTAAATTTGCATGTTGGTAAGGTATTAATTAAAACAGAGCTTTCAATTCCTTTTTGGTCACCTTCCCCATCACATTCCTGGGAAGATCGTCCAGCACAAGGTATTTCCTTGGGACCTTATAGGCCGGGAGCCTTTCTTTCAACCAATTGTCTATGGACTCCGATTCAGGGGCATCCGGGCTTACGACCAGGCCGGCCCCTATGATCTCTCCCCACTCTTCGTCCGGGATCCCCACCACCCCGCAATCTTTTATAGCCGGATGGGTTCGGAGCACTTCCTCAATTTCAAGGGCTGAAATCTTATATCCCCCGGACTTGATGATGTCCACGGAATTTCGTCCCAGGATCCGGTAGCTTCCGTCATCCCAAACTGCCACATCGCCCGTCTTAAACCAACCGTCTTCTGTAAACGCTTCCTGCGTTGCCCCCGGCTTCTGCCAGTACTCCCGGAATACGTTGGCTCCTTTAACCTGTATTTCCCCCGGGGTACCCTCCGGTAATTCCCGGTCGTTTTCGTCGGCAATCCGAACCTGTACCCCGGGTAAGGCCTGTCCTATATGGCCGGGTTTGCGCTCCCCCCTGTACGGGTTACTGATTGCCATCCCCATTTCCGTCATCCCGTAGCGCTCCAACAAGGTATGCCTGCTGATCTTCTTCCAGGCTTCCAGCACGCTTACGGGCAGGGCCGCCGAACCTGAGACCATCAGGCGGAATGGGCGGAGGTGGCTACTGATCTCCTGTTGTTCCTTCGCAGGCAGAGATTGCCAGCTGGCGATCAGTTGGAAGTAGATCGTCGGCACCGCCATAAACACATTGACTTCCCCCCGGGCGAATAGCCCGAAAACCGCCTCCGGCCTGAATTTGGGGATAAATTCACAACATGCCCCGCTCCAGAGCGCACAGCTCAGCATGTTGATGATCCCGTGCACATGGTGCAGGGGCAGGAGGTTCAGTACCCGATCTTCCTGCTGCCATTCCCAGGCAGCGCAGAGGGTAGTGATCTGGGTCCGGATATTGGAATGCGTGCTAACCACGCCTTTGGGTGCCCCGGTAGTCCCGCTGGTATACAGGATCATGGCCTTTCTTTCCTGAGAAATTTCCGGCAGTGTTCCGGTCTGGGGCCTAAAGTTTTCAGCCTGGATAAAGTGGATGTCGGACTCTCCCATTAGGGGTCTCAGCAAAGGGT
>Ga0102953_1000458_pt1 | contig 28340 bp, 19 predicted proteins | sample SalPon2A_C_D2_MG_FD_78509 | JGI IMG/M metagenome (GOLD analysis project Ga0102953, IMG submission 78509) | Soil microbial communities from South San Francisco under conditions of wetland restoration - Salt Pond MetaG R2A_C_D2_MG | ecosystem: Environmental > Terrestrial > Soil > Wetlands | place... | reverse complement strand
GAATAGTAATAATGATATATCTGTTTCGAATCACATCCCCACTTTGACTTAAATTGGGCTAAACTTGCATTACATTCACTTACTTCTCCCATATCATAGTATTTGAATCCACATTCACAAGCATTACGAATTGCTTCCCATTGTATTAAATCGTTTGCATGATAAGTAAGCCCGGCTTTGTTTCTTCCATTAAAAGAATAAAATACTGTATCGCTTAAACTAAAAAAAACAGACCCAGCAATTATTTCCCTTGCTTTGAACACATTTCTTTCAGCTAACAAAATTTTCATCAATCCCTTTGGGGCTAAATTTTCAAATAAAAATTTAAAGAACCTGTAAGGGCGGGCAGCGACCATATGCCATCTTAGTGTTTCAAGATACAGCCTATACCATTCCTTTAAATCCTCTTCAGTTTCAGCTTCTCTGACAGTAACACCCAGACTAATTGCTTTATTAATCCCCCACCTTGTTTTATGATGATGTTTCTTATTCCCAAATCTAATTTTATTTGGATTATCAGGTAAGTTTAAATAAAAAGACTCACGCCAGTTTATCTTATTTAGCTCTGGTAAATCACTATCCAGATCTGGAGAGTACGATTTTAGCTGTAAAAATAAATTATTAAATCCCGAGGTCTTTTTTATGGAAGCATTAATCAAAAGATGTTGAATTTTTTTGTTATCAAATAGGAATCCACCAAGTGGAGTCCGTGGCAAAGACGAGAATCTTCGACCAGTAATGAGTTCTTTCTTTTTAAGAGGTAAACCAAGAGTTGGCATTAATGGTAAAATTCCTTTTAAATTGCCTTGTGAATCTTGACAAGCAAATATAACTGCCTTTCGATTATATTCACTTTCGAGAGCTTTCACCCATATAGGATGGCTAAATATATTAGAATCTGGATGCTGAAAAACATATTTTTCCCATTTCTTTAATATTTCTGATGAATTAAATTCCTTTATAATAAATGGGAAATTTTGAGATCTTGGATAAGTTTGTGTCTCAAATTGAGACCCTGCATATTCATCGACAGAACAATTTGACCTTGAACTTTCTTTAATTTTGTACATTTTAATCATTAAATGCCTGCAATAATAATAAATGATTCTAATATGTTATAAAAAGTACAATATCTGTGCCAATACATTCATAGCAATGAAAGATATAATAATTTAGATTATGATTTTTAAATTTAAGATATCAACTTAACTTAAAGCTGGCTGTTTTATGGTGCCATGCGAAATTTCCACTACAATAATTTTCGCACAAACAAAGAGAATTAATTGAAAAATACTCAGTCCCCAAGCGACTAAGCTATATTAATACAATAATTGCATCACATTATGAAAATATTTCATCAATTAATTGTAAAATCTAGTAATCTTTAATTTATTTTCTATTAACGTGTATCAGGGAATATTTTGTAAATCAATCCTAATATAAGAAGAGCAAATATTCATAAAATTACTTTACAACCTGAAAATCTTTGCTCATATTTAATTCAATAATTCTAAATCATAGTGTAAATAAGTCTAATTGATATATACAATTTAGATGTTTTCGTTTCATATCCGTTCGGGATTATATAGATGCAAACAAACCTACTAAGTTTTGATGTAATTATTTCTTAAATACTGCCCACTATTGCTTATGTATAGATTCTTTTGTCGGGATTTAAATTCAGTCTAACAAGGCAACGAAAAGTAATGATTTTTTTTCAAAATTAATTTAATATAAAAAGTAAAGACTAACAGAAAATTAAATATATTAAATGAGCTGAATAAGCGATACACTAGTTTGGGAATCATCAGAAGAAACTGTAAGGAATAAACAGGTTTTAATTGAATATGGATAAAAGACTAAAAAGCAATATTTTAAAAGGTTCAGCAGCTACTTCAATTGGGACTATTTCCGGAATGTTATTCCAGTTTTTAACCATCATGTTATTGACTCGTTACGTTACTAAGGATGATTTAGGAATTTATGTTTTAGTTTTGGTTATTGTAGGCATGTTCAATCTGCTTAGCGGACTTGGAGTTGGGCTTACTATGGTAAAGTTTATCGCAAGCCAGAACAATGAAGAAAGGCAAAGTGTTTTGCTACCAGTTTTACTTATTAGAGCATTTGGCGCGATTTTATTCAGCATAATTTTTATTCTCACGGGTAAACATATTTCGCATTTGTTTGATGATAGAATTTATCAATTTGTATGGTATATATTGATAATTATTAATTTAGCAAATTTTCGAGATCTTTTTTATCAATTAATGCAGGGACTTAATCAGTTCAGACAGTACTCAATTGTGAATGTTGCCTCTTCAGTGTTTAGGGTATTATTAGTATTTCTTTTTATATTATTTAGCCATTTGGATATTCGAATACTTTTAATAATAGAAATTTTTGCTACTCTTCAGCCATTACTTCATCAGTTATTTGTAATTCCATTTAGGAAATATCTTCAAGTAAAGCCGACTCTGGAATCTTTTAAGAGAGTCATTAGTTTTAGTACCCCTCTATATTTAAATAATTTGGTGGTATTTATCAGTGGCAGAATGAATATATTCATTATAGGTGCATTTTTAAATCCAGCTAGCGTTGCAAATTACGATGTAGCAAAAAAAGTACCTTTAGCTTTATATAAAATTTTAAAGTCTTTTATTGTTGTTTACTTTCCAAACCTTGCTACACTTTTTTCAAAAGGAGATAAAAAGACAGCCATCGATTTAATCGATAAATCTGTAGGTGTTTTTTCCATTTCAATGACATACCTGGTACTTTTCTCATTTTTGTTCAGGAATGAATTAACCGTGTTATTGTTTTCAGTAAAATATGCTGAAGTTTCTCTAGCTTTTGCATTACTTATTTTAAATTTTTTCTTGATGGGGCTGGGTTCTTTAATGGGATATTGTTTTGTACCTGCAGGCTATCCAACTGTACCTGTGAGAATAAATACGCTGGGAAGTATAATTAGTATTGGATTGAGCTTTTTGTTTATTCCAATGTATGGCTATATGGGAGCAGTATATTCACTTTTAATAATGAACATCGTTTCAACATTTTTGTCTTACAGTTATTTGTTAAAATATCATATTAATCCCCGGATAAAATCATTTTTAAAACCAATTCTTCTTTTTTTAATCGCACCGCTTTCATTAGTATTCAATAAGCAAAATTCTTTGCTGTTAAACAGCCTAATGTTTATAATCGCTTTGATATTAGGGTGGGTTATTAGCAATGAAGTAAAATCATTAGTGAAACTTGTGATTTCGTACGCAAAGAGATATGGTACTCGCAACAATTCATAGTGCTTATATGGATTAGAATGGGAATTAAAATAGTTGACTCTTTAACACGGAACATAAAGGGGCTTATACATGCTTAGTATAAACCAGCAAATAAGCTAGGTATTGTACACCATCAATTTTTCGGAAGTTTAGTCTGGATAAATGAGGGGGCAATGATTATAAAACTTAAACTTAACCACATATCAATTATAATAATATAAGATAGTACCAAATTTGAGAATATCTGAATTTATTCAAAATATCAAAAAGCTAGTATCCTAGGCGAGTATTTAGAATTGGTGCACAGGGCAAGCAAACATGCCCTAAATTTAGGACTATAACCCCACGTGATTTTCTACTTCAACCTCAAGCAGAAAGTCAGACAATTTATGTTAAGTTTTCTTTTAGAAGTACTTACAACTCAGATAAACCAGGAGTTTATAATCTAGAAAAAAATCAAAAAATAATATGATTTAAACAGGCCATCATCTAAAAAAAATTTTGCCACCTGTATATGATATAATACTATGAAAACAATTCATTGTATCAGAAAATTTTTCGTGCTTATATGCTCCCGTTACCTTCTTGATTTCCCCAATTATTTTTTCACCCTTAAGAATTTACAAACCATAATTCTAGAAGAATATCACAAGAAGATATTTAAGTTTAACTGCACTTACCAGTTATTATTATGACTATATCAGGTATATTCTACCGGTTATTATTACTCCTAACAATTTTATTACTCCCAATAATTTTATTGTCCTTGATTAAAGGACTCCAAATTTTATAAACAAAGCTTTTATGAATATTATTTACATTTTATTTAAATGGCACTATCTTTGCATAGCAGTAGTACTAGTTCTGTAGATCTAACCTCTTATGACTAAATCTAATGATTTAATTCTGTGAAATTAGCAACCTAATTAATCTGATTTCTACTTAAAAAATTTAGACTAAATGAAGTGGAAAGGACCAACTATGAAAAAGCATTTAATATATCCTGTCATTCGCCCAAAGTTTCGATTACCTATTTTAATTATTTATTTTCTATTATCTGGATTCTTACTGTCTATTTATGCGAATACCTATTATGTATCGGCAACAGCAAATGGGTCAGGTAGCGGATCACAAACAAATCCTTGGACTTTAAAGCAAGCTATCACAAATGTAACTGCAGGAGATACAATATTTTTAAGCGTCGGAATTTATGATGTAGCCTCCGGTGCAGCATTCAATACAAATGGGACTAGTAGTAATCCAATTGTATGGATTGGGACAATAAGTTCTAACGATTGGAGTGTAAATACCAATTCAGTAGATGGTTCAACCTCAACCCTATTAAGAAATGTAACAAGTAGCGCACAAGGTTTAATAAATATGAGCGGGAATTATAACGAATTTCACAATATGGTTTTGGAGCAAGATTATCCCGCTAAAAATTTAATAACTGTTTCGGGAAACTATGTCCTTTGGGATTCAGTAGCTTATAAATATCCTTCTGCAGTAGGTAGTGGCAGTAATCATAATGTTATGGTATATGGTCAGCATGTTACATTTTATAAATCCACTTTCCGAAATTCATCAAGAACTTGTATTTGGGCACGGTCCAGCACTTCTTCAGCGCCTAATAATTTTGTTGTAGATGGATGTGTTTTTAAAGGGATGAGTAACCATTATGCAATCCAGGTAATGCCACAAACTTCAACAGAAGGTGTGAAATATATTGATTCTACTATTATTAGGAATAGTCTGTTTATAGATATTCCTTATGAAGCCTCTCTTTATTTTAGATATAGCAGATACTTTAAGATTTATAATAATGAATTTATAAGAACTAAAGTCGCGCTGATTTACGAACATCACAGGCTAGTAAGTATAGGAGATACCGTTAATACTCACGGTGGACTATTTGCTTATAACACTATCGTGGAAAACACAAGAAGCATTGGTGTAATAGTAAATTGGGCTGCCCAGGGGCTAATAGTTAAGAATAATCTTTGCTATAATACAAATGCTAATGGATGGTATTATGTATTTAGATATGGTCACGGAGGCGACCCAAATTATGTTACTCCGATAAATTTAAGAGAACAATTCGATTATAATTTGTATTATCAAACGCAGTCCTCAACGTATACCTGGTTGTTTGAAACAACAAGTGCCGGAAGCAGAACAACAACCAATTATGCTACTTTCAATGCTTATGATGGGAATAATTTTAATGTTCATTCTATTTTGGGAGTAGCACCTACATTTACAAATGCTAGTTCAGATAATTACACTCCGCTTAATGGAACTTCGCCACAGGTGGGTGCCGCAGAACCAATTAGTGGAATTAATACAGATAGAAATGGTAATACAAGGGACGCTACACACCCAACGATAGGAGCATTCGAATACACAACAGGAGGTGGAGGGGGAAATACCGCCCCAAATCAACCTACAAATCCTAGTCCCACAAATGGAGCAATAAATCAGTCTATTAGTTCAACACTTAGCTGGAATTGCTCAGATCCTAACGGAGATCCCTTGACATATAGTGTTTACTTTGGGACAACAAATAACCCTCCTTTAGTTGCAAGTAATCAATCAAATGCTAGTTACAATCCAGGCCAGTTAAATAACAACACAATTTATTATTGGAAAATTGTAGCAAAAGATAATCTTGGTGCAACTACTTCGGGCCCTGTCTGGAATTTTTCAACAATAGATGCTACTGGTGGTGGTGGAAAAGATGTTATTCCTCTAAAATTAATCCGAGTACAATGCACTCAATCTGACAAGGTGGTGCTTGACTTTTCTGAACCACTAAATAATAGTTTGGTAAGCAATTTAGGAAATTATGTAATATCTAACCAAATCCATGTGCTTAGTGCTAAGATAGATTCATCACTTGATAGAATAACTTTAACAACAGATCCAGCAAATGTAAACCAACTATATTCGGTTACAGTAAATAATCTAGCTGATACTGCAGGTAATGTAATTTCTTCCCAAGCAAATTCTTTATTTTATAAACTCCTTGAAGTTGGTTCAACCGGTTATATCAATTATCTAATTGATAATGTAGAAGCATCGTCAACATCAGATACTAACACTAGCGCATCCAAAACATTGGATGGCCTGGTAAATGGTGATCCGGATCCTAACTCAAGATGGGCATCACAAGCCATGCCGCAATGGATTCAATTTGACCTAGGGGCCCCCGAACCTGTTAATCTAATTGCTATTTCGTTCTACCAGTGGAATAATGGACGAATATATCATTATTCAATTGAAACATCAGATGATTCTGTTAAATGGCAGCAAGTAGTCACCAATGCAAGTTCTAGCAATCAAGAATGGACAATCAATGACTTTACAAACTTGACTACCCGCTACATAAGAATAATTTGTTTAAGTAATAATCAAGGAGACTGGGCGGGAATTTGGGAAGCCCGTATCCTCAAATCGGATAATGCAACACCTATAGAAGAAAGCAATAATGTACCTCAGAGTTTTGCGCTTGAACAGAATTACCCAAATCCGTTTAACCCAACGACCAATATCAGATTTTCAATTCCACAAGAAAGCTTAGTAACTTTGAAAGTATATGATATTTTAGGAAATGAAATTGCAACACTAGTAAATGAAAGGAAACCACAGGGATCCTATGATGTAAAGTTCAATGCAAGTAATTTGGCTAGCGGCATATATTTTTGTAGAATTCAAGCATCCAATTTTGTCAGTACCAGAAAAATGATACTATTAAAATAACATTAAACTTCTTGGCCGGTATAGCCAGCAGGCTATGCCGGCAATTTAATATTTCCAGCAAAAATAAAGAACCAATAGACTATTGTTAGCCCACTTAATATTGAGCCTTAAATAATTGATTGCAGTATAAATTATTTCTCCTACTTCTTTTTATAAAAATAATTATAAATATAATTTGCAAGATAATTACCAATAATGCGTTGAGCTTTATGATTCCAATGACCTGTTTCACCACTAGCTTTCCAATAATTTAATATTTCGGTCCCCTTACTATATTTATAAAGCAAACTGTCTAAATCTATAGTGGATAAATGATATTTTGAAATAAGATTATCATAATAGACCGGATAATTGTTGCTTTTAGCTATAAATATTTTTATAGGAGAGTTATTGTATTCACTTAATTTTTCAAGAATAACTTTATTGATACTGTAATACTTGTCAATAACATTACTACTATCTGAATTATTGCTAGCTAAATTATTGCTTGGGTGGAATATGCTATAAAGTTTTCCGAATAGTAATTTCCCATAATTCTTTCTGGAATATTCCTCATAAGTCTCTTTAATCAAATTGCCAATTGAATATTCCCTTAATAATTGGAACTCCATTCTGAGTTTATATTGCTTTGTGTTTTTATATTTATACTCAATCTTAAGTGATCCATTTTTCAACTCAAGGTTTGGTCCAGGATTCGCATCCTTTTGAAGAAAATTGCCTTCTCTTATAAATATTATTACAATATTTGGATTGTATTCTAGAACACGTTTCTTGAAATTGATATAAATATCTCTCAAATTATACCCACCTACTCCAAAATTTAGTACCTCAACCTTTTTATCTATTAGCATTGATAATTTCTTCTCAAGTAGATATCGATAATGTTGTCTATCAAATAAATAATTTCCCTCAACATATGAGTCCCCCACTAAAGCAATTCTTATAACTTCCTTATCTTTATTCTTTGGATACGCAGGGCCTAAATAACCAAACTTATTTACTTTACCCATTCCAAACCCTTCTCCTAAAATCGAAAAATAATCAGCACCCGGTTTCTGTATCCTACCAAACTTTGGACTATCATACACATAAGAAGGCAAACTAATCTCCGTAAACCTTAAGAAAAGTTCGAAAAACACAACAATAATAAATAGAAAAAATATAGTTCTAATTATTTTTTTTATAATTTCTTTCATTTAATTAAAATTTTGAATATACAAAGGGCAATTGTTTAGATGTAAATAAATACATTAAAATAATAGCCCAATTAACAAGTAAGAAGGCATATCTAAAGTTATTATTGAATTTTAATAAAAAGCTATGGGTTTTGTAATGCTGCTCAAGAAAATCAATAATAAATGTAACAAGATAAAATACGCTTATTATTAAAATAATTCTTAATGTAAATTCGGTACCATTCCAAATAAAAATATGTTGGAAAAAATAAAATGCTTCATTAAATGAATTGGCTCTGAAAAAAATCCAACTCATTGATAATAGTATAAATGTGAAAAACACCTTAACATATTCAAATGGTTTAGAATAAAGAAAGTCAAACTTTTTATAAACTAGTTGCCTTTGTTTATTAACAATAACTGAAAAAGACATAAAGAAACCGTGCAAAAATCCCCAGAAAACAAATGTCCAGGATGCTCCATGCCATAGTCCACAAAGCAAAAAAGTAATGGAAATAGCTAATACATTGCCCCACTTTTTTAATTTCCTATATTTTAATTGTAATGGGATAAAAAGATAATCTCTTAACCAGTTTGAAAGTGAGATATGCCATCTTCTCCAAAACTCAGCAATACTTTTTGAAAAATATGGCTGATTAAAATTATCCATGATATCTATACCTAAAAGCTTAGCAGTACCCCTGGCAATATCGCTGTAACCTGCAAAATCATTGTAAATTTGTAGTGAGTATAATAGTACTGCCATTAATAATTCTATAGATAAGAAATAATTTGGGGTGGCAAAAATGTGATCAACTATTCTTCCACAAGTATCACCAATTAAGACTTTCCTAAACATTCCCATCGAAATTAAAGTTATACCTTCCTTAAAGTTATCTTTAGAAAATTTGGTTTTCTTTTCAAATTGCGGAATTAATCTTTTTGCCCGTTCAATTGGACCAGCAGTGAGGGTCGGGAAAAATGCAACAAATAAGGAAAAATTTATAAAAGACTTTGTGGGGGTTAAAGTTTGATAATAAATATCAAACACATAAGTCAGTGCTTGAAATGTATAGAAGGAAATGCCTAAAGGTAATATTAATTTAATATGGACATAATCTAAATTATACCCAAATACGGATAATAAATTACTGGTAGAATCAATAAAGAAATTAAAATATTTAAATACTCCCAGAATAGATAGGTTAATTATTAAAGCAATTATTAGATAAAGTTTTTTGGAATATCTTTCTTTAGAGTCATAAATTTTTCTGCCGGCTACAAACGTAGTAATTGTAATTACCAATATTAGTCCTATAAACCTAACATCACTATAAGCATAAAAGATGTAGCTGATCGATAGCAGGAAAATATTTCTATATCTGTCCGGTATTAAATAGTATAACGGAACAACTATTATTAAAAAAAAAATATAAATAAACGAATTAAATGCCATAATTAATGATTTCCCTATTCAATTAGATATTTACCAATTGTAAGAGATAAATATCATTATTCCTCTAATTTACTTTGTACTAAATTGTAAAGTTCACCTATATTATTACATTTAATAATATCATAACTACTTAATTCAATTTTGAAGGCGTTTTCAATAGCCAGAATAACATTAAGATGATTTAATGAGTCCCAACCAGGAACCTGATCGGCTGTTGTTTCATCATTTATTTCAAAATCATCTAAATTTAATTCCTTAAGGATAACTGATCTGAATTCATCTGATATCATTTAACAATCCATTTTTATTGATTAATATTAGAAATTCTTTCTTTGTTTGCTTTGCGGCTCGGTTTGCCTGCCGAGCTTTTAATTAACCATCTAGGTGGAACCAGATAGATTCTTGAAATATTTAGGTCATTCTGCATACCTTTTCTAACTATATCTAATCTTAATTTCGCTTTTTCTTTTTCATCTTCAATCTTAGTTTCAGCAATTATGCTAACTATTTCTGTCCCTAAACTTTCATCTTCTTCACCCAGGGCAACAACTCTTCCTGGTATTACACCTGGAATATTGCTTATTATATCCTCTACGTCCTCAGGATATATATTTTTACCAGCAACTATTATTAGGTCTTTTTTCCTACCAATAACATATAACTCATCATTTACCACAAAACCCAGATCACCACTAAAATACCATCCATCTTCCAAAACCTCAGAAGTTTTTTCCGGGTAATTCCTATAACCATCAAACATAGACACAGATTTTATTGCTATCTCTCCTATTAAATTTTCAGAAAGATCATTTCTTTTTTCATCAACAATTCTTACCTGACAACCGCTGATAATTTTTCCTGATGAAACCAGAGTTTTTGAACCAGCGGGATCGTCTACAATTTCAATAATGCCTTTAGTAAACTTATCTTTATCTACGTTTAACGTTTTGCATCCATTAGGGAACAAACTTTGAGATACTGCAAAAGTAGTTTCGGCCATAGCATATGAAGCCGTCAGGCTATCAGGATTTAATTCATACTGAATAAACTTATTTTTAAACTTCTCAAAAGATTGGAACCTTACCGGCTCGCTACAATTAATAAACAATCTCATGGAATTCAATGAGACTCCTTTAAGTTCCTTATCTGATATTTTATCAGCAAGAATATTGAAAGCAAAATTAGGTAATAATGTTATCGTTGCTTTTTCAATTGTAATAGCATCTAACAAAAGCCTTGGTGCCAGGACCCATTCGAATGGATCTATCTGAATAGAAGTTATTCCGAATGCAAGTGGTATATGGAAGGCGGCAATTAAGCCCATATCATGATAAAGAGGTAACCAACTAACCACTTTATCTGATTCAGTCAAATTAATCGAATTACCATAGTGCACAACGTGATTTATAATAGCCTGATTTGAAAGAACCACCGGTTTTTGCAAGCCAGTTGTACCAGATGAATGTTGAAGTAAAACAGGGTTTGTATTTATTATGCTTTGGCGATAAAGAGTAATTTCCTTTTGTAATTTTTCATCTTCATAAGATTCAAATTCTAAAGGATAGTAGGTCCCTCTAATTGAATTTTCTTTTGAATTTAAAATAGGCTGCAAAATATTCTCCAGAGATCTCTCCGTTAATATCCAATCCAAACCGGACCGTTGTGACATTCCCTCTATGCCCTGACGAAATTTATCGGGATGTAATCTTGGGTTAGGATATGCAAGAACAGCAGGGAGGGCCCCAATTCCAACCACACCAAGATAAATGGGATAAAAATCAGGGTGATGCCTCATTAAAATTGCACAAACATCTCCTGCCTTAACTCCTTGTTTCTTTAATGCTATTGAATATTTATTTGCTTTTTCCAGTAACGTTTTATACGTTATTCTGATTGGAGTTTCACCAGCTTTCCAAAATACTATGGCATCTTTATTTGGAAATTCCCCTGCGTTAAATTCCCAAATATGCCATAGTACATTTAATTCATTTATTTTTTGCAATTTTTAACACCTTAAATTATAATAATTACTGCTATATAAATTTAAAAAATCATTCCCTTTTTTGCTGCAACTTGCTTTTAGTTTCGTCCTATCTTCTTCTCATGTAATATTTATTAAAATTATAAATACATCTCATTTATATTGTTGATCATAATACCCGAAGGCAGCAGATAAATGACCCAAGTTAGATGCGATTTTTGAAGCCCAATAAAGCCTCCAATATTTGTTCGGAAGAGCAAGTAAGGTAAATAAAACACTTATTAAACAATAAATAAGAGAAATAGAAACACTTTTTATAAAACGAACTGATTTTTTGTTCCTTCCCAATTCCATATATCTACGAGTAAAATTATTTCCTCTACTATACCATGTCTTTAAAATGTAAGCTGAGTTTGCCCTCTTGGGCGGAACATATTCAGATACCCATCCTTCAAAGCAATTAACAAATTTTGCCCCTTGTTTTTTCAGTTTCCCGAATAAGTGGGTATCACTGCCCCCTGTTACACCATATTCCGGATCAAATGGAACCGGCATATCCTTCAATAAAGAAGACTTTATAATACAATTACCGCTTCTTGTGAATAATGCTTCCGTCCCGGTAGGTGGGGCTTCCCGATTAAAGAGCGGATGTTTTAATATCCAATCGGGTGTACCATCATCAAAGTGCGACATTACTCTTCCAAAGGCGGCATCGGCACCATATTTTTGAATTGTATCAACCATTGACTGTATCCATTCCGGAGCTGCAATCTCATCATCATCAATAAATAAGATATATTCCCCTTTTGAATTTTCTATACCTTTATTTCTAGTCAAACTTATGTTCTTGATGGGTTGAATATAGTATTTCACATTTAGATTTTTTGTGTTTTTAAAATCATCAATAATAAATTTGGCGCTTCCCGCAGGATCATTATCTACAACAATTACTTCAAATTCTATATTTTCATTAAGCTTTTGCCTTGTAAGACTATCAATTAATTTTATTAGTAGTTCACTTCTATTATATGTAGCTATACAAACGGAAACAATTTTCTTATTCATTTAAATTATTTCGGTAAAGATTAAATTTGACGTGCATAAATAGTTAAATAAAGGTTTTGAAAATATAAAATGGTTTTCTATTAAAAACAAAATAATTTTATAGACTTTCTATATAGTTTGATAATAATCTTAGTATTTTTCACTCAATCTTAATAAACCTCCCCGCTGTCCATAAGAATTAGCATAAGCTATAAATTCTCTATTTTTTAATTACTCTTTCGAAAGTAGAAACCCAACTTAATGGTTCTTACGTTACAATGCATAATTATGAAATTAGGCTGGATTTCTGAAATTATCTTTCTTTACCAGAAGTATTTTTAATACACCCATTTAATCTTTTTCTTAATTGTGCTGTTACTCAATAATAACGGATATTTGCAATTATTACCATAGGCATAATGGCACAACATCAAGTATTATACCAGCCTCTAAGTGTCTTAATAATATTGTCCATACATCAAATTAGAGTATATAAAAGGAGCATTTTATTAGAATGAGACATATAGCACTAGAAATTTATGGATTAACCAAATGGCCTAAAATGTCACAGTATTTTCATACTAATTGATTAGGAAGTTAGCAGGAAAGATAAAACTATGAGTAAATTCTACATATGTAAGTAACAAGGTTTTTGATCAGCAGTCTGATAAACTAGCTATAATGGTGGCCTATTAACATTAGAAAAATACAATTAAATATTGCTGTTGATTGTTCATTATTTATGGGCAATTTTAGTTTAATATTTACAATATTTTGTTTTGTCTTTATGAATTTATTAGTACCTTATGAGGGGCTAATTAAAGGAGATTATACCGAACTTTACGGCAGTATTTAAGGTTTATTAAGAAAATATTATGAAGGACTATTCAATGAAAAAATCACTACTTTTTTTAAGTGCCATAATATTTATGGCAATCAATTCTTTTACAACACTCGCTCAAACGAAGGTAATTATTAATGAGTTTTCACAAGGTGATCTTAGTTCAAATCACGATTGGATTGAATTAATTGTTACTGCAAATGGTCAGGATTTGCGAGGATTATATATTACAACTCGTGCTGCTTATGGTGGATATCCGTCAACTGGTTCTTCCACGGTTGATTTAACTAAAGGTATTGAGTTAAGTAAAACCAATACAGACTTAAATAACCTAGACATTGGGACAATTATTGTTATTTATAGAGCTGGTGCAAAAAATTCGACTCTAACTGATCATTTCAATATTGCTGATGGGTACATTTGTATTCCAAGCGACGATGGTGCTTTTATGGAGAGTGGTGGAACTTGGGCACCCTTAACTATTTGGGATGGAGTTACCAATGCATCTAACGCTATACTACTTTACTCTTCAAATGTTAATAATGATGTACTTACAGGTATATTTTGCGTTCAATACGGCATTTCTTCATCCGCCACTACTGAATTTGATGGAGGAGGATATGGTGATGTGATACTACCTAGTACAACAACTTTTGATTCTGGACAATCGATATATTGGAGTGGAACTGATCCAACCACCGATGCATTAATTCCTGGAAACTGGATAGAACAAGCCGATGCATCAGCTTCCCCTACAACACAAAATCCAGGTCAGTCTATTCTGCCTGTCGAACTAACTTCTTTTTCAGGCTCAGTTGTTAATAATTCAGTTTATTTAACCTGGGAAACAGCAACAGAAGTGAATAATTACGGCTTTGATATTGAGAGATCTTCGGGCAATGAAGGCTGGCAAAAAATTGGTTTTGTAGCCGGCAGCGGTAATAGTAACTCACCAAAGAATTATTCTTTTACTGACACACCCTCGGAAGGCACTTCTTTCAGTTACAGGTTAAAGCAGATAGATGTTGATGGAAATTCTAAATATTATGATGCAGTAACAGTAAACCTGACAGCTTCGTCTGAAGCACAACTTTTACAAAATAATCCTAATCCATTTAATCCATCGACCACAATTAAATTCTATACACCAAACACTTCGGATGTAACAATTAGAATCTACGATATGCTGGGAAGAGAGGTAACAACTTTAATTAATCAGAAAACTACTGCCGGTTATCATGTAGTTTACTGGAACGGAAAGGACAGCAGAGGCGAGGAAGTATCTAGCGGCGTTTATTTATACAGGCTAACTGCCGGTAATTTTTCTGAAACTAAAAAAATGAATCTACTAAAATAACTTAATATAGAATATGTTAGTCGTAAATCCTTTCATAACACAAGGTTATGAAAGGATTTTTTTATGGCCCATCAACCATTTAGCACTTAATGTGGAAAGAGAAATAAACTATAATGCATTAACTTAAAAGTTTACCCAATAGGGGTTAATCCTCTAGCTTTTGGGTAGGAGCTTTATATTTCTTAAAATATTTTAGTAATTAAAGTTATTAGAGAAAACTAGAGTTGCATCTGAGAGTCTCAATTAAATTTTGAGTAAATTCAAAATATATAAATTTAAGATGTAATGTTAATTTATTCTTGTATTGTCCATTAATTCCATAATTGCATTTGTTATAAATTTTAATGTAATTGTATTTTTACTTAAGTCCTCTGTGTTTTTTTCTCGTTTTACAATTTTGATTTTGTTGCTAATATCTTCCTTAGTACCAATCAATGTAAGTCTTCCTGAATCTGATAAATATTTATCTACCGATCCAATTTCACTTCCGAAGATACTATACGCTGGAACCCCTAATGAGGCTGCTTCTCTGATCATTGTACCACCACCGCTAATCACAAGGTCGGAGTGCCAGATTAAATTTAAACCATTAACAATAACTTCAGGAATCACAATTTTTTCGGATTCCAAAAAAGACTGCCATTTTTTAATGACCTCTGTTTTCTGTTCATCAGTCCGCGGTGTTATAACAATCTGAGTGTTCTCATGCTGAGCAACGACATTAATGGTTTCGTAAAATAGTTCTTTGCTTTTCTCCATATAATAATGTGCAGAATAAGCAGGGGGTCTAATAGAAATTATTACTTTCTCTACATCTAGTTTTAACTTATCAATAATTTCAGAATCTGGAGTAAATTTATGAATATAGACATCTTCCTTTATACCAGGATATCTAATGATTTTTTCTGCATTTTTACGAATTTTGCTATCGGGTATAACCTCAGGCAATAATTTATAATTGGGTCTAAATAATGGTATCCCACGTGCCAATTCATAATCGTATGCCATTGCACTTTTAATTCCAAGCAATTTTGCTGTAAGAATTTGAGAGCGTGAACCGTGGGATAAGGCTAGCATAGGCCTCTTTTTCAGTACAAGAGGTATCATTTGCAGTGACCGAGTTACCACACCCATCACTTTCATTAATTTCTTCTTGCCAAAATGCTTTCCTATTTTCGTATACTTTATTTTAAAAAGCTCAGCAAGTTGAATAACCTGAGCATAGTCCCTCGCAGTAACAAAAACCTCAACGCCATTGTCTTTAAGCTCTTTAATTATGGGATCAAAGAATAGTACATGGGGAGAATTGTCTAAATCTATCCATACAATTTTTTGCATAACACCTGCATTTATTAGTAAATAAATATTTAATAATTTAATTATTGTATCGTATACTCACCCAAAAAGCTTCCTAAACTTTTTTTTAGAATAAAGGTAAAATAGTTCTCAGCTTCTGTGTCATATTTCTGAAGCTGAAAATTGATGCAATTAAAACGACATTAATCGACAAGCAAGGAATTTATTCCACCAGTTTTCTTTATAATCAGTGGTCCATTCAGTAATGCCGGATTAATATATATATAACTGACCTCAGCAAGGCTTTACTTCTTTTTTTGCCATCTTCAATCTATTCTTAATAATATTTCTAAGGAATAATTTCCAATCATTTAATTAAATTAAAAAAGTAACTTATCGCAAACATTTTATGAACAATATTACTATTCAAACCTTTAAGGCGGTACTGATCAATTAATGATTCTATTATTTTTCGCTGCACAACTTCACTTAATAAATCATAGTCAATATTTTCTTGCAAATAATCCGCAGTAAGAAAAATACTATGGCTTTTATTTTTTTGAAACTTTTTCTGTAATTGATGGTAATAGATTGTTAGTTGACTAGCAGATGTAGGAATATTTCTTAGTTTTGGAGGCAATAAGTTAAGAGCACTTTCATGTAACTTACATTCCTTTATACCTCCAGTAAATCTATAACCGAGGCTTAAAAGTCTATTATCAGAAAATGGCGTATATATTTTACTATAATTGATATGGGTTCTAATATTACAAGAAACCCAAAAGTTATCCCTTTCTCTATGATAAAAAAGTTCGTTAGCATTTATTCCACTTAAGTTTTTATAAAATAGATACCTTTCTCGGTAAAGTTCGTAAATTATTGACCTGTATTTTTTATTAATAAAATAACTGTGTCTGTTAAAATAGACATCAACACTGCCAGATGGTCCCTTATAAAATCCTTTAAAGTATTCTCCCCTATAACCTTTAAGCCGACTTATATGCCTTAGTTTATCACTGTCATGTACATATTCTTTATAATGTATTATCCAATTTCTTGGAGTAAATTCTGCATTTGTTTGAATAGCAACTTTCTCAATCGCACTATCTATACTATCAAGATTAACATCACTAGCATCTATTTCATAATGCTTTTTATCTATTATTTTTGCAATTACTTCCGCTGTATGAATATCCCTTTTGCTTACAATTGATGAGGTGCCAGTAAATAATGTAAAATCCCTGCCTGAAACTAAAGCCGCAGCTAATATAGCTCTGCTATCTGAACCACCTGTGAGATTTATTTGTGGATAACTATCCTGTAGGTATTTATCCACACTATTTACGAAGGTTTCCAAAATCAAATTGCGATTTGAAATACTCCCATCAAAACCAAGCCATTTTTGTAAATCACATCCAATAATTTTAACTTTATTGTTAGATAAATATAAAATATCCCCACCATAACTTTTCTCTACGTTTTTAAGAAAAGTTTCCCCAAAATAGCAGAAATCAAATGCCAAAAAGGAACTGATAGCCCTATGATTGATTTCAATATATTTTAACAATTTGGCTACCAAAAAAATATTATTCGCTATTATTCCTTTTAATTCATTTGAATAATACCAGGGTAATTCGTTTTGAATAGACGTTATTGCCCTAAACTCATTTCCAAGTTTATTTTGAATAATACATGCCCAAATTCCTTCAATTTCATACACATAATTATTTATGTTATCAAGTTTTTCTAAAGAATAAATATCCAATTCTATATCGTTTGGATTAATTAACCAAATAAATGAATCTTTTGTTTCATACTTTATTACATTTTGTGAAGCCGTAATAATATTTGGTTCTAATACGACAGAATATTTATAATAGTCAAATATCATCTCCTTAGATATTTTGTCTAAAACCATTCTTTTATCTGACTCCATCGATATTAATTCCCCACGTAATAAATATAATACTATATCTTTAAGTAATATTTAATAACTATTTTAGATCACAGATATAAATGAATAACAAAATATTAAATTATGCTTTTTACTTAAAAGTATAATTTAATATAATTAAGACCGATGCTTTTTCTAATCTTGATTAACCTTGTTATTTTTGAAATACGCTATAAAGAGATGTAATTTAATAATTTAATTCAGAAGCTAATATTTCGCAAATTCTTTCGGCTGCCTTTCCATCCCAAAATGCAGGAACAGTACCAATTTTCTTATGACCACCTATTACATTTAAAACTGCCTCTCCAGCTTTCTTAAAATCGCCACCGACCAATTGATTAGTTCCTTCGTCTACTGTAGAAGGACGTTCCGTTGACGTTCTTAAAGTAATACACTGCACCCCGAGATAAGTACTTTCCTCTTGTATTCCCCCGCTATCAGTCAGTATCAATTCCGATTTTTCAAGAAGACTAATAAAGTCAATATAACCAATCGGATTTGTTAAGAAAATATTCTCATTAACTTTTTCCAGCAGTCCAAATCCTTCTAAATTCTTTCTAGTTCTCGGATGAATAGGAAATATAATTTTTCTGTGTACTGATAAGGAATTTAGCAATTTAACTAAACCAGTAAGCCTGGTTTCTGAATCCACATTACTGGGGCGATGCATAGTTACTATAATATAGTCATTTTGATTTAATTCATATTTTTTAAGGATATTTGTTTTTTTTGTAAGCTTCAATATACTAATTAGGCTGTCTATCATGCAGTTACCAACGAAAAATACTTTCCCTTTATCAATTCCTTCATTTTTAAGATTTACCAACCCACTCTTTTCAGTTACAAATAAATAATCAGAAATTGAATCAGTAAGTATTCTATTAACTTCTTCGGGCATATCACGATCAAAACTTCTTAAACCTGCTTCAACGTGAGCAACCTTTATATGAAGTTTCTTGGCGGTAAGTGCACAAGCTATAGTAGAATTAACATCCCCTACAACAATTACCAGAACAGGATTTTCTTTAATCAGTAATTTCTCAAATTCGATCATAATTCTACCTGTTTGTTCAGCATGCGAGCCACTCCCAATTCCTAAAAAATAATCTGGCACTGGCAATTCTAGTTGTTTAAAAAATATCTCGGACATATTTGTATCATAGTGTTGCCCGGTATGACAAATTAGATGAGTTACACTCTTTTTATATTTTTGTAATGCTTTATGAATTGGTGCAACTTTCATAAAATTTGGTCTAGCCCCAACTACTGTTAATATTTTCATTATTACCTTAATTATTTGTTTAAAGAGATTTCATTTCTCAATTATATTTTTATTAATTAATAATTCTACTTCTATTATTCATAAGACAAACTATATTCTAAAAATAGAGATATTATTCATATCTCAAGTCATATCCTAGTAGCTATTCTGACAATTATCAATAGACTCAAATTGTTTTGTTATTTCTTCCCCAAGTTCAATAGTGTTCATATCTTGATTTTTTGTAAGAAGTAATAGAATCCGGAAAATCTGGTTATAAATCCTTCGCGAGCAAATTCAAAAGGAAACATTATATAGTATCAAATCTGGATTGTTTAAAATATAGGTCTTAAATATTTATAAAATAATTCATTTATCTAATTTGTTACAAATTTGTATTCAACGTCCTGTTTCCAAAGCTGCGCGAATAAAATCAAATATGAGATAGTTAACATAGAACCTACAATATGGCCGACGTTGAATAATATTGACTCCTGCATACTAATAATTAGTGCAGTAATAACAAACCATTTCCATGGGCTAGGATAATTCAATTTGAGTAAATTGAAAAAATACTTAAATATCATTATTATAAATATTCCGAGTCCTATAAAGCCAACTTGGTTGGTAATATCAATATAACTATTGTGCGATTCGCTCGGAATCCAAACAAATAGTTTATATACATGCTCCAGATATTCAGAAGGAGGACTCACACTCCAAAATGCCTGGAAACCAGTCCCTAAGAAAGGATGATGGGAAATACTAATAAACATAGCTGTCCATAAATCGGTCCTACCTGAAAATGATGGATCTTTTCCTATAGCTTCTGTAACTGTATCAATTATTTCAGGAGAAATTAACAGAATAGACAAAACCACGCCGATACCAAATAAAAAAAGTGTTACTGATGCAGTACGACCAAGTCCCAGGGGTTTAAATATTTCATCAACCGATATTAAGGAGCCTGCAAACATAATTATAAGAAAAGTAGAAATCGAAGTCATGCTTCTGGAACCGAATAAAAGTGCAAGTGAAAATAACACAGCAGTAGCTGCAATCAATTTGGCATTCCCTTTTTCCATCTTATAAATAAAAAAGCTCAAAAATGTGCAAATAACAGCCACCTGTCCAAGAAGATTTTTATGATCAGCAAATCCTCTCCAGGTATGAAACGTAGGATCCTTTGCACCTGGAATTACAATACAAACAATTACGGAAAGAAAAACATATAAATATAAAACAGGTTTCGTATATCTCAGGATTTCTTTAGTCGAAGTTGTATGAACAAGCAGAGATAAGGTCACTGTAAATAAAGTAAATATTCTGAAAAATCGTTTAACGGTATCTAAAGGACTATAAGACCAAATAACGCTTAATAAACACCAAAGTAAAAATATAGTTAATAATTTTTCCTTCTTTATTATAGCTATTGCATCGAGACGTCTTACAAAAAGTGAGATTGTTGAAGCTAAAAATATGGAGGTATAAACAACCTGATTAATAATATTACCACCACCTCCTCCCATTTTATTAGTATCAACCCTTGTCTTAAAAGGAATACTTGTGCCGAAAAATTCAAAAAATAAAAATGCCATATAAGCAAATATTGCTATTTTGAAGTAAAGATCCCTTTTAATCGTTTTATCCATTAACAAAAATTTAATCCAACTTTACTAAAGAATATTATATTTTATTCTCAATTTTATATTGATATAATATCATTGATTATTAAGGATTCCCAAATAACAATGACACACTTAAGAGCATCTATTGAATATTGTTCGAATTGATTAAGACACTAAATTAAATTATAACGCATATCTCAATAATGCATCAAAATAAAAACAGTTAATACGCACCATTCATATTGATAATATCCTACCGGGAATAATTTCGATATATCCCCGGTTATAAGTACAATTGGTAAACCAAACATCAGTATTCTTAAACCATTGATAAGAAAACATGCAATAAAGTGTTGGGTTCGCTCAATTCTTTTTGCGCTAAATAAATCTATCTAATTCGGTACACCTCCAAGTCCACAAAGCAGATTTAACCTATTTAGATCATTTAACCTTCATATCGATATGGTTAATGAAATTACAGTAAATGAATAAATAACATCCCGTGGAAAAAGTAAATTTGGTTGCATTTAATTTCCGAACAATACTTTTCAAATTTATTGTCCCATTATCTGTCCAATACTTCAACTATTATTTTAAATTTGCAAAAGATTTCATTTTTCCTATCTGTTCAAGTCTTAAGTATTTCACAAATTCTTTTGAAACTGGCCTTGGAAATCTTCTTATAGAACCCCATAGATATCCAAATAAAATTATAATGCTACCGAAGAAATAGGGCTTAAGATTAATAGTCTTATATGACCGCAGAAATAGGAAAAGAGGGTGATAACCAAGACTGTAATTTCTTATACCAGCTCTGAATTTTTGCTTAAGAACATTATCGGTAGCGGTTCCAGTTGGCCGATAATGTAATATCTTATATTGTGGAAACATTTTTACTTCCCACCCATTCATCCGCGCAGTAATTTCAGCTATTGCGTCAATACCTCCAAACCTTGATGGCTTGTATCCACCAATTTCTTCATAGCATTCTCTTCGGAATAATTGGAAAGGGCCTCCTACACTATCTGGCGCGCAATTCAGCTTTATAAATCTACCTTTTATAAGATCGTATCTTATACCTCCCGCTACTCCAAGATTTGGATTCGCTTCAAATTCACTTAACATTCTTTCATAGTAGTTGACATCTAGTGAAACATCAGCATCTAAATTACCAATTAATTCAAAATCAAGTTCCTTCAATTTATTATAAGCAATAGAAATGGCTCTTGCCTTAGAACCGAAGTTTCTATTTTCATTACTCTTTTTCTTAAGTAACTCAATAAAATTAAACTTCGAAACATAATAATTAACAATTTCCTCCGTTCTATCCGTTGAACCGTCACTTACAATTATCCATTTTTTTGGTAATATAGTCTGAGTAATTACAGAATTTATAGTCTTTTCTATGTAATCAGCTTCATTACGTGCCGGTGTGATTAATACATAAGTTTTCATAACATAATGTTATTTTTTTCTTGAGTAATTGGATATCTTTAATTAAAGATCTTTATTATTAGTTAAATAAGTTTCTGTTTCTGAATTGCCGCCTGTATTTATTTATAATTTCACTCTTTATCGTTAATACAGATATTAAATGACCCAGATATAAATAATCTGAAGTATGGCCCGAAAAAGGGTTTAACAAATAATATCAAGCCCCCTTTTAATATGACCAATAACTCATCTTAATTCAGGAAAAATTACTGAGTTACTCATAATACGTCTCCTAAATGTTATAAAAGGAATTATTTATTCCATATCTAATTACGATAAATATTTATGATTAACGTAATGATCAGTCAATCTAATTTGAAAAAAATTACATCTAATTTATTAATTGATTGAACATTGCTTTAATTCTCACCCTACTCTTATATTCACTGAAAAGAAACCAAAACACCATGGCTATTTTCTGAAAGATTTATTTTCTTTCTTTTCCAGGTGTGCTAAATAATGAATCGGCTTTTAAAGCCAACTCACATGGAAGAATATTCAAAAATTGATTAGCATATTTATTTTGTACATATTTTAATAAATCAACATATAATTGAACGGAAAATTCCTCCTTTCTGGGTTTCCCGTCAAAACTTAAATAATCAGGGTGAACATTTAACAAAACCATTCCGCCTTTTTCAACAATCCAGTCCAGTTTTTTTGTCCAGATATTTATATTCTTTTCTTTCATAAGCATAAAAAGTGTAAAATCCTGTACTAATGTATAAGGAAACTCCCAGTATCCCTGATCGCTGTCCTTTTTACTAACTCGAAAAGGAAATATAGTTTCCATACCATCTGACTGAGGTTCAAATGGATCGGTATCAAATGTTGAAAGATCATATTTAATCTTAAGGTTGTGAATCCACTCCAAATTATGATGCATAGCCGGTGCTCTGAAACCTGCTGCTTTCCATTCTAATAAATAACTATTTATTTTTGTTGCTCTTTCATTAAATATTTTTTTGCTAGCAAATAGCTTGCCATCATGATTCAGCCCGTGTACACCTATTTCAAACCCAGATTTTTCAAGTTCTTTACGAAGTTCAGGTGAAACATTGTACCTTTCCGGTACAAAATTAAAGGATGAAACAAACCCCAATTCTTTTTCCAGTAGAGCTAATCTTAAACATTTATCGTGACCACCTTTTAACTCTACATCGTGTGTTAAAATAAAGGCGAACTTCTTGCCATTTGGCCAACCTACCCATCCATCAGGTTTTTCCCCGGCTTTCTCCAAAATTGGCCAGATATTTTTATAATTTTCTTTTTGCTTAGCAACAAGCTTTTGCCGCAGAAATATTTGAAATGATCTTGGTATTAACGGTTTAATAATATAAAATATTCTTTTCATCGTTCTCATAGATATTTAAATACCTGAGAACCTATTATGGACGTAATTTTTAATGGTAAGATATTCCACAAGCTTTTAATAATTCCTTCCTTTGTACCAGAGTCGATGTCTGCCTCATTTTGTTCCTCAAAATCAGGATAATAGTAATGATACATATCAACCTTCTTTGATGACCATTTTTCTTTATATGCCGCTAATCCTTCCTGTCCTTTGGCAACCTCTCCCCAATCATAAATTTCATACCCTTCTTTTTGTGCATCTTTCATAACAGTCCAATGAATTAAATCGTTCGGCCTCAATTCAAAATCATTTCTGCTGCTTCCATTAAAAGCATAAACAACTGTCTTATTAAATGTTAAGAAAATACTACCGGCAATAATCCTTTGATTTTCGTCATCCTCGATTTCAGCAAGAACTAATTTCATTAAGCCATAAGGTTTCATATTTTCCCAGAGGCTATTAAAAAATCCCAGGGATCTCGGTGGAGTTGTATGAAATTTCATGGTATCAAGATACAATTTATACCAGGCTAAAATGTCTTTTCCAGATTCAGAATACCTAATTCTAACCCCACTTTTAAGCGCCTTATTAACCCCCCACTTAATTTTTGTATGATTTTTAGAGTTGCCGAACCTTATTTCTTCCGGATATTTTGGAATATCTGTAAAATATACTTCTCGCCAGAAATGCTTTGATAGATCTTGTATTCGCTCATTCAATTTGTGGCTGAAAGATTTGATCTGTAATCTACATTTTGTATCATCCTGACTTATTTCAATTGCCTTTCGTATCAGTAAATCAAGTGCCTCATCACAAGAAACTACTGGGCCTCCAACAGGAGTTCTGGGTAAAGAAGATATACGTTTTGTCCCGGGAACTCCTCCAATACCAAAGGGAACTCCTTTAGTTAATTGAAGTAGCAATATACCAACTAATTGCCCTGAATTATCTCTACATATAAGTCTAAATATTTTTTGATTTGTTTCTTCCTCGAGAACTTCCAACCATGTAGGATGATAATATATAGAACACTCGGGTCTTTTCAGAATGAATTTAATCCATTCTTCTCTAAACCCAGTATCCACTTCTTCTACAGTTAACGATTCTTCTTTTGAAATATTTCTTATTTTTGTCATCAAGTTTTGCTAAATATTAAAGTGAATGATATTAATGCTTAAAATGGTTCAATTTACTAAACAAAGATTTAATAATAAAAACCAACACCATTTTAAGCTCTACTAGAAACGGCATTGGATCTTTTAATGATATAACAGAATAAAACTTTTTCCCTTTCATTGATTTTATCCATTCTTTAAAAGTCAGGTTGCCTGTCTTCCAATAATTATACGCTGATTGCAGATCTGTTCTTAAATGAATCCACTTTATACCTTTATAGGACTGTATTCTTGTATCAGGCAGCGCCAGACCTAAGCAATCGCAATACATAGTGTAAATCAAATCAACTCCACAAGCTTCAGCAAGTGCAGATCGCCCCGTAGGTCTACCGATATTCGGTTCAATTATATAATATTTTTCATTTCGAATATCTTTTTTAATTTCTACATATCCCAATCCAACATAATTAACTTTTTTAAAAAGATCTGTCGTTACATCCAAAACAGTTTTATCAATCACATCAATGCCCAAACTTGTGTTTCCAGTAACAATTGGCCACTGCCTTAGCTTTTTAGCAGTAAAGTCAGCAAGGGATTCAGAAGAACTATTGTAATAGGAATTACATGAATAAAGAGTTGTATCATCTCCTTCTATCCATTCCTGTAACATCAAAGTATCACTCCAATCACATATGCGGTCATACATCTTTAGAAATTCATCCTTATTGAACACTTTAAATGCTTTGAGTCTAGTGTTTTCTTCCCATTTTGGACTTCTCATATGAGGCTTAAGTACACAAGGAAAGTTTAATTTATCTGCAGCTTTTTCAGCATCATTTCTATTTTTAAACAAGAAGAATTTTGCAACAGGTAAATTATTATCCTTAGCAAATTCGTAAAATCGCGGCTTATCCATTAATAATTCGACCGTTTCATTCGCAGGGAGTGAGATATGATAGTAAGGTTCAAGTTTTGCTCTATTTTGCGAAACAAGCAAAACACTCGTATCCTGGCAAGGGTAAAGAACAGCTTTCTGATCCAGATCTTTCCCCAGAGTGATTAGAGTTTCAATTAGTTCACCCGTCATCCGACCGCTCTGAATAACTTTTTCACAAGCATTAGTTTTAGTACAAAAATGATCGAGGTTTTCTGCCATACCGATAACGGGGATGCCTCTATCAGCCAATATTCTGGCTGTTTGTAAACCAGTTAAATAATCCATATTAATTAAGACTGCATAAGGTTTATCACTCTTATTCATAGTTACCTTTTTATTGCTAACATTAATTCTATTAAAATATTTGTTTTTACTTATTTAAATATTCTTTTGATTTATTAAATATAACCGAGAAAACTTTATCGATTGGTTGTGTTGCATCAACAATGATAAAATTCTTTAATCTGTTTCCAACTTTTATAAAATTTTCTGATCTCATTTTTAAGTATTGAATATCACCTTCACCTTTTCTCTCAAACAGAACCTCAGGGGGAGCTTGCAAGAAGAAAACCAAATCAGGTTTACTGTACATATTATTAAGAAGCCACCAGTGAATTTTAGATGTAAACCTTTGATTCTTTGCTTCTGCTCCAAAATGACCAGTTGAAGAATCAAAAAGGAAATGTCTATCGTATAAAACTACATAGCCCATTAATTGATACACCATTGAGAAAAATTGTCTATACCACGCTTCTGCCATTCTATTAACTAATCTTGCAATAGCTCCAAGTTTACCCCTCTTATCCAAGGTTCGATTTTCTTCAAGATCATTTAAGGAGAGATTTCTAAGTTTAACATTTCTGAGATTTTTATTTTTCCTTTTATACTTTAACAATTTTAGGTAAAAAATAAGTCTGGAAGTTGGCAACGCATGATTGCTTGATTCAATATTTAACCCCATATATAAATATTTCATCTTTGCGGGTGGTGAATCAAGAAGCATTTTAGCAATTGTGGTCTTTCCAGAACCATCAGCGCCAATTAACGCAATAGTTGCCATATTAAAGTATCTTAACTATTAATTAAATATTATTAAATTTCTTAAATATAGGCTTCATTGCCGTATATAGTCTTTCAAACGAAACAGGATAAGGATGCATTACTTTATAACTCTCAATATTATCTAAAACATTGGGCAATAGTTTATTATAGATTTTGCCAACCTCTTCAAGGAAATCATTCTTAATACCCGGGAATGCAAACTTGAATAAGCTATAATAACTATTAAACGAATCTAATTCATGTAAATTTGATGTGATCATTCTATCTGCAATTTCGCTCTTATTACATTTATCTAAAGTGAATTCATTTCTGTTATGGCTCATAATAATAACTAATCTATTCAGATTAGCCTGTCCCCAATGTACTTTGTCAGCAAATATTACTTCCGGTAATATCCGAATATTTAATTGTCTTCTCAGAGATGGAACTGCCTTTCCTAACATTTTATAAAATGGATTATTTTTCAGAAAACTATTACTAAAAATTTTATAAACTCTGTCAACTAAATGAATTCCTTTGAAAAATATTTTCTTTTGTAAATCAATTGGTGGCATTAGCTCGGGTATTTCAGAGAATTGCCATTCCCAAATTGAAACCGGTACAGGGATCCCAAATATTTTTTTACCATCTGGTGATATTATAACGGTCTCATCACCAACAAATTTTGCACCATACTTTATAAAGCTAAATAATGCTTCAGTCTTACCCCCCTTTGACCATCCTATAACAAGGGTACCTAAATTTTTATATATAAACGCTGAAGCATGGATAGGTAAATATTTTTTCTTAAGAAAAGTTAGATTGATAATATGATTAAGTAACGGTACATTTCCAATACCCATTTCACAAATTAGCTCACAATTACCACCTATTTGTTCAAAAGGTATTTTAACTATTACTGGTGTTTGTCCGTTTGATAATATATAGAAACCATCTGCATTAAAACCTGCATCATCTAAACCCAAATAGGAAACATTACCCAATTGCCAGTTTTTTTTATAACGAATTGTAATTTCAGGTTCTCTAATTAAGTCAGATCTGAAACTCGAATACAGATTGGATAGATTGCTAATATCGCTTTCAGCCGGGTTAATTTGCCTAATACCAACAACACCATAAAGGTCATAATCTATAATATTACTTTTTGTACTATTCTCTTTCATTTAATTAGAATTAATTAATATCGATTATTGGCGGAAAATAAAAATTAGCAGTTAATTTCTTTAAGGAAGATAGATTTTTTCTGCTTTTTTAAGTTCATCGGCATTTTGTAGGCGGAATATTTCTTTTACAGAAACAATGTCTTTTTCTACTGAATTGAGAGATCTTTCATTATATATTT
>Ga0102953_1000457_pt1 | contig 28346 bp, 29 predicted proteins | sample SalPon2A_C_D2_MG_FD_78509 | JGI IMG/M metagenome (GOLD analysis project Ga0102953, IMG submission 78509) | Soil microbial communities from South San Francisco under conditions of wetland restoration - Salt Pond MetaG R2A_C_D2_MG | ecosystem: Environmental > Terrestrial > Soil > Wetlands | place... | reverse complement strand
TTGCCAAGGTTGGGGTCGCGGGTTCAAGTCCCGTTTCCCGCTACTGGATATTTCAAGGCGTTACGGGTCACCGTGACGCCTTTTGTAGTTCGTGCTCGCGTTGCCTTTTTGGTTTGTGGGGGCGGCAGATCGCCAGCTTCAGCCGAAGCGGACGCTGTAGATCGGCGGCAGGTTGTTGGCGACGGTGCTCCAGCTCTCGCCCCGATTCTCGCTGACGTACAGATTCCCGGTGGTGCTGCCGAAGGCAAGCCGGTCGCCGCTGATGCCCAGCGCGTGGCGCAACACCACATCGTAGGCGTGCTTCTGCGGCAGACCTTCGCGCAGCATCTCCCAGGACTCCCCGCCGTCCTGCGTGCGTGCGACGAACAAGCCCCCGTCGATGGCCATGCGCTCCATGTCCGCCTTGCCCGGCACGACCCAGGCCGTCCCTCCGTGAGCCACGTCCACCGCCACGGGAAAGCCGAAGTGCACGCCCTGATCGGGAAAGCTGACCTTCTTCCAGGTCTCGGCGCCGTCTGAGCTGTAGAAGACCCCGCAGTGGTTCTGCTGCCAGATGTGGTCGGGTTGTCCCGGGCACAGCTCGATGCTGTGCGGGTCGTGGCCCCACTCGGCGGTTGGGTCCGGCTGATAGTCCATCACCAGGCCTTTGTTGCGGCTGCGCCAGCTCTGGCCGCCGTCGCGGGTTTCCAGCACGCCGGCGGTGGAGACTGCCACCAGCACGCGATCGGGGTCGCGCGGGTCGACCAGCACCGAGTGGATGCCCGGAGCGAACTCGCCGCCTTCGGACGCGGGCGTGCCGAACCAGTGGGTGACGCCCGAGCCCCCGCCGTTGGATAGGTCGCCGCCCCGCGACTCATGGTTCCACAGCGGGAGGTTCAGCGCGAAGCTCTCGCCGCCGTCTCTGCTGACAAACAGTCCGCCGGGAATGGTGCCCACGTAGATGGTTCCGGGCGCACCGAAGGCAAGGGTCCACAGCTTCAGCAGGGTGGCGGGCTTGATCTGGGTAGGGCCGGGGATTTCCGTGCTGTCTTCGCTGGGGATCGCATGACCGAGATAGCGCGCATCCGCGGGGTATTTCACCTGCGATGCGTCCGCCCAGCTCTTGCCGTCGTCATCGGAGCGGGACAGCTTGGCTCCCCAGTGTCCGTGCCCCAGTGCGGCCCACAACGCGCCGGTGTGGGGGTCGCGCGCCAGGAAGTTGACGCCCATGCCGGCATGTCCGGCCAGGTGGGGCGTCCAGCCACCCCGGCCCTTGCCGACGACAAATGCGCCCTTGCGTGTACCAACGAGGATGCGGTCTGACATGGGAAACCTCCCCGCGGGCAGGGTGGTGGCCTACCCCCCGCTGAGTGCCTGCATGATAAAGACGCGCGAATCGGTCTGGACCCGATCGGTCAGCCGTGCGCGGTCGGCGACCCGGTCTTCCCCGACGAAGATGTTGACGTGCGTGCGCAGCCGGCCGCGCTCGTCGCAGACATAGAAGGCAAAGCCTGGAGCGATCGCTTCCAGCCCCTGCACCACATCGGCGACGGTGGAGCCTGCAACCATGAGCTCCTTCCCCTCCAATTGAGGGAAGAACGCATACAGATGCCGGGTGAGCTGCACTTTGGCCATCGGCTGCGACCGTTCAGGATCTGGTATCGGCAGTTCTAACGTGCGGACGATGGCGCATTCGGTGATCGTCCGCCCTCCGGTTTGCAAGGATCGCCCGACGCCAGAAATCTGTCAATTGACAGTGCATATTGTCTGGAGCCCTACCCACGCTGACCTGGCCGCCGATCAGCCCAACCACTGCTTGTCACCGCCACGTGCGCCTCGATGCCTTCCGCCACAGTGGTGCCGTGCGCCTCCGGGCCCCGCTGCGGCCGCGGCCTTTCCGATCGCGTCCGTTCCGCGTTATGGAAGGGCCAGACGACCTGCAGCATGCGGACGGGATTGCGCGGTGCCTTCAAGAGCGGCGGTTTCGCTGGATGGGCATCGCACGGTGCTGCGCGGCGCTGCGAATACCTGCTGGGGGGCATGGCATTGTAGAGACAACCCATCGGAATGGAGCAATTCGCATGGAATCCACGGCAGCGACGCCCAGCTACGACTACGTGATCGTAGGCTCGGGGACCGCCGGATGCACCCTCGCCAACCGACTTTCCGCCGACCCCGCCCTGCGCGTGCTGCTGCTGGAGGCAGGCGGCAAGGACGACTGGATCTGGATGAAGATCCCGGTGGGCTACCTGTACTGCATCAACAACCCGCGTGCGGACTGGCGCTTCCACACGGTGAACGAGGCCGGCCTGAACGGACGCTCGCTGCTCTATCCGCGTGGCCGCACCCTGGGCGGCAGCTCGTCCATCAATGCCATGATCTACATGCGCGGCCAGAAGCAGGACTACGACGGGTGGGCGTGCGCTGCGGGCGACGACTCGTGGCGCTGGGACGACGTGTTGCCCATCTTCAAGTCCGTGGAGGACTATCACCGGGGCGCCAACGAATGGCACGGTGCGGGCGGCGAATGGCACGTAGAGTCCCAGCGCCTGTCCTGGGAGATCCTGAACGCGTTCCAGGCCGCAGCCGGGGAGACCGGCATCCCCGCCATCGATGACTTCAACCGCGGCAATAACTTCGGCAGCGGGCCCTTCGAGGTCAACCAGCGCCGCGGCGTGCGCCTGAGCGCCTCCACGGCGTTCCTGAAGCCCGTGCTGCACCGGCCCAACCTGACCGTGTTGACGGGTGCGCAGGCCCGCCGGGTGCTCTTCCAGGGCACACGGGCCACGGGCGTGGAGTTCGACCAAGGCGGCGCCACGCGTCAGGCTGCGGCCAGCCGCGAGGTGATCCTGGCGGCGGGCTCCATCGGCTCGCCCCAGTTGCTGCAGCTCTCCGGTGTGGGCCCGCGGGCGCTGCTGGATTCCCTGGGCATCCCCGTGGTGTGCGCAGCGGAGGACGTGGGGGGCAACCTGCACGACCACCTGCAACTGCGCCTCGCGTTCCGCGTCAGCAATACGCGCACGCTCAACGAGATGACGCACAGCCTGTTCGGCAAGGCCAAGATGGGGCTGGAGTACCTGCTGTTCCGGCGCGGCCCGCTGACCATGGCGCCTTCGCAGATGGGCGCCTTCGCACCGTCGGACCCCTCCCGCGAGCGGCCCAACCTGGAGTTCCACGTGCAGCCGCTGTCGCTGGACAAGTTCGGCGATCCGCTGCACACGTTCCCCGCGTTCACGGTCTCCGTGTGCAACCTGCAGCCCACCAGCCGCGGTTACGTGCGCATCACCACGCCGGACTTCCGGGCGCCGCCGGAGATTCACCCCAATTACCTGGCCACGGAGGAGGACCAGCGCGTGGCGGTGGATGCCCTGCGGCTGGGGCGGCGCATCGTGGCGGCCGACGCCCTGAAGCCCTACCAGCCCGCCGAGTTCGTGCCGGGGCCGGAGCTGACCAGTGACGCCGACCTGGTGAAGGCCGCCGGGGATGTGGGCACCACCATCTTTCACCCGGTGGGCACGTGCCGCATGGGCAGCGATGACGGCGCGGTGGTGGACTCGCGATTGCGTGTGCGTGGCGTGCAAGGCCTGCGCGTGGTGGACGCTTCCATCATGCCCACCATTAGCTCCGGCAACACGGCTGCCCCGACCCTGCTGATCTCGGAGAAAGGCAGCCGCATGATCCTGGAGGATCGCAACGCCGCGGGCTGAGGCGCCTAAGCGCCGCAATATGTGGAACCCTGGGTCCGCGCTGTACCACTTCAGGGTGCGGGCCTATCATCCGAATACTTGGTTTGGGGCGCTTGACCTGGGTCAATGTCTCGCGCTTATGCGCGGCGTAGACTTTCCTTGATGGATGACCCACACTGGGCCTGGGTCGCTCGCGGGGCATCGCTGCCCTGGACGAGGCATTCAGCACTGGCGCGAAGGCATCGTACGATAAAACCCATGATTCGGCGTACCTCCTCCCTGCGAATGTTGGCGGCTGTTGCCGCCGGGCTGCTGCTCTGGTGTCACGGGCTGCAGGGCACCGCGCATGCGCCTGTCCTGGCGGTGTCGGGGCACGCCGGGGTGGCTGGCCAGACGATGATGGCCGCGCCCGCGCCCCTGAGCGAATCCCTGCCGGTTCTGAGCTGCTGCCTGGATGGTGCCGGCAGCAACCTGCACGCCGCCGGCCTTTCCCGGCTGCCCGCGCCCTCGGCCCCGCTGCTGGCCGTGACGGCGCTGCTTTCCGCGCTGCTGGCCATCGTGGCCCTGCGGCGCCCGGTGCTGAGCATGGTGCGGCGCAGGACTCCCCACCGCGCCGATCTGCACCACCGCGCGACGCTGTTCCGAATCTAGACCTCCCTCCCAGCTTATCCGTTTGCCGGTGCGCACCTGTGGCGTGACCGGCACCGGGCACGCCTGACTCGCGCGCTGCCGCAGTGCGGCCGCCGTGACCGCGCACGCCCGGACATCCCGCACATTCCGGATGCAACCCGGCGCTTGGGCTGCGGCCCGCGCCGGCAACCGTGGAGGCGAGGCCATGCTGACCTCGTGGAAATTCTGGACCGTGATGGCCGTGATCATCGGCCTGGCGGGCCTGTTCGCCTTCGGCTTCACACGCGATCCCAAGATCGTGCAGTCGCCGCTGGTGGGGCGGCCGGCGCCGGGCTTCGCGGTGACCGAGCTGGACACCGGTGCGCCGCTGAGCCTGGAAGCCCTGCACGGCACGCCGTTCGTGCTCAACTTCTGGGCGAGCTGGTGCACGGCCTGCAAGGCGGAGGCGCCCCTGCTGGAGCGGGCCTACGAGCAGTACGAGCGGGCCGGGCAGCCGGTGCGCTTCATAGGCATCGCCATTCAGGACACGCGCGAGGCCGCCCAGGCCTTCGCCCGCCGCTACGGCAAGCGGTACTACCTCGCGCTGGACAACGAGCGCGGCGACATCTCGCTGAACTGGGGCCTCTACGGCGTGCCGGAGACGTTCTTCGTGAACGCCCAGGGCTTCATCACCCACAAGCACATCGGGCCGCTCACCTGGTCCGCGATCGAGGAGCAGATGGCCCCGCTGCTGGCCTCGCGGCGCCCTGCGCCCGCCTCCCCGACGCGGCCCGCTGAGGCCCGCTGAATTCTTCTGCAGGCAAACCGAACTGGAGCAGAACCATGAAAGGCAACCGCAACCAAGTCTCGCAGGCCAAGCGCCGCACCGGGCGCTCCCGGCACATCGCGGGCCGGCTGTATCTCGCCATCATCGCCGTGCTGGCTATCGCCGGCGTGGCCCTGTTCACGATGGGCAACCGCGAGGGCGGTGCTTCGCCGGAGCAGGTCGCCAACGCCACCGGCATCCTCAGCGCGGCCACGAGCTTTCACGATTTCGGGCAGGTTTCCATGCGCAACGGGAAGATCACGTTCCGGTATCCGGTGCGCAACGACAGCGGTACGCCGGCCCTCGTGCAAAAGATCTACACCTCGTGCATGTGCACCGAGGCCACGCTGCTGGTCGGCACCGAGCGCGTGGGGCCTTTCGGCATGCCGGGGATGGGACCCCCGATTCCGACCATCAACCGCGTGATTCCGGCCGGTCAGCAGGCCATCGTGGAAGCCACGTTCGATCCCAATGCGCACGGTCCCGCTGGCCTGGGCCGCAACGACCGGGTGGTCTCCGTGGTGCTGGGCGAGCGGCGCGTGCTGCAGCTCAGCTTCACCGCCTACGTCACCCCGTAACCCCGTGCCCACCAAGGAGCGCAGACCATGATCGCCGCATTGCGACGCTGGAGAAAGGCGGCCTTGCTGGCCGTCGGCACCCTGGCCCTGATGGGGGCCGCATGGGGCTTGCAGTACAGTCCGCACTCCGCGGGCTGGTTGTGGCAGATCAGTGACCGCGGCACATGGCTGCTGCCGCTGATCTCCGTGGCGGCCTTGATCGACAGCGTGAATCCCTGCGCGTTCTCGATCCTGCTTGTCACGATCGCCTTCCTGTTCGCGCTGGGGCGTTTGCGCTCCAGCGTGCTGGCCATCGGCGGACTCTACGTGGCCGGCGTATTCGCCGTGTACCTGGGCATCGGGCTGGGGCTGCTACAGGTGCTGCACCTGTTCGATACCCCACACTTCATGGCCAGGCTGGGGGCGGCCCTGCTGGTGGGCGGTGGGGCACTTTCCATCGCAGGCGAGCTGGTGCCCGGCATGCCTCGCCTGGCCGTGCCCCACGCCGCGCATCAGCGCATCGCCACGCTGATCGACCGTGCGTCGCTGACGGTGGCCTTTCCGCTGGGGGCGCTGGTGGGCCTGTGTGAGTTCCCCTGCACGGGCGGACCATACCTGATGGCCGTGGGCCTGCTGCACGACCAGGCGACCGCCTGGGAGGGCCTGGGTTACCTGATGCTCTACAACGTGATCTTCGTGCTGCCCCTGGTGCTGATCCTGCTGGTGGCCTCGGACAAGCGGCTCGTGGAGAAGACACAGGCGTGGCACCGCGACAACAAGAGCGCCATGCGGCTGTGGGGCGGTGCGGCCATGGTCGCCCTGGGCCTGCTCATCTACGCGCTGTGAGGTCACCATGACAACCCTGTTGTTCGTGACGACGTTCGCATCCATCGGGTTGCTGACCGCTATTGCCTGGGCCCTGCGGAGGGCCGTGCTGCCACGCCTGTGCCCGTTGTGCGCAGGCGTGGCGGGCACGTGGATCGGCCTGCTCGTGGCCCATCGCTTGGGCGTGGCGGTGGATCCACGCCTGCCGGCCGTGCTGTTGGGCGGCTCGGTGGTGGGGCTGGCGGGCCTGGGGGAGCGCGCCCTGGCCGGCCGCTCTCCCACAAGCGTGCTGCTCTGGAAGACCGCGTTCGTCCTCGTCGGCTTTGCCACAGCCTACGCGCTGCTGCTGGGGGCGTGGCTGGGCGCCGTTGGCGGGGGCGTCGTGCTGGCCGGGATGTTGGGGGCGCCGTGGCTGGGCCGGGCGACGGCCCAGGGAGCGGCCCCACCGGTGCAAGTCCGACCGGGTGGCCCCGCCTTGGCGCCCGAGGGTGCCGGCGAGCGTCGCGAGGCGCTGCTGGCACAACTGAACAACTGCTGCTGATGCGGAGGCCTGCGGGCGCTCCACACCTCAATCGAGGAACTTCTCATGCGTACGAACCTGCGGGACATGGCCGGCTGGGCACCGTTCTCCGCCGCCCTGTCTCTGGCCGGCTATGGCGTGGCGCTGCAATTCTGGCCGGCTGCCGCCGGGCGGTTCTTTGCCGCGCTGTTCGGGCTGGATCCTTACAGTCTATTGCCCCTGCACGGCTGGGGCGCGGTGCTCCCTGGCGTGGCCCTGTGGCTGGCCGGCTGCTACGTAGCCGCCGCAGTGGGCTGGTGGCTGCGGCGCGGCTACCAGCTGCGCGGTGGGCTGCCGTTGCGCACCCAAGCCCTGCGGATTGCCGGCGTGTTGCAGCGCACACACACCCTGGAGAAGCCTCATGGTTAGCCAGGTCATGCCGGTGATGTCACCTGTAGAGCCGATGCACTTCGCGGCTGCCCGGCGCACGGGCTGGCGCTGGGCCGCTCTGTCGGTTGTGGCGCTGGCCGGTGGGTATGGGGTCACGTTGTCGCTGCTGAACGGCCCGGCCTTTGCCTGGGAGAGCTTCCTGGCGCTCTGGTACTGGATGACGCTGCTGGTGGCGGGCTTCGCGCTGCAGGCGGGTCTGTTCGGGTACAGCCGGGCGTTGGCCAAGGCCGGTGTCTCGCCCCACGCCTCGGGCGTGGTGGCCTCCGGTGGGGCCAGCGCCGTGTCGATGGTGGCCTGCTGCGCGCACCACCTGGCAGACGTGCTGCCGCTGATGGGGTTCGCCGGCGCCACATTGTTCCTCAGCAGTTACCAGAGCCTGTTCCTGCTGGCTGGCGTGCTTTCGAACGCGGTGGGCGTGCTCTATCTGCTGGGAGAGATGGAGCGCCACCACCTGTACGCGCCGGAGGGCAGGCTGCTCGCTCCCCTGCTGCGCTGGCCGGTACGCCGCGCCTTGCCCTACGGGGCAGCGGCCGCGGTTCTCGTCATGGCATTCGCCATCTATTGGGAGGCGTGGGCATGAGCACGAAACCGTCCGTCGGGCAGGGCCCTGGGGTTCGCCGTGTGGCACCCTGGTTGGCGCTGGGAATCGTCGTCGTGGTGGGCGGGCTCTATTGGACCTCGCAACGACCCGCCCATGGCGCGGGTCCCGCGCGCAGCAGCGCAGGTGAGGTGATGTTTGTCCTGACGCCGCGGGCTGTGTCCGATGGGCACTTCCTCGTGGACGTGCAGGTGAATACCCACAGCGGCGACCTGGCGCAGCTCGATCTCCAGGCGGCGACGGAGTTGCGCGTCGCGGGCCAGACGCTACGGCCGGTGGCTCCGGTGACGTTGCGCGGCCACCACGCACGTGGCCGGCTGGAGTTCGCGCTGGCGCGCGCACCGGATGCGTACGAGATCGTCATCCGTGGCGTGCGCAATATGGGCGACGTTACCTTCCGCTGGCCGTGATGACACGCCATGGATGAATGCCTGGGCGTGCTTGGAAGCCGCCGCTACTTTTGCAGGCGACGCACGTAGTGCACGATGCTCCACACTGCGGTGCGGTCCAGGGTCTTGCCGAAGGGTGGCATTTGGCCACGGCCGTTCAGGATCTGCGCGGCGATCTGTCCGTCGCTCCACATGGCGGTCGCACGCAGGTCCGGCGGCCGCGGATTCAAGCCGGCTGCGGCAGGGCCGTCCCCGCGGCCCTTGGCTCCGTGACACACCACGCAATTGGCGTCGTAAATCGTCTTGCCCTTTGCGATGACGGCTTTGGAGATCGGCAGAGGATTCTCACCAACGGATGGCGGTGGCGCCATCATGCTGCCCATGCCACCCATCCCGCCCATCCTGCTGGAGCCCATGCCCTGGCCCCAACTCTGGGGGGGCACAGCCAACAGGAAGGTAGCCACGGCGATTGCCGCCATACCGACGAAGGTTCTCATGGGTTGGTTTCCTGGTTCGGGTTGCGGTGCAACCTACCCAGGGCAGGTTACTTCATGCAACTCTGGAACGGAACGGAATGGGCACGGGCGAAGCGTCGTCGTGCGCTGGGGAGTCGTTGCATCAACGAGTTTTCAGGGTGACCACCCTATGGATCCGATCAGCACGCTACAACTGGGCGCCTCCGGCGCGATGGGCCGGATCGTGGATGCCCTGCCCGTGGGCTATGCCTTCGGCGCGGGAATGATGTCCGCCGTGAATCCATGCGGCTTCACGCTGCTGCCGGTCTACCTGGCGTTGTTCCTGGGCTCCGGGCACGAGGGCTACCACGAGCGCCCGGTGCTGCAGCGCATGGCGGGCGCCCTGGGCGTATCCAGCGTGGTTTCGCTGGGCTTCGTGCTGCTGTTTGGCGTCATCGGCGGCTTGGTGGCGGCCGGGGCGCGCTTCGTGATTCCGGTGATGCCCTGGGTCAGCGTGGCCATCGGTGTGGCGCTGGTCGGCCTGGGCGTCTGGATGCTGGCCGGCCGGCACGTGTCTTCGGACGCGCTGCTGCGTCTGGGCACGCGCCTCAGCGCGGGACAGGGCCGCGGTCTGCGCGGCTACTTCCTCTACGGCCTCACCTTCGGCGTGTGTTCCGTAAGCTGCACGCTGCCGGTGTTCCTGGTCGTGGTGGGCAGCGCGGTGGCCGCGGGCGGTGTGGTCGGGGGCCTCGCGCAGTTCATCGGCTACGGGCTGGGCATGGGCGCGGTGGTGACGGTGCTCACGCTGGCCGCCGCCCTGCTGCGGGAGGGCGTGCTGGTGCGGGGCGTGCGCCGCGCGATGCCCTATCTGCACACCGCGACGGCCCTCTTCGTCGCCGCAGGCGGCCTCTATATCCTCTACTACTGGCTGGTCAAGGGCGATCTGCTGGTCTGAGGCATCTGCCGCTTGCCGGGAAGGCGTTTGTCACCCGGAACCTGTTCGCGGGCATCACGCGGGTGGCCCCTACGCTGCCCTCAGGCACACTGGGTGCGGACCTGTGTCCGCAATTGTCCGGCTATTTCGGCTGCGCTCGGCGGGCCGCCGCGGTAGAATGGATCCGCGCGAAGCGGCCAGGGTGGCGGTGTGGCGGGCCGAAGAGAAAATTGCGAAACGGAGCCAATCGCCCCGGCCGGGGGCAGGGCTGGTCGGCAGCAGGCGGCGCGTGCATGCGGGATTGCGAAACGAAGCCATTCGGTGCGCCCACCCATGCCCCGCGCGCCAGGGCGGCTGCCGCGTGGGGCCGTGCGCATAGTCATGTGCTCAGCCCCCCCTTTCGCCGGGCCGCCGTCTGTCGTAGGAGTAGGGCTGTCGCAGGGACCGGGACCCGCCGGGCGGTTTTGGTGTCGCCGGCATCACCCGGTCACCCGCAGCCACAAGGAGACGACGCGATGAAACTGGGCAGGCTCGGGGTCTGGTGCCCCACGGACGCCCTCAGTACGGCCGACCTGACGGAACTGGCGCAGCGCACGGAGCGGCTGGGCTATGCGGCGCTCTGGTACCCGGAGTCCCGGGGGCACGAGTCGTTCGCGCTGGGCGGCTTCCTGCTGAGCCACACGGAGCGCCTCATCGTGGCGACGGGCATCGCCAACATCTACGCGCGCGATGCGGCCACGGCCAAGCAGGGTCAGCACACGCTGGCCAAGCTCTATGGCGGCCGCTTCCTGCTCGGGTTGGGCGTCTCGCACATCCCCATGGTGGAGACGCTGCGCGGTCACAGCTACGGCAAGCCCGTGCCCACCATGCGCGCCTACCTGGACGGCATGGAGAAGGCCGCGACCATCGCGCCGGCGCTGAAGGAGACGCCGCCCACCGTGCTGGCTGCGCTGGGGCCGAAGATGACGGCACTGGCGGCGCAACGCACGCAGGGCATCCATCCCTACAACGTGACGCCGGAGCATACCCGCTGGGCCCGCGGTATCGTGGGGCCGGATGCCTGGGTGTGCGTGGAGCAGAAGGTGCTGATGGTGCGTGACCCCGCCAAGGCTCGGGCCGTGGCGCGCGAGAACCTGTCGCACTACATGACCCTGCCCAACTACCGCAACAACTGGCTGCGCCTGGGCTTCAGCGAGGCGGAGTTGGCCGATGGCGGCAACGACCGCTTTCTGGACGCCATGGTGGTCTGGGGCGATGCCGCGGCCATCCGCGAGCGCATCCAGCAGCACCTCGATGCCGGTGCGAGCCACGTGTGCATCCAGCTGCTGCACCCCAACGGCGAGCGGCGTCCCGACCTCGACGCGATGGAAGCCCTCGCTCCGTAGCCGGGCCGTGGAGGCTCAGATGCTGGGCCGGGGGCGGCCCAGCTCGCCACGCACCAGCGCGGCGCCGGCCACCATCGCGCAGAGCTTGCCGAAGGCCACGTCGCGCGGCAGGTACTTCATGCCGCAGTCCGGCGCCACGATCACCCGCTCCGCCGGGACGTGCTGCAGCGCGCGGCGGATGCGTTCCGCCACCACCTCCGGCGTCTCCACGGCCGGGTCGGACAGGTCCAGCACGCCCACCACGATGGTCTTCCCCTCCAGCTCTCGTAGCACGCGGCAATCCAGCTTCGACTGCGCCGTCTCGATAGAGATCTGGTCGCAGGGGGTCTGCGCCAGCTCGGGCAGGAAGGAGTAGCCGGACGGCCGCTCCTTCACCAGCGCGGCATAGCCGAAGCAGATGTGTACGCAGGTGGGGCCGCCCACGTCCTCCAGGGCGCGGGTGAGCAACTCCACGCCATAGGCGCGGGCCTTGTCCGGGTGCGCCTGCATGTAGGGCTCGTCCACCTGCACGAGGTCGGCCCCGGCCGCGAACAGGTCGCGGATCTCCGCGTTCACCGCCTCGGCCAGGGCCAGCCCCAGCGCGCGCTCATCGCCATAGTGATCGTCCTGGACGAGCTGCGCCATGGTGAACGGCCCCGGCACGGTCATCTTGATGGCGCGCTCCGTGTTGGCCCGCAGAAAGGCCGTGTCGCGCACCTGCACCGGCCGCGCGCGCCGGATCGGCCCCACCACGCGCGGCACGGGCTGCTCCAGGCCGCGGCGGTTGCGCGCGGTGCCCGGGTGCGCCAGGTCGATGCCCTCCAGCGCATTGGCGAAGCGGTTGAAGTAGCTCTCCCGGCGCATCTCTCCGTCCGAGACGATGTCCAGTCCGGCCCGCTCCTGGTCGCGGATGGCCAGGCGCGTCGCGTCGTCCTGGGCCTGCTCCAGCAGTGGCTCGGGGATGCGCCACAGTGCCGATTCCGGCACGCGCGGCACCATCTTGGAGAGCAGGGTCCGGTCGATCAGCCACTCCGGCTGCGGGTAGCTGCCCACGATGGTCACCGGCAGCAGCTTGTCGATCATGAGGGCACTCCAAGCAGGGGGTGTGCGGCGTGAGGTGGCCGCGGCGCGTCCAGCGGAGCGGCTCGCGGCCCATCCTGTCGGCCGCCTGTTCGGGATCGCGCCGCGCGTCGCGGAACGGCCATCCAAGCTGGCGCAACGGTTGGCCATTCTGCGGGGCGGCCTGCGGTGGGCCTCCAGCAGGGGTTCAGGCTCAGCCGGGCCGTCATTCGGACTTTACATTCAGATTCTCATTCAATATGGCTATGTGGGAAACGAATTCGCCTACCGCGCCCCGCTTGGGGGGCGCATCGAAAAACATGGCAGAGGTATCCGTATGCTGCGAAGACTCCACGTCTTTGCGCTCGTGGCTGTTGTCGCCCTCTTCGGGCTGGCCAGCACTGCGAGCGCCGCCGACACGTTCAAGATCGCCTACATCGACCCGCTCTCGGGCTCATTCTCCATCGCCGGTGAACTGGGGGCCAACCACTTCGACTTCTTCGCGGACATGATCAATGCGGAAGGCGGCATCAACGGCCGACGCATCGAGATCATGAAGTACGACGACCAGCTCAACGCCAAGGTCGCCGTGGAGAAGGTGCGCCAAGCCATTGCGGATGGCGCCAACATCATCGCCCAGGGCAACTCCTCCGGCATCGCCCATGCCATCACCGATGCGGTGAACAAGTTCGACCAGCGCAACCCGGGCAAGGAGGTGCTGTTCTTCAACTACGCCGCGGTCGACCCGGCGCTGACCAACAAGGACTGCAACTTCTGGCACTTCCGCTTCGATGCCAACGCCGACATGAAGATGAAGGCCCTGGTGGCGGCGCTCAAGGCAGCCGGTGCGCCCAAGAAGGTGTACCTGCTGGACCAGGACTACTCGTTCGGCCGCGCCGTGGCTGCGGCGGCGGTACGGGAACTGAAGGCGCAGATTCCCAGCGCCAAGATCGTGGGCAATGAGCTGCACCCGATCGCCAAGGTGAAGGACTTCACGCCCTACGTGAACAAGGTGCAGACCTCCGGGGCCGACCTGCTGATCACGGGCAACTGGGGTCCGGACATGTCGCTGCTGGCCAAGGCCGCCGCGCAGTCGGGGCTGAAGGCTCGCATTGCCGGGTACTACGCGGACTTCCTGGGCGTGCCGGCGGCGCTGGGTGCGCAGGGCGAAGGCCTGCTGAACGTCTCGGAAGGCAACCTGAACGACTCCAGCATCACCGACCGCGCGATGTACCGGCAGTATAAGGACCGCTTCAAGCAGGAGTTCTACTACTTCCGCGTGCAATACATGTTCGACTACCTGGTGCACGCTGCCGAGCAGTCCAAGTCCTTCAATTCCATCAAGCTGGCCAAGACCCTGGAGGGCATGCACCGCGACTTCTCTCGCGGCGAGACGTTCATCCGCAAGGCGGATCACCAGATATTCCTGCCCATCTACGTCAACGAGTTCACCAAGAACGTGAAATACACGGTGGAAAACTCCGGTCTGGGCTTCAAGACGTACGAACGGGTGGACACGAAGAATACCATCGTGCCTACGACCTGCCGCATGCGGCGGCCGTAACACCCTCGGAGGCACGGGCGCCCGGCTGCCGGCAATGCCGGCGGGTCGCCTTCCTTCCCGATTGCCTGCCGGCCCGTCCAGCCCTGTGCTGACGGGCCGGTGCGCATGCCGGGGATGAGGCTAGTGCCGGGTTGCACCGCCAGACCTCCGTGCCGCACCGACTCCAATCCAGCGAATCCATGGAACTGTTCGTACTGTCCGCGATCAACGGCCTGATCTACGGCATGCTGCTGTTTATGCTGTCGAGCGGGCTCACGCTGATCTTCGGCATCATGGGCGTGCTGAACTTCGCCCATGCCAGCCTGTACATGCTGGGCGCGTACTTCGCGTTCCAGATCGCCCAGTTCACCAACTTCTGGGTGGGCCTGTTCGTGGCGCCCGTGCTGGTGGGCCTGGTCGGCGCCGCCATTGAGCGCTACCTGCTGCGCCGCCTGCACAAGTACGGGCACATTCCCGAGCTGCTGCTCACCTTCGGGCTGTTCTTCCTGATCGAGGAGGTGGTGAAGCTGGTGTGGGGCCAGCCCGCCGTGCCCTATCGGGTGCCGGCGCTGCTGCACTTCACGCTGTTCCGCCTCTACAACTCCTCGTTCGCCGCTTACAAGCTGTTCATGTTCGTGGTGGCCGTGCTGGTGTTCGTGGCCCTGTTCCTGATGCTCAAGCGCACGCGGGTGGGGCTGATCGTGCAGGCGTCCATCGGGCACCCGGAGATGGTGACGGCACTGGGCCACAACGTGCCACTGGTGTTCATGGGCGTGTTCGGCGTGGGGGCCGCGTTGGCAGGGCTGGCCGGCACGATCATGGGCAACTTCTACGTGACCGAGCCGTCCATGGCCTACCACGTGGGGCTCATTATCTTCGTCATCATCGTCGTGGGCGGACTGGGCTCGGTGACCGGGGCCTTCATCGCGTCGATCATCATCGGCCTGATGGATACGCTGGCCGTGGCGTTCGAGTACTCGCTCAGCGATCTGCTCAACGTGTTTCACACGCAGGTCAGCATGAGCTCGCCCCTTTATGACTTCGTCCACATCAAAATCTCGGACACCGCGGGCGTGCTGCCGTTTCTGCTCATGCTGGTGCTGTTGATCTTCCGTCCCACCGGCCTGATGGGGCAACGCGAAGTATGAAAACTGTCATCGAAAGCGGCGGCGACACCGGCGCCCTGGCCGGCAAGACCATCAGCCGCATGACCTACGCGAAGCTTGGGCTGAGCGCGGCGACCCTGATCGTGCTGCTGTTGGTGCCGCTGCTGGGCGACCTCGCGGTCATCTCGCTGCTTAACCAGATCGGTATCGCGATCATCTTCGCGCTGGCCTACAACCTGCTGCTGGGCCAGAGCGGCCTGCTCTCCTTCGGCCATGCCGTGTACTACGGCGTCGGCGCGTTCTGGACGATCCAGCTCATGGCCTGGATCAGCAATGGGGCGTTCTATGTGCCCACACCCCTGCTGCCGTTGGCCGGCGGCCTGGGTGGGCTCGTGTTCGGCTTCCTGCTGGGCATGTTCTGCGTGCGGCGCCACGGCACCATCTTCGCGCTGATTACGCTGGCGGTGGGCGAGCTGATGACGGCGCTGACCATCATGCTCAACAACCTCTCCGGCGGGGAGGAGGGCATCTCGGCTTGGCGACAGGGCTGGCTGGGCTTCACGTTCGGTTCGGCGTCCCAGGTCTACTACCTGATCCTGTTCTGGGTGCTGCTGTGCGGCGCGCTGCTGTACGGGCTGACGCGCACGCCCTTCGGGCGACTGATGCTGGCCGTGCGGGACAACGAGGAGCGCGCGCGCTTCATCGGCTTCAACACCTACCGCGTGCGGCTGACTGTGTTCTGCATCTCCGGCCTCTTTGCGGGGGTGGCGGGCGGACTCCTGGCGGTGAGCAACGAGCTCATCAACTATGAGGTGATGAGCATCACCGAGTCGGGCAACGTCCTGTTCAACACCTTCATCGGCGGAATGACGTATTTCTCCGGGCCGATCATCGGGGCCGCGCTGATCACCACGCTACAGCTCAATTTGAGCAACTACACGGACGCTTGGCTGGTCTACGAGGGCATCCTGTTCGTGCTGATCGTGATGTTCGCGCCCGGCGGCATCGCGGGCATCATCTATGTCCACGGCCCCGTGCTGCGCGACGGTCTGTGGCGGCTGCTGGTGCGGTCCTACGGCATCGCAGCCGTGCCCGCAGTGCTGTTGGTGGCGACGGGTATCTTCCTGATCGAGTTCATCTACCACTGGTCCAGCGCCCTGTACGCGGCCGGCGCCGAGATCCCCCTGTTCGGGATCACGTGGAGCCCGGCCAGCGTTTGGCCCTGGCTGGTCATGCTGGTTGGACAGGGGGTGGGCTTTTACCTGCTCCTGCGCTACGCCATTCCCTCGGTGACCGCAGCTTGGCAGGCCGTCAACGAGCGCCTCAACGGGAACGAGGAGCCATGATTCTGGAGCTCAAGGACATCTGCAAGAGCTACGGCCGCACCGAGGTGATCCGCAACCTGCACCTGCAGGTGGAGGAGGGCGAGCGCCATGCCGTGATCGGGCCCAACGGCGCAGGCAAGTCCACCATGTACAACCTCATTAGCGGGCGGCATGCGCCGGACAGCGGCGAGATCCTGCTGCGCGGCGAGAACATCGCGGGGCAGCCGCCCTACGAGATCGCGCGCCAGGGCCTTAGCCGCAGCTTCCAGATCACGAACATCTTCCACCGCCTCAGCGTGTTCGAGAACATCCGCTGCGCGTTGATGTGGCCGATGGGCTACCACTTCTCCCTCTTCAAGCGGGTCAGCCGCCTGCGCGATCTGAACGAGCGCGCCACGCAGATCCTGGGGCAGTTGCACCTGGATTCGCGCAGCGAGGTGCTGGCCGGGACGCTGACCTATGCGGAGCAGCGAGCGCTGGAGGTGGGTATGACCATCGCCTCGGGCGCGCAGGTGATCCTGCTCGACGAGCCCACAGCCGGCATGAGCCGTTCGGAGACGGACGATACGGTGGGGCTGATCCGCATGGCCACGGAGGGCAAGACGCTGCTAATCGTGGAGCACGACATGGACGTGGTCTTCAACCTGGCGGACCGCATCTCCGTGCTGGTCTACGGCTCGATCATCGCCACGGACACGCCGGAGCGCATCCGGGCCAACGCCCAGGTGCAGGAGGCCTATCTGGGCAAGGAGGGCGCGGCATGAGCCTGCTCCAGGTCTCCAACCTGCACAGCTACTACGGCAAGTCCCATATCCTCCAGGGTGTCAGCCTGCAGGTGCCGGAGCGCCAGATTGTGGCGCTGCTGGGCCGCAACGGCGTGGGCCGCTCCACCACCCTCAAGGCACTGATGGGCCTCGTGCCACCGGCCCGGGGCTCCGTTCAGCTGGATGGACAGGAACTGGCCGGGCGCAAGCCCTACGAGATTTCCCGCCAGGGGCTCGCCTACGTGCCGGAGAACCGGGACATCTTTCCCACGCTCACCGTGCACCAGAACCTGCTGCTGGGCATGAAGTCGATCAACACCCAGGGTGTCTGGAGTGTGGACGAACTGCTGGACTTCTTCCCGAACCTCCGCAACCGGGCCCATAGCAAGGGGGGCACGCTTTCCGGCGGCGAGCAGCAGATGCTCACCATCTGCCGTTCCCTGCTGGGTGATCCCAAGGTGATCCTGATCGACGAGCCCACAGAGGGCTTGGCCCCAATGATCGTCGAGCGGCTGGTGGAGCTGATCCGGGAGATCCGCCAGCGCGGCGTTTCTGTACTGCTGGTGGAGCAAAAGCTGACCATGGCCATGCGCATCTCAGACACGGTCTACGTGATGGGTCACGGCAAAATCGTCTACGAGGGTACGCCGGCCGAGCTGCGCGACGACGAGCGCGTGCGCAAGGAGTGGCTGGAGGTGGCCTGACCGCCGGCGTGCGGTCGTATTCTGCGAGAGCGCTTGTGGGAAGCCAATCCATCGAGGTGCGCCGGGTGGCCGGCGCCGTGGGCGCGGAAATCGGCGGGATCGATCTGGCGCGCGATCTCGATGATGGGGTCGTGACGACCCTGCGGCAGGCCCTGCTGGAACACCTCGTCCTCTTCTTCCGCGATCAGGCGCTGACGCCGCCGCAGTTCCTGGATGTCGCCCGCTGCTTCGGCGATCCCAACGAATACCCATTCGTGCGCGGACTGGAGGGCTACCCGACGATCATCGAGGTGGCCAAGCTCGAGCACGAGACGGTGAACTTCGGCGGCGTGTGGCACTCGGACACGACCTACCTGGAGCGCCCGCCGATGGCCACGTTGCTGCTGGCGCGCGAGGTGCCGCCCCACGGCGGCGATACGATCTTCGCCAACCAGTACCTGGCCTACGAGACGCTCTCCCCGGGCATGCAGCGGCTGCTGGAGGGGCTGGTGGCCATCAACAGCTCGGCCAAGGCGGATGCCTCGCGTACCCGCGAGGACCGCATCCGCGACCACGGCCGGGCACCGGAGCGCGAGGTGTACGTCTCCGAGCATCCCGCGGTGCGCACGCATCCGGAGACGGGCCGCAAGGCGCTCTACGTCAACGTGGCGCACACGGTGCGCTTCAAGGACATGACCGAGGCGGAGAGCGAGCCCATCCTGCGCTTCCTCTTCCAGCACCAGGTGCGGCCGGAGCTGACCTGTCGCTTCTCGTGGCGGCCGGGCTCGCTGGCCTTCTGGGACAACCGCGCCGTGCAGCACAACGCGGTCAACGACTACGCGGGCTTCCGGCGCATCATGAACCGCATCACCCTCGCCGGCGACACGCCGAGCTGAGCAGCCACCGCCGTCTCCCCGCTATGTGGGCACCAGCGTGAAATCCGCCGGCAGCACCCAGAAGGGATTGGCCAGCCCCAACTCCGCGGCGCGCGGGGGGTCGTCATGGCGGGTGAAGTCGCCGATCAGGCTCTCCTTCACGCCCAACACCGCATCGGATTCCAGGTAGGGATCGCCCGGCACGAACAGGTGCGTCGTGAGCGACTGGAAGCCCGGGGCGCTGAGGATGAAGTGGATGTGTCCGGGCCGGTACGGGTGCCGCCCCAGCCGGTCCAGCAGCTTGCCCACCGGGCCGTCGTGGGGAATGGGGTAGGAGCACGGCTTGATGGAGCGGAACCAATAGCGGCCGTCCGGGCCGGTGGTGAAGCGGCCGCGCAGGTTCATCTCCGGCTGGGTGCCGCGCTGCTGCACGTCGTAGAAGCCCTCGCCGTTGGCCTGCCACACGTCCAACTCCGCGCCCGCGATGGGCGCGCCCGAGCCATCCAGCACGCGGCCGGAGACGTACAGCGATTCGCCGCTGCCGTCCAGGCAGATGTCGTCACCCATCTCGCGCCGCGGCGCATCAGCCACGTGGAAGGGCCCCAGCACGGTGGATTCCGTGGCGCCCGAGGGCTTGCGGTGGTTGATGGAGTCCACCAGCATGGAGACACCCAGCGTGTCCGAGAGCAGGATGAACTCCTGTCGCCAGTCGGTGCACATGTGGCCTGTGTCCGTGAGGAACTGGATGGCCGCCATCCATTCTTCCTCCGTGGGCTCGACCTCCTTGATCGCCGCGTGAATATGCCGCACGAGCGCGGCCATCACTTCGCGCAGGCGCAGGTCCGCGCCGGCTTCCATGCGCGCCACCACGGCGTCCGCGGAGCGCTCTTCCGTGAAGTAGCGCGGCACCTCGGTCGGCGCCGCATTGGTCTTGGCTTTCATGGTCCCTTCCCCGGGGTATGAAGGAAGCTCCGCCCGTGGGCGGGGCGTGTGACCCGGCACGGGCGCTCAGCCCGCGGCCACCTGCTCGATGGCCCGCGTCACCAGGGCTCGCCCAAGCTGCACCTTGTACGCGCTGCCGGCCAGGGGCCGGGCCGACTCGAACGCCGCCTCGGCGGCCCGCGCCGCGATCTCCGCCGTGGGTGCCTGGCCCTCCAGCAGCGCGGCCGCCTGCGGGCACGGCCAGGGCACGGGAGCCACGCCGCCCAGCACCAGCCGCACTTCGCGCAGCACGCCTCCCTCCATCCGCGCGCCGAAGGCCACGCTGACCAGGGGGAAGTCGCCCGCGGTGCGCTCGCGCGCCTTGAGGTAGGTGCCGCGCCAGTCCGCCGCGCGACCCGGCAGCACCACCGCCGTCAGCACCTCGTCCGGGCCCAGCACGTTCTCGCGCCGCACGTCGCGCTCCGGCCCGGTGAAGAACTCCGCCAGGGGCAGCGTGCGCTCCCCGGCCGGCCCGGCCACCACCACGGCGGCATCCAGCGCCAGCAGCGGCGGGGCCAGATCGGAGGCGTGTGCGGCGAAGCAGTCGCTGGCGCCCATCACGGCCAGGTAGGGCTGGTGCTCGCTGTCCTTGGCGGGGCAGTCCGTGCCGCCCTTCTTCAGGCAGTCGATCCAGGGGCTGCGGTAGTGCAGGCAGCGCGGACGCTGGCAGAGGTTGCCACCCAGGGTGCCCTGGTTGCGGATCTCCGGTGTGGCCACGCCCCGCGCGGCCTCGGCCAGCAGGCGATAGGGCCCGGCGAGGCGCCGCTCGTGCTCCAGCTCGGCCAGGGTCACCGCGGCCCCGATGCGCAGGCCATCGCCAGCCGGTGCGATGGCGCGCAGGGAGCCGATCCTGCCCAGGCTCACCAGCCGCTCGTAATGGGCGGTGCCCTCCTTCAGCTCGCCCAGCAGATCGCTGCCACCCGCAATGATCCGCGCGCTGCCGCCTTCGGCCAGCCGGGTTACGGCCTCGCCGACACTGGCGGGCTCCAGAAACGCAAAGGCTTTCATCGCGCGCTTCCCTGCTGGGCGTTGATGGCCGCCAGCACGCGTTTGGGGGTGAAGGGCACCTCGTGCAGCCGCACGCCGATGGCGTTCGCCACCGCATTGGCCACCGCGGCGAACACGGGTACCACCGGAGGCTCGCCCAGAGCCTTGGCCCCGAAGGGCCCCAGCGGATCGGGGCCGGCCGGGAACAGCACCTCGATGGGCGGGAAGTCCACGAAGGCCGTGCTCTTGTGCTCCAGGAAGCTCGGGTTCAGCGTGACCCCGGAGCGCTCGTCCAGGAGCAGTTCCTCGCGCAGGGCGATGCCCAGGAACTGCAACACGCCCCCGGAGACCTGGCTGACCGCCATGCGCGGATTCACGATGCGGCCGGAATCCTGCGCGGCCACGTAGCGCACGATGCGGATGCGCCCGCTGTCCGGCTCCACCTCCACCTCGCAGAAGTGCGCGGCGAAGGCATTGACGATGACCTCGCTGCTGCCCACCACCAGCGTGGCCTCGCCCTGCACGTCCTCCGGCAGGCGCTCCAGCACCTCGCCGATGCCCAGGCTGCGCTGTTCATCGCCGCGGGCCACGAAGCGGTCACCCTGCAGCTCGGCATTGGCCACGCCCATCATGGCCGCGGCATGCTCCAGCAGGCGGTTGCGCGCGCTCTCGGCGGCCAGCTTCACGGCGTTGCCGGTGGAAAAGGTCGTGCTGGAACCTGCGGTGATGTGCCCCGGCGGCGTGTGAGCCGTGTCGGCCATCGTCATCTCCACGCGCTCCAGGGGCATCTGCAGGGCCTCCGCGGCGATCTGCGCCAGGATGGTGGTGGAGCCCTGCCCCACGTCTACCACGCCCACGGCCACGTGGGCCTTGCCGTCACGCGCGATGCGCACCAGCGCCTGCGCCTCGCGGCCCACCCCGCCCTTGTAGACGCCCATGGCCACGCCCAGCCCCCGCCGGCGCGGACCCGTCGCAGTGCCGTTGGGCTGGCGCCGCTCGCGCCAGCCGAAGCGCTCGGCTCCGGCCAGCAGACAGGCCTCCAGGCCGTTGCTTGAGAAGGGCACGCCGCCCTCCACCGGCTCGTCGGGGATGTGCTGGCCGGGCGGTGTCGTGCGCTGCCCGGGCTGGCCTTCCGGCGGCACCTGGTAGCGCAGGCGGTAGTCCAGCGGGTCCACACCCAGGTGCTCGGCGATTTCGTCGATCAGCACCTCCAGCGCGAAGTGCCCCAGCGGCGCCCCCAGGCCGCGGAACGAGCCGCCGGGCGGGCGGTTCGTATAGGCCGTGGCGCCCTCGAAGCGGGCATTGGGGCAGCGGTAGAGGTACACGGGCCCCTGGCCGATGCGCCGGGTCACGTTGCGGCCCGAGGCCACGTAGGAGCCGGCGTTCATCACGCTCTGCAGCTCGATGGCTACCGGGGCGCCGTCCGCGGCCACGCCGATGCGCAGGTGGTTTTCCGTGGACTGGCGGTTGCGCCCGGCGACGAACTCCTCCGCCCGGCCGTACTCGATGCGCACGGGCCGCCCTGTCTTGCGGGCCAGCAGGGCCACGATGCTGGCCAGCCGACTCTCGTCCTTGTTGCCGAAGCCCCCGCCCATGTTCGTGCAGATCACGCGGATCCGCTCGGGCGGGATGCCCAGCGCCCTGGAGAGCGCGGGGCGATCCATGGCGTGCACGGCGCGGCTGGTCTTCCACACGGTGACGTGGTCGCCCTCCCATTCAGCCAGCGCGGCGCGGGTTTCCATGCCCACCGGCCCGTGCACCTGCGTGCGGAAGGTGCCCTCGAACACCTGCGCGGCTTCGGCGAAGCCCCGGGCCAGGTCGCCGCGCTCGACGATCACGCGCTGCCCATCCACCAGGTTGCCCCCGGGGTGCACGGCCGGCGCGTCCGGCGCCAGGGCCTCCCGCGCATCGAAGACCGCCGGCAGCACCTCGTAGTCCACGCGGATCAGCGCCAGGGCGTCCTCCGCCTGGGCGGGCGTCTCCGCCGCCACGGCTGCCACCTCGTCCCCCACGTAGCGCAGCTCGGGATCGAGCGCGGCCAGATCCGCGTCGATGCGCCCGTGCGTGGCATCGTGATGGGTAAGCACTGCGTGTACACCGGGGGCCCGCTCGGCGGCGGCCGTATCGATGGCGCGCACCCGCGCGTGGGGATGCGGACAGCGCAGGATGCGCCCGTAGAGCATGCCGGGACGCTTGAGGTCCGCCGTATAGCGGGCGTCGCCGCGCACCTTCTCCGCCAGTCCCTGGCGCAGGGCGTCCGTGCCGACGATGTGCAGGGGGGATTCCATGGGCTTCCGCAAGAGGTGACGTGAGCAGGCTTCCACCGTGGAGAGATAGGCGCGGCGGCGCGGGTTCAGCGCGAGCGCATGCGCCCGCCGGCATCCTGGATGGCCGCCAGAATCGCCTCATAGGCATTGCAGCGGCAGATGTGGCCCACCAGTGCCCAACGCAGGGCCAACGGGTTCGGGTCCGGCTCGTCGCGCAGCGCCGCATAGGCTGCGACGGCGAAGCCGGGAGTGCAGTAGCCGCACTGGCCGCCATCCTGTGCCACGAAGGCTTCCTGCAGTGGCCGAAACTCCGGCCGCTCGCGGAGGCCCTCCACCGTGACGATGGCGTGCCCCGCGGCCTGCACGGCCAGCCAGTGGCAGGCGTTGACCGGCTGCTCGTCCAGCAGCACGGCGCAGGCGCCGCACTCCCCGCGGTCGCAGGCGGGCTTGGCGCCGGTGAGGTCCAGCCGCTCGCGCAGCACTTCCAGCAGCGTGGTGCGCGGCTCCACCCGCAGTGCATGGGTGTGTCCATTGACCTGCAGGTGGATCTCCACCGTGCCGTCCGATGGCTTGGGCTCGTTCATGATTTCTGGCGTGCGGGTTGCTGCTGCGTTGATCCCTGACGGGGCACTCGCCCCGGTGTTCCGGGACTCTTAACACAGTTTCCGCAGGCGCCCAACCGCGCCCGTGCTGCCTGGATGCCACCGTCGGGAGTCGAGCCCGCCGACGGAGCCTGTTGGCCGCTCCCGGCGTGCGCCAGCCCCGGTGGCGGGCCAGCGGCCGGTTGAATCTGGCCGCGAATTGGGATAGGGAAGGCGTGGGGGAAGGAGGGAGCGCCGCTGCGGTGGCTCCCGACAAGTCTTGCTTCCGCGCAATCTTGCAGCACCAGACAATCTAGGGAGGGGGTTCCATGAGCACCGTGACCACGCGGCGTTCCGCCGCTATTCTGCACCGTTCGAGTCGCCCTTGGGGTGGGCTGACCTTCGTGTTGGCGGCGCTGCTGGCGCTGCTCGTCGCGCTGCCCATGCAGGCGCGGGCCGAGACGATGAAGATCGGCATCGTGACCTTCCTGTCCGGCGCGGCGGCCGGGCCGTTTGGTATCCCGGGCCGCAACGGGGCGGAGTTGACAGTGGACGCCATCAACAGCGGCTCCCTACCCTCGCCGTACAACACGAAGGGAATCGGCGGCGCGAACGTGGAAGCGGTCATCATCGATGAGGCCGGGGGCACCACGAAGGTCGTCGAGGAGTTTCGCAACCTGGTACAGCGCGAGCACGTGGATGCCGTGGTGGGTTACATCTCCAGCGGCAGTTGCCTGGCCATTGCGCCCGTGGCGGAAGAGCTGAAGATGCTCACCGTCTTCTTCGATTGCGGCACGCCGCGCATCTTCGAGGATGGCAACTACAAGTACGTGTTCCGCACCAGCGCGCACTCCACGATGGACAACGTGGGCGCGGCGCACTACGTGGCCAAGCGTTTTCCCAAGACCCGCAGCTACGCGGGCATCAACCAGAACTATGCCTGGGGTCAGGATTCCTGGCGGGATTTCCACCTGAGCATGGAACTGCTGATGCCCAAGGCCAAGGTGACTACGGTGCAGTGGCCCAAGCTCTTCGCGGGGCAGTACAGCTCGGAGATCTCCGCGCTGCTGGTGTCCAACTCGAACATCGTCCATTCCAGCCTGTGGGATGGCGACCTGGAGAGCTTCGTGTTCCAGGCCGGTGCGCGGGGCTTGGCCAAGCGCTCCAAGCTGGTGCTCACCACCGGTGAGGCGAACATGTTCCGCATGGGTGCCAAGATGCCCAACGGCGTCATCATCGGTGCCCGCGGCCCGTATGGTGTGCTCGCGCGCGATACGGCGCTGAATCGCTGGTTCCAGAAGACCTACACGGACCACTACGGTACGCCGCCGGTGTATCCCTCGTACCAGATGGCGCAGGCGATCCTGGGCCTGAAGGTTGCGTACGATAAGACGGCACAGAAGATGGGCGGCAAGTTCCCCACGCGGGAGCAAGCGATTCCCAACTTCGAACACCTGACCTACGAGGCCTTCGGCACGACGGTGAACATGGCGCTCGGCAATGGGCACCAGGCCATCACCGAGACGGCCTACGGCCAGTATCACTTCGACAAGGCCGCCGGCAGGGCCACCATCACCAACGTGGAGCGCTTCCCCGCGGAGTGCGTCAATCCGCCGGTGGGGGTGAAGAGCGAGGACTGGATCAAGGGCGGTCTGAAGGGCGCCAAGTGCAACTAGGCACCCACGCGGGACGGGCGATGCGGCCCGTCCCGCGCGCTTTCCCGATCCTGTAGCAAGAGCCTCGCTCCATGCTCACCCTGGTCGCTATCCTGGTGGACGGGCTGGTCTATTCGTCCTGGCTGTTCATCGTGGCCGTGGGGCTGACGCTGATCTTCGGCGTGATGAAGATCCTCAACGTCGCCCACGGCAGCCTGTACGCCTTCGGCGCCTACACGGCCGCCACGCTGATCGGCGTGTATTTCGACGCAGGCTGGCCCCCCCTGGGCAGCTTCGCGCTGCTGCTGGTGGCCGCGGTGGTCGTCGGGCTGGTGCTGGGCTTGGTGCTGGAGCGCGGCCTGCTGCGCTTCATGTACGGGCGGGACGAGGTGATCATCGTGCTGGTCACCTACGCGGTGTTCCTGATCCTGGAGGATGTGATCCTGCTGGTGTGGGGCACCAGCCCCTATTTTGCCTTCCAGCCCTATTCCCTGCTGGACAATACGTCCATCGGCGTCCTCTCCTTCGCCAACTACGACTTGGCCATGATCGGCTTTGCGGTCGTGCTGGGCGCGGGACTGTGGTGGGCCATCCAGCGCACGCGTTGGGGCAAGCTGCTGCTGGCCGTAATCCACGACCGCGAGATGGCACAAGCCATGGGCATCAATGTAACGCTTGTGTTCACCATTACCTTCATCCTGGGAGCAATGCTGGGCGCTCTGGGCGGTGCGGTGACGGCGCCGGAAATCTCCGTGGCCCCGGGCATCGGTGTGGAGGTGATCGTCGTCGCGTTTGCCGTGGTGGTGATCGGGGGCATGGGCAGCATCCCCGGCGCGGCCATCGGTGCGCTCATCGTGGGCCTCATCCGCGCCGCCGCGGTGCACTTGCTGCCGCAGGTGGAGTTGTTCGTGATCTACGGCGTGATGACGCTCGTGCTGGCCTTCCGGCCGCAAGGGCTGTTCAGCCGCGCCGAAGCCAGGAAGATCTGACCATGCGTGCCGACCGATCCCTGCTGCGCGTGCTGGTCGCCTTTGCCCTGCTGGCCGCGGTGGGCTTCGCCCTGCCGGACTGGGCAGCGTTCCTGCTGACCCTCGCGTTGGCCAAAGGCTTGGTGGTGCTGGGCCTGCTGGTGCTGTGGCGCACCGGGCTGGTGTCCTTCGGCCAGGCGCTGTTCTATGGCACCGGTGGATACGCCGTGGGGATGCTGGGCCTGTACCTGGGCGTGAGCGATATCGTGCTGCTCACCGTGGTGGCCACGGTGCTGGCCGCGGCGGTGGCGGCGCTGGTGGGCCTGCTGCTGGCGCGCTACCGGGACATCTTCTTCGCCATGCTCTCGTTGGCGTTCTCGATGATCCTCTACGGCATCCTTGTCAAGACCGAGGCCCTGGGCAGCACGGACGGATTCAACGTGATCCAGCCCACCTTCTTCGGCTACGCGCCGGAGGGGGCGACAATGCGGCTCTGCATCTACCTGTGGACGGCGCTGCTGGTTGTGCTGGCGGCCTTCGGGGTGCAGCGCTATCTCACCTCCACGATGGGCAACCTGGCCGCGGCGATCCGCGACAACGAGATCCGCGTGGAGTACCTGGGCGTCTCGGTAGTGCGCGTGGTCTGGGTCAAGGTGATCATCGCCGGGGCGCTGGCCGGGGCCGGCGGTGCGATCACGGCGTTTGCCGTGGGCCACGTCGATCCGGACGCGATGACGTATTGGACGGTCTCCGGCGAGTTCGTGTTCGTCACCATCCTCAGCGGCACGGGGAACGTCATCGCCCCGTTCGTGGGTGCGCTGCTGTTCGAGTTGATCCGCTCCTTCGCCATCCAGTATTCGCCGTATACGTGGCAGATGGTGCTGGGAACCTCGCTGCTGCTGATCATCCTGTTCCTCCCCAATGGCCTGTGGTCGCTGGTGACCCGGCTCGGCAAGCAGGAGTGACATGGCGCTGCTGGAAGCCAAGGGGCTGACCAAGACATTCGGCTCGGTGACGGCCGCGAACGACATCTCCGTGTCCATCGAGGAGCGCGAGGTGATCGGCGTCATCGGTGCCAATGGGGCGGGCAAAACCACGTTCGTGAACATGGTCACCGGCTACCTGAAGCCCAGCGCCGGCGCGATTCTCTACCAGGGCGAGGACATCACGCCGCTGTCGCCGCGGGAGATTACCTGGCGCGGCATCTGCCGCTCGTTCCAGGTGCCGCAGGTGTTCTCGTCCATCTCGCTGTCCGATAACCTGCTCATCGCCCTGGGCGTGGCGGAGGGCGAGCGCATCCCCTTCTGGCGCCCGCTGCGCCAGCCGCATCTGCAATATGCCGCGGATGAGATCATTGCGCGCTACGAACTGGAGCAGTACCGCGGGCAGCTCGTGGGCCTGCTGCCGCAGGGCGTGCGCAAGCTGCTGGACATCGCCATGGCCATGGCGCATCGGCCGAGGGTGATCCTGCTCGACGAGCCCACCAGCGGTGTGAGCGTGCAGGAGAAGTTCGGCATTATGGACGTGGTGATGGGCGCGCTGCACGACACGGGCGTGACGGTGCTCTTCATTGAGCACGACATGGAGATCATCGCCCGCTTTGGCAGCCGCGTGGTGGCCTTCGCCGAGGGCACCATCATCGCGGACGGGTCACCGCAGCAGGTGCTGGACGATCCACAGGTGCGGCGGCACGTGATCGGCGAGACGCTGCACCGCGTCCCGCACGGTGAGGAGGGGGCGAGCGATGCTTGAGGTGCAAGGGCTGGTGGTCAATATCGGCACCGCCAACATCCTGCGCGATGCCGACCTTTCCGTGCGGCCCAGCGCGATGTGCGGCCTGATCGGCCGCAATGGCGCCGGCAAGACGACCTTCATGCGCAGCGTGATGGGTCTGCTGCCCGTGCAGTCCGGGCGCATGGAGTTCGATCACATGGACCTGCAGAAGGTGCACGCCTACAGCCGGGCCGGGCTGGGCATCGGCTATATGCCAGAGGAGCGGCGCCTGGTGCCGGAGTTCACCACGGAGGAGAACGTGCTGCTGCCCGCCTGGGCCACGCGCCTGGAAGATGCGCAGGATCGCTTGGCGTGGATCTACCGCCTCATGCCAGAAGTGCAGCAGTTCGCTTCGCGGCCCGCCACTGCGCTCAGCGGCGGGCAGCAGAAGCTGGTCGCACTGGCGCGGGCCCTCATGTGTGGGAGCAAGCTGCTGCTGCTGGACGAGCCGTTCGAGGGCGTGGCACCCGCACTGGCCCGACGCCTGGCGGCCGTGCTGTCCGACCTGAAGGACGAGGGGCTCTCGGTGCTGCTGGCGGAATCCAACGAGCAGCACTTGGCGGATCTGCTGGACCACATCTACGTCATTGAGCGCGGCAGCATCCGAC
>Ga0102953_1000456_pt1 | contig 28408 bp, 25 predicted proteins | sample SalPon2A_C_D2_MG_FD_78509 | JGI IMG/M metagenome (GOLD analysis project Ga0102953, IMG submission 78509) | Soil microbial communities from South San Francisco under conditions of wetland restoration - Salt Pond MetaG R2A_C_D2_MG | ecosystem: Environmental > Terrestrial > Soil > Wetlands | place... | reverse complement strand
CTTCACCGATGGCTCGAATGGAGCCGCAAAGCCCTCCGTTCGCCGGTTCCACTGTGGGGGCAGAAGGGATCATAAAGACGATAAACTGAATGAGTCAAATAATATGGCAGAATAAATATGAATCTATATGATTTAGTTCGATTATTGGTTGAGCCGGGTTTGGAGAGAGGGTCACGGCCATGCGCCGCGAGCCTCTTCGCCTGGAGTGAATCGGTCGTATCCGGGTATGGCGGGTGTACCAGCTTTGTACGAGGGGAAAAAGAAGGCGGTTTAGAGATTCTTAATTGTGCGCTGGTAGAGGAGCTCGTACTGGGGGATGATCTTCGAGGAACAGAACTGGGAGAGCGCCCGCTTGCGGCCGGCCTCGCCCATTTGCCGGTGGCGGTCCGGGTCGGTCAGGATGTCCAGCACGCGCGCCGCCATGGTGTCCACGTCCCGCGGCGGCACGAGGAAGCCTTCCACTCCGTCATCGATCACTTCAGGAAGCCCGCCCACTTTGGAGCAGACGCTGGGCACCGCGCAGGCCATGGCTTCCAGCACCACCAGACCGAACGATTCGAGGTCACTGGGGAGCAGGGCGACGTCGGCGCAGCAAAGCAGGTCCTGCACCTGGTTCTGTTTGCCCAGGAAAAGAATGTCCCCTGTCAGGCCCTTGTCCCTCGCCAGCCATTCCGCGGCGGTGCGGTCGGGGCCGTCACCGATCATCAGCAGCTTCGCCGGAATCTCTTTTCGCACCCGGGCAAAAATCTCTACGACATCCGTGACGCGCTTGACGGGGCGGAAGTTCGAAAGGTGCACTAGGATTTTTTCGCCTTGAGCTGCGAATTCCTGGCGATGTGACTTTTCTTCCTGAGGATGGAACACGTCGCAATTCACAAAATTGGAAATTACATCGATGGGGCGTGAAATGCCGAATTCCGTTATGGTTCTCTGGCGAAGGTACTCCGAGATGGCGGTGGCGGCATCACTCTGTTCGATGGCAAAGCGTGTGATGGGCAGATAGGATCGGTCGGAACCCACCAGCGTGATGTCCGTGCCGTGCAGTGTTGTGACCACCGGAATGCGGCGCTTGCCCATCATGGAACGTGCCAGGTAGGCGCTCACCGAATGCGGAATGGCGTAATGGACGTGGAGAATATCCAGCGACTCATTGACGGACACGTTGTAAAGCTGCGAGGCCAGTGCCAGCGTGTAAGGGGGGTGGTCAAAAAGAGGATAGTTCATCACCTCCACTTCGTGGAAATGAATATGCTCGGAGAGTTCCGGGACGCGGACCGGAAGCGCGTAGCTGATAAAGTGAATGTCGTGGCCGCGGGCGGCCAGTTCCAGGCCGAGTTCCGTGGCGACAACGCCACTTCCACCGTAGGTAGGGTAACAGGTAATCCCGATCTTCATGGAATATTGCAGGAGGCCGCCGCACCCGGCAAAACTCCTAAGAGGAAGGAGCTCGCTTGCCCCTGGCCTGCTCTTTGGCGGAACTCAGTACTACAATATTTCTGATGGTGCGTTCGCCGGACTTCTGGTTAAAGTAAATCAGCACGGTGGTTCCAGGTTTCAGTGCCTTCAGATCCATCCTGTTGCCGTTTAGGTTTTCGATCCGCACGTTCTTTTTGAAAGGGAAAATTTCGCTCTGCCGGCCGTGAATCGAGTTGACGTTCAAAATCCTCTGCTTCAAGTCGATTGACTGGATTTTCCCGCTGTAAGCCTGCCTTTTGCTTGATGAACCCAGCTTGCCTACAATGGGCACCTTGCTTTTATGGCCTTGAGCGCGAAGTAGTGGCGCCTGACAAAGAGCGAAAATACAAATCACCATTAGCGCTGCCGCCATCCCTGGCAAAGAAGCGCTGCCAACAGTGCTTCGGTTCCCTGTGCTTTCCAAATCTTCGTTCAACAGGGTCCTTGTCAATGCCGCATTGGGGCGTTCGTTCAAAATATACTCGGGCGCTAGCCTTCCCCTTCATGCTAGGAAGACTCGAACACCAGTGTCAAGCAGTTTCGTTCGGGCGCGGAATACACGTGCCTTCTCATGCGAATTTCCACGTCCAGGAAAAACAGCAATGAGTCTAATTAAAACGGGCTTTCTGTGATAGCGAAATGACTTCATTCGCCCCAGAAAAAGGTGCAATCCCGGAGTAGAATCCGAGCCCGACGCAAACTATTCTACTTCAAGGTCCCCCGCGTAGGAACCGTTGCCATTGCTGCTGCCGTTGGCGTCTGCCTCTTTAAACATATAACGAATGCAACTCTTCATGATCAGCAGATTTGGTTCACTAGAGCGGTGGACTTTAATGCACTGCTTATCGTACCATTCGATCACACCGTGGATTGTTTCACCCCGATCCAGAACCACAACCATCGGCGTTCGTGACTGCATCTGCTTGAGATAATAAAAGTTCTCAGCATTGGTCTGGTCCGGTGGGGCCGGTTTTTTTCGCTGCATACGCCCTGACATTTGGTCTTGAACTTCCGAAAGTGAGGGGCGAATTAGTTTTCGATTCACTGCTTGATACTCCTTGTACTGGTCCTTAATTAGCGCAAGGCCAATAGCGTCTTGCCAATGAAGGTATTGCGTAAAGTCCTGTACTAATAGATGAGAATTTTCGCGTTCCGGTTTCTTCGCAATTGAAAAATTGATCAGAAGAAATAGGACTTACGTCTGAAATATTTATAACATAACTGGGGCTGCGCGACAACTTTGCCTGTTTTCGCACCTGTTTTCATTAAGTGACGTATTTTTTCGTATTTCTGCGTGTACATCCGGCTCATGGGTGAAGTTCAGCTTGATACCCTTAAACCTAAAAGGTTTCTTAAGGGCGGGGCTGGGAACTGAGCAATTCCGTGGCCAGGGAATCGAGGGTAATCTGCTGATTTACATTGCGGTTTTGCAGACTGTGCGAATGTTCAAGGCCTTCTTCCAGCTTCTGGATGCCCTTCATTCCCAAGGCCTGCGCCCAGGTTTTCAGGCGAGGAAGCAGGTCGACGTTGGTCACCGCCTTGCTTTCTGCTCCCACCAGTACGTGCATCACATCGCGTAGAAGGGCGGACCCTGTTTTGAGCGATTCCTCAATGCTGCCCCGGTCTGCGGCCAGCACCTTAGTGGCGTCAAACAATGTCTTCCACTCTTGCGGCCCCAGGGAACGCCTGCCTGGCCGGGCCACGGTGTCCAGCAGAGTCACCCATGGCCTCCTCTGCTCTACATAGTCCTTGAGGTCCAGGTTTCGGGCTATTGCGATGCTTCCGTTGGCCACCCGCAGAGCCAGTGCCAGTTGGCCATTGGCAAGGCCGCGTTCTTCCGCCAGCACCTGCTGGATGGCAGCCTCTTCCACCGGAGCAAACTGCAGTGTCAGGCAGCGCGACCGGATGGTTGGGCGCAGTTCGTAGGCATTGGGACAGATGAGTATGATGGTGGTGGTTTCAGGCGGTTCTTCCAGCACCTTCAGCAGCAGGTCCGCTGCCTGCCAGTGGATGGTCTGGGCCTGGTCCACAATCAAAACCCGCCGCGGCAGCGTGAACGGGCGCCCGTGGGCCGTGGCCCGAAGGTGCCGGATCTGTTCAATGAGGATGTAGCGGGTAATGGGTTCAATCAGTTGCAGGTCGAGATAAACCAGGCCTTCCACGCGCTTCTGTGCGTCTTTGATGTCTCTCCGCCGCGCGTTATCTTCGGCGCTGGCGGCCATAAACTCGTCGGATTTGCGGCAGTGGCTGCATTCACCGCAGAAGTCATCGCCTTGGGGGCCGCGCCGCTCACAGTTCAATGCTTTGGCCAGCATCAGGGCAAGCGTCTTTTTTCCGGTTCCTTCCGGGCCCGTGAACAGCAAGGATCCGGGCACACGACCGCGGCGCAGCATGTCGCGGACCGCTTGCACGGCCATGGCGTTGCCCAGAAAAGAATCAAATCCCATGGTTTCATTTCCCCGGCGAACGCTGATTCTTCAAAGCGCCGCCCTACCGGTCAGCGGTGGCGCAAGTGCCCCTGTATTGCCTTTATCTCCTGCGCGTCCCGCCATTTGATTTTACCCGCACATGGCGCCGGGCCAGCAAGGAGTCGACAATCTTGCGGATTTCGGCCTCAATTTCGGTAACGGACTGGTCCGCCTGAATCACCTTGATTCTTCGCGGCTGCTTCTGAGCCAGCGCCAGGTATCCCGCCCGGACCAACTTCTGAAATTTTAGCCCATGATTCTCAAACCGGGTATTTTTCACTCTCTTGCGCGTGTTCCTTTTTCGCGCGCGAGACAGCGCGAGCTGCGGATCGAGGTCCAGCAGCAGGGTCAACTCGGGCTGGGTCCTTCCGCAGATAATGCGGTCAAGTGACCGGACTGTCTGCACGCCGAGCATCCGCCCGTAGCCCTGATAGGCAAATGAAGCATCGTTGTAGCGGTCGCTAATCACCACGTGGCCGCGCGCCAGCGCGGGGCGCACAACTTCTTCCAGGTGCTGCTCCCGGGCGGCGTACATCAGGGTGAGTTCGGTAAGCGAAGACATCCGGGTGATTTTCGGGTTCAGCAGCAGGCGCCTGATCTGCTCGCCCACTTTCGTTCCACCGGGTTCGCGCGTCAACACTGTGGCGATTCCGCGTTTGTGAAGGTAGTCTTTCAGGCGGCGCGCGTGTGTGCTTTTTCCTGTCCCGTCAATTCCTTCAAGAGTGATAAAAATCCCATGGGACATCGTTGTCCTCTTCTCCCTGCAGTTCAAATCACCTGACCGTGGGTTTTGTCCCCGGATCCTTCGAAGACCGTGGAAATCGGAATGAGATTCCGTTTTGCCAGGATGCGGATTGCAATACTAACACCGGAAGTTCCTCCGCCACAAGGCGAAAACCTGGCGTAAGTCGATGGTAAAATAACAGCCTCGTGTAACGTCTTGCGCGCCAGCGCGTTGAACCGGGCCGGGCGATAAAATTTTTTACGGAGACTTCCATTTTGAGTGTTCCAGAAAACGTCGAGCGCGTCCAGCGGCGGATCCATCAGGCTTGCCGACGTGCGGGCCGCTCAGATAAAGACATCCGTCTGATAGCCGTCTCAAAAACCAAACCGGCGGAAGCCGTCCGCCAGGCATACGCGGCGGGCCTGCGCGAGTTCGGCGAAAACCGCGTGCAGGAGGCGGCGGCCAAGCGGAAGGAACTCCGAGACCTCGACGCCGAGTGGCACCTGATTGGCCATCTGCAATCGAACAAGGCAAAGCAGGCTGTGCAGCTTTTTGACTGTGTCCATTCTGTTGATTCGCTGCACCTTGCGGAAAAAATCGACCGCGCGGCCGCCGCTCTGGGCCGCGAAATGCCCGTGCTGATTGAAGTCCATCTGGGAGAGGAAGCCAGCAAGTTCGGTGTGGAAGAAAATGATCTGCTGCAACTTGCGGAAGAGCTCGGTGCGCTGCCCTCGCTCGATCTTCAGGGCCTGATGACCCTGCCGCCGTTTTTAGACAATCCGGAAGACGTGCGGCCCTTTTTTCGCCGCCTGCGCGAACTGGCCGAACGTATCGAGGCCCGGAACCTGCTCGGCGTCTCCATGCGCGAGCTTTCCATGGGCATGAGCCACGATTTTGAAATCGCCATCGAAGAAGGCGCCACCATCGTTCGGGTAGGTACTGCCATTTTCGGCGAACGCCAGCGGTAGCGGTGTCGTCCTTTGCCTCCTGGTGCCTTCGCGTGAGATGCTCTTGATGCCTGGCCTCCGCTCTGAAGAGTGTTTTCTCTGCGCTTTCTGTGTCAGGACCAGGTTGAACGCGGAGGGCAGGTTTTGCGCTTGTCGTTCCGAGCGCAGCGAAGAATCTGATTCGCCACTTCCAGGGAACTTGTTTCCATGACCGACTTCACCACCGATGGCAACAAGGTGACGTTCTGGCTTAAGATCAAGCCACGCGGGCGCCGCCAGCACTTGGTGCGAAACGCTTCCGGCGAGTTGTGCCTGGAACTGACCGCGCCGCCGGTTGAGGGCAAGGCGAATGAAGCCGCTGTCGATTTCCTGGCGGAATCGCTCCACCTGCCGCGCCGGTCGATTGAAATCACGACGGGAGCGAAATCGCGCCGCAAACTCTTTCGCATCACATCGGGTTCCGCGCAGCAAACCATCGAGCGCCTGGAAGCGCTGGCGCAGCAGAAAGGCGATTAGCCGATGATTTACGCCGTCAGCCTGGTTCTGATTGTGCTGGCGCTGCTTACGGTCAGCTTGGCAAGGTCGTTCAAGCTGAAGACCCACAAGGATTTCATGGTGGCCGACCGCCAGCTTTCCGTCTGGGTTCTCATCTTCACCCTCCTCTGTTCCTGGATTGGCGCCGGAAGCCTGTTTGCCGGCGCCGAGTTTGCCTACAAGCAAGGGCTCGCGTCGCTGTGGCTGCCGGCGGGAGGCTGGGCCGGCCTGCTGGTTATTTACTTCATCGCCGGCCGGGCGCGCTCTTTTGCACAGTACACTATTCCTGATCTTCTGGAAGTCCGGTACAGCCCCATGGCGCGCGTGCTAGGAACGATTTGCATCATCGTTTCCTACACGGCCATTGTCAGCTATCAGTTTCGTGGCGGCGGGCGCATTCTGGAACTCGCTTTTGGCATGAGCGAAACCGCGGGTACCGTCATCCTGGCGGCGTTTGTGATTCTGTTCACAGCGCTGGCCGGAATGTCGTCGGTGGCTTACACCGATCTTGTGATCGGACTGGTGGTGACGGTCGGCTGCCTGTTTGCGCTGCCCGCCATGATTATCCACGCCGGCGGCTGGCATACTGTTGCCACCGCGCTGCCCGCAAGTCACCTCACCGCTCTTGGCACCATGACCTGGGACCAGGCGCTCGGTTATTTCCTGCCCACCTTCACGCTGATGCTGGGCAATCAGGCGATGTACCAGAAATTCTTCTCCGCCCGCAGCGAGCGCGACGCGCGCCTTTCGGTGGTGGGATGGGTGTGCGGTACCGTGGTGCTGGAGACGGTGATTGTTTTGCTGGCAATCGTGGGCGGCGTCATGTTCCACTCGCGGGTCGAGTCCGGCCAACTGCCCGCCTGGGGCCTGATTCCTTACACGGCGCGCTACGGCGTGCTGCCGCTGATTGGAGCCGTATTTCTGGCGGCGATTTTCGCCAAGGTCATCTCCACAGGCAACAACTATCTTTTTTCGCCAGCCACCAGCGTGGTCCACGACGTTTTGCAGCGCTTCGTCACCAGGAAAGCCAGCGACCGCAGCCTGGTGCTGATGTCGCGCATTGTGGTGGTGCTGCTGGGACTGCTGGCGCTGGCTCAGGCTTTTCAGCCCTCCATCCTGCGCACGGCTGTCTATGCCTATGACGTTTATGGTGCCGGCATCACGCCGGTGGTGGTGGCGGCGTTCTTCTGGAAGCGCACGACGACGGCCGGCGGCTTGAGTTCTATCGTGGCGGGTACGGTGGTGGCCGTCATCTGGAAAGTGTTTGGGCTTGATCCCATTATGCCCATGATTTTTCCGGCGCTCACCGCCTCGCTCGTGAGCCTGGTCGGCGTCAGCCTGATGACCGCTCCGCCACGCCCCGAACAGTGGCAGCCGTTCTTCCGCAAGGCCGTGGAAGGCCGGTGAAACGCCGGTGAAGATTTTCTTAAGGATAAGGTGCGAAGGATGAAGGCAAATTACGAATTATGAATTGCGAATTACCAGGCACAGGCTGAGCGCGACGGGTTCTGTAATTCGCAATTAGTAATTTATAATTCATAATTCAAACCCGATTTGGGGATGAGCGATGATTCACCGATAGCAGGTTATGTCCGCAAGAAGGAGCCACCATGGACATCAACGCCATTCAATCCGAACTTTGCAACGCAAATCTCGACGGCTGGCTTTTTTACGACCATCACCATCGCGATCCCATTGCCTACCGCGTGCTGGGAATTTCGCCCGCAATGTGCACTCGCCGCTGGTACTACCTGATTCCGGTCTCGGGCGAACCTTCGCGATTGGTCCATCGCATCGAGCGCGGCAACCTCGACGGCGTTCCCGGCGAACTGCGTCTCTACTCTTCCTGGAACGAGCAGCGCGAGCAGCTGAAGCAAATGCTCGAAGGCAGGCGCCGCATCGCCATGCAGTATTCGCCGCTGAATGACATTCCTTACGTTGGCCTGGTGGACGCCGGGACCATTGAACTGGTGCGCAGTTTCGGAGTTGAGGTGGTCTCTTCCGCCGACCTCGTGCAGTTGTTTGAAGCCCGCTGGTCACCTGAAGCCCTGGCTTCGCACCTTGCGGCAGGGAAGGCCGTCCATGCGGCAATCAATGGTGCTTTCGCGGCCATACGCTCCGCTGTCCGCGCCGGGAAAGTACTCACCGAATTCGACGTGCAGCAGGAGATGATGCGCATCTTTGCAGCATACGGCGTTGAGACCGACGAGCCTCCCATTGTGGCCACGAACGCCAACGCAGCCAATCCGCATTACGACCCCACGCCCGAATCAGCGCTCCCCATCCGCGAAGGCGATTTCGTGCTGCTTGACGTCTGGGCCAAACAGTCAAAGCCCGGCGCCGTTTATTTCGACGTTACCTGGACGGGCTTTGTGGGCGAAACAGTCCCCGCCCGCTACACGGAAATTTTCAACATCGTCCGCGAGGCACGCGATGCCGCCGTCAGTCTGGTGAAGGAGGCGATGCAGAAGGGAAGTCCGCTTTACGGCTACCAGGTGGACGATGCCGCGCGGGGAGTGATCGAGCGCGCTGGTTATGGCGACAAGTTCGTCCATCGCACCGGCCACTCCATCGGCGAAGACGTTCACGGTAACGGTGCCAACATGGACAATCTGGAGACGCACGACTCGCGCCAGGTGTTGCCGCGCACCTGCTTCTCCGTTGAGCCGGGAATTTATCTCGACGATTTCGGAGTCCGCAGCGAAGTGAACGTCTACGTCGAGGAACACGACGCCCGCGTCACCGGCGAAATCCAGCAGGCCGTCGTGCCCATCCTGTCTGAACTACACTAACGCCTGCCACGGTCGCAGAGTGCTTCTGCGGCCGCTTCAGAAGAGTCTTTATTCGTCCCCCACGAAAGCCCGCGGCGGACCCGCCTTTGCCGGGGATGCCCGCCGCGGTTCCGCGCACAAACCTCCTGCGCAGAAAACTTTCTTCGCGGTTTGTTCAGGTCTTAACCCGCAATTTGCTGCGCCCGAGGGCGCGTTTGCGTTGTCAGGACGCAGGTTTGATCTCAATGACGTGAAGCATCATCGTGTTCGGATCAAGCGTTGCTACAACTTTCACGTTCTTTTGATCGTATTTCTTGGCTTCTGCCTGGTTGTCCAGGAAAAAGCCTTTGCCGTGTTGCGGGTCGGTTAGCAAAGCGTATTTTCCAGTTTTTGTTTTTACAATTTTGCCGGTATAGGTGTGGGCCTGTTTTTGTGCTGGTTGCCGGGTAGTAGGCGCCTGTTGTTGAGCGCTGGGCTGTTGTTGTCGTTGATTGGGGTATTGATTCTGAGCACCGAATGCCTGGGAAAATGAAACCAGTCCTAAAGCCAGAGCCAGAGTAAAGACCCAGGACAAAGTGTTCCGTTGTTTCATTCCTGCCCCCTTATGTTGGTGGATTGTCCCCGCGCTTTTCAACGGAGCAATAACGGTGCCACAACCTTTATTGAATGGATTTTCTGATATAAGGCGAGTTACTGAAAGGGGAGTAAACATTGCACGGTAAATTCTGCACGGGCCCTGTCGATTATTCGCACGCGCAAAGCCAGTGGGAACCTACTGACCGGCTGGCCAAGTCCTAGGCCAGACCAGTGAAGAGCAAATCCCTGGCGAAATGTTCTATTCGGTGGGTGGGTTATACATCGTGGGGTTTGCGATGCGGATCTTACGAATCGGCAAGGAGCCCGCAGGAAATTGCCAATGGCAGGGAAATCCTCCATGCTTCGCAGCAGAGGATTCGGCCCCTGTCACCGGCAACTTTCGGTTCATCCAAACAGCCCGTTTCAGGATATGGGCTTGATTTTGACGACGTGGAGCACCCCGGTCTTGTGATTCACTGTTCCCGTCACCAACGCCCTCTTCTGCGCAAACTTCGCCGCGTCTTTCTGGTCATCCAGAAAATATCCCCGCTGTTCTTTGACATTGATCAGCAGGCCGTACTTTCCGTTCTTGAGCTTGACGATTTTGCCGTAGTAGGTTTTTTGCACATTCTGCTTTTGCTGGGTCGCAGGCTGCTGGGCGCTGGATTTCTGGTTTTGGGCGGCGATGGCTGGCGCAATCGGAGCGAGGCATGCAGCCACGGCCAGTGCCATCAGCCATGTCCGGATTTTTCTTTGCTTCATTCCTACCCTCCTTTTGTGTGGTTGTTGTCACGCGCCTTCCGCAAGCAATGATGGCGCCAATCCCTTCGCACAATCGGATTGCCGGGATGAGGCCGGCGTGACAGTCTCAGCGTGGGAAAGCTGCTGAAAGACTTTCCAAACCCTTGATGATCGGTTTGTAGGGAAACTCAACTCTTGGACAATCCAATAGTATCACACGCTTCGCACGGTGTTCCAGGCTTCGAGGGAAATCAGGAAGACATGACCTTTCAGGAACCCCAGCTCAGGCTCGAAATCCAGGCTGGGTATTCGCTTTTGGCAATTGTGACAGTGGAATCAAAACTGTTGAGAATGGGAAGGCTCCCAAACGGGGCTGAAACGGGACGCCGCTCGCGGTGACTGGCGGGTCAGTACTTTGCCCACTGAACAACCAGAGGGAGACAAAGAAATCAGGCGTGAAAAAGGTGAAAAAGAGGGTTCCGTCCCAGACCGGCCGATTTTGGTTGGGCCCTTCTACCGGGCGGCCTGCAAACGGTGCTACGCTCCCTTCCTCGCACTCTGAACTTCCGCCCTGGCCTCAAGCGGAAGTGAGCTTGCGTTCTTCGTGGTTCCACACGGCGATGGCATTATTGAAATAGGCGTAGTTGGCCATGTGGCAGGCGATGGCGGCATGGTTGCCGAACACGGCATCTTCCACTGAAGGCCGCCGCGTCTTGACGGACTGGAAGAAGTTCCACAGGTGCTCGCGTGTGTCGTCGTAATTGGGTGGAGCGTAATATCCGGTGGCCTCAATGGGCTTGGCCTCGCCGGGAGGCGTGTCGTGCTCGGCGTGCCACTTTTTCGCGTAATTACTCGACATCGGCTGCGGCCAGGCGGGCGTGCAGGGGCTGTGGTTCTTGCCGTCCTGCGGCCAGATGGTGAAGCCGCTGGGATTTTCAATGCCGTGGATTTCCATGATGCCGCGCGTGCCCATAAAGCGGTAGATTTCCGGATCGCTGGTATTGAGCGTTACCCGCAGTGTGGCGCGGAAATTGGGATATTCATAAACGGTGGTGATAACGTCGGGAACGTCGCGGCCCTCCTTCCAGTGGAACAGTCCGCCCATGGTGGCGGCTCGTTTGGGCGGCGCGGTTACGTCCAGTGAGTAGTGGATGCCGGTGAGCGAATGGATAAACAGGTCGCCCGAAGCGCCTTCGCCGTAATCCTGCCAGTTGCGCCAGCGCGTGAACCGCTGGGCGGAAAACGGACGTTTCGGTGCTGGCCCCAGCCAGGTTTTCCAGTCAAGCGTTTGGGGAGAAAGGTCGGGCGGAATGGTATAGTTCCAGGCGCCGCAGGGGCTGTTGCGGCCCAGCGAAGATTCCACCAGGCAGATGTCGCCGATGGCGCCCTGGCGCAGCAGCTCGCGCGCCTTCTGATAGACCACAGAACTCGGTTCCTGGCTGCCCACTTGCACGATGCGGTTGTGCTGCTTCGCCGCTTCGATCATGGAGAAGCCCTGCTGCACTTTATGCGTCATGGGCTTTTCAACATAAACGTCCTTGCCGGCCTGGCAGCACTCCATCACCATGCGATGGTGCCAGTGGTCGGGCACGGGAGCGATGATGCAGTCAATGTCCTTGTTGTCCAGCAGATCCTGGTAGCGCGCGGTCACGTGGATGGGCTTGCCTACAATCTGCTTGGCCAGTTCCTGCCGGCCGGTATAAAGCTCGCACGCCGCCACGCATTCAACGCCGGGCAGCGAGATGGCGGTGCGCAACAGGTCCGAACCGCGCATGCCTACGCCGACGATGCCGAATCGTACCGGATCACTGGCGGCTGCAGGCCTAGCAGGCACAGGCTCCGGGGCTGATGCCTCCAGTCGAATGGCGTGCCCCGCCAGCATGCCGCCAGCGGCTCCGGCCGCGCGTCCCATAAAGCCACGTCGAGAAATCCGTTTGCCTTCCATGATGAGATTACCTCCCGGATAAAAACGAGAATGATGTTTTGCCCCTGTATGGAGGGTGCCGCATGAGTGTATCGCCGACCCTGGCGGGGCGCAATCGATTCTTCAAAAATGTGCGGCCGCGCCCGACGATGTGCGCTGGTTCTTCGCGTAGATCCGGACCCACTGCCCACGGCGTTGAAATTGGGCTACCAGGTGCAGGTTGTAGCGAAAGGCCACAAACCCGGGATGGATGGGTCGGATATAGCGGTCCAACCGCGCAAGCCACGGAAAGCGCAAAAGCCAGTTGTCGGGTGGGTCCCACTTGCGTGAGTAGAGGTAGAGCAGATCGAAGGAATCGCCCGGAATGCTTCTGAAGTCCGGCGGAGCAAACCCCGCCACGCTGACGACGCACATGGGCTTCTTAACGTATCCCAGCTTAGGATGGCTCAACTCATCCGTTGCGGGCCACGCCGTGAGAATTCGCGGATGATCGGGCTGCGCGGAAAGCCACCCAGCCGCCTGCTGATGCAGCCGGATGAAATCCGTATAAGAGAGATTGTTTTCGTAGTCGAACGGAAAGGGTGGGTTGATGAACCATGATGCCACAAAGCCGGCTGCCACCAGCACAAATGCGGTGCGCATCACCGGGCGCGGCAGCGCTTCAACGAGCAACACGAGTGCCAGGTAGAAACACGGAAACATGGGCAGCAGATAACGCGTGAGCACTGCGCCGCCTACCACGCTGAGCATAATGATATAGACAACACCCAACCCCGCGGCAACAAAGAAGAACTCCCTCCGAAGACGCGTGGACGATTCCATGCTCTCTGCCGTCCCCTCTTCAGTGTTGCGGTTACGCGCTTTCAATCGCCGGTAACCCAGAAGGGCAGCAGCAACAAGCAGCCAGTTGAATCCTGCAATGAACACCTGGTAGAGGCGGCGAAGCAGGCTGACCGCAATCCGGCCGGGCTCCAGGGTGGAAAAGAGGTTGTACTGCAGGTACGTCGCGCCACCTGTCCAATAGCCTGTTGCGTGATGGTAGTAAAGACTCCATCCAAACAGCGTGGCAACCGGTACCGCAATCCACAACCAGGTGGACTTTCGATGAGTCTTTCTGAAACGCCAGACAGCAAGCACTGCCACCGGAACGATGACCACCGCGGTTTCCTTGGTCAACACGGCGAGTGACGCTGCGACGGCAAACCATCCCATTCGACGGCGGAGCAAAGCCCAAATAGCTAATGTAGTAGTAAACGCCGCGGGAAGGTCCAGAAACGCCAGCGTGCTTTGGGCGAAAAACAGAGGAGAGAGTCCCAGCAAAACGCAGGCCCAGAATGCAGTCTCGCGACTGGTCAGGGTCCGGCCCAGCGCGTAGAGGGCCACCAGCGTTCCGGCTGCAAACGCCGCCATAGTGAGCCGAGTGGCCAGCGGTGTGTATCCTGCAAAGCGCCACACCACCGCCAGACAGATGGAGACCAGGGGCGTGTGGCCGGTATGCAAGGTGCTTTGGGGAATGAGGAGACCACGCCGGAAAAAATCGAGTGCAGCGGGAATGTAGTAACCTGCCTCGTCCCAGAAATAAGGCAGGCGCAGCAGCGGGAAATGGAGCAGGGCCAATGCTCCGAATGTTGCAATAAAGCCCATGCCATATGTTAAACAGGAGTTTGCAGGGGTTTTGCTCATCGAAAGTGGCATGTTACAACGAACACCGCAAAAAATGTTTTGTATTCAGCATAGAATTGGAAATCTTTTGGAGGTTTGTTGACTTTGGGGAAGAGCGCGATGATGATTTCGAGCGTTGTCAACGTGAGCCGGCACGGATTACTCTGAACAGGGTGATATTTGCTTACAGCGAGCTGATGTCTTTCTTATGCCGACAAAATAGGCCTGTGGTGGCTTGATGCACAAATCGAAAAAGAGAAGTCTGTTAGTTATAAATTCAAAGTGCTGAAGGGAGAACGATGAAATACCGAAAATTCGGACGGACAGGTTGGAAGGTGAGTGAAATGGGATACGGTATGTGGGGGATGGCAGGATGGACGGGTTCCGATGACGAAGAATCACTCCAGTCTCTTCAGCGTGCGGTGGATTTGGGCTGCAACTTTTTTGACACAGCCTGGGCCTACGGCAACGGCCACAGCGAAGAACTGCTGGGTAAGCTTATTCGGGCCAACCCGGATAAGAAGCTCTATGCGGCCACCAAGATTCCGCCGAAGAATGAGCAGTGGCCAAGCCGGCGCGAATACACTCTGGACGATTGTTTTCCTCCTGACCACATTGAGCAGTACGTTCACAGCAGCCTGAAGAATTCGGGCCTTGAAGGCTTTGACCTCATACAGTTCCATACCTGGGAGGATTCCTGGGTGGAAGACGATCGCTGGGCGACGAAGCTGGAGGACCTGCGCCGCCAGGGATTGATCCAGGCAATCGGGATCAGCATCAATCGCTGGGAGCCGTGGAACGGGGTCCAGGCTGTGCGGAGCGGCCTGGTGGACGCCGTACAGGTGATCTACAATATCTTTGACCAGAATCCAGAGGACGAACTTTTCCCGGCATGCCGGGAGAAGAACGTCGGCGTGATTGCCCGGGTCCCGTTTGACGAGGGCACGTTGACGGGCGCATTGACACTGGATTCCACCTGGCCCGAAGGCGACTGGCGCAGCACCTATTTTGTTCCCGAAAACCTGAAGAGCAGCGTGGAGCATGCCAATGCGCTTAAGCCCCTGGTTCCCGAAGGGATGACGATGCCGGAAATGGCGCTGCGTTTCATTCTGGGCAATCCGATCGTCAGTACGATTATTCCAGGTATGCGGAAACTTCGGCACGTGGAATCGAACATCGCTGCCAGCGATGCCGGCCCGCTGCCTCCGGAACTTCAGGAGGAGCTGGCCAAATACCGTTGGGTGCGCCAGGTGACCGAATGGTCACAATAAGGCGCTCCGTGAAAATAACTTGCCGTATCTTCAGGAAAAAGAGTAGCTTGAACTAGGGCCGATAATCGGTAAGAGGAACCGCCGAAGATAAGTCCCTGATTGCGGTACAGTCTCTGAGTTGGGGCATCTCCTGTAGCAATTTCGGCTTCAAAGATATGATAATGGTGGTGGAAAGGTAACGGTAAGGAGGCCGCTTATGAACTTTTTCAGAAATCGGACCTTGTTGGCGGTGGCAATTGCAGTTTGTTTCCTCGCCCCGCTGTTGCACGCCGATAGTATAAAGTTCACGAATGGGCAGACTATCCAGGGGAAATACCTGGGGGGCACGGATTCTCAGGTTACGTTTTATACGAACAATCAGCTCAAGCACTATGCGATTTCTGACATCGATTCCATAACTTTCGGCGACACGACATCAACTTCGTCTGCAGCTGCCGCCACTCCTGCTGAGCCAACTCCCGCGCCCGTTGTGCAGGCGCCACCGGCAACGGCGGCGAATTCCACGGGAACGGACATTCTGGTGCCCTCCGGCACACACCTTGTTGTGCGGATGATCGATGGCATTGATTCGAACCGGAATCAGGTCGGTGACAGTTTTCAGGCCAGCCTCGAGGAACCCCTGATTGTGGATTCCACGCAGGTTGCGGCCAAAGGGACGATGGTATACGGCAAATTGGAGCAGGTGAAGTCCGCCGGCCGCGTCGAGGGTCGATCTGAGCTTCAGTTGGTGCTGACGGGTATTGTGCTGAACGGCGCAACGTACCACATCGCAACCGGCCAATACGAAGTTCAGGGCAAGTCGCGGGGCCGTCAGACTGCCACTCGGGCGGGCATCGGCGCGTTGGCTGGTACCGTCATCGGGGCCATCGCCGGTGGCGGCAAAGGAGCGGCCATTGGAGCGGGTGTCGGGGCGGGCGCGGGTGCCGCCAGCACAGTCCTGACACACGGCCAGCAGGTTCACGTGCCCAGTGAAACGGTGTTGAACTTTACGCTCGAACAGCCGGTCCGGCTCCCGATCGCCAGCAGTTAGGCAGCGTTTGGGCGTTTCCGCGTTATTGGAATTGTGGCCGGGCGATTCGCAGCTTTCGCAAGTGGATCGCAACGATCGGAAGCGTTTGTAGCTTGAATTTCCTGAGAGCGGAAGACCACCTTTTTTACTGGTTCGACGGGCCTTCTTCGGGACGTGTGGTTTGCTCCCGAGTGAAGGCCCGCAGCTTTTTTTGCAACTCGTCCCTTGCGCGGCGGAAAGCGGCAAGTCGATCCTCATTGCTGCCGTCAACTGCGGCAGGATCTTCAATGCTCCAATGGATCCGCTTTGTCCTGGCCGGGAAGACAGGACATGTTTCCCGTGCATTGTCGCAGACAGTGATGACGTAATCGAATTCCTGCCCGAGAAATTTTTCCACTGACTTTGAATGATGGCCGGAAATGTCAATTCCGGCCTCACGCATCACAGCAATTGCTTCCGGCCGGACATGGGTGGGCGTTGTTCCGGCGCTGAAGACTTGGAACGACGGCCCTGCCTCCTGGCGCAGCAATCCTTCGGCCATCTGGCTGCGCGCGGAATTCGCCGTGCAAAGGATGAGAACTCGCATGGTCAGTTTTCCTCCGCGAGGAGTTGCGAACTGTTGACACTGTCCCCAAAGTATCGCCTCTGGAAGTTCAGCGCCACATTAACCAAAGTGATCATCACAGGAACTTCGACAAGCGGCCCGATTACAGCTGCAAAGGCAGCGCCGGAGTGGATTCCGAAGACGGCCACGGCGACGGCGATGGCCAGCTCAAAATTATTGCTTGCAGCCGTGAATGAGAGCGTGGCCGTGCGGCTGTAATCTGCCCCGACCCTGTGGCCCATCCAGAACGAAACCAGAAACATGACCACAAAATAGATGAGAAGCGGAACGGCGATTCGCAGCACGTCCATGGGAAGGCTGAGAATCACACTCCCTTTTAGAGAGAACATGATCACAATGGTGAACAGCAGGGCAGCCAGCGTCAGAGGGCTGATGCGCGGAACAAACTGCTTCTCATACCATTCGCGGCCGCGTGCGCGAATCAGGACCAATCGGGTGACCAATCCGGCAAGGAACGGGATGCCGAGGTAGACAAATACGCTCCGAGCAATTTCTCCAATCGAGATGCTGACAGCCACGCCTCTCAGCCCGAACCACTGCGGGAGCACAGTGATGAAAACCCATGCATAGACGGAATAAAACAGCACCTGGAAGACGGAGTTGAAGGCCACCAGTCCTGCCGCATATTCCGTGTTTCCACGGGCTAGTTCATTCCACACAATCACCATGGCGATGCAGCGTGCGAGACCGATCATGATCAGTCCGGCCATGTATTCGGGATATCCTCGGAGAAACACAATCGCCAGTACGAACATCAGGATCGGTCCGATCACCCAGTTTTGAAAAAGCGAGAGCAGCAGGATCTTGCGGTTCTCAAAAACCTTGCCCATTTCCTCATAGCGGACCTTGGCAAGCGGCGGATACATCATCAGGATGAGGCCGATAGCCAGCGGGATGGAGGTGGTTCCGCTCTGGAGACTTGTCACCACGTGGACAAAACCCGGCACAATGTTTCCCAGGGCGACGCCGGCGGCCATGGCCAGAAAAATCCACAGCGTCAAATAGCGGTCAAGAGTTGAGAGTCTGCGTTCAGGATGTGCACGCACGTTCGTAGTCCTTGCTGTAAAAGCCGGCGGGCTTCCAATCTCAGGCCAGCGGCTTGCGCGCTCGCACGAACGCGCTCATGAACTTGCCGTCAATGCTCGACGCCAGTGAATCGACGTCCAGGCCTTTTCCGGAGAGAAACTGGCGGGCGTCCTCGGCACGGTAGATACGAGTGGGTTCAATTCCAATGGCCTCGAAACCGGCAGCCGCCAGCAGAGTCTGATATTCAGACTCATGTAATGCGCCAGCCACGCACCCTGCCCAGAGATCAACGTTGCGCCGGATGTCGGCAGGGATTTTGCCCCGGACAACAATATCGGACACGGCAAAGCGGCCGCCCGGCTTCAGAACTCGAAACACCTCCCGGAGAACAGCAGACTTGTCTGCCGAGAGATTAATGACGCAGTTTGAGATGACCACATCGACCGCGTTGTCGGGCAATGGAATGTTCTCAATTTCGCCTTTCAGAAATTCGGCATTGGTGACGCCGGCCCGGGCCTGGTTCTGCCTCGCCAGATTGAGCATTTCATCCGTCATATCTAACCCATAGGCCTTGCCTTCAGGTCCCACGCGCCTGGCAGAGAGCAGAACGTCGATGCCTCCGCCCGAACCCAGATCCAGCACGGTCTCGTCGGGATTCAGCCGGGCCAGCGCCGTGGGATTGCCGCAGCCGAGCGATGCAAGCACCGCTTCCTGCGGCACTTCACTGGTCTCACCGGGTTGATAGAGGTTGATGGTAATCGGGTCAGGATTTCCGGCCGTTGGCCCGCAGCACGCCTTTCGTCCCGCAATCGCCTGTTTGGCTGCCTGTCCGTATTTCTCTCTGACGATATCCTTGATGTTTTCTGTACTCATTGGTTCTTTCCTTTCCGGGCGTCGCCTCGGTCTTGCCCGATCACGACCAGTTCGCCGGGTTCGATGGCCCGGTTTCGGGTGCAGCATTCCGCGTAAAGAAATGTGATTAGTTCCTGAAGGGAATCGGTGTTGGCTGTGTACCATAGAAAGCTGCCTTCACGCCGGACGCGAACGAGATCTTCGTTCCTGAGCTTGTCAAGGTGATGAGAAAGTGTGGAAGGAGGAATCCCCAGTTCGCTTTGAATCTCTCCCACAACAAGCCCCTGCGGATGGGCGGTCAGAAGGAGTTGCACGATGCGCAGACGTGGCTCGGCACCCATGGCGGCAAACATATCCGCGTAGCGGCCGGCTTGTTCGGCTTTGGTTGGCTTCGCCATTGATTCTATAATTCCAGAATTATCGAAATACGTCAATGGACTTTCTCCTGCCCTTGTTTTTGTCCCTATGCAAGGCTTCTGCGAATGGTTGCAAACGGGAGGCTGGGTTGCTGGTTCGTGAGTCAGGAGGACGAACCGGCTATCCTTTTGCCTGATGTTGTTGCGCTCGCTTGATAACCCGCTTTCGCCAGCTTGGCGACAAGGCTTCGACATTGATCGCCCGTTCAATTAACTTCGCATCCTGCGGGCCATTATCGTAGCAGAGGCGCATGATATCGTTGACACTAACCCGGTTGGGCTCCTGGTGGATGGGCTGGACGGAGTCGCCTTCGACGAGTTCGCCTTCTTCAACAACGGCAAAATAGAAGCCTGTGCGCCTGCTGGAGAGGAATCGCTCCGGCATTTCCTCCCGCCCAAACTTGATTCCCAGTTTGTAGCAGGGCAGGCGTGGCTGCGTCACCATCAGGACGGCTGTCCCCATCCGGAACCGGTCACCAATGCAGGCATCATCTTCAGTCAACCCTGCCAGAGTCAGATTTTCTCCAAACATGCCCCATGGCATCTCGATGCCAGGGAGTTCGCGCTGCCAAAAAACGTAATGTTCGGACGGGTAGGCGTAGACTGCCTTGTCGGGTCCGCCATGCACAGAGAGATCGGCCTGTCGGTCACCTTCAAGGTTGAGCCGGGTGACCTTGACACGCCCACGGACCGATGATTTGTATATGCCCGTGGTAATTGAATCGCCATCAGAAACCACCTGGCGTGGAAGGCCGACATTGAGCGAAAGAATCTTCATTGCATTTACGATTGAATGCACCTGCGATATTCAGGGCTCCAGCGCAGTTGCAGAACCGGTTCATTCAAGAATCTTGAGGAGTGGGCGAAAAGTTTTCATCCTTCACACACCTGATTATAATGGTTCAGCGCGAAAGTGGCGGAATTGGCAGACGCGCCAGACTTAGGATCTGGTCCCAGAGATGGGGTAGGGGTTCGAGTCCCCTCTTTCGCACCATCATTCTCCCTGCTGGGTTCTTGCCTGGCCATGCCCGGTTCGTCCTTTCGGCCTGTGGCCCGGGTCTGCTTTTCAGCCGATTCAACAGGTGATGCCGCTTACCGCGAGTCAGTTCGTGACGAGGTTGCGATTTCAAGGAGGCTGACCTATACTACCGTCGCAATGCAAAGCAGCCCAGATCATCGAACTGTTTATGACGCACTCATTGTAGGTTCGGGAGCGAGCGGCGGATGGGTGGCCAAAGAGTTGACGGAGGCGGGCATGCAGGTTCTGATGCTCGAGGCCGGCCCGCCGCGCATTCCGTCGCGCGATTTCACCGAGCACGTCTGGACCTACCAGTTAAAGTACCGCGGCTTTGACAACCACCAAGAGCGCCTCACCGATCAGCCGATCCAGCGGCTCTGTTACGCCTGTGACGAGTACAGCCATCAGTTCTTCGTCAAAGACGCCGAGCATCCCTACACGTTCCCGATGGACAAGCCGTTTATGTGGATCCGGGGGCGGCAGGTGGGCGGAAAGACTTTCTGCTGGGCGCGGGAAAGTTACCGTTACAGCGACTACGAATTCAAGGCTGCCAGCCGCGACGGTTATGGACAGGACTGGCCATTCACTTACAAGGACCTCGAACCCTATTACGACAAGGTGGAAAGTTTTATCGGGGTGAGCGGGTCGCACGAGGGCCTCGAACAGATGCCCGATGGCAAGTTTCTGCCTCCGATGAACCTTTCCTGCGGTGATCTGGAGGCGAAGAAGGTTATTGAGAGTCATTTTGGCTGGCGCGTGATGCCAGACCGCGTGGCCAACCTGACGGTACCGCACAACGGGCGGCCTGCGTGCCACTACTGTGATGAGTGCCAGCGGGGTTGCTATACGGCATCTTATTTCAACAGTCCTGCCGTGACGCTGCCTGCTGCGGCTAAGACCGGCCGGTTCACCCTGGTGAGCGATGCCGTAGTGAGCCACGTGATGGTGGATAACGAAGGCCGCGCCAGCGGCGTCCACTATATTGACCGCACCACGCATGAGCATCGTGAAGCACGGGCGAAGATCGTCGTCCTGGCGGCAAGCGCGCTGGAATCCACGCGCATTCTGCTGAATTCGAAGACCCGCCGTTATGCCAACGGCCTGGGAAATTCCAAGGGTGTGCTGGGTCACTATCTGATGGACCATTTCACCATTCAGGGTGCGGGTGGCGTCATGGCCAACCTGAAGTCTTCTGTCCGCGAGCCGACCGGCAACCCGGCTGGGTTTTTGATTCCGAAGTACGCCAATGTGGGGTCCAACAAAAACAAGAATTTTATCCGTGGATATCGGTTCTCAGGCGGGGCTGGCCAATCCCTTTACGGACAGGCGTATTCAACTCCGGGGTACGGCAAGGCGTTCCGGGAAAAAGTCCGCAAGAACATTCCTTACCATTTCGGTTTCATGGCCCAGGGCGAAACGCTCCCGCGCTATGAAAACTATGTGACACTCGACAAGGAGAAGAAGGACGCCTGGGGGATTCCGGTTCTGCACATCAGTGCCAGCCACGGAGAAAACGAATTCGCCATGGCCAAAGCGATGCGTGAAGACGTGATGGCGGTTCTCGACGCGATGAAGCTGGAGGAAGTGCGGCCGCCGGGAGAACATCTGAGCGTTTTCGGCAAGAACATCCACGAGTGCGGTACGGCCCGCATGGGCAACGATCCCAAGACCAGTGTGATCAATCGGTTCAACCGGCTTCACGACGCCAGGAATGTTTTTGTCGCCGACGGCTCGTCTTTTGTGACCAACAGTTGTTATGAACCGACGCTGACCATCATGGCAATCGCCACGCGCGCGGCCGATCACATCGCTGAAGCCTATCGCAAGGGAGAGCTGTAAGGTCCGCTCTGGCCGGCGAACGGCAGGGAATTGAGTGATGGAAAACGAGAACGAAAAGAAAGACCAGGAAGTCAGCCCGGAGAAGAGCGGAGTTACCCGCCGTGAATGGCTGATCGATGTGGGCAAGGCTGCCGCGCTTGCCGGCATCGCCGGGAAGACGACATCGCTCGAAGCGGAAGCCGTTGCCGGAGCCCCGGCTTCTGAAGAGAAACTGGAAAACCTTCCCCCGGGCCTTTATCGTCCGTCGTCAGGCCATCTCGGCAAGGCGCTGCAGGATGATTCGCGCTTTCATCCCATTCCGCCCGGCTGCCAGGTTGATTTCATCCGTCCCCGCACCGGCCCTTACCACCCGCAGTTCTTTTCCCAGGATGAATACAAAGTGATCCACCAGTTGACTGCCTTGATGTTGGGTGAGTCCGCGGGTTCGCCTGCAGAGAGCGCCAAATCCCCGGATGGGAACATTGTGGATGAGGTTGCCGAATGGGTGGATCTTCGCACATACAGCTTCAGCGGAGTTCATGACGCGGCGGCTCGGATGACACCGGAACAGGTTGCGGTGTCAAAGGCGTACAACGGTGCTCCGCTTCTGCACCGGGTCAGGACCACCGATCCGCAGAAAACTTATCGTGACGGTCTGGCATGGTTGGCCCAAGAATCAAACAGGCTGCACCAACTCGGTTTTGTTGATCTTAACGAGCAGCAGCAGACTACCATTCTTGACCTCATCACCGACGAACGCGCCGACAAAGATGCTGAAAACGACGGCACTCGGTTTTTCCGGCAGCTCAAGGATGACATTATCTCCGGCTTCTACACCTCCCGGACTGGCCTGAAAGAGCTCGACGATCAATCCAACCGGTTTTACGCCTATTCGCCTGGTTGCCCGTCTTCAACCGCGCAGAGGCTGAAACGCAAACCTTAAATCCTGAGAGGCGTTCATCACCGGAACTTGCCCCGCCGCCTTCGATTGCTGTAGATTTTCGATCCTCTTTCAATCACGTTCTTGCCGGAACGAGCCGAAGAGTTGTACACTCCGCAATTTCAGAGGTAGATGAGGTTCGCGCCAGGAGTTCTGGGTAGTGTGCAACTCGAATGGGACGCGCAAAATCGCCGAGTTCGGCATGGTTGGAGCAAAGGTTTACAAACCGAATAGTTGGAGGGGAAGAGGTAGAGATGAAAAATGTTTCACGCCGTGGCTTCTTAAAGACATCCATAGCTTCCGCAGCAGGAGCGGCAAGCGTGCTGTCTGCGTCAAACTTGTTGGCCCAAACTCCGGAGCCCCACATGAAGTTTCCAGTTGCTCCGCGGGAAAGAATCGCCGTGACGACGTGGCCGTTCCGCATGTATATGGAAAGCCCCACAAACCGATGGCGCAACCCCAAACTGCCAGGGATGGCGTTGAAGGATTTCCCCGCCATGGTTGTGGAGAAATTCGGTTTGCACCATGTTGAGCTGCTTTCCTATCACTTTCCCTCCACGGAGAGATCCTACCTGCGGGAACTGCGTGCGGCCGTCGAAAAGGCCGGATCCCACATCGTCAACATCCCGGTGGGCGGGGAGGCGAGCTTTTACGATCCTTTTGCCGTGAAGCGGCAGGAGGCCGTCGATTATGGAAAAAAGTGGATTGATGTTGCCGGGGCAGTCGGCTCGCCGAGCGTCCGCCTGCACATTGCTGGGGTGAAGGGCGTTGCGCCGGATGCCGGCCGCGCCGCTGAAAGCCTGAAGCGAGTGGCCGCCTACGGTGCCGAGCGCAACATTATGGTGACCCTTGAGAATGATGACCTGGTGACGGAAGATGCGTTCTTTGTCGTGCGGGTCATCGACAAAGTTGGCAATCCCTACCTCCGTGCGTTGCCGGATTTCGCCAATTCCATGTTGAGTGGGAACGCGGCCTTCAACTATGACGCTCTCACGTTGATGTTCCGACATGCCTACAACATTTCGCACATGAAGGATTCCGAAGTGGGCGACGGTGATAAGCTCTACACGGTTAACGTGGCCAGGATTTTCAAGATTGCCAAGGCTGCGAATTACCGGGGTTACTATTCCCTGGAATGGGAAGGGCGCGGCGGACCTTACCAAGGCGTCAGCAAGCTGCTGGCAGAAACCCTGCGGTACCTCACCTAAACATTACCGTGGTCGGCCCAGGGCGGCCATTGAAATGCTTGTCTGCCCGGACTATGTTCTCTGAACCAGTAAAGTCAGAAGTCGTCGTTTGAGAACGTATAGAGCTCCTGCCTACAGTGGAGAGACCAAAATGAAAAAGACATTTATGCGTGACGGTTTGCGAAGACTTGTGGTGCGTGCTTGGAAAACAACGCGCCCAGGGGAGAGTTTCCCATCCGGAATCATGATCCTGACCGTGTTTCTGCTGCTGATTTGTGCGGGGACCGGTCTGGCGCAGCAGCAGGACGTGAACTATGACGAATCGAAAGTGCCGGCTTACACCCTTCCCAATCCGCTGGTGATGACGAACGGGCGGAGAGTAACAAGTGCCCGGATGTGGATGGAGAAACGCCGTCCCCAGCTCCTGAAGCTTTTTGAGACGAATGAATACGGGTTCAGCCCCGGCCGCCCTAAAGGAATGACGTTCCAGGTGGTTTCCGTGGATAAGAACGCTTTGGGCGGCAAGGCCACCAGGAAAGAGGTCTTGATCAACTTTAGCGGGAAAAAGGAAGGGCCAAAGATGCGCCTCCTTATCTACCTGCCGAATGACGTGCCAAGACCGGTGCCGATGTTTCTGGGATTGAACTTTGGCGGCAATCAGACTGTTTCTTCAGATCCGGGCATTACCATCAACAGTGGATGGATGAGGGATGGTTGGGGCGTTGTGAATCATCACGCGACGGAGGCCTCGCGGGGCGTCAATGCCTGCCGGTGGCAGCTGCAGAAGATACTTGCCCGCGGTTATGGGCTGGCCACCGCATATTACGGTGACATCGAACCGGATTTCAATGGAGGAATTCGCCAGAGCGTGCGTGCGCTTTATTTGCGTCCGGGACAGTTGGAGCCGCCGGCTGATGGCTGGGGGGCAATTGGGGCGTGGGCCTGGGGCCTGAGCCGCGCCATGGACTACCTGGAGACAGACAAAGACGTAGACGCACACCGTGTGGCAGTAGTGGGACATTCCCGGTTGGGTAAGACCGCCCTCTGGGCAGGAGCGCAGGATACGCGATTTGCGCTTGTGATTTCCAATGATTCCGGCGAGGGCGGGGCGGCACTCAGCCGGCGATGGTTTGGCGAAACCGTAAGGTCCATCAACACGAGTTTCCCTTGGTGGTTCTGCCAGAATTTCAGGAAGTATAACAATGACGTCAACGCGCTGCCGATGGACCAGCACGAACTGCTCGCCCTTATTGCTCCGCGGCCTGTCTACATCGCGACCGCGGCAGGTGACCTGTGGGCTGACCCGCGGGGCATGTTTCTGGCGGCAAAGGCCGCTGATCCCGTGTATCGGCTGCTGGGGACGGACGGCTTGGGTGCCCTCAAGATGCCCGGAATCGGCCAGCCCGTGATGACAACCATCGGCTTTCATCTGCGTTGTGGACCCCACAATGTTACGGCCTATGATTGGGAGCAATTCCTCAATTTTGCCGATAAGCATATGAAGGAGCGATAATGGGTGCATATTGTGATGAAATGATTGAAGCATTGCTTCTCATCTGCTAACCTTTCCGTTTCGTCTTATGGCTACCCCGTGCAGAAAATGTGGGGCAACGAAGACAGAACGTACTCATCACGGCTTTCTGTATTCACTTGCTCGTAAATGTGGATATCGGTTGCGGATCTGTTCCCGTTGTCGCCGCCGGCGACTGTTGCGCCTTGACGAAGACCCTGATGCGCCCGTTCCACCACGCAGGGGCAGGTTTTTGGCCGCACTGCGACTTTCGCCTGTGCCGGGCACCACCAACGGCGGATCGCTGATCCCCAGATGTCCACGATGCGGGGGAGCTGACCTTCAAAGATCGAAGCGCCGATGGCATGAACGCTTTACTCGCCGCCCTCCCATGGTAAGGTGCCGCGCCTGTCAAAGCCGTTTCCCTTTGTCTTACATTTAACAAGCTGGCAGGAGACACCGTTCGAATCTTCCAAGGACCGCATTGGGGTCTTATTTTCGGCAACAATCTATGTCTGGTCACAATGGACCAAATCGTGTTACACCATCGAACATGGCGGGGCGTTCTGTAAACCAGCGCATTGCAGCCTCGGCCGGCATTGTAATGGCAAGCATTCTTGCCAGCCGGCTGCTGGGCTTTTTGCGCGAATGGGCCGTCGCTCACCAATTTGGCTCCAGCGCTGTTACGGATGCTTATTACACGGCCTTCACTCTGCCGGATTTCGTCAACTATCTGGTTGCCGGGGCTTCGCTGAGCATCACCTTTATTCCCGTTTTTGCCAAATATATCGCGGAGGAGAATGAAGAAGAGGGATGGCACGTCTTTTCCACTGTGATTACGGTGATGGTTCTCTTCTTGCTGGTCCTGGTGACCGTGGGAGAATTCTTCGCCCCTCAACTTTTGCACGTGATTGCTCCCGGATTCAACCCAGCGGAAAAAGCGCACACAGTCTTCCTGACCCGGTTGATGATGCCGGCGCAAATCTTTTTTTTCCTCGGCAGCATTCTCAGCGCCGTCCAGTACGCGAAGGGCCGGTTTGTCACCCCTTCGTTCGCTCCGGTTATTTATAATCTCGGAATCATTCTAGGCGGGTTTCTTCTGGCCTCCACCATCGGTATCACAGGGTTTTCCGTTGGGGTCCTGGTGGGAGCGTTTGCCGGCAATTTTCTTCTTCAGGTTTTCGGCGCCCGCCGGGTTGGTGCGCGGTTTACGCCGAACCTCAATGTCCGGCATCCGGGCTTCCGGATGTTCATCAAGCTGGCGATTCCCATCATGCTGGGGCTCTCCGTGGTTTTCTCCGATGACTGGATCATCCGCTGGTTCGGGTCGTATCTGGTTCCTGCGTCGATCACCTGGCTGAGCTATGCCAAGTTCCTGATGCGGGTGCCGCTGGGTGTGATCGGGCAGGCTGTGGGTGTGGCTTCATTTCCTTTTCTTGCTCAGCTCTATGCTGAAAAGAAGTACGACGAACTCAACCGTACTTTGAACACAACTCTGAAAGGATTGCTGCTGATGATCGTGCCGGTTTCGGCCCTGACGATTGCCATGAACCGGCCGCTGGTGTTCTTCGTGTTCTCCCATACGCGCCTTAACGTGCATGACCTGAATGCGACAGCAGCCGCACTGGCCCTTTTCTCGATCAGCATGTTTGCCTGGGGTGCGCAAAGCATCCTGGCGCGGGGATTCTACGCCGGACGCAACACCCTTCGGCCGGCGGTGATTGGCACCATCATAACTTTCCTGAGCCTGCCGGTTTACTGGCTCCTTGTGAAGCCCATGCAGTTCAGAGGTCTTGCCCTCGCCAGCACCATCGGCATATCCGCCTATGCCATGGTTCTCTTTGTTTCCCTTTACCGCTCTACGGCGAATAAGGCGACACTGGAGATGGTGGGGTTCTTCCTGAGGATTGCGGGGGCGTCAGCGGTTGGAGCTGCGGGGGCCTTTGAGGTTGTGCGCTGGATCGAGGTTCGGACAAACTGGCAAAACACATTGGGAGCGTTCGTCATTCTGATTGCGGCCACGCCGGTGGGCCTGATTCTTACGGGGCTTGTAGCAAGACTTCTGCGCATCCGCGAGATGAATGACTACCTGAAGTCCATCCCGGTGTTTTCCAGGCTGCGCCGCACCCATGGTTAGGCCTAAAGCCAGCTTTGCACCAGCCGGTTTCCGTCCCGTTATTTCCCGATACAAAAGCGGGAAAAGATCATCCCAAGGATGTCTTCAACGTCGGTGGCGCCGGTCAGCGCGTCCAGCGGCCGCAGCGCGTCATAGAGATCGAGAAGCAGCATTTCGTGGTGCATCCGTTCCCCGGCCGCCTGTCTGCACCGCTCGAGCGCTGTGAGCGATTCCTGAAGAAGTTGCTGGTGCCGCAGGTTAGTCACCAGTTCGCCTTCGACTCCGGGGTCGTTTCCTGTGCCGACGGCCTGCATGATCTTTTCGCGCAGTTCCTCGATGCCTTGTCCGGTCAGAGCTGAAGTTACAACGATCTCCGCGGGACCGGATGCTCCTCCATCTTCCGCCAGGATAGCCTGCTCGATGGCGCTTCGGCTGGTACGTTCCGGCAGGTCGGCCTTATTGGCGACCACCAGCATTGATCCCATGCGGCGTGTTTTGTGGAGCAGATCGCTATCCTCATCGCTCCAGTCCTGCGACGTGTCTACCACCAGCAGGCGAAGGTCGGAATCGGCCATCGCCTGGTGAGTCCGTTCCACGCCGATCTTTTCCACAGCGTCCGCCGTAGTTCGAATGCCTGCCGTGTCTACAAGGTGGAGCGGAATGCCGTTGATCGAAGCGGTCTCGGTCACCAGGTCTCTTGTGGTGCCGGGAATCTCCGTCACTATCGCGCGGTCGGTATTCAGCAGACGGTTGAACAGGCTTGACTTGCCAACGTTCGGCCGGCCAACTACGGAAAGGCTGAGCCCTTCGCGAACAAT
>Ga0102953_1000455_pt1 | contig 28427 bp, 26 predicted proteins | sample SalPon2A_C_D2_MG_FD_78509 | JGI IMG/M metagenome (GOLD analysis project Ga0102953, IMG submission 78509) | Soil microbial communities from South San Francisco under conditions of wetland restoration - Salt Pond MetaG R2A_C_D2_MG | ecosystem: Environmental > Terrestrial > Soil > Wetlands | place... | reverse complement strand
GAGGTCATCACCGAGAACGTCGCCAAACATTTCGTGAGCTGTACGGAGATTCCGGTGAGCTGGATGACCAATGTGAGCTGGTTGGGCGATCGCTACTTGCTGGCGGCGAGCGTGGTGGAGCAACCTGGTGGACTGAGCGTTCACGGAGGGGGCGAGTTCTGGCTGAACCGCTGGCTGGCCGTGCGCGGCGGGCTTCTCCGCGATCAGCGCAGCTGCATGCAGGGTAGCTGGGGCGCGGGCTTCCGTCTGGGCCCCTGGGGAATCGATGCGGGATTCCAAACTCACAACCTCGGTTTGACTCAGAACCGGGGGGTTTCGATGGGCCTCGCGGTCACGCTTTACTAGGGACGCGCGTCATGAAGAAATCGATTTTCCAAAGTCTGAAGACTTCGCGCTCGCTCCTCGCCGTGACGCTTCTTCTGCTCGTGGCGTGCGCCGGCGGGACCATCGTTCTGAATCTCGACTTCCTGAGTTTCATCAACGAAGAGGATTTGAGTACGAACTACGCGGCCGAGGTCCCGGGAACCGGCACCTGGGTGCCCGTGGTAGGCCTCATCCCGCCCACGAAGATCGATCTTCTGGAGGGTCTGGGCACTGCGTCTCTCATGGAGGAAGGAACCCTCCACCTGAAGGGAGAGTTCGACAACCAGAGCGGTGAAGCCGAGCTGCGTTTCGATCTCTTCCTGGGAGCAACCGCCGCTGACGCCGCCGCCAGCACGACGCCGATCATGAGCATTCCGGTCTCCGTGCAGGACGCGACCGTGACCCCGGTGAGCGGAAGCACCCAGCTCGACCAGGACACCCTGGAGCTTTTCAGTGGGAACGAGGTCTGGCTCCGCGTGGATATCTACGCGCGGACTCCCGCCGGACCTACGCTGATGAACCTCTCGGGCAGCGCGAGCCTCAGCGATCTCCACGCGCGTCTGTTGTCCAAGGAAGATCTGATCCGCCAGTAAAAGGATGAGGGGACGTGAGTCGCCTTGGGATCCGCCTTCGCGGTCGACGGGGAGGTCCCAGTCCCCAATTCGACCAGCGGAACCTCATCGAGTCCAACCCAGGTACTCACCACGCCCAGCGAGTTCACCCAGGCGAGCACTGGCGGCGCCCGTGTGCCAGCCTGCTCCTGTCTCGATGTCGCGAACTCACATCCCCTCGGGGCTCAATGCCCGAAGTTGCCCTAGCTGACATGAGAAGGCCGGCATCCTCCATCAGAGTGCCGGCCTCCTTAGTTTAGTACTTTCAGAGTTCTTTTTCCAGGCCCGAAGACCGCCCCAGCGGCAAAAAATCCGGGCCTTTTTGGGTCAAATTCGGCCCTACTGAGCGCTGCCCTGGGCCATGCCCGCGTCCTTGGCGTCCAGCTTCTCCAGCATCGGCAGATCAAAGTGCTTGCCGAGCTTGCTGAGCTGGGCGAAATCGAGATTGCCCACCACGTTCACGAACACCGCTTCCAACCCGTCCCCTTCCTCATAGTGAATGTCGCTGTTCTCGTCGCCCATTCCCAGGATCGCCACGCCGTTGAGCAGAGGCGCACCCTTGGTTCCGCCCTTTTCGTCCATCTTCACCATGATGTGCCAGGTTTCGTTCTTCTGTTTCACCTTCACCACGGAATTCCAACCCTGTGTGGCGAGCTTTCCCGCGACGTCCTCCAAGCTCGCGGACAGGCTCTTTCCCTCGCTCAGGGGGTAGGAGAAGACGTTGACCTGCAAAAGTTTCAGGCTGCCCAACATCTCGGCCATCTCGGGATCATCATCCGCGACGGCCCAGCGGGCCAGACTCAGCAAGGGTTGGGTCAGTGAGATTTCCACCACGCTCTTGCCGCGGTCGAAAGTCTTGAGGCTGTTGAGGTTGATGTATCCGGGTTCGCCCGAAAGGTCGTTCTGGTCCGCACGGGCGAGCGCCACGGGGGTGAGAAACACCACGATCGCCAGAGCGAGAAGAGATTTACGCATGACATGGTCTCCGATGGTTGTGGCGGCTGATCTCAGCCGCCGTTGCCGGGATTCGCAGCAGCGGGTGCGGGCGATACACTCGACGCTTCGAGCCCCATTCTCACGGTATCGGCAACGCGTCTGCGGGTTTCATTCCGCAACACGCGTTCCGTCGAATGCATGGCCTTGCCCATGAGGTTCAGGGCCATGCGCACATCCTCGGCCGCCTCGCAGAGAGTCGTATCGTCGTACGCCAGTTGCGCGCGATCCTTGGCTCCCAGGCGGCGGAGAATTTCCTGCAGATCGAGCTCACACGGAGTCGAAGTGGTTTCGGGCGGGGCGATCGACACTTGGGGATTTTCTATCTCGGGCAAAGGAGTCGAGGGCGGCTGGGGCGAAAGCCGGAGCAGCACGAAGAGCACTACCGCGAGCGCTGCCGCGGGAACCAGGGCGTGCCTCAAGCGGAACAGTGTCCACCATTTCGGCTGCGGCTCGGCCTGCGGTTCGGCATCGACTCGCGCCATGATGCGATCGACAAGTTCCTCGGGGCAACGGGGAGCCTGGTAGTCGCGCATCTTCTCTTCGAAGAATTTTTCGTCGTCGTTCACGCTCGCACCTCCTTTGCCTCCTCGAACATCCGGCGCACTTTCTTGCGCGCGCGGTGCAGACTCACCTTCACTGCGGAGAGCGAGAGTTCCGTCGTCGAGGCAATCTCCTCGTAGCTGAAACCCTGCAGCTCCCTCATCATGATGATCGAACGCTGAGGCTCGCTCAGTCTTTGCATGGCAGCCACGATCCTCCGTACCTCGCTTCGATCCTCGACCTGTTGGGCGCCGGCTCCCTCGTCACTGAGGTCGAAGGAAAGCTCTCGCCCAGAGTCCCCATCGAGCTCGCGGGGTGAGCCAACGCCCAGTTTGATCTGGCTGGGGTCGGCCCGATGGTGGCGGCGAACCTTTCGCCGCCGCAGCCGGTCCAGGCAGGCGTTTCGGCAAACCCGGAGCAGCCAGGCCGTCCGCGACTGGACCTCGACCGCGCCGCCTTTCCGCCAGAGCTTCAGGAAGACGTCCTGCACCACGTCCTGCGCCTCTTCCCTCGAATCGAGCAGATGCACCGCCAGTCCGTAGACGGCGTCCTTCTGCTCGAGCAGGAGGCGGTTGAATGCAGGTCGATCCATCTTCATCTGCCATTCTTTCTGCTAGACGCGCCAGCCCACACGGGAGTTACAGAGGGATCCAGGCCCAGAACCGGGCTTTGCCGCAAAGGCGGGCTCTGGTACCATATCCACGGCGAAGGACGGCCTGTCATCAGCGCCATCGAGGCGCTCCTCGCTCTGGCCCGCGCATCAAGTCCAATCTCACGAATACGGGAAAGCATGGAACCGAGTTCTCAAGAAGCGTTCGAAATCCTGGATTTTGAGCCACAACCGTCCGACTTGCTCGAAGACGCGCTCACCGGACTCAGCTCCAATCCCAAGTCCTTGCCGAGCAAGTATTTCTACGATCGGCGCGGGAGCCAGATCTTCGAGCAGATCTGCGAGCTTCCCGAATATTACCCCACCCGCAGCGAACTGGAGGTCATGCGGGAGCATTCCGGTTCCATCGCCGAACGCCTGGGTCCCGGTTGCATGGTGGTCGAACTCGGCAGCGGCAGCAGCTTGAAGACCCGCTGCTTGCTGGACAAGCTCAAGGCGCCGGCCGCCTACGTGCCGGTCGACATCAGCTCCAACGCCCTGCGCCAATCGTGCACCCGTCTCCACGAGGAATATCCCCGGCTCGAGCTTCTTCCGGTCTGCGTGGATTTCACCAAGCCCTTCCCTTTGCCCACCCCCAGCGTCGAGCCGCGCCGCAACGTGATCTACTTCCCCGGCTCGACGATCGGGAATTTCACACCGAAGCAGGTCATCCCGCTTTTGGAGATCATGGTGAGCGTACTGGGAGAGGGCGGAGCGTTGGTCCTGGGAATCGATCTCAAGAAGGACCCGCGCGTGCTCCACCGCGCGTACAACGATGCTTGCGGCGTCACCGCCGCGTTCAATTTGAATCTGCTGGCCCGTCTCAATCGGGAACTCGGAGCGGATTTTCAGCTCGACTGCTTCCGACACTACGCTTTTTACAATCCCCCCCAGAGCCGCATCGAAATGCACCTCGTCTCCACTCGTGAACAGTCTGTGACAGTGCAGGGCGAACGGATCCATTTTGGTCGCGGAGAGAGCATCCGAACCGAGTACTCCTACAAGTACGACCCGGCTTCGTTTGCCGAGTTGGCACGTGACGCAGGATTCCGATTGGTGGCCCACTGGACCGACCGCCACCAGTACTTCGGCGTTCTCCAGCTCGAGGTGATCGGCGACTGATCCCCGGAAGGATACATGACGATGATGATCACTCCGCAGCACCCAAAAAATGGGGGCGGCACGCTCAAGCGAGAGGATATCGAGCCGCGCTACAAGTGGCGCCTCGAGGACATCTACGCGGACTTCGACAAGTGGCGGGCGGACTTCAAGAAACTCGAGGGCAAGATCGACGAGATGATCGCCCTCAAGGGCAGCCTTGGACAGGGGCCGGATGCTCTCCTGAAGGCCCTCCGGCTCAACGACGAGATCGACCAGCTTGCCTACCGCGTGTACTACTTCGCCTCGCTCAAGGCTGACGAGGACGTGCGGCGCAACGAGATCGATGCGATGCGTCAGGAAGTGAGCCTGCTCTTCGCGCGGAGCTCCACCGCCACCGCCTGGTTCAACCCCGAACTTCTGGCCCTGGGCCAGGACACCGTGGATGCATGGATGAAGGAAAGCGAGGGGCTGGCCCTGTACCGCTACGCGATGCGTCAGCTCTTTCGCCAACAGGAACACGTCTTGGACGAATCGAGCGAGACTTTACTCAGCTACAGCTCATCGTTCAACGGCTCGCCCTCGGAGATCTATTCGATGCTCTCCACGGCGGACATCCGCTATCCACGGCTCACCCTGTCGACCGGCGAGGAAGTCCAGCTGACCTACGGGCGCTACTACGCCATTCTCTCCAAGGAGCGCAATCAGGAAGATCGCGCCAAGGCCTTCCGCGGGCTTTACGAGACCTTCGCCGCCAACAGCAACACCTACGCCGCCATCTACAACGCAATTTGCCAGCGCGATTGGGCGCGCGCGCAGGCGCGCAAGTACCCCTCTTGCTTGGACGCCGTACTGCATGCGGACGCGATTCCCGCCACGGTGGTGACCAATCTCATCGAGACCACGAGAAAGGGGACCGCGCCCCTGCATCGCTACTACGAATTGCGACGACGCATTCTAAAGCTGAAAGAGATCCATCTCTATGACGGCACTCTGCCTCTGCTTGAGATCGACAAGCACTACGAGTACGAGGACGCGGTGCGCGAGGTTTTGGATTCGGTCGAGCCCCTGGGACAGAGCTATCACGAGCGAATGCAGGAGGCGTTCGCGAAGCGCTGGATCGACGTTTTCGAGAACGAAGGCAAGCGCACCGGGGCCTATTCGGCCGGGGTTTACGGAGTGCACCCCTACGTGCTCTTGAATTTCAACCAAACCCTGGACAACGTCTTCACCATTGCGCACGAGATGGGCCATACCATGCACACCGTGCTGGCGAACGAGAGCCAGCCCTTCTGTTATTCCGATTACACGATCTTCGTGGCGGAAGTCGCATCCACCCTCAACGAGCGGTTCCTCCTGGATCACATGCTGCAGCACACCGAAGACTCCCGCGAAAGGATTCTCCTGCTGCAGCATGCCATCGACTCGATCGTGGGGACCTTCTACAGCCAGGTGCTCTTCGCCGCCTTCGAACTCGAGGCCCACCGCATCGTCGAGCGCGGCGAACCGGTGACGGCCGAAGTCCTGAATGCGCTCTATTCGAAACTTCAATCGGAATGGTACGGAAGCGGCGTCACGCTGGACGAACTCTACGCCTCGACCTGGGCCCGTATCCCGCACCTCTACCGCAGTCCGTTCTACGTGTACCAGTACGCGACCTGCTTTGCCTCCTCGGCGCAGATCTTCGCCACGATCAAGTCCGAAGACGCGGCTGAGCGGGAGAGGGCCACGGCGCGGTATCTCGGACTACTGCGCGCCGGCGGCAGCGACGATCCCATGGAACTGTTGAAACTCGCCGGAGTGGACCTGAGTCAGGCCGAACCAGTGCAAGCCGTGGTGGATCAGCTAGACGAACTCGTGGGTCGTCTGGAAGAGGAGTTTGCGCAGCTGCAAAGCGCCTGAGGGCTAGGGCCAGGACACCACTCCTCCCGAGCCGTCATCCAGGCCCAGGTGCATGGGAAACTTCGTCGAGTCCGCCGCGCTCATGAGACCAGCCTCTCCAATGTCGGTGATGATCGATTGACTCGGATCGTCGACGAGGCGGAAGAAGTACTCGAAGCTCTGGAAGCTCTGCGTATTGCGCGCCCGCGCGAGCAGAGTCATTTCTCCCAACTGCCGGCGCAGATAATCGCCGACTCCGCAAAAATCGAAATCGGCCGAGCCGCCGCAAGTTCCTGGCTCGAAGAGAGAGGGATCGTCCCAGAAGATCGAGGGCACGAAGAGCTCGATTCCCGTCTGCCCCGACAGGAAGAGCTCGCCGGGAGAAGTGGCATCGTTGAAGCTCGAAAGATTGTCGTCGCGGCCACCGTTGAGAATCGAGTTCTGCGGATCGTTGTCGCTGTGCCACTCGTAGGAGAAGGATCTGGCGGCGCCAAACCCTCCGGTATCCGGCTCTCTCGGATCACCAACCCCATTCAATTGCAAAGGAATGAGGAAGAGCGCGCCCTGCCACTGCTGTGAGCCGCTCACGGCGCTCTCCAAAAAGCGCGTACCAGTCCAGTAGCGCGTGACGTCGGAAACGACCTGATAGTCGACCGTGTTGTCGGGCCAGGTTCCGTCGCTGGGCTTGCGCAGCAGCAATCGATCACTCGAGTTGGGCGCGATGGCGGTGAGGCTGGGGGCATATCCCGCGACGAAAGAGAATTCGACGGGGGTGGGATCGACCGCGCGCAGGCGATCGACCGACCGCCCGTAGAAGCGATAGTTGAAGGGTCCCACCGTAAAAGCGACGGTGTCGGCCGCGGCGGGCTCACTGTAGTTGGTCTGGAGCTGACGCACTGGCCCGCTGCGCGAGTCCATCTCGGAACGGCCCTGGTAGCGCACGCGCGGCAGCGATTCCGTTTTCAGTACCACCGGATCGGGATCCTCACCGCTCAACTTGAACACCACCTCGGCTCCGGCGGGAATGGTATCTCCAGCTGCGATCGTGGCCCGCAGCTCCCCTCCCGCACCATCCGGCATGTGATAGTAGGGATAGGTCCCGTCGACGACGAGCTGGGTGGTGGGAACCGCGTTCACGATTTCGAACTGCAAGAGTGCCTGGTCGAGAGGAGTTTCCTGACCGTCTTCGGTGGAAGCGAAGGCATAGAACGAGTGCACCTCGTCGGAGCCGAAGAGCAGAACTTCCGGACAATCCCCGCCGGTGGGACAGCGAGAGGTGATGTCTTCGATCGGCGTGGAATTCTCACAGACGAAGGATTGTTGATCGCCCCAGTACGGAGTGTCACTGGCATCGCGCGGCATGCGACGATCGCCTTCCTCGGGAATCTGCGTGGCGCGAAATTGATATCCGCGAATGGCGGTGGAAGGATCGACGAGTTCCCAGTCGATACGGAAGGGCTCGGCTCCGGGAATTCTTGCGTTCGCGGTGTGCTGGGGGGAATCGGCGTCCGGGCCCTCGGAAGTTCCTTTCCAGAGCAAGAGATCGGTGGGCGCGCCCTTGCCGGAAGTTCCGGTGAGTTGATAGACCGAGAAGTGCATGGCCAAATTGACCTCGCCCGGCGGAATCATTCCGCCGTCGCCTCCATTGTTCGAAGAACACGCACTCAGAGCGACAGCGAACGCCAAACTTGTCAGCAGGCCTAGTCTCGAGCGGCCTTCGAACCGTAGATTGAACATGAAACAGAACTCCCAGGGGATGGCGAATGGGCGATCCGAGTCAAGAATCTGGTGGGGAGAGATGATCACCTCCCGTAGAATGTCCAAAGTCCGCTGCGCCGCGTCAAGTCATGGCGCCTCGGCTTCCGGGAGGTCTCTCATGCGAATGCTCAAGATCGCTTGTGTTTTCTGGGCCGTTCTTCTGGTTTCCACGCCGGCTCTGGCCGCCCCGCTCAAGGCGGTTGCATTGAAGGGCGGCGTCTATAACGGCAATCAGGACTATGACTTCGGCGGGCAGAAGCTCTTTTCTCCCGACAGCCGCTGGAGCGGGACGGGGGGGCTTTCCCTGGAATGGAAGTTCGGTCGGCGCACCAATTTTCGGCTGCTCACCGAGGCGATCTACATGCCCAAAGACATCCAGCAGGAGATCATCGTGGTGGACAATGGCGGCCAGCCCACCGGGGAGACGATCACCCAGAGCGGAGGTCTCAATTACCTGAGCGTGCCGGTGCTGGCCAAGCTTCAGACCGCCGACCAGGCTTCCAATCTGTATTTTCTGGTGGGTTTCAGCGCCGATTTCATCCTCAACCGCGATCACATTTTGGTTTTCGACGATTTTCACAAGACGGTGATCTCGGCGCAGGTGGGCATCGGACTGGACAACGCCTTCACCCGGCACATCGGTGGACTGGTGGAGTTTCGTTACATCCAGAACGTGATGAATGCCTACGGCGGGGGAGATCTTGGCACCGACATCCGCCTCAATTCCATTCGACAACGTGGCTTCTGCATCCTGGTGGGAGTACGACTCCTCAGTAGTTGATCCTCTTATGCGAACGACGCCCTGCAAGCCCGGTCTTCCTCTCTCTTGCCGCGCGTTCGCGCTGGGAATCGTAGCTCTCGGGTTGCTGACGGTCGTTCCAACCATCGCGTGGGCCCAGAGCCGTCCCATGCCCCTGCGCCGTCCGCCGGTGCAAGAGGGTCCAAAGCACATCTGGGCCCTGCACATCATGTTCTCTGCTCCGGAACCCTTGATCGGCGCGGCAGTCCACTACGTTCCCGCGCAGGGTTGGGGCGGATACGGCTCCCTCTGGATCGCCACCAGCAGCACCTCCGACGAGACCTATTATTACAAGGACCTGGACCGCTCGACGGTGGAAGGCCTCTTGGGAGGCGTCCCCGAGAAGACCGTGCGCGATTGGGGCGGAGGACGCGCGGGCCTCACCCGCCGCATGAGTCGCCAGTTCTACACCTACGGTGGCATCGGATTCATGCGCTCACACAACTTCACCCAATACAAGGACGCCCTGCGGCCCGCGGCCGGACCCGACGGCAGGCTGTGGATCGACGCACCAGATCGCGATACGATGAAGTTCGTGGCGGAGCTCGGCGCGGTACTCTATACGGAAAGCGGATTTGCGTTCAGTCTGGGGATCGGAACGTTTCCGGTGGGAGTGAACGTCGGACTCGGCTTTGGAACCAAGCTCTGAGTGTTCCGCCCATGGGCGGGATTTCTTCGCGCGTCAGTCGCAGTCGACGCTGTCCGGCTTCAGGTTCTCGCACTTGATGCTCTCGGTCATTCCCGAGGCAAGTTCCGCGCAACAGGAGCGCTGTGCCGACTTGATCGCATCCTCTTTGCTACGGCCGGATCCGGTGCGGCAGACGGTATGCTGCTCGTAGCTCACGCAGACCTTACAATTTACTCTTCGCACTCCGCGCACCGCGAAGACCGCCAACAGAATCACCGCGAGAGTGAAGCCTAGACCCAGAACACCACCCTTGGACATAGTTGAGAACCTCCGCTGGGTCACGAGGATGAATAGCAGATCGCTTGGAAGGCCCAGGATACCGAATTGGAAACGCGAGCGCCAGACCGAGTAGAGAATCAAAGCAGAGGATGAGCATGGCGAAGGAATTTGGATCCGCACCCCCCTTTCCGAGCCCGGCGGCTTGGCTCAACACGGAGCACGCACTACGCCTGGACGAAGAGTTGCGCGGACAGGTCGTGATTCTGGATTTCTGGACGTATTGCTGCGTCAACTGCATGCACGTGCTGCCGGTGCTGCACGCGATGCAGCAGCGCTATGCGCAGCAAGCGCTGGCGGTGGTGGGCGTGCATTCCGCCAAGTTCGACGCCGAACGCGAGCTCGAGAACCTGCGCGCCGCGATCGCCCGACACGAGATCCGAAATCCCGTGATGGTCGACAACGAGCACCAGTTGTGGCGAGCCTACGGCGTGAAAGGCTGGCCCACCCTCGCCTTGATCGACAGCAAGGGACGCCTGCGCGAAACCCTCCCCGGCGAAATCGGCGTCGATGAGCTCGCGGCCAAGATCGAAGAACTTTTGGCCGAGGGAGAGAAAGACGGATCCCTGGCCGAAGCACCCTACCGGCCGCGGCCAGGATTGGCCAAAGCCGAAGCCGAACCGGCCGCTGCCCGCTCTCCCGGAGCCGCGCGGGCGAAAGGCGCGCCGCGAGACGCGGCGCCAGCGTCTTCGACGCCAGGTATCCTGCGCTTCCCCAGCAAGGTGTTGGTCCACGAGGACCACATCTACATCGCCGATACCGGCCATCGCCGCGTGCTGCAGGCCACCCTACAGGGGCAGGTTCTGCGCGCCTTCGGCGAAAACGGTCCTCTGCGATTTTCGGCGCCCAAAGGCATGGCCGTGCTCGGGGATCAGCTCCTGGTGGCCGATGCTGGCCATCACATGCTCAAGGGGGTGGAGCTGAGTTCGGGCGAAATCAGCGCCGTGGCCGGATCGGGCAAGCTGTGGCTCGGCGAGCCACTCGGGGTCTCCCCCGCGCCCGGTGAGATGGCCCTGCGTTCTCCCTGGGATGTCTGCACGAGCGATGGAATTGCCCTGGTGGCCATGGCGGGGAGCCATCAGATCTGGCTCTTCGATCCTGAACGGGAGATCTTCGGTCCCTTCGCCGGCAACGGAATGGAGGATCACCGCGACGGCCCGCTGCGCGAGGCCTCCTTCGCCCAGCCCAGCGGCCTGGCCCTCATGGGGCGCTACCTCTTCGTCGCCGACAGCGAAGACTCCAGCATTCGCGCCATCGATCTGGAGAGCCAGAAGGTGGAGACCCTCACCGGCCAGGGTCTTTTCGATTTTGGCGATCGGGACGGGACCGGGCTTCAGGCGCGTCTCCAGCACCCCATGGACGTCTGCGTCGGCTTCGACCAGAAGCAGCCACGGGTCTACCTGGCGGATACTTTCAACAACAAGATCAAGGCCATCGAGCTGGAGAGCCTCGCGGTGAAGACGCTCTTGGGGAGCGGCGACGTGAGCGAGCTGCACGAGCCGCAGGGGATGGACTCCTGGGGCGAGGAGCTGCTCATCTGCGACACGAACAACCACCGCCTGCGCGTGGGCGATCCCCTGCGCGGCACTCTGCGCGACTTTCCGCTGCGGGACTGAGCCCGAAGGTATCAGCTGCGAGGCGACCCCGGAGAGGTCCTCAGGCCGGGTCGGCGATATCCCAGCCCTTCGCCTCTTCCTCCTCGTGAATCTGCTCGAGAGTCTTGGCACCGTCGAGCGGACCACTCATTTCGGTGATGTTCGTTCCACCCTCGAAAAGGTCGCGGTTCTTGTCCGTCCATTCCGCGTATTCCTCGGGAAGATCGTCCTCGGGCCAGATCGCCCGGATCGGGCACTCCTCGACGCAGAGAGTACAGTCGATACACGTATCGGGGTCGATCACCAGCATGTGAGGATCCTGAATCTCCCAAAAACAATCGACCGGACAAGCTTCGACACAGTCGGTGTAGCGGCAGTCTATGCAACGAGCGGTGACGATGTGGGCCATCGAATGGTCCTCCTTGACGGAGCTGGAGATCTCCCGGGACAGAGCCGGGTGGTTCAAAAACGAAGCCTACGCCCGCTGCCGGCGAGCGTCAATCGCCGGCTTGCCCGTCACCGCCAATTCCGCGTACCATGGGCCCGGCGAGGCCAAAGGCCCCTGTTCCTCCCTCTTTTCTGCGAGAGTTTCGGTGCGTCTCTATCTCGAATTGCTGCGGAAAATCCTCGATGAAGGCACGGACAAGCCCGATCGGACCGGCACGGGAACCCGATCGCTCTTCGGCCATCAGATGCGCTTCGATCTGGCGGAGGGCTTCCCTCTCCTGACGACCAAGAAGCTGCATCTGCGCAGCATCATTCACGAGCTGCTGTGGTTTCTGCGCGGCGATACCAACCTGGCCTATCTGCGCGCGAATCGGGTGCGGATCTGGGACGAGTGGGCCGATGAAAAGGGCGAGCTCGGGCCCATCTACGGCTACCAGTGGCGCAGCTGGCCCACTCCGGACGGGCAGCACGTCGATCAGATCGCCCGGCTCTTGCAGGGGCTCAGAGAAAATCCCGACAGCCGCCGGCATCTGGTCTGCGCCTGGAACGTGGGCCAGATCGAACAGATGGCCCTGCCCCCCTGTCACTGCCTCTTCCAGTTCTACGTGGCCCAAGGCAGGCTCTCCTGCCAGCTCTATCAGCGCAGCGCTGACGTCTTCTTGGGGGTGCCTTTCAACATCGCCAGTTACGCCCTACTCACGCTGATGGTGGCGCAGGTCACGGGCCTTCAGCCCGGAGAGTTCATCCACACTTTTGGCGACGTGCACCTCTACGCGAATCACTTCGATCAGGCTCGCCTACAATTGGAACGGGAGCCCCGGGCCCTGCCGCGCATGAAGCTGAACCCGGCCCGGGCCGAACTCGGCGACTTCATCTACGAGGATTTCCAGCTCGAGGGATACCAGCCGCATCCACACATCCCGGCTCCGGTCTCGATATGAAATTCACCATCGTCGTGGCAGTCAGCGAAAACGGAATCATCGGAAACGCGGGCGAGCTGCCCTGGCACCTCTCCTCGGACCTCAAGCGCTTCAAGCGGATCACCATGGGGCACTGCCTGCTCATGGGCCGGGCGACCTATGATTCGGTGGGGCGTCCCCTGCCGGGGCGAAGAACCGTGGTGCTCACTCGCGACCGGAATCTGAGCATCGAAGGCGTCCGCGTGGCAAACAGCTGGGAGGAGGCGGTAGCCCACTGCGAGGCGGCCGAGGAGGAGGAGGTTTTCGTGGTCGGGGGAGCTCAGATCTACCGCCTGGCTCTTCCCCAGGTAGGGAAAGTGCATCTCACGCGCGTGCATTGCGTAGTCGAGGGAGACGCGAGCTTCCCCGATCTGCCCCAGCGAGAGTGGCAACTCGCGTGGGAGGAAGCTCACGAGGCCGAGAGCGAAGGCGGCCCCGCGTTCACCTTCCAGCTCTGGGAGCGCAAGTCGAGCGAGCTTGGCTTGGGGCACTAGCGCGGACTATTATTTTGTTCGAAGAAGAAATTTGGTTACAGGGAGGGAATCCCATGGATATGCGGCAACGCGACGAAGGTGACGTCGTCATCTTCGACCTTTTGGGAGAACTGCGGGGCGGTCCGGCGGATGACGCGACCTTCAAGGGGGGCGTGCAAAAAACCATCGACGCCGGTGCTCGGCGCATCCTCTTGAATCTCTCCGAACTCAGATGGATCAACTCGACGGGGCTGGGATTCATCGTGGCCGTCTACCACGCCATGCGCGATGAAGGGGGCACGATCAAGATGTGCCAACCCAACGAACGCATCGCCCACATCTTCGCAACCACGCGCTTTGACAAAGTCATCGGGATCTACCCGAGTGAGAAAGAGGCGCTCGCCTCCTTCTGACACACACTGGCAAGCGAACTCGCATCGCCCAGCAACGCCTTGCCTCAGCTGCTCATCCTAGATACCGAGGACGCTGGCTGCGCGTTCGTAGTCTTCCGGTCTCACGTACAACAGATAGCCGAAGCGCCCCTGTCCTGCGGTGACTCCACTGGAAGCGAAGACGTTCACTTTGGCATCGTAGAGTTTGCGATGCACTTCACCCAAGGCGCCCAGCTCGTCTTCACCTTCCACCAGAATCGCTCGTTGGGGCTGAGAGAGGCTCAGACCCAATCGCGGAGCCACGCGCAGAAGTCCGTCGCTTTCGGCGGGAAAGAGCGTGAGCTGGGCTCGGCTCGGTCCCACCGGCATCGCACTGAACGCGAGCATGTTCACGCCGGCCTCCGCCAATGCGTGCAAGATCTGATAGGTCGCACCCGGTCTGTCTTCGGTGCTGGCGTAGTAATAATCGACGCGCGAAATCTGAACGGCCATGGCAGATCTCCTTTTGGAATTCAGAAACTCCCGTCGCGCTCAATTCTCCACGATCAAGGCTTCTTACGGTCGATTTTCGAACCCTCTTCCGGGTTCAGCGGAACCTCGTGGCGCAAGACCTCCCGATTGAGGACTTTGAATTCCACGCGACGGTTGAGTGCGCGACCCTCTGCCGTCGAGTTGTCCGCGATGCTCTGGCTCTCACCGTAACCGCGAATCAGGAACTGCTCCGCGCGCAGCTGCGGGAAGTTTTCGTTCAGCCAGTTGAAAACCGCCTGCGCGCGCGCCTCGCTCAGCTTCTGGTTGAATTCGGCCGATCCCTGCGAATCGGTATGGCCACCGATTTCGATGCGCAAGCTGGGCCACTTCACCAGGATCTTCGCGACGTCGGTCAGAGCAGGATACGATTCGGGCTTGATCTCGGCTTTCGCGCTCTCGAAGTGCACGTTGTTCAAACGCAACAGGCCCGTGTCCAGTAACTGTATTTCGCGCGCGCTCTGAGGAATGGGGCAGCCCCGCTCGTCCACCGCGATCTTGGGGGGGGTTCCCGGACAACGGTCGAGACGATCGGGCACGCCGTCGCCGTCGCTGTCCACCTCGCAGCCCCACTTGTCGACCTGTTCGCCCTCTTTGGTGTCGGGACAGCGATCGATGCCGTCGGGCACGCCATCTTGATCCGCGTCCAGCGCGCATCCCATCTCGTCCACCGGCACGCCCGGAGCAGTGTCGGGACAACGATCCAGGAGATCGTAGACGCCGTCGCCGTCGCTATCGATCGGACAACCCTCCTCGTCCACTTTCGCGCCCTGGGGCGTGTCCGGACAGCGGTCAAGACCATCGAAGACTCCGTCGTTGTCGCCATCGGTGGGGCAGCCGTACTGATCGACTAACGCCATGCGCGGAGTTCCCGGGCAACGATCGCTACGGTCGGGCACTCCGTCCGCATCGCCGTCGGCGGGGTTGGCGCCGAGGGCGAAGCGCAGGCCGAGAGTGGCAATCCAATTGGTGGGAAAGTTGTCGTCGTTGGGTCCGGCGCTCTTGCGTTCGCTGACCACGCGCCGCAAGTCCAGTCTCAGGTCGACCTGCCTGCCTTCGGCGTTCGCCAGAGCCACGAGCAGACCGCCCCCGATCTCCCATCCGTTCCAGTTTTCCTCGCCCGCTCCCAGGTCGTCGACATGAAGTCGCGTAAGCCCCGCGGTGAGATAAGGATTGAGACGGTGAAAGGGCAGAATTTCGACGATGGCGTCCGCGCTCAGATGCGTCACCCGGAAGTCGTTGCCTCCCGCGCGCTGGGTCGGGTGCAATTCGACTGTGCCCTCGACCCCCACTCGCGACCAGGGCATCAGCGCCAGGCGGCCGCCGTAGATGAGATCGTTCTCCAGCGGCTTCCCTCCCGTCCAGAAATTGCCCCCGCCCTGGGCCGAAAACCCGAGATGCGGACCTTCTACTTGAGCCGAAGCCGCGGGCGCCAAGCAGAGAATTGCAAGGAGGAGGGAAAGTACGAGACCGTGCCAACGATTCATGACCTAATGCCCTTAGCGCGTAGGGGTTTTCCAGACAATTCGATCCGTCTGCCTCGCGTGAGGAGACGGCTGATCGCACTCCCTCACGCCACGTCCACAAGAGTGCCTCCAAGCACGGAGAACGGAAAGGAAAAGATTCGGATCTTTTATAAAATCATTGTCGGAGCCCGTTTAGCCGCAGTCGAGCCCTTGACAGTGAATTCGAACAAGTGATCTAATCGGAGTCTCGTATTCCTTCAGAACAATTTCTCTCGCCACTGGAGGAGGATGACTCCATGCAGATGAACCGTCGCAGGATGAGCGGAATTCTCGCTGTTCTGCTCATCATTTCCTTGGCCTGGGTGGGCTGCTCGAACGACTCGAGCAATCTCACCGGACCGCAAAACCAGAACCAGGCTGAACTTTCTCAGCTGTACGGCCGGGCCAACCCCGCCATGCAGTCGGCGATGGACATTCAGCTCAAGAACACGCCGGTGCTCATGGCGACCGACAGAGTCGTGGGAACCGCGACGGGTGTCGACGACAACGGCGCACCGGTGCTCCTCGTGCTCACTGAGACTGCGGTACCCTCCACCACCTTCCCGGCCCGCATTCAGGGTTTGAAAGTGAAGCAGATGGTGGTGGGTCATCTCGTCGCCATGAAAGGCCCTCCGGGCGGCGGCGGTGGCGGTGGCGGACACGGTGGCGGCGGTGTGAGCCACACGGCCATCCAGACTCCTCCCATCGAGCTCGGCACTTCTGGTGGTTGGTCCTATGACTTGGCCAACGGCTACTGCTGCGGCGGTACGCTCGGCTCCTTGATCCAGATCGGTGGCAGCCAGTACGTGCTTTCCAACTGGCACGTGCTCGAGGCGGACATCGTCAGCGGCGGTAACAACCGTACCGCCCAAAATGGCGACCCCGTCATTCAGCCCGGCCTGATCGACGTGAACTGCAGCGCCAGTAGCGCACAGGCTGTCGCCACGCTCTCGCTCAAGCACTCCTTGCCCAACAACAACGTGGACTGCGCGGTGGCGCAGGTCATTCCGGGCATGGTCAAGAGCGACGGTTCGATCCTCGAGATCGGGACCCTGAGCAGCCAGACCGTGGCCGCCTTCGTGGGCCAGGCCGTCAAGAAGAGCGGTCGTACCACCGGCCTCGCGCGCTCCACGATCTCGGGACTGAACGCCAGCGTGAGCATCAGCTACGAGAATGAGTGCGCCGGCGGAAGTGCCTTCACCAAGACCTTCACCGGCCAGATCGTGATCGACAACAAGCACTCCGGCTTTCTCGATAGCGGGGACAGCGGTTCCCTCATGGTCGAAGACGTCAGCAGCAACCCGCGCGCGGTGGGTTTGCTCTATGCGGGCAGCCGGACTGCGGCGATTGCCAACCCCATCGACGATGTGCTAAGCTTCTTGAACGCGACGATGGTCGGCAACTAGAACCAGGTCGAATGATACGCGCCACGCCCAGCGTGGCTCCCAAAGGCATGAACGCCTGTCCCCCTGGGGCAGGCGTTCTGCTATTCTATCCCGGAGAGGCTCGCATCCAGGAGGTCGTCGATGAACTCTTTGGCACGAACCGCGCGCGTACGGGCCGCGATTCCGTGGATCTTGGTCCTGTTCGCGCTCGCCCTCCTGCTTGGCGCCTGCCAATCGAAGGATGCGAGTCGAGGCTCCAACCCAGGGCAGGAGGTCAAGATGAGCCAGCGGCGTCCCATCAACGAGGTCCTGGCGGATCACGATCAGGAAATCCTGGCCATTCCCGGCGTCACCATGATTTACGCGGGGGTCGACACCGAGGGCGAGGCCTGTATCAAAGTGGGCGTGGTGGCGGCCACTCCGGAGGTAGAAGAGCGCATCCCCAAGCAGCTGGAGGGGTGGACGGTGGAGGTCGAGGAGACCGGCGAGGTCAAGCCCATGCACTGAGCCGAGCTCGCCTGGGGGCGCGGCTTGTTCCTGCTCAGCGCAGCAGGGGAGAATCTCCAAAAAACTCCCTCAGCTCCACGCGCGCCTCGCGGTTGACCGCATTCGACCACAGATCCACCGGATTGCGGTCGTCGCTCAAGATCTGACCGTTGTTGAGCTCGGCCGGATCGAAGCGATTGGCCCAGGCGTGATTCATCTGCACCACGCGCCAGTGCTCGTAGTCATCGTTGATGAAGTCGAGAGGCCGCGGGAGCTTGTCCTCGGGAAGTTCGAAGTTCGGATCCATCACACTCAACAGCACCACGTTCCCCAGGGTGTTGGGAGGCTCCTGAGTGGGCAGCGCCCAGACCTTGGGAAATTCCTGCTCCATGGTCACACCCACCGAAGCGACCAGAGGGTCGTACCACTGCCGGCATTCGACGTTCATGGCCAGGATGCCTTGGGAAGTGAGATGTTCCTTGGCCAGCGCGAAAAACTCCTTGCTCACCAGGTGGAAGGGAATGGAGGACGAACCAAAGGCATCCACCAGGATGAGATCCCACCTTTCGTTGCTCTCGCGCAAGAAGTGGCGCGCATCATCGACGACGATGGTGGCGTCCTGCGGGCGCAGCCCGAAGTACTGGCGCGCCGCCTCGACCACGCTCGGATCGATCTCCACCGCCTCGATCTTCCATCCCGCCTGATGATAGGCCTGGACGACCACGCCGCCTCCGAGTCCCAAGAGAAGCATGCGCCCCGGCGTGGGGTGCATGAGTTCGCAGGATTCCAATACCGGAACGTAACGGTGGTGGCTCTCCCCCATGCCAAAGCCGGCAATGGTGTGCACCCCGCCGTCGAGCAGGAGATAGGTCCCATCCGGACGGTCCAGGACGCGGATTTCCGAGTAGGGAGAGTCGTGCAGCCAGAGCAGACCCGGCGGAAGAGCGCGAGCGTGGGTCAAGCTCGCTCCTCCCCCCAGGGCCGCGAGCAGGGAGAGCGCGGCGGCGAGCACGGCGTCCGCGCGCGCGCCTTCCTTGCGCGCCCGCCAAAATGCGTAGGAGGCGCTCAAGAGGAGAATCACTGCTACCAGCAGGGTGAGACGCAGCACGCCCAGGTACGGAATGAGCCAGAATCCCGTGGCCAGCGCGCTGATCACGCTGGCAATGGTGGAAACCGCATAGAGATTGCCGGCGTCCCGACCGACGCGCTCCACCGAACGCGCCTTGAGTCGCAGAGCATAGGGCGTGACCATCCCCAAGAGAACCAAGGGCGGCGCGAAGAGGACCACGGCCGACCCCAGCACCGCCGCGCGCAGATCCAGAGGCCCCGTGACTCGCAGGATTGGATGCTTGAGCCAGGGAACGAGGAGGACCCAGAGTCCCGCCAGGGCCAAGAGCCCGGCCATACGGGAGAGCCTCGGGCCGCGGTCGGCGTAGCGCCCGCCCAGTGCGTAGCCCAGACTGAGGGCGGCCAGTGTGACCGTGATCAGAGCCGACCAGAGGTACAGGGAGACCCCGAAGAAGGGACCCAGGATGCGAGTGCCGAGAATTTCCAGGCAGAGCACGCTCGCACCGGAAACGGAGACGAGAAAATACAGGAGCGGAATGGAAACCATGCGTCAATTGCCTTGCTCGGGAGAAAAAGAACGCAGTCCTCGGCCGATGAGCCATCGTTCGAGAACGACCCAGAGTGACACGAATGCCCCTGCCCTGGCAATCGCCACTTGAACCGCGCGCACGGCAATGCTCTGATCGCCTCCACCCTCCAGCAGCACCGGCGGCGAAACATGCGCAATCCCCTTCGCTCGAGCCTTCTCTGGGTCCTGTTCGCATGCCTCGCGGGCTGCTCCACCGCCAGTGAAGCGCACACCCTGGTCACCGGGGTAGAGCTGCGCGACACGCCTCCCCCGGCGGCGTGCCCAGCGCAACTCAAGGCCGCCTTGCGACCAGGCTGTATGGTCGTGCGCAGCCTGGGCGAAGACGTGCTGCGCATCTGGTCCGTACGAGAACTAAAAAGGGCGCAAAGTCCGCAGGCATTCAGCGACGTGGCGTATGGCGAGATTGCCGAGGGGGCTTTGGCCGGGGTCGTGGAGGTGTGCGCATCCTGGTACGACTACCGCGATCAAGCCGTGAAATTGGGCCTCTATACCCTGCGTTATGCGCTGGTTCGGGCCGATCCGGCCGCGCTGGTGCACGAGCGCTGGCGCGACGCGCTCTTTTTTCTCCCGCTGGACAAGGATCCGGATCCCGCGCGGGTGTGGCCCCTGGAGTTGCTGCGCGCCTTCGCCACTGGCGACCGCGAGGACGCCATTCCACGGCGCATGGCGCTGTTTCCCGCGCAAGAGGGACGTGGTCCAGCGAAGGGCGATCCTCCGCGCCTGGTGGGCAATCCCCTGAACCAGCCCATGCTGAGTTTCTGGGTCCAGGACATCAATCTGAACCTAGTGGTGGCCGGTTCGGTCTTTTTGAGCAACCAGCAATAGCCCGCAAATGGCCCTGAATTGCGCATTTTCGCGGTTGATCCTCATCTTTCCCTTGTAGTCCGCCCCTCGACCTTTAGAATGAGAGGCAAGCTCCCAGGAAACCTCACAGTCAATGCTCTTGCAAGTCCATCGGCCGTCGCGAAGGGACCAGCGCGGCGAGGAAGGCGTGAGCGTATGCCCGGTTTCTCGGAAGACGGGAACGAGGCGAGTCCGTTGCTGCCCCAGGCTGCAATGAGCCAGATGTGCGAACTCGTGCGCCGCTTCAACCGGCGTAGTTATGAGATCGTGCTGGAATTCGACTGGGGCGCCTATCCGCGCTTCCGCAATCTCGGCTTGGATCAACTCGATCCCGCCCAGCCCGAATTCGTGCGGCAGATTTGCCGCAACGCACTGGAGATCGCGGTCGAGGAACTCGAGGCGCGTCATCCCGCCGCGTTGGACGATGTCTCGCCCATCACTCTTTTGAAACGGCACGTGCTGGAGGGCGACACCTGGGACGTCATCTCCGCCCAACGCAAGGAAATGGGCCTGGTGCGTCTTTCCGAGCGCACGCTCAAGAACCGGCAGCACGAGGCCTATCGACTCATCCTCAGCTGGGCGCAGAGCGAATCCCTCCCCGATCTTCCCCAGCTCGATCTTCCATTCCACCGGCGCAAACAAATGCTGAAGCGCGCGGCCTACGCCGGCGGCTTCGTCATTCTCCTGGCCCTGGCGATTTGGAGCCTTCCCCAGCTCCAGAAGCTTCGTCAGTCTTCGCAGCCTGCATCTGCGGCCCTGGACCTGAACACGCAGCTGCGCCGCGTCGAAGCGCGCTACATCGGCGTTCCCCTGCTCATGGACGAGACCTCGCAGGAAGGAAGTCCCCCCCTGAGACAACTCGTGCCGTCGCTTCGTCTTCCGCAATTGGGAGCTTCGCTGGGATACCTCATGTTGCTGCCGGGGCCCAAGAAGAACGACCCCCAACTCCTCATGACGAGCCGGCGCGGGGGCAGTCAGGGAGGAAGGGTCTGGCTGTGGGATGCCCAGGCCGATTCCTTCGTGTGGAAACTCGACTGGCATCCTCCACGCGCGGAGATCCACACGCACACCACGCTCGACACGACGGTCTACGATCAGAGTTGGGGCGTCAGCTCGGTGACCTGGCGCTCGGGAAATCTGACTCTGGGTTCGCGTTTGGCGATCTGCTACCAACAACTCTACAGCCCCTGCTTTTTGTTGATCGTCGACCGTGAAAGCGGAACCCCCCTGTCCCACTACGCCCATCCGGGACACATGTATCAACCATATCTCGCCGACCTCTCCGAAGACGGAAAACCCGAAATCATCTGCGCGGGGACCGACAACGCGCTCAACCGGCCCGACCTCACCGTGCTTCTGCCCGACATGGAAACTGGAGCAGCGTCGACTTGCATGTGGAACGAAAAGGGAGAGGGTGCGCTATTCCGGGTGTTACTGCCGGCGGTCCGTCCTTTGGAAAAGTACTTCGAGGATCCACGCCTGGGAGCACGCCCCATCCGGGATCGCAACTGGTCACCTGAAAATGGCCTCCTGAACGTGCTGGTGTACGGGGGAGGGCACGAAAGCGAGCGCGCCTACTTCGCGCACCTCTACCACGGCTGCGAGATCAATCCGGGCCACGGTCTCTCGGTCGCGGATCACGACGATTTTACCTGGAAGAAGATCGGACTCGACTTCGCGAGCATGGAGCGAGAGTTGGAGAAACAAATCCAAGTGGTGCGCGGGCCGCGCTTCGACGAGATCATGGGCAAAGTCGTCCCGCAGCTCGTCAGCCAGCACTGAGTTGGGCTCTTCGTCAGGTGCTCGACCCAATTCTTGGCCGGGCCCGCGTCTCTGGCCACGCTGACTCGCTCATCAAGTTCCCTATAAAAAAACACCCCTCGGCAGAAGTCGCGAAACTCCCGCCGAGGGGCCCCAATTGCACGATTTCCCGATGACGGCGGATCCAACGGCTCCCGAGTCGGACCCAGTCGGGGGAAGTTGCACGTGCGCAAGAATAATGCTACCCCAGGACGCAAAATTCCAGCGATTCGGCGGGCAAGAACAGGCAGGACGTCCGTTCGCGAAGGACTTACCCGCAAAGTGAACGGGTGTTCGTGAATTTTCCGTTCACTTTTACGTTTTCCTTGGCTTCGGTTTTCATTTTCATCCAGCCGAGTCCCCATCAGTAGCTGAGCTGGATCGGTCGCCAGAGCATGTACGGATCACGCGGAAACGCGTTGACGGGTCCCTTGGAACCCACCGCGAAGATGTCCCCCCTCCAACTTTCTGCGAGGGCCTGCAGGATCACCTCGCTGCTGTGCCACTCGATGGTGGCTCCGCCCGCCGCGGCGATCCGGACCAGCGCCGCCGAGGACTCCCCGCAGGCCAGATAGATGTCGCCGCTCTCGGCCACCAGGATGTCATTGACCTGGTCGAGGGCACCCGCCTCGGGCAGGGCGATCTCGCTCCACTCATCGTGCGCGGGGTCGTACTGCGAGAGAAAGGCCACCAACTCATCGGCGGCGCCAGCGGAATTGTCGGTGATCGCCCCTCCCAGCAGAATGGCACCGGCCTGGTTGACTGCGACTGCGTTGTACTTGCGAGATCCACAGGCGCCGCATCTGGTCCCTTTGAGCAGCGTCCAACCGCTGCCATCGTCCATGAGCACCAGTGAGAAGGGAGAATCTTCCGTACCGTCGGCACCGTCGTCGAATCCGCAGGCGACCCAGGTTCCCGAGCCATACGCCACATCGACCAGGCTCTTGTCTTGGGGATCGCCGAGCGACGGGATCGGAACTGTCGTCCAGCTACCATCGGCCGTTCCGGAGAGCACGAGCAGGTTCGAACCAGTCGACCCGGTGGCTAAGAAGGTGCCCGAGCTTGGGTCGACCGCCACCGCGCGCAGATCGTGGCTCGTCACGGGGAGAGTCACCCGCGTCCACCCGGGACGTTCCGCCATGACGACGGGCGAACCGCCGCCGGAAGCGTTGGCGCCGACGATGACTTCCTTGCCCGCGGCATCCATGGCCACGCCGAAGAGAAAGTCGTTCGAGTCGACCGGGAGTGTGTGCGCGGTCCAGTGGGAAATGTCGGACTCGAGCAGGTAGTCCGGCTTCGTGCCGCTCGTTCCGGTAGCGCCCAGCACGAGCACACGGTCGTCCGAGGCGGCGATGCCCGTGAGGGTACTGGCACGAAGGGTGTCGGGAAGAGCGAACTCTTTCCATGGACTGCTCGCGGGCGGTGGATCGGTCGGTCCATCGGAGCAGGCCAGTTGAAAGAACGAGGCGAAGAGGATTGCGAGGAGCACGGTGGTGAATTTGCTGGGCGTGCGCATGAACTGCCTCCAGATCAGAGTTCGGGGGGCCGCCGTAGCATGAACGGGGGGCCGATACGATAGGTGCCGGGCGGGTCGCCCACGACTCTTTCATTGTGCACGCCGACCGCGTAGACGTTTCCCAAGGCGTCCTCAGCCAGGCTCGTGATCGACTCCTCGCCGCTGCTCCATTCGACGGAGGTCTTGCCCGTCGGCTCGTGATGGATCAAGGACTGGTGGGCCAGCCCACAGGCCAGATACACATCGCCCGTGGACGTCACCAGGATGTCGTTGACTCGATCGAGTACGCCCGGGGCGGGAAGGACAATCTCCGTCCAGCTTTCGCTGCCGGGATCGTAGAGCGCGAAAAAAGCGGTGTATTCATCGTCGGCCCCGGCGGAGAAATCGGTGATGGCGCCTCCCAGGAGAAGGCCCTCCTGTGCGCTGAGGGCCACCGCACGGTATTCGCGGCTGCCGCAGCCACCGCATCCGGGACCACTCAACAGATCCCAGCCCGTTCCTTGGTTCAACAGTACGACGGAGAAGGGAGAGCTTTCATCGCCCTGACCACCGTCGTCGAATCCACAGGCTGCCCAGCTGCCGTCGCGATACACGAGATCCACCAGGGCCTTCTCCTGGGGATCACCAGGAAGAGGGATTGAGAGTTGCGTCCAAGTACCAGTCGCCGTTCCGCTGAGTGCGAGCACATTGGAGTTTCCCGGTCCGGCGGCCACGAAAGTGCCGGAGGCGTCGACGGCGACGCACTGCAGTCCACCGAAGACCATGGGCAGATCCACGCGAGTCCAATCGGGACGCTCCGCGAAGACCACGGGAGAACCTCCTCCGTCGAAGCGAGCGCCGACGACCACACCGTTGCCCGCGGAGTCCATGGCCACGGCCAGAGGAAAATCGTTCACCTCGGTGGAAAGTTGCTGCGGTTGCCAACTCGTCCCGTTGAATTCGAGCACGTATCCCTGAGAGCTTCCCTGCGCACCCAACGCGAGTCCGCGCGTTCCCGAAAAGGCGATGCCCATCAATACGCTCTTGGGAAGTGTATCGGGAAGCGCGACCTCGACCCAGGGGCTGACCAACTCAGGAGGGGAAGGATTCGTCGGAGAGTCGTTGGAACAACTCGCAGTGAAGAGCGAGCCGAAGAGGGCGGCCGTCAGGATCGAAAGCAGCTTGGGGGGGCGTCGCATGGGCTCTCCCAAAATCCAGGATGAAGGGCGGCTGCCGCGTGTGTACGCAATGATAGGGGTTCTGCTGGGCTTCGAGCAAGGATTGGCCGATTCCTGGGCCATAAGCTGGCTCTGAACTGTCGGCTTGCTTGCCGCGCGGGATTTTCGCTAGAATCGAGTCCCTGGTCGACGCTTCCTCGACACGAAGGATGCGCCATGTCATTTGCCGACCGCAGTTTCAAGCTTTCTCCCCTACCACTGATTCTCATTTTCAGTCTGCTACAGTTCGGGTGTGACGACGACGGCACCGGACCCGAGAACTTCAGCTACCCAACCACGGCCGAGTTCTGGCAGGGCACTTACGAGAGCCTCGATCACACGCAGAACGGAGGGCTGCTGCTGGACCTCACGCGCACTGGGAGCGTAGTGAAGGGTCAGATCGTATTGCGCGATCGTGGAGAAGCGGGTAGCTGGCACTTCTTTGATCTCAGTGGCACGAGCGATGGTGACAGCTTGCACCTGGCGCTCGATTACGATTCCCATCCCTACCTCTTCACTTTTGCACTGGCGGGAGAAGTGTCCAGTGACTCGACGAGCTTCAGCGGCACGATCAGCCTTCCGACCGCTGGACTCGAGGCCGCGATTCAGGCGGAGAGGCAACAGCTCGGCGAACTCGTCCTCGATTCGAATCGAGAAGTTCCCAACGACATCAAGGGCCTGGCGGTCATGGGTGATCATCTGTGGATCAGCACTCTGGGATATGGCTATTTCACGATGCCGCTCACAGCAGACGCCTTCGATGACACCGTCTTGGTGCTGCTGGAAAACGATGCCTTCTGGACGAGCAATGATCTCGCTGCAAGTAGCAGCGAGTTGTGGGGCACGCTGCCGACCTCCATCACCGACGGAACGGGTACGCGCAACGAGGCCGACCTCATTCGCTTCACCCCTGATGGGACGATCACGCAGAGGGTTGGGATTCCCATGCGCTCCTCGGGACTCAGCTACGACGGCAGTTCGGTGTGGAATCTCGGGCCGGGCAGCGAAGCGCTGTATCGTCTGGATGCTTCGGGGAGCGTGGTCGAGACGGTTCCGATCTCTGTTTGCGATCTCATCTGCCTCGAGTACGACGGCACCTATTTCTGGAGCGTGGGATGGTTCCTGAGCAACCTCTACCAGATCGACCGCACGGGGAAGACGGTGGCCGTGTACCACCTGCCTGACGAAGTCAATGGGCCGTTTCCCGAAGGCCTCGCTTTCGATGGAGCCAAGTTCTGGTACGCCGCTCAGTCCTATGTGAGTCTTCCGGGGAGTCAACTGTCGACCTTTCATGTGGTGGGGTTGGAGTAATACTCAAGGAGTTGAGTTCTCGAGCTTTCAATTTGAGAATTGTATCTGTCACTCCGCAGAATCATTTGGTGCGATTTGATGCGCGCGAGTGAATTCCCCGGTCCCCTTGACATCGACGCGCCGCATAGTGTCTAATCGTGGTTGACACCCTCGGTCATGGCTCGTCCCCAGCCGAGACCCCTCCCAAAAAGGCCATAGTCTGGCCACAACGACCAGTTAGCACGCGACGTACGTCGGTTGCAGTGCTTAGCGTTGTATCGATATAAGTCTAGGAGGCACCGATGAATTCTTCCCGTTCAACGGTGAAGATGACCATTCGCAGCTACTGGTTTCGCATATTCGTGAGTTTTCTTCTCCTTTGTGGCGTTTTTCTCTACACGATTCCGTCCGTAAGCCAGGCCAAGATCATCTACGAGTCGGGCCAGTTACAAGGAGACATCGAGGCAAGTTCGGGTAGTTCGAGCAGTGGGGATCCTGATGGTGGCGAACTTAAGACCTCTAGCACTTGGTTTGTGCCGACAATTTTCAGCACTTCAAGACAAACAAGTGGAGAAACTGCCAGCAAGAAGTACGGTTCGCGCTTCAATAAAACCGCGGCACCGTTTCGCCTTCAGTGGGTCGAGAAGATCTTCAAAGTAGTTCACAATTGGTTCACGTTCGCACATGAAACGGAGCACTGAGATGAATTTTGATCTCGATGCCACCGTAGATTGCCTCAAAGATAACTCGGGCAGAATTCACGCTCGCGTAGTTGGGACATCGACTAGGGGCTATTCTAAGGAAGCAGTCTCACTGGGCCTCTACCTTGCAGGTGTCGGGTACTTCTCCGAGGCACTGCTGTATCTTGAGCCAGCGATCAATAATTGGGGGAATCTTCCCGATTTGCTATTACAAGAAGTCGGCGAGTGCTGGTCTCTAACGCTCTATGCCCTGGGCCAGAGGGAACAACTCAGACGATTCGTTCGAGGTCCAGCAACCAGCTTGAAATCCAAGAGCAAAGCCCTCTGCTTGTTGAAACTCTCCTGGGCAGAACTCATGGCGGGTGATGTTGATGCATCGATGGCAGCGTCGGAGAAGGCCCGTAAGACGTGTGATCTCAGTTCATCGCATGAGGTCCTCGCAGAATACCTTTATCTCGACGGATATCGCTTGCTCTCTCATTTTGGGGATCCTGCAGCAGCAGAAGTCAAGATAGACCAAGCCTGTGCACTTTTCCGATTGCATTCGAAGAGGTTGCTTCTTGCTCATGCCCTTCAAGCACGCGCCAACATTCAATGGGGATTGGGACATTCGGGATATGCAGAAGCTTTGGCAGCTGAATCTCTCAGTGTTGCTGCAGCGATTGGTAATCCAAGAACAGCCGCTGCAGCCTTGAGGCAAATAGGCATCTTTGAATACTCTCAGTCTCAGTTTAGTGAATCCAAGGACATTCTATCCATGGCCTCTCAGATTCACCGTGATTACGAGTCTCAAGTATCTTCTTATCATTTGAAGACTCAATTAGCTCTGGCAAAGCTGTCCTTGCTTATCGGCAAGCATGACGAGGCACAGGGTCACCTCGATGATATCGGAGTTCATAAAACTGGGCTAACAGGGTCTTCATTGGCCATGTGGCACGAATTCCGCGGTATTGCCCAGACCCAGCGCCTTGACTACATGGCCGCCCTGGCATCCTTCGATGAAGCCAAGAAGTGTCTCGGGGCCTCAGGAACGACGACTTACGAACTCGCTGAAGTGTATTGGCAAGAGGCAGAGGTTCATCTTGCCATGCAGAATCCCCGGATCGCTCTGGATCTCGCCAATGATGCGCTCGAAGTAGTCCAGGCATGCGGAAATCCACGCGAGCGTGGCCAGATTCTCCGCGTCAAGGCCACTGCCTTGTCGCAGCTTGCGCGTCCCGAAGAAGCAATCCCGCTTCTCAATAAGGCTGCTTCCGAGTTGCGGCGCCGTAATAATCCTCTAGAACTCGGGAAGACCCTGATACAGCTCGCCGCTGTCTTGGAGCCAGATCCGGCGACGGATGCAGCCGAAGAAGCGCTTGCCATTTTTTCACGCCTCGAGCTTTCGGCGCTGGCAAACGATGCGCGCGAAGCCCGTGATCTTGCCCGTCTCCGCGCTCACGCCTCCCAACGCACAGAGGAGAAGAATCGAACAGTGCGTAAGGAAGGCACGCTTGTCGCAGAATCCCCTCGCATGAAAGCAATTCTCACTGAGTGTCAGCTCATTGCTCACTCGACCTCCCCCGCAGTCATCATGGGAGCGACCGGAGTGGGCAAGGAAGTCGTTGCGCGCTACATCCACGAGCACAGCGGTTTCGCCGACGGCCCATTCGTGGCCGTGAATTGTGCGGCTCTGCCCGAGTCCCTCTTCGAACGTGAACTCTTCGGGCACAAGAAGGGTGCATTTACTGGCGCCGATCGTGACACGGCTGGGGTGGTCGCGGCTGCCACATCGGGAACCCTGTTCTTGGACGAGATCGGCGAACTTCCGATGGCGATGCAAGCGAAGCTACTTCGCCTCTTGCAGGAGGGAACGTATCGTCGGGTGGGTGATGTCGTGGAGTACACGGCAGACATAAGGATTTTGGCTGCCACGAATTGTGACCTCAGACGCCAGGTCGAGGAGAAAAGTTTCAGAGAAGATCTCTGGTATCGAAGCAATGCCTTTGAAGTGAG
>Ga0102953_1000454_pt1 | contig 28468 bp, 19 predicted proteins | sample SalPon2A_C_D2_MG_FD_78509 | JGI IMG/M metagenome (GOLD analysis project Ga0102953, IMG submission 78509) | Soil microbial communities from South San Francisco under conditions of wetland restoration - Salt Pond MetaG R2A_C_D2_MG | ecosystem: Environmental > Terrestrial > Soil > Wetlands | place... | reverse complement strand
CGTGTCGTTGATGTCCACAACAACAATACAGGTCCGTTCGTCGTATTCCCGTGCTTCAAGTTTGAATTTGGTCCGGACATCCATCACCGGTATCACCTTGCCGCGCAGGTTGATAACACCTTTGATAAAGTCCGGCATGTCTGGGACATCGGTGATATTCTGAATGCCAATAATCTCTGTGACAAAAGCAATCTCAATTCCATAGTCTTCGCCGGCAAGGTGAAAGGTGAGGTATTTGTCTTTTTGGGTGTCTTCATCCTCATCATAAATATCATCTTCAAGCATGTTTTCTGTTTGATCATTCGCCATGGTTCCCCCCCGCTGTAAAGTTGTCCTACATTGTGGTACTATAGTTATAGTATTTAACCAGTTATTTCTATTATGCGGGGAAAAATGATAAAACTACAATAGACAACTAATGGGCAGATAATGGATAAGTAAAATGTCCATTATTGGGAAGAAAGCAAATATGTTCGGAGGTTTGCCTTCTTTTGATTAAATCCTAGTTTCTTTCGAATACTTTTTCGATGGTTGCTTATCGTGCCTGGAGACAGGTTCAATATTTCGGCAATCTCTTTTGAACTCATTCCCTGCTGAACCATATTGGCGATTTGGATTTCTTGTGGCGTTAAGATCAGCCGTAATGCGGAGAATTTTTTTAAAAAAGGCGAGGTTATTTCCTTTAAATTAAACTCGACAATCTCTAGCAAATTATTTTTGACCTCGGCAGAGTTTGCTTTTCGGAGTTTTTTAATGATTGGGGAGACAAGATTTTTGTGCTGAAACAAAATCTGCTCTTCGAAGTGAATCCGGTCTTTTTCCCTTTGGTCGAGGAGCGCCTGCAATGCGGCATTAGAGTTGGTGAGTTGTGTGTTTCGTTTTTCTAAGAGAATCTCTTTTTTTAGAAGATTCTGTTCAATAGTTTTGCGCTGCTCTTCAAGTCGCTGACGTTCTTGCTCATTGCGTTTCTTTTCAGTAATATCGCTATGAACCGAAACCAGAACTTCCCCGTATTCAGAGTGGTCAAACATGGATACGTTGGCATAGGTCCAGAAAGAAGTGCCGTCCTTTTTTATATTGTTGACTTCTCCATGCCATTCTCCGATTTCACGCAAGGTTCTTATTATTTCTTCGGCCAGTTTCCTGGGGCTTTTGTGCGTTTGTGCATTTACAATAGAGACATGCTTGCCAATCATTTCACCGGGACCATAGCCGAACATCTCTTCAAATTTTGGATTGGCAAAAACGATGTTCCCACCATCAAGTCGAACTAAAAAAACCCCCTCTACCATATTGGCCATAATTTCGCTGTGGAGGCGCATTTTATTTTCAGTAACCTTTCGTTGGGTCAAATCAAAAACAAAGCCTTCTATGCCAACGACTCCCCCGGCGGGTGAGCTTACAGGTCCAGAGGAATAAACGTGGTAGCCAATTGAGCCATCTTTACATATTCTCTTTAGCTCACCCTGCATATAACGTTCGTCGCCCCTTAGAATGCCGGCGAATCGCTCTTTTGCCAGTTCAATGTCCTTCCCCTGTTGGATCATTGTGAAATGCCGGCCAACAACCTCTTCAGGCGAGCTGTAGCCATACATTAATAACCAGCTTTTGTTGACATCCTTGAGTATGCCGTCCTTGCTGATAAAGAAATATCCAGCCCCGGTACTTTCCAATATCCTTCGGGAACGCCTTGCATCCTTTTTAACTGTTCCTGAGCGATCTTTAAGTGTGGCAACTTCCTGCTCAAGTTGATTGATTCTAAGCTGTTGTTCTTCTAAAGTTCGTCGGTCAACCATGAATAAACCCTATAACTTAAAATACAAATAGGTTCTGGAGTATTGTGATAAAGATATCTATAAAAAGGTTATCACAAATAGCCTGAGATGTGAAAATGAAATATAGCTGATTCCAACCATGCAACCATTAGAAATGTCTTATACTACTTGTTGTTTGCCTTGATTGGACACTAGGCAGAACTGGCGATTACTGCCAGTTGCCGCTGCAATTCATGGGGGTGAGCCTGATACTCTGCCAACAGTTGCTTTTCAATCCTGGAGTTGAAGGCATAAATGCCGCCGGGCAGAGGCCCGCGAAAAAGGTGCAGAGGCGGCTGCCCAGCTTTTCCTGGCAATCGGATATCCAACCCATACCCCACCACCCACTCATTCGGAACACGTTTGCCGCAAACAGCACCAACGTCCTTGAGTGTCTCTTCCACTTCAGGAGTTCGTTTCCTGCTTTTTTCCAACATAAAATAGGCAGAGATCTGTTTCGGGTCATACGGCGGGAGATACTCGCTGAGTAGCCAGGCACAGGTCTGCCCGGCATCGATAAGGTCATCAAAAACAATGACTCTGTCATACGCTTCAAGGGTTGTAATCTGTTTTCCTGAAATATGCTGAAGCGGCAATGATACCTGGTGCTGACGGGCCTGGGAGCCGTCCAGATAACTGTTGACCTTAAGCTGAGCCACATCGTAGGTAAACGCATCTGAAAGGGAGAGAGATTGGAGGTTGTCACAGACCAGCCGGCAAAAAGGCGCCGCTCCTTCAAGAATCTGCAGAAACAGCAACTTCTGGCTACAGAAACAATCAGCAATTTCCTGGGCGATTTTCTGGGCAATAGTAAAAATCTCGGCTGACTTCAGTATGCCCCCGATAAAAAGCGGAGCACATTCACCATTATTAAACCTCACTGTTCCGGGCCAGAACACACCCTGACAAAGGCAACCATTCTCGGAGGCTCCGTTGTCGAGAAGCGGAAACTCCTGAACATCAGACGAGACGGGCGAAACATCATTAAGTATATAACGCCGCATTGTTCCGGTCAGTTCTTCGACAACCGTTTCCCTACGCCCGGGAAGAGACTCATATCGGTGTGCGGTAGAAATATCGAGGCCACAAACTGATTGGAGAAACTGGCCACTTCAGAGAGTTCAAAGCTGGTCATTTTACGAACCACCTGGACGACGTCCTTACGTATATGATTGCTCAATTCGCTCATTCTGGCGCCCATCAGTGAACCGTTGCCAACATACATCACCCTGTCTGGGTCTACTTCGGGAAGCAACCCGACCGTCATGGCACAATCCAGGTCGATGTAGGAACCAAAGGCCCCGGCCAGGATAATCTGTTGGATGTCGGAGATCTGCAGCCCTACCTCTTCGATCAACGTTTTAGTGCCGGCATAAATTGCAGCTTTGGCACGGATGAAATTTTCAATATCAACCTCGTTGATCACAATGTCATGGTCCACCCCGGCATCACACTCCCAAGCCAGGACATACTCCATACCACTCTTGCCGAGCCGGGCCCGGTCGGTTTCGACCTGATTAAATTTGCCGCTCTGGTTAATCACTCCATGCTCAAACAGGGTTGCGACAATTATCAGCAACCCCGAGCCACAGATGCCCACCGGCAACCTCTGACCGATGGTGATGTTCATCGGTTCATAGGTCAGCGGGTTGATGCTGAAATCCTCAATGGCCCCTTGTGCAGCACGCATGCCGTGAGTAATGCCGCCGCCTTCAAAGGCAGGCCCCGCGGAGCAGGCTGCACAGACCAGCCACTCCTGATTACCAATAACAATTTCCGCGTTTGTACCAATATCCACATACAGGGTAAGCAACTCAGTGCGGTGCATGCCGGAACCCATGACTCCGGCCACAATATCCCCACCGACATAACTTGAAATTGCAGGATAGACCAATGCTACCGCATGACTGGGCAGATCCAGCCCCAGGTCAGAGGCCCGGAAGGGCGGGAAAAAGGTCGAAACCGGAATATAAGGAGCCCGGCGGATATTGTCCGGCTCCAGTTTTAAAAAGAGATGGGTCATGGTGGTATTCGCGGCAATGGTAATTGAGTTGATCTCGTCCCAGCCTATCGGAATTTCACAGTAATCTGTTTCATGGTCATCACTTTCAGGAGCCGGCGGTCGACTGGATTTAAGCAGCTTTTTTATCAGATCATTCATCGTGCCGGTTACCAGCTCGTGCATCATTTCCAGGCCTTTGGGCTTTTCAGCATAAATAATGCGGGAAATAACGTCCTCGCCATAACTGATCTGGGCATTATAGTCCCCCGCCTCGGAAACCACTTCTCCGGTATTCAAATTGATAAGTTGACCATAAACAGTGGTGGTGCCGATATCAAAGGCCAAGCCAAAATTACGATGGGTCCAGTTGCCCGACTGGATATTTATCAGATGGGATTTGAATTTCTCATTTACCGGCCTGCCAATGGCTACCGTAACCAGAAACTCTTTCTCTCTGAGCGCCCTGCGAATCTTTCGCAGCACCGACAGCCCGGTGACCATTTTATGGATATTATACTGATCGGCAAGGCCTTGGATCACCCGTCCGACATCTGCCCGATTGTCCACCGTGCTCGGCTCAGAAAGCTCAAGGCTCAGTTTTTCCACCGGGGGATCAAAAATTCCCTCTTTTTTGAGCCCATCAACGTCAAAGACATGCATGCGGGCCCGATGGCGCTTCGGCACCTCAATCTCCAACACACCGCCCTGGGTCCCGGACTCTTCGGGAATGCGGACAACTGCGTCAGCTTCGATTTCAGCCGTACAGGCCTGGCGGTAACCTTTTCCATAATCCTGCTCAGAGAGTTTTTCACTCCTGCCACCGCTCACCGTGCCGGATTCGACGATGATTCGACACTTACCGCACACACCCGCGCCGCCGCAGGAGGCGTTAATATGCAGCCCCGCCTCTCGGGCCGCTTTCATGAGCGAGGTTCCGGCAGCAACGGTGACACTGCGGTTGCTGGGTTGAAAGTTGACTGTTACTGGGGCTGCTGGAGATGTCATTCTACACTCCCAACTCTTCCGGATGCTGCCGCTTTAACTCCTCGCAGTTGAAAACCGGGCCATCCATGCAGATCAAAGTGCCATCAAGATAGCAATGCCCGCAGGTTCCCTGGCCGCACTTCATGTGGCGCTCCATGGTCGTCCAGACATTGTGGTCGGCAAATCCCATCTTGGTCAATTTTTCCAAGGTAAAACGGATCATAATCGGCGGCCCGCACACCAGAGCAAGGCCTTTTTCGGCGTCAATTTCAACCTGATCAAGAAGCGTTGTCACCACCCCGACCGGCCCCGTCCAATTCTCATCTGCCCCATCAACCGTCAACAGGCAGGTGACATCAGGCTGCTGCCGCCAGAATTGAAAATCTTCCTGAAAGGCAATATCAGCAGGACTGCGGCTGCCAAACAGGATAGCGACTTTCCCCAACTCGCTTCGGCGCTGATCCAGACAATAATTAATTACAGAGCGCAGCGGCGCCAAACCAATTCCACCGGAGACAAACAGCATGTCCCCAGCAAAGGCATCCACAGGAAAGGGGCGCCCGTAAGGCCCCCGCAGTCCGACAACGTTGCCTTTTTTAAGTGCAAACATCGCACCGGTCAACCTTCCCGCCTTTCGGACACTCAAGTGCAGATTGCCCGGCCTGCTGGGGGTGGAGGAAATTGAAATCGGCGCCTCACCGTGGTGCGCTATGGATACCATCATGAACTGCCCGGGCAGATAGCCGAACTTCTGATTATACTTCTCGTCCTGAAAGGTAATAACAAAGGTTTTTATCTGAGAATTTTCTTCGATAATATCTCGTATGATCGCCGTGCGTGGTAAAAAATTATTTATCAAGAGTTGATGTCCTCGTAAAAAGTATTGGATGGCTAAGCTCAAAAGTTTGATCTACAGGTAAGCGTAGACTCCGAGGAGCAGTGCTTTTTTGTGAGTGAGACCATACATGTGGTATGTCGAACGAACAAAAAAGTGCTGCGACGCAGTAGATCAGACTTTTTGCGACGCCATCAAGAGTTAGTCCTCACTCTCACTATTAACCATGTTGATAAACTTGATAATGTCGACTCCGCCAAAACACATATCAACACACCGGCCGCAACCCACACAGCTTGGCCTCCCGTGCCGGTTGACATCGTGAAGGAGTTTATGCATAAAACGTCGGCGAATTCGATGTTTTTCCATATCAACAGGATTATGCCCGCCAGCCATTCCGGTAAATCCTGCAAAGGTACAAGCGTCCCAGGTCCGCAAACGCTCCCCTTCGGTTGCGGAAATAGTACGATCAGTCATGTTGTAACAGGTGCAGGTGGGACAGATATACGCACAGCCGGCGCAGTCCTGACAACGGGCTGAAAAATGCTGCCAAATCTCTTCCGGCACCCGCCCTTCTTGCAGACGGCCAATGGCCACCGGCGCCAGAACCTGCTGTTTAAAATTGCCATGGGCTTCCAGAGTAGCCTGATAACGAGCTTTGTCATCATCCTGAGTTGCCGGAAAAAAGAACTGCTGCCATTGTTTAACAAGCGCTTCCCCCTTGGCCCGGCCAGGTTCAACATAAAAACGATCACCAAGATCGGTAAACTGCAGATCAAAGCCAAATTCGAGAAACGGGCCGCTCCGGGTTGAGCGGCAAAAACAGTTGTCAAAGGGCTGATTGCAGCCTAAACCGATCAAAATACTGTTTTCTCTCTTTTTCTGATAATAGGGGTCCTTGTTCTCCTTTAAAAAGATAACGTCCATATACAGAATTGCTGAAAGATCACAGGAGCGCAACCCAAAGAAAACTGTGGGCTCAAATCGATTTTGTTCCTCGAAGGTGTACTGCTTCCCCTCTTCGTCTGTCTTGTATGTGAATAACGTCTCCTGTTGAGGGAAAAGATAGGATTTAACCGAGGCCTGGGCCTGATTCTCCAGGTCGATATCGGTTGTATCAAGAGAGTCCACCACCGAAAAAAGGGTGTCGCCATACTCATTTTTTACCGGCGCCACCAAACGATGGTCCTTTTGCAGTTTTCGCAAAAAACTCTTTAAGTGGTCCTTTTTGAGAATATAATTTTCAGGCATGATGTTCGATTTTCTCCAATCGAGCTGCGCAAATCTTAAACTCGGGACATTTGGCCTGGGGGTCCTTGGATGGCACAGTAAGATAATTGACCGGCGATTCAGCAAAATGAAAGGTGGTAAAAAGCGAACCGGGGCTCACTGTTTTGGTAACGCTGGCCTTTATAATGATCTCGCCGCGTCGAGACTGAAGCTTTACCATGTCGCCGGAGCGGATCCCGTTTGCTTCGGCATCCTGGGGATGGATTTCCAGAAGCGCCTCCCGATTTTCACGGTTAAATACAGGTGTTTTCCGGCTCATGGTGCCGGTATGAAAATGGTGATAGCTTCTGCCGGTAATTAAAGAAAAAGGGTACTCTTCGTCTGTCGGCTCACTGGGGGGCTGATGATGGGTTGGGACAAAATGTCCCCGGCCTCTGGCAAAATTATACTTATGCAGATACTGCGTGCCGGGATGAGTCCTGTCCCAACAGGGCCACTGCAGCCCCCAGCTTTTCAGCCGGTCATAATAGATGCCGCCGTAAATAGGCGTGAGCAGCGCGATCTCTTCCATCACTTCAGCAGATGACTCATAGGACATCGGATACCCCATACGCTGCGACAGGGCGATGACCATGTCCTGGTCCGAACGGCATTCCCCCAGGGGCTCAATTGCCTTTCGAACCCGCTGTACACGGCGCTCCGTATTAGTGTACGTTCCATCTTTTTCGGCAAAAGAAGCGGCCGGAAAAACCACATCGGCAATCGCGGCAGTTTCTGTCATAAAAATATCGGACACCGCAAGAAAATCCAGGTGTTCGAGAGTGTCTTTCACCATGCCCAGAGTTGGATCACTGAGCATGGGATTTTCACCAACAATCAGCATGCCTCGTACCGGGCCGCCATGGGTCATATCCGTTACCGTCAAGCCAGGCTCTTCGGGCAAATCAACCTGCCAGGCCTCAGCAAATTTTTTGCGAACCTCCGGGTCTGAAACCGGCTGGTAGCCTGTATAGACTGCTGGCAACGCCCCCATATCGCAGGCACCCTGGACGTTATTGTGACCGCGCAGGGGGTCAACGCCTGTATTTTCCTTTTCGACATTACCCGTGAGCATGGCCAAATTAGCCACACTCTGGACATTATCAGTCCCGCAAACATGCTGGGTCATACCCAGGCAGTAACAGGTAACGGCATTGTGAGCGCGGGCATAGAGTCGTGCCGCTTTGGTAATTTTTTCCAGCGGAACACCGGTAATCGTGACAATCTCATCCATATCAAGGCGAAAAAGCATGTCGCGCAGAGCAATGAAATTTTCAGTCCGCATTTCAACAAAGGCATCATCGACCAGATTTTCATCCAATATGACCCGCATCATCCCGTTGAGCAGAGGGATATCGGTTCCTGGCCTGATATCGAGATGAACGTGGGCATGCCGAGCCAACGGCGACCGGCGTGGATCAATTACGATGAGGCTTGCACCCTTATCAACGGCATCAAAAATACGGCGGGCAACCTGGGGATGGGTCTTTACGGTATTGGAGCCGGAGACAAGAATTGCCTGGGCGTTCTCGATCTCATTAATCGAGTTCGTCATGGCGCCAGAGCCAAATGTGGAGGCCAGACCGACCACCGAAGGGGCGTGTCAGAGCCTGGCGCAATGATCCACATTATTGGTTTGTAAGACCGCCCTGGTAAATTTCTGGATCAAATAGTTTTCTTCATTGGTGCATTTAGCCGAAGAAAGCACTCCCAAGGCAGCCCCCCCCGACTCCTCTAAAATGGCCGTAAAGCGTTTTGCCGTAAAATCTAGCGCTTCTTCCCAGCTCACGGGCACAAGCACACCATCTTTACGAAGCAGGGGCGCTTTTAACCGGTTTGTATCATGAATAAACTCATGAACGTGCCAACCTTTAACACAGAGATTGTTGCGGGAAACGGGATGACTGCGAGAAGGAGATGCTCCGGTGACCCGGCCATGGTCAGTGTGCAAATAAAGGGCACAGCCACAGCCGCAATATACGCAAGTTGTCAGTACATCCTGCATTTGGTCCTCACTTTGCTTGAGCGGATAACGCCCAACAGCACATCATCCCCAATGCTTCTGTAAATCAGTTGAAACTCGATATATGTCCTATAAAATAAAGTGTATAAGATAGCCCTGTGGTATGCAACTATAAAGACACTAAAAGCAACACAACCTGCGCAACTTGTCCTATTTTTGATATCCAGGGCATTGACTTTTCGGGCAAAAAATACCTACTCTGTATAAAAGAAAACTCTTTTTAAAAAAACTATGACAATTACTCCAAAAACGTATCAAAAAATCATCGACAATATTCGTGATGGTATCTACTTTGTGGACCGCAACAGGATAATAACGTTCTGGAGCAAAGCCGCTGAGCGTATCTCCGGTTTTACCACAGAAGAAGTCATCGGCAAGGCATGCGCTGCCAACCTTTTGACCCATGTTGATTCCGAGGGCACATCACTTTGTAAGAGTGGATGCCCGCTGGATGCGACAATGCGTGATGGCAAAATCAGAGAAGCTGAAGTGTTCATGCACCATAAAGATGGTCACCGGCTCCCGGTTTTAGTCCGAACCGACACCTTGACTGATGAAAACGACACGATCATTGGCGGAATTGAAGTATTTACAGATTTGAGCAGACTGGAGGCAACAGAAGAACAGGTGAAAGAGCTCCAACGCCTGGCTCTGCTGGACAAACTCACTCATCTGGCCAACCGCCATTATATTAATAAAGAAATTCTCAACCGTTTTGCTGAGTTGAAACGATTTGACATCCCATTTGGTCTTCTCTTTATGGATGTGGACAATTTTAAACATTTTAACGACACTTACAGCCATGCCGCCGGTGATACCATGCTGAAACTCATAGCCAAAACATTGACAAGCAATGGCAGGCCATATGATTTTTTCGGGCGCTGGGGAGGTGAGGAGTTTATTGGTATTATTCACAACACGAATGCCAATGACCTGGAAACCCAGGCCAACCGAATATGTTCACTGGTAAGAAGCTCATATACAATAGTGAATCAGAAACGAATGAGCACCACCATCTCGATCGGCGCAACCCTGGCACAACAAAATGACTCCATAAAAACACTCATCGGCAGAGCCGATAAAGCCATGTACCAGAGCAAAGCTGAAGGACGTGATCGTGTGACGCTGATCTGAGCGTCAGGCTAATCTTATTCCATTTTTGCCTGACTTAAATCAATTCTCCGGAATGTATTCAATTGAACCCCATACACCAGAAGACCTTAAGCAGTTGTTGTCTGCTCCTTATGTCTATAATCGGCCTCTGTGTGGTGTTCTCCGGCTGTTCATTTCAAAACAACCTGCCGGACAATCAAGATTTAGCAGAACCAGAAGCCCTGGTTACCAGAAAATCAGACGCCGTCCACAAACTGGATGAGGAGTTGATCACCTTGTTGGGTTTTCAGGATGCTGAAACCAGCCGACTGGCTTACACAGCCATACAACAAACCAGTATACTTGCCAGACAATACCAAATCACAGGTTTTCCACTGTTTCATAATTTTTTAGTGAATGTAGGTATTAAAGACCGTGGTCTCTGCTGCCATTGGACCGAAGATCTGCTCAAAACCTTAAATGCATTAGAATTAAAGCAGTTCCGATGCGCCTGGGTGGTCAGCAATTACGGAAATTTTCGTGAACATAACAGCGTCGCTGTAGTTCCTGTGAATAAAGAGCTTAAAGACGGCCTTATCCTGGACCCCTGGCGGAACGGAGGAGAACTATACTGGACTCCAATAGACCAGGACCGCTACAAATGGCGTCTGCATCCGGGATATAAGGGAATATCAGCAAATATCACCTGTGAAACGGAGTAACCGATTGGCACATTCCTATGAATAAGTTATACAGCAGTTGACAGAACAGTCTCAAACAGTGAAAATACATGACACGCTTGTAAAAGTCTTAAGAAGCCCAGCGCCACCTTGAAACATTAACGACTTAAAAAGTGATACGGGGATGTCGAGCGTTTTTTGCGAGACTATCAAAATACAGGATGCATTACTCAAAAATTTTTTTAATAGGCTATCGAGCCACCGGCAAAACAACTGTTGGTAAGCTTCTCTCCTCCCAACTTTTCTTTGAGTTTGTTGATATGGACAAGGTCATTGAAGCCCGGGAAAACACCCCGATCCGGGAGATGGTGGACAGATATGGCTGGGACTATTTCCGCAATAAGGAATACCGTCTGCTGGAGGAATTAATTCTTCAACACAACAACCTTGTTGTCGCCACCGGAGGAGGCGCAATCCTTCACCAGGAAATCTGGCCCAAAGTGATGGCGGCCGGCATGGTGGTGTGGTTAACGGCCGATCTGGAAACAATCTGCTCCCGTTTGGCAGACGATCCCAAAACCACGAGCCAAAGGCCCTCGCTTACGGGAAACGGTACAGCACAGGAAATTGCCTCGGTACTTGCTGAGCGGAAACCGCTCTACCAAGCCGGGAGTCATTTATCAATAGATACCGGGAACAAAACGATTCCTGAAATTGTCGAAACTGTTTTCCTTGAGCACAAAAAAAGCATCTAAAGGGTGCTTTGAAAAATTAGAATTTTTTCTTGAGATCAAAGAGTGTCAAAAATTGAAAGCGCAGCATAAAGGGTATGTGAGCATTTTGATTTTTGACAACGATGCAGATATCGACAAAAAAGGCAATTATTCAAGGTGCCCTAAACACACACAGTCTTAATAACAATTAGATATTATGGATATATTATGGCAGGAAATACATTTGGTTCGGTTTTTCGGGTAACAACCTGGGGAGAATCCCACGGCACTGCAGTGGGCGCGACAATTGACGGCTGCCCGCCGGGGATTGAGCTTGACGAAACAGCCATCCAACAGGATCTTAATAGAAGACGTCCCGGCACCGGTGGCGCGGCCAGCCCCCGCAAAGAGCCGGACAAAGTTGAAATTCTTTCAGGCATTTTTGAAGGCAAAACAACCGGTACGCCTATTTCACTGGCCATATTCAACAAAGACGCTCACAGCAAATCATACGACCATCTCAAGAACATATTTAGACCAGGGCATGGCGATATCACCTATCTCAAAAAATATGGCGTTCGTGACCATCGCGGCGGAGGCCGGGCCTCTGCCCGAGAGACCGCAGCCCGAGTTGCTGCCGGCGCCGTTGCCCGAATCCTGCTCAAACAGCATGCTATAACCGTTACAGCATACACAACTGCTATGGGAGATATTAGGGCAACGCAAAGGGATCTCTCGGTCATTACCAGCAACAGGCTTTTTTGCCCTGACCTGGAAGCCGCAGAGCAAATGGAACAACTCATTGCCCAAACCAAAAAAGATGGTGACACCCTTGGGGGAATTGTTGAAATTTCTGTCCAAAACTGCCCCGCCGGCCTCGGTGAACCAGTCTTTGAAAAACTTGACGCCGCCTTGGCCGGGGCATTAATGTCAATTGGGGCTGTTAAAGGTGTTGAGGTTGGCGCGGGTTTTGCGGCGGCATCCCTCAAGGGTTCACAAAACAACGATCCATTAACAGCAGACGGCTTTGCCTCAAATAACTCTGGCGGTATACTTGCCGGTATTTCCAACGGTGATGAGTTGATTAGCAGAGTCGCGGTCAAACCAATCCCTTCTATTGCCAAAGAACAACAGACCATTGATCTGGAGCACAATCCTGTTTCAGTCAAAATAGGCGGCAGACATGATATTTCAGCCATTCCGCGAATCATCCCTGTCTGTGAGGCAATGGTTTGTCTCACACTTGCCGACCATCTGCTAAGGCAAAAGACAATCAGTACCAAGGCCTGAAACCCAATTCCTGGTCTGTCAATTGCCCCTGAAGCTTCAGCGTAAGGGACCTTGCCAGATTTTGTACTTTTTAAGGGTACTTCGGTTCACAGACAAAAAAAAGCTATGAAGAAAATTCTTATAGTAGATAACAATAAAGTTTTTTTGCGCATGTTGACCCATATTTTAGAAAAAATGGGGCATGAGGCATTAACTGCTGAAAATGGCCATGAAGCCCTAAAGACCATCGCATCTGTGCAACCTGATTTAATGTTTGTTGACTTGATAATGCCGGTCATCAGCGGTGAGAAACTTTGTAAGTCCGTTCGGAAAATACCCCAGTTCAACTCCGTACCTATTGTCATAATCACGGCAATTGCTGCTGAAGAAGAGATAGACTTTGCGTCATTTGGGGCTGATGCCTGTATTGCAAAAGGCCCGATGAAAACCATGGAGAAACATATAGCAACAGTTATAGAACTCCTGGATAGCAACGCCAAGGAGTCGCTAAAGGATAAAATATTTGGCAAAGAAAACATTTTTGAGCGTGAGATCACCAAAGAGCTGCTTGCCAATAAAAAACATTTTGAAATAGCCTTGAACAACATGGTTGATGGCTATTTAGAACTCACAGATCATGGCCATATTGTTTTCACAAACAGGGCCGCCTGTGCCCTGCTCAAAACAGATGCGGACACGATGCTTGGTCTTTCCTTTGCTGATTTGTTCCCGGAGAACCAGCGTCAAATGATTGCAGACACTCTTGACAGGCTCAATGGTGATGTTATCGAAATTGGCGAAGATGGTTCAATACAGTTGCATGGCAATTATTTGAATTTAAAATTTATCTCCTATCTTGAGAACGATCAACGGGCGACAATAGCTTTCGTTCAAGATATCAGTAAACGAAAGCACGCCGAAAAGGAGCTTAAGAAGGCCCATCACGATCTGGAAGAAAAAGTTGTGGAACGGACAAAAGAGTTGAAGGAATCCTACGAAAAACTGTCAAAAGAAGTTGCCGAAAGGGAGAAAATGGAGCGCCAGATGATCCAGGCTCATAAGACGGAAGCCATCGGTACCATGGCTGGCGGCATCGCCCATGACTTCAACAACATACTGGCAGCCGTCATCGGTTATGCTGAGTTGGCACAAGACGATATACCGGACTCCAGTCCTGCCGTTCACCATATAGAAGAGATTTTATCAGCAGGCCGCCGGGCAAAAAATCTGGTCCGACATATCCTCTCTTTCAGCCGTGTGTCAGATCAATCAAACTCCCATATCCCAATTAATCTCAGTTTTATTGTTAAAGAGGTGCTGGAATTTCAGCGTGCAATTATTCCGACAACCATCGAAATCCAATCTGATATTGACCTGAACTGCGGGCAGATCAGTGGAGAACCTGCCAAAATCCACCAGCTACTGATGAACTTATGCACTAATGCATCATGTGCGATGGAGAAACACGGCGGCACTCTTGGGATAGAACTTCACCAAACAGAGCTTTCTTTAAATGATTTACCTTCAGAACCAAACTTGGATGCCGGGAGATATATCAGACTGTCTGTCAGCGATACAGGTCCTGGCATGACTTCAGAAGTTATTGATAGAATATTTGATCCATATTTCACGACTAAAGAAACCGGCAAGGGTTCCGGCATGGGGCTGGCGGTGGTTCTGGGAATCGTAAAGAACCATGGCGGCTTTATGAAAGTTGAAAGCACGCCGGATAATGGCAGCACTTTTAACGTCTTTTTCCCCAAGGTCATAGAAGCAATCGTCCCGGAAACTGATGACAACACTGAGGACATGCCAACCGGCAGCGAAAAAATACTTTTTATTGATGATGAAGCAATGCTGGCAGATGTCGGACGGTCCACGCTTGAACGCCTGGGATATGTTGTGACTTCGATAACTGACAGTGCCCAGGCCCTGGCTCTGCTCCAAAGCAATCCATCTCTCTTTGATCTTGTCATTACAGACCAGACCATGCCTAATATTTGCGGCACTGAGCTGGCAAAACAGCTCTTGGAAATCAGGCCGGATCTTCCGATCATTCTCTGTACAGGATACAGCAGTGTAGTTAACAAGGAAGAAGCTCAGAAGGTAGGTATTAGAGGATTTGCCCTGAAGCCGGTTGACAAAAAGATTCTTGCCAGGCTGATCCGTCAGGTGCTGAAGGGAAACGCCTCCACCTGATCAACCAGGTAGAAAGTTCATCGCTTTGTGCATGAGATGTTCAGGCTAGTGTTGAGCTGTCCAGAGAGGCAGCTCGGAGACAACAATTTTTCGCAAAATAGCAATGCCGTCCGGCGTATACCTGTTTTTATGGCTTTGGCCGATTATTGAATCTATTGGTCGAAAACTCCCACTTTCAACCTCTTCTTTCTGTAAAACAAACGGGCCTTCATGCCGACAGGCAAAGACTCTGCCCCAAACCTTATTGGTATCATCAGCATAGTAGTGATCAAAAAGGGAGGTAAGCTCCGCCTCAACACCCAGCTCTTCAAACAGCTCACGACTGGCAGAATTTTCATAAGACTCCCCCGCTAATACAACTCCTCCGGCTGCAATATCAAAATATCCGGGATATATATCTTTCGTCTGGGTGCGCTTTTGCACGAACAGCTCTTTACGTGCATTAAATACCAGAATATACGAGGCCCGGTGAGTGAGCTTTCTGGACCTCATTTCGTGACGGGGACACTCACCTATCTCCTGATTGTTCTCGTCAACAATCTGTACTCTCTCCAAACTACTGCTCATGGGTACTTTCCCTTTTCAAAGTTATACGCACAAAAAATAACGCCGTTGAAAAGGTCTGGTGGGTCTTCGAAGAGCATGCGCGCCACAGGTCTTAAAAGTTTGTCGTGGTAACGGGATAGCTTAACTGGTCAGATACTTTTGACCACGGACTCTCTCCTCCTCAGATTCAACTTGGGCGCCTTTGCCCTTGACAAGTTGAACAAGGGTTACAATGTCTGCTGCAAGATTGGCAGACTGCTCTTTCATTTCATGAGCCACGGCAGAGGCGTTGTCTGCGCCCATTGCATTTTCCTGGGTCACTACGTCCAGCTGCTGCACGGCCTTGGTCAACTGTTCGATACCAATCGCCTGTTCTTTGGAGGCTGTAGCAATTTCACTTAACAGCTGAGCCGTTTTGGCGGTCCCATCAGCTGAATTGACAAAGGCTTCACCAGCTTGAGTAACAAACGCCACCCCATCTGCCACTTTTTTATTGTTCTCTTCAAGCAGGTCAGTAACATTGCCAGCCGCTGCAGCAGTACGCTGAGCAAGGTTGCGCACCTCATCGGCCACCACCGCAAAGCCGGCCCCTGCCTCTCCTGCCCGGGCGGCCTCAACAGCAGCATTCAAAGCCAGCAGGTTCGTCTGGAAGGCAATCTGATCAATGGTTTTGAGGATCGAGGAGGTCTCCTTGTTACTCTCAACAATTTTGGCCATAGCTTCTTGCAGCTGATCCATAATCGTATTGGACTCGGTCATCACCCGGTTGGCATCAGTCATTAGAGTATCCGCCTGGCCTGCATTCTCGGCATTCATTCTGGTCATGGACGACAACTCTTCCAACGAGGCGGAGGTCTGCTCAAGAGAAGAGGCCTGCTGCGAAGCGTTATCCGCAAGTGCCTCACTGCTTGAAGCGGATTGTTGGGCCGCCTCCCCCACACTCTTTGCGCTCCTGGTCAGGTGTCCGATGATGGTATTGATCGGAACACTGACCATTTTATACATGACCGCAAAAATTATGGCGCTGATAAAAAGCAGCAGCAGCAGCGTCCCCAGAGACATAAGAAACTGCAGCCTGGAAACCGTTGCATCAAGGGCGCTGAGATCAAAGGTCAGCGCTAAGACACCACCGATTTCTCCTTCTTTCCACTTCGGGTGGCAGCGGATACAGTCGGAGACAACAACCTGCGGCGCCGATATTTGCAATGTCGAGCCTTCTTCCGTCCACACCGGTTTCAGCTCCTTTTTGAACTGTTCCATCATTGCCGACTCGATCTTTGTGCTGCCATCCCCACTGGAAGAGAGATTGAGAGTGCCGTCGCGATCAAAAAGGCTCACCTCAAGAACGCCTTCAACCTCTTTCTGGCGAACAAGAAGCTTTTGAAAATTCAGCATCTGCCCCCGCTCCAATGAGCCCTTCACCCCGTATTCAAGGGAGGTAAAAAGGGTCTGCACAGAATCTAAGTAAATATGGCGCATTTGATGCTCAACAAAACCGTTCAGAAGAAAAGTACCGATAAGCAGTGAAACAGTGAGCGCAACCAGCACTGCAAAAATAACCCGGTACGCTACTGAAAATTTATCCAAGAAATATTCTCTCATTGCTTCTCCTCTTCAATCTCTGATCTTGGGGGTAAGGGCACTGCCTTCTCGCTTTTGAGCTGAGATATCTACTTGTTGCCTTTTTTCGCAATCCGATACATTGGAAAATCTTTTTTTGCCGCAAAAATCGGCGAGGCACAGCCTATACATGGGGCCTTAGCACCAATACACCAGCTCTGCTTGCTGTTCCACCAGCGAGTTGAGCAGTCCGCGTAAGTGTCCGGTCCAATACATCCCAACTTAAAAAGACAGCCTTTATCGCCAAGCTTTTTGGCAAAAATTTCCTGCTGAAAATCATGATAATAGGGGCATTGTTCGTGAATTTTACGCTCAAAAAACAGCTTTGGCTGACCGTTAATCAATTCAGGGAGGCCAACCTGCACCAGGTGGACAATAGTCTTCCAGACCCAGTCCGGGTGAACGGAACAGCCCGGAATATTTATGACCAGTGGCGTTTTCCCTTTGCGTTTATAAAACTCTTTTAGACTGACCGCGCCCGTTGGGTTGCCCTCCGCAGCGGGAATACCCCCATGGCTTGCACAGGTGCCAACCGCCACGGCGCCGGTCATGGTCTCCGAGGCCTGTATTAGATGGTCGGCAAAGGTTTTATCACCTATGACACAGGCTTCAGGCATATCGTAAGGAACAGCACCTTCAACCGCCAGAAAATATTCACCCGCCCTTCCGGAAAAATACTCCTCGATGAGAGCAAGTGCCTGCTTTCCGGAAGTTGCAGAAAGGTCTGCATGGAATGCAAGCTTTGAATACTCGGTAACCATGGTGACGGCATTGGGCGCATCTGCCTGCAGTAAGGAAATAGAACAACCCGTGCATGACTGTCCCTGCAGATATATCAGTTTCGGCAGCGCTGCCCCATCAATCCCCTTCAGTGCTGCCAGGACAGGCTCCGGCAGATTGCCAATACCAAAAGCAGCACTCAGGCAGGCTGCCATCTTCAAAAATTTTCGACGGTCAAGATCTGGCATCATTTTCCTTTTCCAAACTATTAGTTTTCTGAGAAGGTTCTCTCTCCATCAATGGACAGCACAGGCCAGGCAGGGATCAAATGAATGGACGATCCTGTTTGCCTCGATCTGTTCTTCCGGGTTCGCCACTTGTGTGCCAATGAGGGCGGATTCCAGGGCGCCATGCTGGTCTTTATCATCTTTAGGAGAACAGTTCCAGGTTGTCGGCACCACGCATTCATACCGTTCTATTTTATAGTCCTGCACCTTGATATAGTGCAACAGTCCGCCACGTGAAGCCTCCGTCGCACCAAAGCCTTCACCTGACTCCGGCAGATCGTAGGAGGCCATGGTTGGTGCGCCGGGGTCAATTCGTTCTACTTCGTCCAGCAGGAAATCGGCAATCACCACTGCGGACACGGCCCGGCACAGATGCCGACCAAGCACGGAGTTGAGGTTTTCAGCACCGATTCCGGCGAGACCGGCAAACTTATCCACAAGCTGCTTAATGGTCTGATTATTACCCTGAGTATAGTCAATTAAAATACGAGCCGCCGGTCCCACCTCAACCATCTGTCCTTTATAGCGGGGCGCCTTTACCCACGAGTAAGCCGAGGGCTTGTGCGGTTCTGGAGTCAAAGCGCCTTCCCGAACCTTAAGCCCGGATGCTGATGAATAGCGGGAATACTTAACATCCTCTCTAATTGCTTCAAAATCTACCGGCTCAAGGCTGCCGTTTAAAAGCACTCCAGGGGCAAATAGTCTCGGGCTGTTTAGCTCCGGTCCATAAGGCAGAAGACCATAGGAGAGAAACCCTCCCTTACTCTGACCGATCTCCCAGTACTCGGGAAAACCACCAGCAACAGCAAGAATATCTGGTATGTATTTCTGGTGAATAAACTCCTTCACGTCGCGAATCAGCGACCGATAAGAAGAAATATGATCAATATTAGGGTCCTGCGTACAGCCTCCTGGAAAGATGGCAGTTGCGTGGGGGAACTTTCCCCCAAAAATTGCAGAGGCCCTGTTGGCTTTTTTCTGAATTTCGAGTGCCTCTATGTAGTGTTTTAGCGCACCAATATTCAGATCAGAGTCTTCAAGATATTTACCGGAAAGACGCGGCAGAAAAGGTGCTGCCGGAAAAGGTTTTCCCGAAGCCAGCTCCGCCTTGACCCAGTCCCGCAATCTGACCAGGTCAGGATCTGCGCCGGAGTATTTCAGAATAGCGGTGACATCAATAAAGTCCAAGGCAGAAAGCTGGTAAAACTGGAGCAAATAGTCATAGAGGTGATTGGCGCCCTGAATCAGGTTATGCATGATACGGCCGTTGGGTGGAACATCTACCAAATCGTAGGCGTTCTCTTGGGCGTAGGAAGAAGCAATAGCATGCGCATAGGGACAGACCCCACAGATCCGCTGAGTTATCTGCTGAGCATCCAACGGACTGCGGCCCCGCAGAAATACCTCAAATCCGCGAAACATCTCACCAACACTTCGTGCATCGGTAATAACATTGTCTTCAACTGTTGTTTGAATGCTCAAATGTCCTTCAAGCCGGGTAACAGGACCAATATCTATTTTCATAGTGTTTCCTTGTGAACTCTTGTCTTTTTCATCTCTTCGACCTCTCTTAACAAAAGGACAGGGGTTGATGGCATATCTGCTATGATATAAATATTCCCCGACCCTGGTCAAATCTTTTAAAAAAAACTCAGCATCCTAGCTTTTTGTAAATTTTTCATAATAATCCCTGTACTTTCTCGATGTTATTTGAGAAACTATCAAAGATATTTTTTTATTTAAAATTCTACTCAGCCAAGCATCATGGCCGTCACAAAACGACACTTCTACACAACCACACATGACCACAAAGAACGACATAGAAAATATCTGGTTTGTCACTAGAGAATACGGCTCTCTTGCCGGTGCCGGCGGGGTGAAAGACGTTGCAAAGCAGCTCGCCGAGGCCCTTGTCAAAGCCAAAAAAAAGGTGCGCGTTGTTCTGCCGGCTTATGGCTTTATAGATCCGACATCTTTAGGGTATACCCAAACAGCGATCAGGTTCCAGGTGGATATGTCGTATGTTCAGGAGGAACGCCGCGAGTTTGTATCCATTTGGCACAAGAAAGACAAAGCCGATATCTACCTGATCGACAGCCCGCGCTTTGCCGAGAAAAGTGGCATTTATGCCTATACTTTGGATGAGGAGAAACAAAATCCTCATCATCTTCAAGGTAATGGGCATTACGATTACTTTGCCATGAATATGCTTTTACAAAAGGCCGCTATCTGCCTGATAATCACTCTTGACCAAAAACCCGACATCATTCACTGTCACGATGGCCATACCGCTCTTATCCCACCGATGATTCGTGAAATAGAGGGTTTTCGCCATTATTTCAAAAATACCGGCTGTGTGGTGACAATCCACAACGCCGGAATCGGTTACCATCAAGAGGTCGCAGACCTTGACTTTGCGCAAACGATTTCCGGCCTGCCAGCCAGTCTGATTAAAGCCAACCTGCTGGCCCTGGCATTTGATCCCTTACTGACAGCATCCACATACGCTGTTATGAATACCGTCAGCGAAAATTATGCCCGGGAACTGCGGGAAACCGACAGCGACGAATTGACCGGCAGACTTGGTCATACCTTGCTGCAACGCGGAGTTTCCCTGGAAGGAGTCACCAATGGAATTGACCCTGAAGATTTTAATCTGAACAAATACAAAGCACTGGGCCTGCCCTGCAGTTTTAACCCTGGGGCTCCACTTGATGAAGCCTGTTCCGGAAAGACACAATGTAGAAAAACCCTTTGTGAAGAACTTAATTCTACTAAACCAATTCCCGGCATACAGCGAACCGGAACCCTTGATTTTCAGCCCAATCAACCTCTTTTTACCTTTATCGGCCGCTTCTCCGTACAAAAAGGTGTGGACAAAATGATCGAGGCCCTAAAAAACTTGTTGCCTATCGACCTCGATTTTCAGATACTGATATTAGGCAGCGGCCAAAAGAAGATTGAAGAATCTCTGATCAGTTTGGCCCGTCTTAAGCGAAACAAAGGCCGTGTCTGCGTTTTACGAGGCTTCAGCCCAATTTGGGCAAACAAAATTTATGCTGCCGGTGATTTTTTTCTTATCCCTTCACAGTATGAGCCCTGCGGCTTAACAGACTTTATTGCCCAGCTTTTTGGCAACTTGCCCATTGTTCATCATACCGGGGGACTTGTTAAGGTCATCGATGGTAAAACAGGATTTGCGTTTCAGCAGCATACCGGAAATGCCCTTGTAAAAACCATGAAACAGGCTATTCAGACGTACCGAACCTCACAGCCGACAATCAGCCTGATGCGCAAAGAAGCCATCCAGCTCATACATGACAAATATACCTGGGACAAAGTTATGGCCCGCTACCTGAAGCTTTACAGCAAGGCCTTAACGTCCTTAGCAAAGGTATCAAAACATTAAAAGGGGAGAAGAGAATGACAATAAGAATTGGTATTAACGGCTTTGGACGAATTGGCAGAAATGTTTTTCGGGCAATCGACAAAGATCCTGCCTTTAAGAACGTTGAAATTGTGGCGATTAACGACCTGACCAGCATCGAAACAACAGCGCACCTTCTCAAATATGACTCAGTAATGGGGGTCTACGACAAAGATGTTGCCGCCAAGGAAAATGGTCTTTTGGTCGATGGCAGACAAGTTGATATTTACAGCCACAGAAACCCGGCCGACATCCCTTGGGGTGATGTCGGTGCTGATTACGTTATTGAATCAACCGGTTTTTTCACCAACGATGAAACCGCTGGGGCGCATTTAGAGGCAGGAGCTAAAAAAGTTATTATTTCGGCTCCGGCAAAAGGGAATGTGAAGACTCTTGTCATGGGCGTCAATGAGGATGAGTACGATCCAATTGAACATAATATTGTTTCAAATGCCTCCTGCACAACGAACTGCCTGGCCCCTGTTGCCAAAGTAGTTCTTGATCGGTTTGGCATAAAAAAGGGTCTGATGACGACAGTCCATGCCTATACCAATGATCAAAAAATTCTTGATTTCCCCCATAGTGACCTGCGCCGGGCACGCGCCGCTGCCCTCTCGATGATTCCAACTAAAACCGGGGCTGCTGCCGCAGTCTCGTTGGTCTTGCCGGAACTTAAAGGTAAATTTGACGGCCTGGCGGTTAGGGTCCCCACCCCCAATGTTTCTTTAGTTGATGTGGTTATGGAACTTGAAAAAGAAGCCACCGCCGCAGAAGTAAACCAGGCCCTTAAAGATGGGGCCAACAGGTTCCTTGGTTACTCGGAAGAGCCCCTGGTTTCCATCGACTATCAGGGCAATTCCCACTCTTCAGTTGTTGATGCCCTGTCCACTAAAGCCATTGGCAATATGATCAAGATATTATCCTGGTATGACAACGAATGGGGTTACTCAAACCGCCTGCTTGACTTAGTTCTGCTTATGGAAGCCCAAAAACCTCTGTAAGTAACACAGCCAACCTGTATCATTGCGAGTTTTGAAAAATCCAAAAGCCGGGCAAACCGCCGGGTTTTTGGATTTTTGGCTTACAGCATCTGCACCTAGCAACCTTAATAAAAGAAATCAGACCACACCGACATGCCAAAGAAAACTAAAAAGCAAAATTCCGTGATCGAGTCCGATGCCTTAAAAGCCAATTTGCAGGAAACTGCCGTTGAAGACGTCCCTATTGATCCATCCTATGCTGTTCTGGTTGATGTTGTTGCTGATTTCCGAGGTATACACAACAATATTAATGAGCTGCTCTTTGAAATTAACCATCCGTTTCGCAACTGGAGTCTTGTTCTGCCTAAACTCAGGGCCTTTATTTTAAAACACACTAATCACTATTGTAAACATGACAAAGGCCCAGAGGCCTATCTGCGCTTTATTAACATCCATCTGGAAGCCATTGACCAGGCCTGGGCCAGTGTAAAAACTAAAAAACCCAGCCCTCTCCAGATTGGCCAGGCCTATGCACCTAAAAGTGGTGATTCAATTCTGGCCCTGGCAATGGAATCACTGCTGGCATACCTGGAAAAACACATCCATCTCCTTGATCTTGAGGGGTTGAAACGTTACGAAGGGGCTTTAAACTCAAGTTTTCAAAAACTACATGATTTAGACGAACAGATACTGATGTACATGGTTCAAGGCTATCATCCCATAAAAAAAATTGCCCAATCAATCATTGACAGCACAGAACAGAGTGATAGCCCTGGTTTCTTTAACTTCCAACCCTTTACGGTTTTGTATAAAAAACTCCTGCAAATCGATTATCAATACTGGCTCAGCGAAGAAGACCCCTTGCCCTGGTTTACTTCTGAATGTGGGCATGAACGTGGTGAATGGGATGTTGGCAGCCTTTTTTCTGCCATTTCGCACCAGAAAATCAGCGAGAATCTGGCAGCCCTTAATGATACAGCCTCCCTTGCGACTGAAAATGGCCAGGAATTACTGCGCCTACTGCAATTGCCTGACCATATTGCCATCGTTCGCCTCTATAAAGAAATTCCGGGCAAACTGCTGCAGGTACCGTTCCCGAATGCCTCTTATCCGGGCAACCAGGAACTCAGAAAAGATGCGCCGAAACCGGCACCTGTTCCACAGAATGCTGGTGGATTAGTTGACCGCTTTGCGGAAAACCGGAAGCTTTTGTTTCTTTTTCGCATCATGGACACTCCTGGCCTCTTCCTCATCCATGAAGAAACCCTGCGAGAGATTAACCGCAGCCTGGTCCTTCTCATCCATGAACAGTCCTTTGAAGAGATAGAACAGTTTTTGCTGATAACCTTTCAACATTTAAAAGCAAATGTAACCAAATTCCCCCATACCTCGCTTCAATGCATTCAAGTCCTTGGCTCAGAAATATTCAAAAAAGGAAGTGGGAGCCTGGTGGAAAGCTTTTTATGGGAGGTGGTCCGCTTTGGTTTTCAATATGCCAATGTCACCGGTGTCGACGAGGACTGGCAACCCATTGCCAACCCCGCTCACCTGGTAAACATCAGGGTGTGGCTCAACCTTATCATTCAGGAACCGAAATGGTGTTCAACCCTGTTCTCTGCTCTGATTATTAACCTGCACCTTTCTGGAACCTGCATTAAAGACACCGATCTCTTTCAGAGGGACATTACCGAACTGCTCAATCATCCCATTGAGCCAATCTACAACCTGGCCAAGCAATTTGCCAAATTACTGCCGGTTTTCTTTAACGAAATCGGCGCGGAAGGGGAACTGCGGGAAGTTTCAACCGAACTCGACGAAACCCACAGCCGCAAGGATGTCCTGATCCACTTTTTGCGAAAGCAGAGTCATGTTGAGTCAAGCAATCTGATTGTTAACTTTATCAAGGCTATTTTTTCATTCTGGCGGACCCGAAACACCGATGAACTCAAAAACTTTCTGCCACCGGAGGTCCTTTACGCAATAAAGCCAACCGGCCCATTTGTTGATGACCTGCATATCCTCATGAAGCGTGCCTTTGAGCTTCCTGAACTCGACAGCATAGAAGACCTTCTCGACTGGGACCAAAAAACCCGCGACAACTTCCTCGCCCAACAGTCTGATCTCAATGCCCAAGAGGTCAGGCGCTTTTCATTGCTCGTTCATATGTTTACTCTGCTCAATGAAAAGTATAACCTTGGCCTGCAGGACTTGCGGCACCAGCTTGAAATTGCCGCAAATACCGGGTTCCCGGAAATGGAAGGCTTAATCGCAGACCTTGAAATCTGTGATACTTTTCAGTGTTTAGACGCCATCCTGGGCCATCTTGAAAAACTGCAGAAAACAATCCTGAGCACCGAGAAATTCGAAGCGAAAGAAGACATCTATTACAAGAGGCATATTGCCGTGGATATCCCCTCGGTCTACGGCCGCTATCGAGAAAAAAAATTCGACGCCCTGGGCCTCACATTCAGGCTGGAAAACCTGGCTAATCTTTATCTTGAAAAAATCCCGGACACCGTCAACCTCTCATTTATTACCGAAATCACCTTTACTCGGATTACCAAGTGTTTAAAGCTGTACCTGCGTGCCCTTAAACTTGACGGGATTACCAGTCGGAACCTTGAAACCTACGTGGCACTGCTTGAGAGTTCAGTGGAACAGAAGCGCTTTTCTTATACGCAATATCTGGATATTCTGCGTGGTCTGTCCCACGGTGTAAAAGACATTATTTACGCCTACTACACCAATGTCCACCAAAACAATCTCTCCATTATCATTCCGCAGATAGGTGGTGCAAACCTGCTGACACGCTACCGCAGCCTCTGGAATGAAAATGATAAGGCCGGCAGCGTTCACCGTGTAAGTGAATCATTTCTGCGTGATCTTATTTCCGGAACCTTCGGCCTTCAGAGCCTGGATAACTTTATTACCAGAATTTATCAAACCCTGGAAAGTCAGAGAGAGATACTTGATGAGTCCAAGCTTAACCTGCTGATGACCTATAATCCCGAAAATGTTATCAACTCCCTGCATACACCCAAAGAGAAAATAACCAACCTGATCATGTTGGGAAATAAGGGATACAACCTGACCTTGCTGGCCGCAGACCAAAAGCCGGTGCCCGCAGGTTTTATTATTACAACTGAGATTTTCCGCTGTTGGCCGGTTGTTAAAGATTTTTTCAAGGCAAGAGACGAGTTCATGGCACAAATTCGCCAGTCCCTGACTGATGTTGAAAAGAAAACCGGCAAGCGCTTCGGCGACCCCCGCAACCCCCTGCTCGTTTCGGTGCGAAGCGGGGCTGCTGTTTCCATGCCTGGCATGATGGCAACCCTGCACGACGTTGGCTTAAATGAAGATCTGGCTGAAGAATTTGCCCACAACACCGGCAAGGAGTATTTAGCCTGGGACAACTACCGCCGCTTCCTGCAGTCCTGGGCCATGAGTAAAGGAGTACACCGGGAAGTCTTTCAATCTTTGATGAATAAGGCAAAATCAACCCATGATGTCCAGATAAAACGGCAATTTACCCCTGCCCAAATGAAAGATCTGGCCCTCAACTACCAGAAGGCCATCCGCGGCATCGGCATTGGTATTCCCGACGATCCCTGGCTCCAGCTGGTGGGCGCTATCGAAACAGTTCTTGACTCCTGGAATACTGTGAAAACAAAAGAGTACAGGAGCCTGATGGATGTTTCCGACTCCTGGGGCACAGCCGTGATTATCCAGGAAATGGTTTTTGGTAATTTTAGCCCAACATCGGGCAGTGGAGTCGTCTTTACCGCCCACCCCTACCGGAAAGTCCGCAGGGTTGCACTCTGGGGAGATTACGCCACCGCCGACCAGGGCGAAGATATTGTTTCCGGCCTGGTCACCACCTTTCCGATCTCTGTCGAACAGGCTGAAATCGACGGCAGATCCAAAGAAAATTCCCTGGAAAGCCGTTTCCCGGAAATTTACCAACGCCTGCGGGACATTGCCCGTGACCTGGTGTACGAAAAGCACTGGAACCCCCAGGACATCGAGTTCACCTTTGAAGGTCCAAAGGCAGACGACCTGTATATGCTGCAAACCAGGGACATGATTACCATCAAAAAGAAGGAAAATTTTGATGCATTTCAGGAAAGCATCGCCATAAGCAAATCCATTCTGGGTAAAGGAATCGGGGTTAGCGGCAGCGCCCTTTCCGGCAGAGCTGTTTTTACGGTGGACAATATCAACAGACTTCGCCAGGAAGACCCGGAAACCCCACTGATCCTCGTCAGGCAGGATACTGTCCCGGAAGACATCAAAGAAATCTCCCTGGCAGACGGCCTGCTGACGGCCCGCGGCGGCCAAACCTCCCATGCCTCAATTGTTGCTTTGCGGCTTGATAAAACCTGTGTGGTCGGCTGCAAAAACCTCAAGGTGTTTGACACGGAGCAACGCTGCGAAATCAGTGGCCGCGAAATCCGTTTTGGTGATCCTATCGCCATTGATGGCAGAAAAGGTCTTTTTCTGCGCGGCACCCACCCCATTAAAAAAGAGATGCATATTTTGCCGATATAAGTGAGGGACAAACCGCTAAACATATTTTTCTCCTGCATAAAATCACAGATCTTCCTATCTCTTAGTTAAAAATAACAAAATTCCATAAGTTACTGATAGCTCTTGATCTATAGATTGACACAACGCAAGTGCTATATTTCGCTATGGTAGCAAATGTCAAAATTCAAGTTCTTTTCGCACTGTAGTAAATTTAAACTTTGTGCTCCTTAGACCAGACCAGTGCTCACCACAAGCATTATAATAATTACAATCACTGAAAAATAAGCTACAGTAGCACGGATTTATTACCTCTTTTAAAAATAGAACTCCCATTTTCATCACATGAATAACAAAGAATTAATCAGACGAATGTTTGTCCTGCTCAAGCCCTATAAGAAGCAGCTTGGGATCGCAATGTTCAGCATGATCATGGTTTCCAGTTTTGGGTCAGCGCAGGCCTATCTGATCAAACCTCTGATTGACAAAATCTTCATCAATAAAGATGAATTGATGCTGAACATGCTACCTTTAGCGTTAATCCTGGTATTTCTTTGCAAGGGTGTGTTTTACTACCTCTACACCTCTATTCTGGACATAACCGGGCAAAGCATTATTAAAAACCTGAGAAAGGACATCTTTGAACATGTACACTCTCTTCCCATCTCGTTTTTTCACAAAACTCCCACCGGCGAACTGATTTCCCGAGTGATTAACGATGCAACCCTGATCCAAAATGCTGTATCTCGTGCTTTAATCGGCATACTGAAGGATTTATTTCAAGTTTTTGGTCTACTGGGAGTCATCTTCTATCTAAATTGGAAAATGGCTCTTGTGTCGATAATATTCCTGCCTTTGGCTATCATTCCAGTTGTTAATTTCGGCAAAAAATTCAGGAAATTAAGCAAAACTAACCAGCAGATAATCGCTAAAGTGTCAAATATTCTCCATGAAACAATAACAGGTCATCGCATTGTTAAAGCCTTCGGTATGGAAAAGTATGAGACAAAGCGCTTTTCTGCCATGATTGAAAAATTATTTGGCGTTATCGTCAAGGACATTAAGTTCAACAGTCTCCAACACCCTATTATGGAACTGTTTGGTGGCGTTGGTATTTCAACAGTAATCTGGTACGGTGGTCATCAAGTTATCAATGGACAGTCAACTCCTGGCACCTTTTTATCCTTTATGACTGCCCTGATTATGATCTATGACCCAATCAAAGGGGTTAGTAATATCAACAGCCCTATCCAGCAGGGTATGGCTGCGGCTACGAGAGTTTTCGAACTGTTAGATATCAAGCCAGATATAGAGGATAAGATTGGGGCAACAATCTTGCCACCTTTTACCGATACAATACATTTTAAAGATGTCAGCTTCAGCTATGAGAGTAGTGACGAAATTCTTAAGAATATCAATCTAGAAGTGAACTCCGGCGAAGTTTTGGCCATTGTCGGGCCAAGCGGTGGAGGAAAAACAACCTT
>Ga0102953_1000453_pt1 | contig 28473 bp, 24 predicted proteins | sample SalPon2A_C_D2_MG_FD_78509 | JGI IMG/M metagenome (GOLD analysis project Ga0102953, IMG submission 78509) | Soil microbial communities from South San Francisco under conditions of wetland restoration - Salt Pond MetaG R2A_C_D2_MG | ecosystem: Environmental > Terrestrial > Soil > Wetlands | place... | reverse complement strand
CCGGGCGGTTCCGAGCCGGGCCGTGTACTGCGTTGCGCAGCCTTGAAAGGGAACGACCCTTCCTGCGGCTACGCGCCTTGTATACGATCCGGCTCGAAGCCGCTGAATGTCACCCTGCTAACGTTCGGCTTAGTATATCGGCAAGGATTACTGGAACCGTATTATCCCGCTGTTCAACGTCAATACACGGCATTTCTATGTGCACGGGCTCAATTTCGGCTGGCACCTGTGGCGGAGCGGGTCGCAAAGCCTGGCGATTGTTGCACGGCCCGACGCCTTGCATTACAACACCTCGGAAAATGCCGCGCTGGCGGGCATGACCACGAAACTTGCCACTGTCATGGGTGGAATACAGTGGCGCTGGCGTTTCCAACGCCATCTCTCGCTGAATGCGATGGCATTGACCGATATGCTCAGGCGCAACGATGGATCGATTCTTTCGATAGGGCTCAACAGCCCCTGGCGTGCGGGTCGCTGGTTCATTGTCCCGAGTGTTGCCGTCGAGTGGCAAAGCAGCAATTATGTGAATTACTACTTCGGAGTGACTCCTGCAGAAGCGCAACCGGGCCGACCGGTCTATACCGGGAAATCCACGTTCAACGCAAAGGCGGGAGTGAGTTTCGGGCAACATTTCGGGCGACATTTTACGGCGATGGCCGGAGCTTATATGACCCGTTTCGGCAGCGGAGTGACTGCAAGTCCTATCGTCGGTCACACCAGCACGTTCAGTTTCCTCGTTGGACTCTATTACCATTTTTAAAAGGTGTTCTCGCCACCAGGCGACTGACAGGCCTGATTCGCAGCCTGGAAAGAGAAACGAAGGCAAGCAGGTCGGAAGCGTCTGCCTGAAACAGGCAAGGGCAAGATGGTATGACCACCAATGCCCGGCATGCACGATGGCTACGAGTGTCTGCAATTCACGGAAAAACCAGACGCGCCTTGAAATGCTCCGGAGTCGAGTCGATCGATAGTTGACCGTGATGCAGTTGAGCAATGGCACGTGCAATTGGCAGTCCCAGCCCGTTACCTGAATGATCGGTGCCGGCAGGTGATTCCGTGCTCAGGGGGGATGCAGTGGAATTGTTGATTTCTATCGTTGTCCCTTCCGTGGTTTCCCGCAGCGTGATGGCGATGTCCGAGCCTGTAGCGGCATAGCGTATGGCGTTGTCCAGCAGGTTGGCCAACGCCTGGGCCAGCAGTTGCTTATCGCCGAAAATTTTTAATCCGGCCTCTGCCGTGACATGTAAGTGCAGATGCCGTTCCTCGGTTGTCGGGGCATACAGTTCCGTCACTTCGGAGATCAGTTTAGAGAAGTCGAGTTCATTGAAGAACTTGCGTCGTTCGCGGTCGCTTTCCAGTCGGGCGAGACGCAGTACCGCGTCGGTGCGCCGGGCGAGTTCTCCGATCTCTTCATGGGCGGTGCGGATGATCCCTTTCACCTCTTCCATCGAACCGGCTTTCTCCGCCTGGGACAGGGTCTGTTCCATGCGCGTGAGTGGGTGGCGGATTTCGTGTGCTGTACGTGCCGACAGGTCGCGCAGGCTCAGGACCGTGGCCTCGATCCGTTCGAGCATGGCATTGAAGGCGCGGGCAAGCGAGTCATGCTCGCCTGCTCCGCCAGTGGCGAGACGCTCTTCGAGATGGCCCTGTTCGATGCGGGCCGCCGTGGCGCTGGAGTCCTGTATGCGGCGCATGACGCGTGCCCCGATCAAAATGCCGCCGGCAAGTCCGAACAACAGGGCAATCAAGGCACCCGAGATGACCAGCACTAACGACTGTTTGCCCAGGGCATCGGATATGGCAAGCGATTGCCCCACCAGCAGTTTGTCGCCGTTGGGAAGCCGGGTGATCAGGGCGCGGACGGTTTGGTGCCGGAAGCTGAACCGGGTCCAGCCGCTGGCGGGGAGCTTGGTGGGCCATTGCTGCAGATCGCCCGCTTGTATCCGATTGTCCGCATTGGTCAAGGCGTAGTAACGGCGTCCGGGGTCATCGGAATCGGCATCGTTGTCAGGGAGTACGGCATTGCTGCGCGTGTGAATAACGCGGACGAGCGTGGCCGTGCCGCGCGTGTCGTAAAGCGAAGCGAGGGCAGTGGATTCCGCCTGGATGCCCGTGGAAATCTGGGCTTGAATCTGCGCCGAGACCTGCGGATAGACGGCGGCGATCAGCAGCCCGGTAAGCACGGCATAGATCAGGGCCGAGATCGCGGCTGTGCGGAAAGCCGTTGTGCTGAGTGCGGAGCGGAAAATCCGTTTCATTCGTCGTGCCCCGCCACCAGCCGGTAGCCCGTACCGCGTTCGGTGACCAGCATCTCGGCACCACCGTGTTCTTCCAGCTTGGCACGCAGCCGGCTGACGTGAACATCGATGACATTGGTGCCGGGATCGAAGTCGTAGCCCCAGACGTTGCGCAGGATCATGGTGCGCGTCAGGATTTCCCCCGCGTGCAGGACGAAGTATTCGAGCAGGCTGAATTCGCGTGGATTGAGGCGCAGGACGTTGTCTTCCAGCCGGACCGTGCGGGCAAGGCGGTCCATTGTTAACGGTCCGCAGCGGACTTCGGTCCCGACGGGCTCTCGCCGCCTGGCCAGCGCTGCGATCCGGGCCAGCATTTCCGCTTCCGCGTAGGGTTTTCCCAGATAATCATCGGCGCCGGCGTTCAACCCGCCGACCCGGGCCTCGAGTTCGGCGAGGGCCGACAGGACAAGGACATGGGCGTCGGGGCAGTGCGAACGGAACCAGGGAATGAAGTCCAGGCCGTCGCCGTCCGGCAGCATGCGATCGAGGATCAACATGTCGGGACAAGCCCGCTTGCAGCCACGGCGCGCGGCATCAAGGCTTCCAGCCACTTCGGGTTTTTCGTAGCCACCTCGTCCGAGTTGGGCCGAAAGCTCGCTTGCCAACTCGTTATCGTCCTCGACGATCAGAATATGCATTGCCGTTCCGGTCATTCGACCTGCGTACAGTAGCGCGTCTCAGCCGGGCATATCCAGTTTCCAGTCCTGGCCACGATCCCTGCCAGGTCTGCAATCGCGAGTTCTTGCGTTTTTTGCCGGCTGACTCGGGATTACAGATATTTAATGTTTTGCGAGTCCCCCTCGCCGCACACGCTACGGACGGCAACCCGCAGGCCATATAACAACTTTGTAACGCCTGGGCCGATACTTTTCACCAGGCTGATTGCTATATTGTCGAACTGACTTGCAGCTATACAGGTAAAAAATGCGTAGGGCAATACTGTTATTTTCCGCGGTGTTTTGTCTTGGGGCACTTCCTGCTTATTCCCATGCAGCAACGGCCAACTCCTCGAATCAGGCCGAGAAAGCGAAAATCACCATGTCGCAGGCAAAAAAGGTTGCGCTGAAAGCGTTTCCCGGGAAAATTCTGCATCAGGAGCTCGAGCACGAGAAGGGCGGTAGCGGATTACGTTATTCCTTCGATATCAAGCACGGAAGTACCGTGCATGAAGTGGGCGTCGATGCGATAACCGGTAAGGTCCTGGAAAATGATGTCGACACCGATTAGTCATGCCCGAGTGCGGGAGCATTAGACATGCCGGTCCGGGTTGGTGCTGCCTCACCGACACGTGGATTTTTTTAGGCAGGACAGGGAGGTTTGAATTTGCTGCGAAGACATCCCCGTATGATAGATCCGGCTAAAAACAGCCGTTCAGTGAAAAACCGATTGCGCAACGCATTCGGTTTTTCCGTAGTGCTCTTCGCAATCGTTCTGGCTGGCGGGTGTGCGACGTATCATCGTCTTCCGCTGGCCGACAAGCCGGATTTGTCCGCTTCTCCGGCAGCCGCAACCAGTCCGCAGGCCGGTACAGATGCTGTACCGCTTGCGCTCGATCTGGAGAGCGTGGGCCGTCTGGCCCGTGCGCGCGATCCCGATCTCGCCGCTTCACGGGCTCAGGTCAAGGTGGCCCGGGCGCAGGCCTACGATGCGGGCCTGCTGCCCGATCCGACGTTGGGGTTTTCCCTGGACCATCCCTTCAACGGGGGCGCGGCATCAGATCATCACAATGCCTGGACCGCGAGCCTGACCGAAAGCCTGGTGGGCTTGATCACGCATGGCGACGTGCACTCGGCCGCCCGGGCGCATTACGCGGCAACGCTGTTGTCCTGGCGCTGGCAGGCCGAGCAGGTGACGCTCAAGGCCCGCGTGACCTATCTCGATGCCTGGGCGGCCGAACGCGAAGTGAAAGCCCTGCAGCAGGAAACCCGGGCGGCACGGAGAGTACTCACCGCCGCTCGCAAGGCGCATGCGGCAGGCGCCCTGGCCGCCGCCCTCTACCAGCAGGCCTTGCAACAGGCCGGCACCGTTCGCTCGCGACTGCAAAGCGCTGCCGATCGGGAGGTGCAGGCAAGAACGGCACTGGCTACCATGCTGCGCGTGCAGTCCGGGCGCCGGTGGCATCTTGCGGCACCGGCGTCCGTCAGCGCCCCCGCGCCGGCGACGGTGTCGGCCGCCCTGGATCAACTGCCCACGCGGCGCCTCGATCTGCTGGCCCTTCAGGCCGGTTACCGTAGTGCCGATGCCCGGCTGCGGGCGGATATCCTGGCGCAGTTTCCCCTTCTCGACATCGGATTCACCCGATCGCGCGACAATACCGGCGTTAACAGCGTCGGTTTCGGCATCACGCTGCGCCTGCCGATATTCAACGGCAACCGGGGCAAGATCGCGATCGACCGCGCCACGCGCGCGGCTCTCAATGCCGCCTACCAGGCGCACCTGGACCGTGCCGCCAACACGGCTCGGGCCGGTTACGAGCGGCTGCGCCTGGTCCGCCGTGAACTGGTCGATCTGAAAACCCGGCTGCCGGACCTGAGACAGGCCGCGCAGGCCTCCGGCAAGGCACTCGCTCGTGGCGACATCACTCGCTTCCAGGCCTTCGGGGCCCGTTCGGCCTGGCTCGATGCGCGCATCGACGCCGATCGGCTGAGGGCCAACGCGGCCCAGCTTGCGTTCACCCTGCAAACCTTGCTCGTCCTGCCGTCGCAAAAGACCACTTCCACTCCGTCCCGAGAGACCTCGACATGAATGTACGCCCCCTCCTGGTAATGGCTCCACTCGCGTTGCTTTCATGCGCGGCGCTGGCGGATCCCGCGACCACGGTGACCACGCAGACGGTACACGTGCAGAAGCTGGACGATACAGTCACTGCCTACGGTCAGCTGATGCCCGCACCGGGCGGCGTGGAATGGTTGAGTGCGGCGCAGACGGGGCGGATATCAGCCGTGCTGGTCACCCAGGGTGTGCGCGTCAAAAAGGGGCAAAGCCTGGTGCGGATCGAGGACACGCCGCAAACGCAGGCGAGTTACCAGAGTGCCAAATCCGCTCTGACCTCCGCGAGGTCGAAGCTCGAACAGACGCAGTCGCTGGAAAAGAACGGGCTTGCCACACGTTCCGACCTGGCTGCGGCACAAGACGCCGTCGACAGCGCCAGGGCGCAACTTGCCGCTCTCGAGGCCGAAGGGGTCGGCCCCCATGCTCGGACTCTGAAGGCCTCGGCTTCAGGTGTCGTGACACAGTTGAACGTGTCACGGGGGCAGTGGGTCAATGCGGGAACGCATATTGCCGCCCTTGCTCCGGTTGGCACCTTGTGGGTACGGCTTGGACTGACACCCGGGCAGGCGGCCGGCGTCAAGCCGGATGCGCCGGTACAGCTCGTTCCGGTGTTCGGAGTGGGCAAGCCGCTCCAGAGCCACGTGGACAGCGTGGATGCCGAGGCCGATGCGGCGACAGGTCTCATCGATGCCCAGGTGCCTCTGCCGGCTCGCCAGTCAGGGCCGTTTTCAGGAGAGTGGGTAGCCGGCACCATTACGCTGCGCAGCCTGAAGCTGCCGGCCGTGGCACGGTCGGCCGTGCTCAAGGATGCGCAGGGCTTCTATGTTTTCGTCGTACGCCAGGCAACGGCGCACCGCGTGAACGTCAAGCCGTTGATTCGCACGCATGGCCTGGTTGGACTGGAGGGCATCAAACCTGGTGAAGTGGTGGTGACGCAGGGCAATTTTGAATTGAGCGACGGCAACCCGGTGCGGGTGGATAAAACGCAGGATCCCGGTTCGTGAGGGCGATGCTCGTCGAATGGATCGGGCGCCACCGGCGTTCGCTGGTCTTCCTGGCATTGATCCTTGCCGCGGGAGGGATATACAGCTCACTCGGATTGCCGGTATCACTGTTCCCGCATGTGCAGTTCCCGCGTATACGGGTAAGCCTCGATGCCGGAGACCGGCCGGCGCAGCGCATGGAGCTGCAGGTCACGCGGCCGATGGAGCTTGCCGTACGCAGCGTGCCAGGCGTCAAGGCTATTCGGTCCACGACCAGCCGCGGTTCCACCGAGATCATCGCCGATTTCAAGTGGGGCACCGATATGGTGCGCAAGCAGCTCGAAATCGAGGGGGCGATCAGTAGCACGTTGCCCAAGGTGCCGCCTGGTACCACCTTCGACGTCGAGCGCATGGAACCCACGCTTTACCCGGTCACCGGCTACAGCCTGACCTCGAAGAACGAATCGCCGGTGGCATTGCGAAACTTCGCGGAATTCCAGCTCCGGCCGTTGCTGTCGAGCATTCCCGGCGTGGCTCACGTCGAGGTGCAGGGCGGGCAGATAGCCGAGTACCACGTGAACGTTAACCCCGCCCGACTCCAGGCACTCGGCCTGAGTTTCAAGGACGTCTCCGACGCGCTGGCCGCGCAGAACGTGTTCAATTCGGTGGGCCGCCTGCAGGACCATTACCAGCTGTACCTCACTGTCGCCGACAGCCGACTGGAGAGTCCGAAGGACATCGGCGATGTCGTGATCAAGCATGGCGCCGACGGGGTCGTGAGGCTGAGTGATATCGCAACCGTTAAATCATCGGTCGTGCCGCGCTGGGTGAGCGTGCGTGCCGACGGACGCCAGGCGGTGCTGGTGAACGTTTACCAGCAACCCGGCGGCAATACCGTCGCGATTGCCAGGGCGGTCGCAGCCAAGCTCGCCGCCAATCGAAACCGCTTGCCGAAGGGCGTCCGGTTGCACCAGTGGTATGACCAGAGCGAACTGGTCGCGGCTTCGGCAGCCAGCGTACGTGATGCCATGATCATCGGCGTATTGATCGCCGCGCTGGTGCTGCTGGTTTTCCTGCGCAGCTGGAAGGTGGCCCTGGTGGCGGCGGTGGCGGTCCCGGTCGTGCTTGCCATCACCACGCTGTTGTTGAAGATATTCGGGCAGGGCTTCAATATCATGACACTCGGCGGCATGGCGGCCGCGATCGGGCTTTTCATCGATGACGTGGTGGTGATCGTCGAGCACCTGGTACGGCGCATGCGCGAGACGGGCAGCCACACGCCAGCCACCCTGTTTGCGGCAACGCGCGAATTTACCCAGCCGTTGATGGGCTCCTCGCTCTCCACCATCATCATCTTCGCACCGCTTGCCTTTCTTGACGGCATTACCGGTGCGTTCTTCTCCGCACTCTCGTTCACCATGGCGAGCGGACTCGTCATTTCCTTCTTCATCGCCTGGCTCGTCGTGCCCGTGCTTGCGAGCTGGTTGCTCCAGCCGAAGGATGCCGCCATGGACCGCGACGGGATTATCGCGCGCCACTTCAAGCCGCGTTACCTGAAGGCAATGCATGCCACGCTGCGCCGGCCCTGGTGGCTGCTGGTCGGCTTGATCCCCCTGCTGGTGCTCGGATTCACCGGCTACAAGCAGGTAGGTTCCGGGTTCATGCCGCCGATGGACGAGGGCGGTTTCATCCTCGATTATCTGGCGCCCCCTGGCGCTTCACTCAAGGAAACCAACCGTCTGCTGGCCCAGGTCGGGAAGATCATAGATCACGATCCCGCGGTGGCGACCTGGTCGCTGCGCACTGGAACACAGCTGGGCGGCGGTATTACCGAAGCCAACACCGGCGATTTCTTCATCAAGCTCAAACCGTTCCCGCGTCCACCCATACAGAAGGTCATGGACCGCATCCGGGTGCAGATCGAAAACCGGGTACCGGGGCTCGATATTGATACCGGGCAACTCATGGAGGACATCATCGGGGATCTCACCTCCAAGCCGCAGCCCGTGGTGATCAAACTCTTCGGCGACAACAATCAGCAGCTTCTGAACCTGGCGCCGAAGATCGCGCAGCGCGTCTCGAAGATACGCGGCGTGGTGGAAGTGCGGGACGGCGTCGTGGTGGCCGGCGATGCGCTGGATGTGAGAATCAACCGCACACGCGCCGCGCTCAAGGGCATGACGCCGGCCGCGGTGGGTGCCCAGGTCCAGGCCTATCTGCATGGCAATGTCGCCACCCAGGTGCAGAAGGGCATCCAGTTCGTGGGCGTTCGGGTGTGGGTCCCCAAGTCGCAGCGCGAAACAACCGAACAGGTGTCGGGCCTGCTGATCCACTCACCGGGCGGGGAGGTCTTCCCGCTGAGCCAGGTGGCAACGGTGAAGGAGATTACGGGCCAGCCCGAGATCACCCGGGAGGATCTCAAGCGCATGGTCGCGGTGGCGGGACGCATCAGCGGCCGTGACCTCGGTTCCACTATCGCCGCCGTCAAAAAGACGTTGAACCGGCCCGGCGTGATCCCCAAGGGCGTGTATTACACGCTCGGCGGTCTCTACCAGCAACAGCAGATCGCCTTCCGCGGCCTGATCGTCGTATTCGTAACCGCGCTTGCCCTGGTCTTCGTGCTGCTGCTTTTCCTCTACGAGCGCTTCCGCGTCGTGTTCGCCATCATCCTGCAGCCATTGCTGGCAATTTTCGCCGTGTTCTTCGGGCTCTGGGTGACCGGTACCGAACTCAACATCACCGCGATGATGGGCCTCACCATGATCATCGGCATCGTCACCGAGGTCGCGATTTTCTATTTCTCGGAATTCTATGAACTGGAAGGCTCGATGACGTTTCGCGAAGCCATCGTGCAAGCCGGGATCAACCGCGCCCGCCCGATCGCGCTCACCACGCTGGCCTTCATGCTCGCGCTGCTGCCGCTGGCGCTCGATATCGGCCGCGGCGCCGCCATGCTGGCACCGCTCGCGCGCGCCATCGTGTTCGGCCTGGCGGTCCAGCTCGGCCTCGTGCTGGTGGTCATGCCCACGTTCTATTACTGGATGAATCCGCGCCGTATCCGCAACGCCGGGTAAACCCGGCAGCTATGCCTTCTCGTCCTTCTCGGGCGCGGTGATGGTGCGCGTAGTACGCCCGATGCGACCGACTTCGACCTCGTCCTCCGGGTTGCCGATACTCAGATCCTGGAAACGCCTGGCCGAGACGAGCACCCTCGATTCCAGGGTGCCGACGGATTTGTCGTAGGCGTCCACGGCCTGGTTGAGACGTTGGCCGACCGTGCTCCAGTGGGAGGCGAGATTGCCGATGCGTTCGTAGAGCTCCTTCCCCAGCTGGGCTATTTCCTGGGCGTTGCGGGCCAGGGCTTCCTGGCGCCAGCCGTAGGAGACGGCCTTGAGCAGGGCGATCAGCGTCGTCGGGCTGGCCATGATGACGCGCTGGTCGGTGCCGTGTTCGATCAGTCCCGGATCCTGCATGAGGGCGGCCGAGAAGAAGGCCTCGCCCGGCACGAACAGGACGGCGAACTCGGGCGTCGGGTCGAACTGGTCGAAATAGCGCTTGCTTCCGAGCTTGCCGATATGATCCCGGACCTGGCGTGCGTGTGCAACCAGGCGCTGCTTGCGTGCATTGTCATCGGGCGCTTCGATGGCTTCCAGGTAGGCTTCCACCGGGGCCTTGGCATCGACCACGATGTGCCGCCCGCCCGGCAGATGGACGATCAGGTCCGGTCGCAGCCGCCCGTCCTCGGTGGTCGTCGAAACCTGCTCCTCGAAGTCGCAGTGCTCGCTCATGCCCGCCATTTCCACCACACGGCGCAGTTGTACCTCGCCCCAGCGCCCGCGGGTCGCAGGCTGCCGCAATGCCTTGACGAGCTGCGAGGTCTGGTCACGCAGGTGGGGGATGTGGTCGTTCACGAGCGAGCGGACCTGCTCGCTCAGTTCGCTGTAGGCGCCGACGCGGCTTTTTTCCAGGTCGTTGAGCTTGGTGTCGAATTTCTCGAGCCGCTCGCGAATCGGTTGCGTCAGTTGCTCGATGGCCTTCTGACGGTTGCCCAGATCGTCCCTGGCTCCTTTCTGGAACGATTCCAGCGATGTCCGCGCGAGTTTGAGGAATTCCTCGTTGTTCGACTTGAGCGCTTCGGAGGACAGGGCCTTGAACGCGTCCGAGAGATTGGTGCGTGCCTGTTCCACCAGTTTCAGTTTTTCTTCCGATTGCCGTCGTTCCTGTTCCAGGCGTTCCTTCAGTTCTGCCTGGCCGGCACCGAGCTGGGCGATCTCCTGGCGCTTGGTTTCCAGCGACTGTTCGCTCTGAACGAGGCGCTCGCGCAGCTGCGCATTCTCGGATTGGGCGATTTGCAGGTCGGTCTGTGCCTGTGCCGTGGATTGTGCGGCGTCGCGGTGTCCGGCCTGGTAGCGGGTACGGCTGAGTATGAACCACGGCACGCTGGCCGCGATCGCTCCGACGGCGATTCCAATCAACAGTTCTATCCAGGCACTCATGGGTCTTTGTCCAGCCGGGCTTGCATGTATAGGTTAACGGGTTTCGAATCGGGAGCTCTGGGGCACCAGCCCCATGTTTTTGGCTTTCTTGAGTTCATCTTCGAGGGCTTTCTTCTGGCGCTCGACCTGGGTTCTCTGTACCGAGGTCAGCGTATGGTCGCGCAGGACCAGGCGCAGTTGGATGATCGCGCTGTGGAAATCGCCCTTGAGGTTGTCGGCATTGGCCACGGCACGCAGGGCCAGTGTCTTGTCGCCGGTGGTGTTGGCGGCGGTCGCCAGCATCTGGTACAGGTCCGGGTCGAACACCGAAGCGCTGTCGTTCATCAGCGGCTCGAGAATCTCCATCGCTTTCACTGCCTGGCCGACATTGAGCAGTGCGCGTGCATAGGCGCCGAGCACCGCCTGGTTGTCGGGGTAAAGCGTATGGTCCTGTGCCAGGGCATCCAGTCCGGCCTTGCCCTCGCCGGCGCTGATCAGCGATTCGGCCAGTGCGAGTTGCAACGCGATGTTGTTGGGGTGCGAGGATGCCAGCGGTTTGATCAGGGCCAGGGCGCGTTTGCCCGAATCCAGTTGATTCAGGCACAGCACCATGCCGTAAATGTCGGCTTTGCTGTACCAGGGGTTGGATTCGCTGTGTGACTGCGCTCGGAACCAATCCAGCGTGTTGACCGGGTCGGAGGTGGTGAGGGCCCGGATACGGGCCTTCATCAGTGCATAGTTGGGGTCCTCGGGCAACGGGGTGGGGTGCAGGTTCTTGGCCCGGATCTCGGCTTCGGCGATACGCGTGATATCCAGGGGGTGCGAACTCAGGAACTCCGGGAGTTGATAATCGTTCATCGAGGACTGACGTTCCATGTATTGGAAAAAATCGACCATCCCCATGGGGTTGAAATTCGCGCGTGCCAGTATCAGGATGCCGACCCGGTCCGCTTCCATTTCGTCGGCGCGGGTGTAGTTGAGTTCACGCTGGAGGATGCCACCCTGGGCCCCCATGAGCGCGCCCACGGCAATACCCGGATTGGCGATGGCGGCGGCGACTCCGCCCAGCAGGATCGCGATGTTGATCAGGTCGTTGTAGCTGGCATCTGCCATCTGGCGGGCGATATGGCGTTGGGCGACGTGCGCGGTTTCATGCGCCATGACGCCGGCGAGTTCATCTTCATGGCGGGTCGAGAGGATCAGACCGTAGTTCACGCCGACGAAGGCGCCCGGCAGGGCAAAGGCGTTGATCTGCGGATCCAGCACGACGAAATAGTGATAGGACTCGTCGGGTCCCTGTGCAACCGAGGCCAGGCGGTGGCCCAGGTGGTCCACATAGCCTTCGACCAGCGGATCGTTGAGCACACCGTCCTCTCCCTGGATCAGGTGGAAAATCTGCTCGCCGATGAAATGGGCCTTCCACAGCGGCAAGGCGGTGCCGCCCGCCACGCCGAGCTGGGGAAGATTGTAATCCGTTGTTGCGGCGGAAGAAGCGGACAGCCCGGCTGGTGCACTGCCTATCGCCGTGGCGGCAGCAGGCGCGCCCGCGTGGGCGGCAACGTTGGCGAGCAGGCAGCAACCGAAGGCAGCGAGTGCGGTCAGGTAACGCATGAGCAGTTTGACCTCCGCGCAGTGGAAATTACGCCGTGTCCCGCACCATATTACGCGGTAAATGCCCGCGCGCCGCCCGCCATGCGGTGAATACGCGCCGCGGGCCTCTCCGTTGTCCCGGCGCGACCCGTACAGACGTCTTGTTCCAGGCCAGGGCCGCAAGTACCCGCAGCGGTGGCGGGGCCGAACGTGCGGCGCCGGATTCGCGGGCAAGCATCCGGCGTGCCGTTCCGGCGATATCGTGACGCGCTTCGTCGCTGATGTCTGCGGTGTCGAGACTCCGTACCAGGCCGGCGGCCGTACCCAGCGGGACAAGGCTTTCGGCGGGGATGGATGCCTCGTCGAATAGTCGGGTGAGTACTCCGGAAAAACGCGCCAATCCCCGCTCGGACCGCATCTGCGCGGTGGCGAGATCGGTGACCGGCCCCTCGAGCAGGATCAGTTCCATGCCGGTCACCAGGTCGCTGAGCAACAGGTTCGACGGGTCGCTTTCGCCGGCAGCCAGCAGGCGGGTCACGGGATGGCCGGGTTGGCCGGCGTGCAGACGTTCTATCTCGTCCCGCCACCAGGCAAGTTTGGTGCGCGCGACATGGAGGTCGCGGAAGTGCGTGGCGATGGCTTCCAGTTCGACGAACAGCGCGGCCAGGGCACGCACATCGCCGCGCAGCCGGGGCGGCGCGAACAGCACGGCATGGTAGAGATCCTCGGCAGGATCAGCGAGACGTTCTTCGCACCAGTTCCGGATGCCGGTGTCGTCGGATTGCATCAGGCCGGGGCGGCGTCAGCCCGCAGGGTGTGCACAAGGGTGCGCAGCGCGTCGACCGACTCGGCATAGTAGTCCGGTTGCCATTCGCGCACGGTGGATGCCGCCGGCGCATAGCCGAAGCCGACGATGGCCACCGGCATGCCCGCGGCCCGCGCGGCGCGCACGTCGATTTCGGCATCGCCGATATACAGCGCTTCACGCGGCGATGACCCGGCGATCTCGCAGGCATGCAACAGGGGCAGGGGATCGGGTTTCCTGGCCGCCAGGCTATCGCCGCCCAGCACGCAGACCGGCGAAGGGGAGAGTGCGAGCGCATCGATGATCGGACGCACCAGGTTTTCGGGCTTGTTGCTGACGACGCCCCAGTCGAGGCGATGGGCCGCAAATTCGTCGATCAGCCCGTCGAGTCCTTCAAAGACGCGGGTATGCGTGGCCGGGCGTTCGGCATAGTGATGGAACAGGCGCGCCGCGAGGCGGTCGATATCCGCTTCGTTCGCGTGGTCGTAGCTCGAGGCGAGAAGCTTGCGTGCACCCGATGACACCAGGGACCGTACCTGTTCGACGCTGAAGGGACTGCGGCCAGCCTCCGCCAGCGCGAGATTGGCGGCGCGCGCGATATCCACGGCCGTATCGGCAAGCGTGCCGTCGAGATCGAACAGGACCAGGCGCAGGCTCATGTCCCGACCTTGCGATAAGCGGCCAGGTAGTTGACCGCGACGTTGTCCACCAGGCGTGCCTGTTTGCGCCAGGGCTCATAGAGCAACCCGGCGGTTTCCATCAACTCAAGTCCGGCGTCACGGGCCCAGGCATCGAGTTCGCTGGGCCGGATGAAGCGGCTGTAGTCGTGGGTGCCGCGCGGGATGAGGCTGGTGAGGTATTCGCCGCCGACGATGGCCGTCAGCCAGGCACGCGGCGTACGGTTGAGGGTGGAGAAACAGGCGATGCCGCCCGGCTTGAGCAGGGTTGCGCACGCCGCGACGATGGCGGCCGGGTCGGGCACGTGCTCCAGCATTTCCATGCACGTTACCAGCTCGCAGGAAGCGGGGCTCGCGGCGGCCTGTTCCTCGGCGGCGATGTGCCGGTATTCCACCTGGATGCCCGATTCGATCCCGTGCAGGCGGGCCACCTCGAGCAGGGGTTCGGCCAGATCGATCCCGGTGGTGCGTGCGCCGGCGCGCGCCAGCGACTCGCTGAGTATGCCGCCGCCGCAGCCGACATCCACGGCACGAGCGCCTTTCAACTCGGCGTGGCGCTGGATGAATTCGAGCCGCGCGGGATTGAGTTGGTGCAGGGTGCGGAATTCGCCGTCCACGTCCCACCAGCGCGAGGCCAGTGCGGCGAAATGGGCGAGCTCGGCGCTGTCGGCGTTGGGTCCGGTCATGCGGTATGCTCCCGGATCCGTTGCCCCCAGCCGTCGATGCGATCGCGCAACGCGTCTTCGTCGAGGCCTTCGATGCGGCCGGAGCGCACGCGCTGTTCGCCCGCCACCCAGACATCGCTCACGTCTCCTGCCGTGCAGGCATAAACCAGTTGCGAGAGCGGATCGTGGACGGGATGCAGGCGGGTGTCCGCCAGGTTGACGGCCGCCAGGTCGGCCCATTTACCGGCCGTGAGGCTGCCGATCTGGCTATCCATGCCGAGCGCACGGGCTCCCCCCAGGGTGGCTGCCTGCAATGCGGCGGATGCGTTCAGGGCCGTGGGATCGCCCGCCACGCCCTTGGCGAGCAGGGCGGCGCTGCGCATCTCGCCGATCATGTCGAGATCGTTGTTGCTGGCCGCGCCGTCGGTGCCCAGAGCCACGTTGATCCCTGCATCCTGCAGGCGCTTGACGGGGCAGAAACCACTGGCCAGCTTCAGATTGGATTCGGGACAGTGAATGACGCTCGCCTGGTGACGGGCCAGGGTCTCGATGTCTTCATCATCCGCCTGCGTCATGTGCACGGCGGAAAACCCGGGGCCGAGCAGTCCGAAATCGTGCATCCGGGCCAGCGGGCGGACGCCGTGCCGGTCGAGGCTCTCGCTCACTTCCTGCGCTGTCTCGTGGAGGTGGATCTGCAGCGGCAGGCCGATTTCGCCCACGTAGCTGGCGATCTTCCTGAGCGTCGCCTCGTCCACGGTGTACGGGGCATGCGGCGCGAACATGAAGGAGACCAGCGGGTGGGCGCGATAGCGGTCGTTGAGCGCGAGTCCCTTGTCGAGGTACTGCTGCGCATCAGCGGCATAGCTGCTCGGAAAACCGATCACGATGATGCCGGAGACGATGCGTTGCCTGAGTTCCAGCGCGGCCTCGATGGCGGCGCCGGGGTAGAAGTACATGTCGGCGAAGGTGGTGGTGCCGCCCGCCAGCATTTCGGCGCAGGCGGCCAGGGTGCCGTCGCGCACGTAGTCGGCACCCACCCAGCGCGTTTCGGCCGGCCAGATGTGCGCCTTGAGCCAGACATCGAGGGGCAGGTCGTCGGCATAGCCGCGCAGCAGCGTCATGGCCGCGTGCGTGTGGGCATTGACCAGCCCGGGAATCAGCAGGTGCGTGGGCAGCTCGACGACCTCCCGCGCCTCGATGCTGCGTTCGGCCTCCGCCGTGGGCAGTACCGCGGCGATGCGCCCGTCGGCCACGGCGAGTGCGTGGTCGGGGAGCAGTTCGGGCGGATCCACCGGCGCGATCCATCGCGCCTTGACTAGAAGTTCGGCCTGCATCCGGACAGTATAATTAATCCTGATCAATCCCGGCCGTTTCGTTCATGTCCATCGCGCCCGATGCGACGCTGCGCTCGCCCGCCATTGGCTGGGACGGCCAGTGCCTGAGCCTGCTCGACCAGCGCCTTCTCCCGGCGCAACGCATCTACGTGGAATGCACCCGTGCAGTCGAGGTTGCAGCCGCCATCCGCGACATGGTGGTGCGTGGCGCGCCGGCCATCGGCATCGCCGCCGCCTACGGTGTGGCGCTCGCCGTGCGCGAGCATGAATCATTGTCCGGCACGACGCGGCGCGCGGCACTCGATGCCGAACTGGAAGTGCTGGCCGCCGCGCGGCCGACGGCGGTCAACCTGGGCTGGGCCCTGAAGCGGTTGCGTCCGCTGCTCGAGCGCGGCGCCGGATTCGAGGAAGTGGCAGCCGCCGCCGAGGGGCTGCATGACGAGGACGTGGCGGCGAACCGGACCCTGGCCCGGCTTGGCGCATCGCAACTGGGCCCGGCATCGCGGGTACTGACCCACTGCAATACCGGCCCCCTGGCGACCGGCGGCGTGGGCACCGCATTGGGGGTGATCGTGAGCGCCTGGCGGGCCGGCAAGCTCGGAGAGGTGCGCTTTACAGAGACCCGGCCCTGGCTGCAGGGCGCTCGCCTGACGGCCTGGGAACTGGCGGATGCAGGGGTGCCGGCAACCCTGATGACCGACTCGGCCGCGGGCGGGTCCGCCGCGCGCGGCGAAATCGACTGGCTGGTCGTCGGTGCGGACCGGATTGCGGCCAACGGCGACGTGGTGAACAAGGTCGGCACGGCGCCGCTCGCCGCATTGACGCGCATGGGCGGCGGCCGGGTGATGGTGGTGGCGCCGTTTTCGACGGTGGATCTCGATCTCGCCCGTGGTGGCGGCGTAACGATCGAGTCGCGTGCCGGCGACGAGGTGTGGCGCGCTACGCAAGCACCCGATGTCCCCGAAGGCATCGTGATCGACAATCCCGCCTTCGACATCACCCCTGCGCAATGGGTGGATGTTCTGGTCACCGAACGCGGCTTGATATCTCCGGCCGGAGGAGAGTTGCCCGGCCGTCTGGAAGCCGTCGGCATGATAAAATAATCACGTTAATTTTCCGCGCAAATCAAAGAGTTGCCCATGGCCGAATTCGCAAAAGAACTCACGCATATCACGCTTGAAGAGGAGATGCAGCGTTCCTATCTCGATTACGCCATGAGCGTGATCGTGGGGCGCGCCCTGCCGGACGTGCGGGATGGGCTCAAGCCCGTGCACCGGCGGGTGCTCTACGCCATGAAGCAGCTCGGCAACGACTGGAACAAGCCTTACAAGAAGTCGGCCCGCGTGGTCGGCGACGTGATCGGCAAATACCATCCCCACGGCGATTCGGCGGTATACGACACGATCGTGCGCATGGCCCAGCCGTTTTCGATGCGCCACCTGCTGGTGGACGGGCAGGGCAACTTCGGTTCGGTGGACGGCGACTCCCCGGCGGCGATGCGTTACACCGAGGTACGCATGGCGCGCCTGGCGCACGAACTGCTGAGCGATATCGACAAGGAGACGGTCGATTACCAGCCCAATTACGACGGGTCCGAAACCGAACCGACCGTGCTGCCCACCCGGGTGCCGAACCTGCTCGTGAACGGATCCTCGGGCATCGCGGTGGGCATGGCAACCAATATCCCGCCACACAACCTGGGCGAGACGGTCAATGCGACGCTGGCGTTGCTGGCCAATCCGGACATGGATATCGACGGCCTGATGGAGCACATGCCGGGCCCGGACTTCCCGACCGCGGGCATCCTTTCCGGGCGCCGCGGCATTCTCGAGGCCTACCGCACGGGGCGCGGGCGCATTTACCTGCGTGCAAGGGCCCACATAGACGAAAAGGTCAAGAGCGGACGCGCGGCCATCATCGTCAACGAATTGCCGTACCAGGTCAACAAGGCGCGGCTGATCGAAAAGATCGCCGAGCTGGTCAAGGACAAGAAGCTCGACGGTATCGCCGAACTGCGAGACGAGTCGGACAAGGACGGCCTGCGCGTGGTCGTCGAGATCAAGCGCGATGCCGTGCCCGACGTGGTGCTGAACAATCTCTACCAGCACACCCAGATGCAGACGGTGTTCGGCATCAACATGGTGGCGCTTTACGACGGCCAGCCGCGGCTGCTCGATCTCAAGTCCATGCTCGAGGCCTTCCTGCGGCATCGCCGCGAGGTGGTCACGCGGCGTACCGTCTACGAACTGGGCCAGGCACGGCGCCGGGCGCACGTGTTGGAAGGCCTGGCGGTCGCGCTGGCCAACCTGGACCCGGTGATCGCACTGATTCGGGCGGCCAAGACGCCCCAGGACGCCAAGGACGGCCTGCTGGGACAGACCTGGGAACCGGGCGCCGTGGTAGGGCTGCTGGAGCGCACCGATGCCGGGCTGACGCGGCCGGTCGATGCGCCGAAGGACTCCGGCCTGCACGACGGCCGCTACCGCCTGTCTCCGGCCCAGGCCCAGGCCATACTCGAACTGCGCCTGCATCGCCTGACCGGGCTGGAGCAGGAGAAGGTCGTTTCCGAGTACCAGTCGCTGATCGACACCATTATCGATCTGCGTGAAATTCTCTCCGATCCGGAGCGTTTGCGCTCGGTGATCCGCCAGGAACTGGAAGAACTTCGGGACCAGTACGTCGACAAGCGGCGCACCGAGATTTCCGACCAGGCCATCGATCTGGAAGACGAGGACCTGATTGCCGACGAGGAGGTCGTGGTGACGTTCTCGCATCGGGGCTATGTCAAGTACCAGATGCCCGACACCTACCAGGCACAGCGCCGCGGCGGACGCGGGAAGCAGGCAGCGGCGGTCAAGGACGAGGACTTCGTTGAACAGTTGTTCACGGCACGCACCCACGACACCCTGCTGTGTTTCTCCAACACCGGGAAGCTGTATTGGCTGAAGGTGTACAAGTTGCCGCAGGCGAGCCGCGGTTCGCGCGGCCGCCCGATCGTCAACCTGCTGCCGGCGATGGACGAGAGCGAGCGCATTACCGCATTGCTGCCGGTGCGCGAATTCAGCCCGGATCATTTCGTGTTCATGGCCACGCGGCAAGGGACCGTCAAGAAGACGTCGCTGGAAGCCTTCTCGCGCCCGCGTTCCAACGGCATCATCGCGCTCGGCCTGCACGAGGGTGACGAACTGATGGGCGCCGTGCTGACTGACGGCGAGCAGGACCTGATACTGGTCTCGAGCACGGGTCGCGCGATCCGCTTCGCCGAAAGCGACGTGCGGGCGATGGGGCGTACGGCGGCCGGTGTGCGCGGCAAGCGGCTCGCGGGCAATCATGTATTGATTGCGCTGCTGCGTGCGGCCGACGGCGATATCCTGTTTGCCTCCGAGCACGGCTACGGCAAGCGTACCGTCGCCGACGAATTTCCACAGCAACGCCGCGGCGGGCAGGGGGTCATCGGCATCCGAGTCAGCGACCGCAACGGCAATGCCGTGGGCGCGCTTTCGGTGGACGAAGGCGATGACCTGATGCTGATCAGCGCGGGCGGCACCCTGGTGCGGACCGCCGCCGCCGAAGTCTCCAAGCTCGGACGCAACACCCAGGGCGTACGCCTGATCCGCCTCGGCGAGGGCGACCGCCTGGTCGGTATTGCCCGCCTGGCCGCCGACGAAGAAGAGGACGAAGGCGCGGACGAGGCCGAGTAATGTTTCGCCGGGGCAGGGCCCCTGTTTACAACTTCAGTGCCGGCCCGGCCGGGTTGCCCGAGCCGGTCATGGTGCGGGCTCGAGACGAGTTCCTGGATTTCGAGGGCACCGGCCTGTCCATTCTTGAGACCAGCCACCGCAGCGCGGCCTTTTCCGACGTGGTGGAACGGACCGAGTCCGACCTGCGCGCGTTGCTTGGCCTGGGCGAGGATCATGCCGTGCTTTTCCTGCACGGCGGGGCGACGCTGCAATTCCTTATGACGGCGCTCAACCTGGCCGGCCCGGACCAGGTCACTGCGTACGTGGAAACCGGGCACTGGTCGCGCAAGGCGGTGGCAGCCGCTCGCGAGGTGCGCCCGGTCGAAGTACTGGCCGATGTCGCGGATAACGGATATGCGTTCGTGCCCGAACAGGCGGCGTGGAAGCCGATACCCGGGGGGGCGGCCTATCTCCACTACACGCCGAACGAGACCATCGACGGCCTGGAGTTCGATTTCATTCCCGAGGCGGATGGCGCGGCGCTGGTGGCCGACATGTCCTCGACCATTCTCTCGCGGCCGCTGGCGGTCGATCGCTTCGACCTGATTTATGCCGGTGCGCAGAAGAACCTGGGTCCCGCAGGGTTGACGCTGGTGATCGTTCGCCGCGCATTGCTCGAGCGGGCCGGCTCCGACGTGCCGACACAGTTGACCTACCGTGCCCACGCGGACGCGGGCTCGCTGTTCAATACCCCGCCCACGTTAACGTGGCGCATGATCGGCCTGATGCTGGCCTGGGTGCGCGAACAGGGCGGGTTGGAAGAGATGGCACGCCGCGCACGGCAGAGGGCCCGCATCGTATACGAGGCGATCGACGGATCGGACGGCTTTTACACCAACCCGGTGCAACCCCGCTCGCGTTCCCGGACCAATATCCCGTTCATGATCGGTGACGATTCGCTCGAATCCCGTTTCCTCGCCGAAGCCGACGGCGCGGGCCTCAAGCAGCTCCAGGGCCACCGCAGCAAGGGCGGCCTGCGGGCCAGCTTGTACAATGCCCTGCCCGTGGCGGGCGCCGAGGCGCTTGCCGATTTCATGCGTGATTTTGCCCGCCGCAATGGATGAATCTTTTCGCGAACGCGTCAAACGGCGGCTTATACCCGTTGTCCCGGCGAAGGCCGGACCCCGATCGGAATAAGGTATCCCGACCGTTGGTCGGGATACGGGATCTCACTGGATTCCGGCCTTCGCCGGAATGACGAAGTTTTGAAGCCCTTGGCGAGTGTATTTATTCGAATGGATATGGAAATGGTATGACGAACGACACATTTGATCCCACGCAATGGTGCGTACCAGGTGTGCGCCAGCTCAAGCCGTACGAGCCCGGCAAACCGATCAGCGAACTCCAGCGCGAGCTGGGCATCGACGACATCGTCAAGCTGGCATCGAACGAAAATCCGCTGGGGCCGAGCCCGCGCGCCGTCGCGGCGATGCGCGAGGCGCTCGACGAGGTGGCGCTGTATCCAGACGGCGGCGCCTTTGCCCTCAAGCAGGCGCTCGCTGATTACCACGGGCTCGGCATGGAACGCCTCACGGTCGGGACCGGTTCCGACCATATCCTGGAATTGATCGCGCGCGCCTTTCTCGGCCCCGACCGCTCGGCGGTCTTCGCTCGCCATGCCTTTGCGATATACGCCATCGTGAGTCAGGCGGCCGGCGCCGAATTGCGCGTTGCCGATCCGCATGCGCCCGATCATGCTCGCCAGCCCTATGGCCATGACGTCGATACGCTGCTCGCGGCCGTAAACGATTCGACGCGTGTGGTGTTCGTGGCCAATCCCAACAATCCCACCGGCACGTATCTGGCGCAGGGCGAAATCGAGCGATTGATTGCAGGCGTGCCGAGCCATGTCGTGGTGGTGATCGACGAGGCCTATTACGACTATGCGGCGCCCTACGTGGAAGATTATCCGGATACACGCGCGCTGCTGGAGCGTCACCCCAACCTGGTGGTGCTGCGCACCTTCTCCAAGGCGTATGGTCTGGCCGGCGTTCGGGTCGGCTATGCGCTTGCCAGTGCCGCCATGACCGATTGCCTGAACCGCGTGCGACTGTCGTTCAACCCGAGCAGCCTGGGGCAGGCCGCCGCGGTCGCGGCACTGGCCGACCGCGATCACGTCAGGCGCACGGTGGAGCTCAACCATGCCGAGCTGCAGAAACTCGACGCTGCGCTGCGGGACATGGGTCTGGCCGTGATCCCTTCGGTATGCAATTTCGTGACAGCGGACATGGGCCGCCCCGGCCGCGAGCTCTTCGAGCTGTTGCTGCGCGAAGGCGTGATCGTGCGTCCGCTGGATGGTTACGGGATGGTGCAGCACCTGCGCATTTCCGTGGGTCTGCCGGAGCACAACCAGCGGCTGGTCCGGGCGTTGCATAGCGTGCTGGGACAATGAATCCGGCGTCGGGCGCAACCGGTTTGCGGGTTGCGCCGGGCGGCCCTCTCGCCGGTACGCTTTCCCTGCCGGGCGACAAGTCGATCACGCACCGGGCGCTCATCTGCGGCGCACTGGCTACCGGCAAATCAATGGTGCGCGGGGTGCTGGACGCGGCCGATACCCGAGCCACGGCGAATGCACTCGCGAACCTGGGGGCGCATATCGAGTGGCAGGACGGCACGGTTCGAATCGAGGGCACCGGCGCGCGTCTCGTCCCGCCTCCGCAGCCCCTCGACCTGGGCAACTCGGGGACCGGGCTGCGCCTGCTGAGCGGTGTCCTGGCGGGGTGCGGGGTGGGGGTGACCCTGACGGGCGATGCGTCCCTGCGCCGCCGGCCCATGAACCGCATCACCGATCCGCTTGCCGCCATGGGAGCGGCCATCTCGAGTACGCAGGGCCATGCGCCGCTCGTGCTGAGCCCGTGCGTGCGTTTACACGGATTGAATTACCGCCTCCCGGTGGCGAGTGCCCAGGTGAAATCGGCGCTGCTCCTGGCCGGCCTGGGGGCAGAGAGCCCGACCCGGGTCGAGGATCCGTTCCATACCCGCGATCACACCGAGCGCATGTTGCCGGTTTTCGGGGCCCGGATCGAGCGTGACGGGATAAGCACGCAGCTGTGGCCGGGGACACTCAATGCGGCAACCGTCGATGTTCCCGGCGATTTTTCTTCTGCGGTCTTTTTCATGGCGGGTGCCCTGATGGCACCGGGATCGCACCTGGTTCTCAACGGGGTGGGGATCAATCCGACGCGTACCGGCCTGTTGCCGGTGCTGGAACGCATGGGTGCGAGCATTGAGGTGCGCCACCGGCGCGAATACGGCGCGGAACCGGTGGCGGACTTGCACGTTTTGAGTGCTGCGTTGCAGGGTGTGCGGATCGAGGCACGCGAGATTCCGGGGCTGATCGACGAGTTGCCTATGCTCATGGTGTTGGCTGCCGCGGCCGAGGGGCCGAGCGTGATCGAGGGCGCGGGCGAATTGCGATACAAGGAAAGCGATCGCATTGCCGCCATGCGCGACGGCCTGGCGGTGCTGGGGGTCGATATGGAGGTGGCGGGCGACACCCTGCATCTTGCGGGTGGCGGGCTGAAGCGCGGTGGACGGGTCGCAAGCGCCGGTGATCACCGCGTGGCGATGGCGCTGGCAATCGCCGGGCTGGCGACCCCGTCGCCGGTCAGCGTGGACGATGCCGGCTGGATCGCGACCTCGTTTCCGGAATTTGCATCCCTGCTGCAAACGGCAGGGGCGGAGGTAGGCAACTCATGAATTCCATACCGGTTCTTACGCTCGACGGTCCCGGCGGGGCCGGCAAGGGTACGGTGGGGCGTCGGGTCGCCGAGCGGCTTGGCTGGCACTACCTGGACAGCGGGGCGCTTTACCGGTTGGTGGCGCTGGCGAGCCTGCGCCAGGGTCTGGACGCCGCTGATACGGTCGCCGTTGCCGCACGCATTCCCCGCCTGCGGATCGATTTCGAGGGCGAACGGATCCTGCTGGACGGGGAGGACGTGAGCCGCGAATTGCGCACCGAAGCCGTGGGACGACGGGCTTCGGCGCTCGCCCCGGCATCCGCCGTACGCGCGGCCCTGATCGAGCGCCAGCGTGCGCTGCGCCGGGCCCCGGGCCTGGTCGCCGACGGGCGCGACATGGGCACGGTGGTTTTCCCCGATGCGCCGGTCAAGGTGTTCCTTGACGCCAACCTCGAGGAACGGGCGTTTCGTCGCTATAAACAGTTGAAAGAGCAAGGATTTAATGCTAATCTAGCCAGCCTCACCAAAGAGTTGCGCGAGCGTGACGAACGCGACGCCAACCGAAAGGTGGCGCCGCTCAAACCCGCCATGGGTGCCGAGGTGATCGACACCACTGGACATCCGGTTGACTGGGTGGTGGAAAAGCTTCTTGCGCTCGTGGCGAACACAGGTGCGGGCAGTGGTTGACTATTCATTGGGAGGCAGGAGGCCGCCCGTAAACAGACGCAAGCGATCCGCCGGGAGGGCGGCAGCGCGGCACACACATATTCCGGGCCGCCTTGATTGAAACGCCGGGGCGTCAGGGGCGGCGGAGAAAGAGAATTTAATGGCTGAATCTTTTGCAGAACTCCTTGAGGAGAGCCTGGGTAGTTCCTGGGTACAACCCGGCTCGCTGGTCACCGCGAAAGTGGTATCGGTGGGTCCCGATTACGTCCTGGTGGATGCCGGACTCAAGTCCGAAAGCGCTATTCCCACCGATCAGTTCAAGCGTGAGGACGGTGAACTCAACGTCGCCGAGGGCGATGAAGTCGAAGTGGCGGTCGAGTCGCTGGAAGACGGCTTCGGCGAAACGCGGCTGTCGCGCGAAAAAGCGCGCCGCCTGCGGGCCTGGGAACACCTGAAGGAGGCGTTCGAGGCCGAGGAGAGCGTGACCGGCTACATTTCCGGCAAGGTCAAGGGCGGCTTCAGCGTCGACCTCGACGGCATCCGTGCCTTCCTGCCGGGTTCGCTGGTGGACGTGCGCCCCGTGCGCGATCCCAGCTACCTCGAAGGCAAGCCCCTCGAATTCAAGATCATCAAGCTCGACCAGCGCCGCAACAACGTGGTTGCTTCCCGCCGCGCCGTGGTGGAGAAGGAATTCAGCGCCGAGCGCGAAGCGCTGCTCGAGCGCCTGACCGAAGGCGCGGTGCTCAAGGGCATCGTCAAGAACATGACCGATTACGGTGCCTTCGTCGACCTGGGCGGCATCGACGGCCTGCTGCACGTTACCGACATGGCTTGGAAGCGTGTGCGCAGCCCGCAGGAAGTGGTCGAAGTGGGTCAGGAACTCGACGTCAAGGTGCTCAAGTTCGATCGCGAGCGCCATCGCGTTTCGCTGGGCCTCAAGCAGTTGAGCGAGGATCCGTGGAGCGACCTGCCGCGCCGCTATGCACCCGGCACCCGCGTGTTCGGCCACGTCACCAACATTACTGACTATGGCTGCTTCGTCGAAATCGAGGACGGCGTGGAAGGCCTGGTGCACTCCTCGGAGATGGACTGGGCGAACAAGACCGTCAATCCCTCGCGGTTCGTGCACATCGGGCAGGAAGTCGAGGTCATGGTGCTGGCGATCGATCCCGAACGCCGGCGCATTTCGCTCGGCATCAAGCAGTGCACCCCCAACCCGTGGGAAGATTTTTCCGCCAATCACGAAAAGGGCGAGCGCATTATCGGCGTAATCAAGTCGATTACCGATTTCGGGCTTTTCGTTGGGCTGGAAGGCGGCATCGATGGCCTCGTGCATCTGTCGGACCTGTCCTGGGACGACCAGGGCGAGGAAGTCATCCGCGAGTTCAAGAAAGGCGAGGAAGTGGAGACCGTCCTGCTGGCCGTGGACGCGGAGCGCGAACGTATTTCGCTCGGCGTCAAGCAGCTGGGCCGCGACCCCTTCTCCGGTTTCCTGGGCGATCATCCCAAGGGCAGCATCGTCTCGGGTCCGGTGATCGAGGTCAGCGCGCGTGGCGCGGAAATCGACCTCGGGCAGGGCGTTACCGGTTATCTGCGTGCTTCCGACATTTCGCGCGATCGCGTGGAGGATGCCCGCCAGGTGTTGAAAGTGGGCGAGACGGTAGAGGCACGTATTGTCGGCGTCGATCGTAAATCCCGTCAGCTCACCCTGTCGATCAAGGCCAAGGAAATCAAGGAAGAAGCCCAGGCCGTCGAGGAGTATGGCAAGTCCGGTGGTGGCGCGACCACCACGCTGGGTGACATGCTCCGGGACAAGCTCTCCCAGGAAAACTGATATGCGGGCTCCGGCCGGCGTTGATCTGACAGCGCCGGCCGGAGCGGCATTTGCGGATGTTTGATGGATGGGGCGGAATGGGAAGGTCCTGTTGACCATGCCACGTTCCGAGGCAGGTGAGGAGAATAGAATGACTCGATCCGAACTGGTTAATGCGCTTGCGGGCCGTCAGGGCCACCTGCCCGTCACGGACGTCGATCTCGCGGTACGTTCACTCCTCGAGACCATGGCCGAAGCGCTGGCTTCCGGACGCCGGATCGAAATCCGTGGATTCGGCAGCTTCGCCCTGCGCTATCGTCCGCCGCGTCTTGCGCGCAACCCGAAATCGGGCGCTGTCGTGCCGGTGGCGGAAAAACATGTCCCTCACTTCAAACCGGGCAAGGATCTGCGCGATCGCGTCCAGGATAGTGTTCGCAACAATGAAAAGCCACGTTCAGTCGCGGGTGGGGGGTCGGGCGCCTAGTTTTCCGACGGCACTTGCCGGATCGTAACGCGTGCATCCACCTTTTTTAATCATGAAAATCCATCCATCATGAGTGTCTGACGGGAGGCAAGCGATATGCGTCGACTAATCCTGTTGATCCTGGCGCTGATCGTTTTCGGCCTGACCCTGGCCATGGTGCTTGTCAACCTGGCCGACGTCAGGGTCAACTATCTTTTTGGTTCCGCGTCCCTGCCGCTGGCCGTCGTGCTGGTAGCGGCTCTGGTCGTGGGGGTCGTTCTCGGCGTGCTGTGCATACTCCCGGCCCTGTTCAAGTCCCGGATCCGGGCTCACCGTGCCCAGAGCCGCCTCGAAGCGCTCGAGAAGGAAGTTCACAACCTGCGGCATGCGCCGCTGCGCGATGCACCCTGAAACCATAGCCCTCGTCGTTGCGCTTGCCTTCATTGTCGTGGGCGGGGCGGGGTTCGTCTGGAACGAACTGCGCCGCCGACGCAGGAAGCAGCATACGAGCCGCATTCCGCCCGAATATTTCCAGGCCCTGGCTTTCATGCTGGGGGAACAGACGGACCGTGCCCTGGAGGTCTTCCTGGAACTGGCGGGGCGCGAAACGGAGACCGTCGAGCTGCATTTCGCCCTGGGCAACCTGTTCCGGCGCAAGGGCGAGATCGAGCGCGCCACGCTGATCCACCAGAACCTGATTGCGCGCCCGACCTTGTCCCGCGCCCAGCGGGACCTGGCGCTGAAGGAGCTGGGACAGGACTACCTGAGTGCCGGCCTTTATGACCGCGCGGAAAAGATTTTCGGTGATCTGATAGACCTCAAGACACATCAGGTGGAAGCCGCGCGTGCACTCATACTGATTTATGAGCAGCAGCAGGACTGGGAGCAGGCCGCTGCCATGCGCCGCCGGCTCGAATGGCTGCAGGGCACGAACCAACGCAAGGTCATTGCGCATTACTACTGCGAGATCGCATGCAAGTCGCAGTCGCGGGGCGACGAGACGGCGGCTCGTGATGCGCTGGCGGAAGCCCGGCGCAATGACCGCGATTGCGCGCGCGTACGCCTGCTGATAGCGCAGGCCGCCGTTCGCACGAACGATACGCGCCGGGCCATGCGCGAATACCGCGAAGTACTGGAGCAGGAACCGGGGCTGGCCGAGATCGTGCTGCCGGCACTCTCGGAACTGTACCCTCAAGGCGCCCATGCCGAGGAGTTCGATGCGCTGGTCCAGGATCTGCTCAAGAAGAAACCCGGGGCTTTCCTGCCGGTGGCGGTGGCGGGACTCATGCACGAATCCCTGCGCTGCCCGAGTGTGCTCAAGGCCATCGAACAGGAAATGGAGCGCTTGATCGCACCGCTGTCCGAGCGCGAAGGATGGCCGCTGAAGGGATCGCACGAGGTCCGTGCCATTCTGATATGGTTACTCTCGGATTGGCTGGAAAGGCGCCTGCTTTACCAGTGTTCGAGCTGTGGCTTCAGTGCCCATGAGTTGTATTGGCATTGCCCCGGTTGCCGGGGTTGGGACTCCATGCGCATGCGTAGTGACGTATTTCCGGTGTCCGGCCTCGATATGAAGAATACGCAATCGGCCAGGGATGGCGTGTCGCTGCAATCTTTAACAAGGAGGTGAAATGACGGTTCAGAAAATTCGAAAGGCAGTTTTCCCGGTAGCCGGCCTGGGTACGCGTTTCCTGCCGGCCACCAAGGCCAGCCCCAAGGAAATGCTGCCGATCGTGGACAAGCCGCTCATCCAATATGCGGTGGAAGAAGCCGTCGCTGCGGGCGCGGAATTCCTGATCTTCGTCACCGGGCGCAACAAGCGTGCGATCGAGGACCACTTCGACCGGGCCCCGGAGCTGGATGCGACCCTGCAGGAGCGGGAGAAGTTCGAGCAGTTGAAACTGGTGCAGGACATTGTCCCGCCGCATGTGACCTGCATCCATATCCGCCAGCCCGAAGCGCTCGGGCTCGGACACGCGGTCTCCTGCGCCGAGTCGGTCATCGGTGACGAGCCCTTTTTCGTGGTGCTGGCGGATGATTTGATCGACGGCAACGGAGAGTATTGCCTGCAACAGATGCTAAGGGCCTACGAGCAGCATCCAGGGTCGATACTGGCCGTGCAGCGCGTCCATCCGTCCCGAACTGACAGTTACGGCATCATCGACGCAGAGAAAACTGCTGACTCGTTGTACAAGGTACACGGCATGGTGGAAAAACCGGCACCGGACAAGGCCCCATCCAACCTGGCGGTCGTTGGCCGCTATATCCTCACTCCCGAGGTACTGCGCCAGTTGCGGACGGTAAAAAAGGGCGCCGGTGGCGAGATCCAGCTGACCGATGCCATCGCCGCCGTCATCGGCAAGGAGCCCGTCTACGGTTACGAATTCGATGGAATCCGCTACGACTGCGGCAGCAAGCTGGGGTATCTGAAGGCCACGGTGGCTTTTGCCCTGCAGCATTCGGATCTGGCCGAACCCTTTGCCCACTGGCTCGATACCGGCCATCAGCCGCCT
>Ga0102953_1000452_pt1 | contig 28492 bp, 17 predicted proteins | sample SalPon2A_C_D2_MG_FD_78509 | JGI IMG/M metagenome (GOLD analysis project Ga0102953, IMG submission 78509) | Soil microbial communities from South San Francisco under conditions of wetland restoration - Salt Pond MetaG R2A_C_D2_MG | ecosystem: Environmental > Terrestrial > Soil > Wetlands | place... | reverse complement strand
CGGCGGTGCTGCTCGCCGTCGCCGGATGGCTGCAGCGCGAGTCGTTCGGGGTGCCCGATTGGCAAAACGGGGTGGATCTCGTCGGCTACGCGGTGGTGGCCCAGGTGCTGGGCTGGCTCTTGATCGCCCGCGGCGTCCCGCACGTCCCCGCGTCGCGTGTGGGGCTCCTCCTCCTCTTCCAACCTGCGCTCACTTTCATTTGGGACGTCGTTTTCTTCCATCGTCCGACCGACGGGCTCGATGTCGCCGGGGTGGCGGTGGCGCTCGCGGCGATCTACCTCGGATCGAACGTGCGGACCTCCTCCACGTCGTAGCGCGCGTCGTCAGGCGCCGGCGTCGGTGCGTGTCGAGCGATCGGACCGCTCCAGGTCGACGTCGCGCGGTCGTACGCCGAGGCGTGGCGTGCTCCGCCGGAGGGAGCGGGGCGTCGGCGTCACCCCACCAGCCAGCTCGAGCACCCGGGCAGTTCGCGCATTCGCTTCCCGCGACGCCTCGGCGTTCACTGCCGCGTCGGACGCGAGATCGAGCCAAGCGAGCGCCTCGTCGAACGCGAACCGTCCGAGCGCCGCGTCGCTCGCCGCGACCGCCGCCCGAAACGCGAGATCGCGCTCCCCGCCCCGCGCGGCGTGACTGGCGATGTCGCCCGGAACCCCGTCGTCGGCGTGCGGGAGGTGATCGAGGGCGAGCGCGATCGCGCGGTCCAGCTCCGCGCGCCGCGCGGGCGTGAGCCCAGCGCGCACCACCTGTTCGACCACCGGGTGCGCGCAGCGGTACACTCCCTCCTCTTGATCGAGGAGGCGCCGGTCGACGAGCGCATCGGCGAGGGCGGCGGCACGGAGACGGGAGATGCCGTGCACGTGGGAAAGCAGATCGGCGCGCGCGCCCCGGCGGGACACGGCCACCGTGGCGAGCAGATCACGAAGCTCGTACGCCAGCCGGGCGCACCGGTCCTCGATGGCCGCCCGCACGGTGCGCGGCAGCTCCACGGCCTCGTACGACGCCGCGTCGAGGGCGGGCGTGGTCATCCACTCGCCGCTCGCCGCATCGACGGTGAGCAGGCCTTGGTCGAACATGGCCTTGAGGAGCTCCACGACGTGGAAGGGGTTGCCGTCGGTCACGTGGCGGATGCGCGCGGCGAGCCGGCGTCCCCCATCCGCCGTCTCCAATCGACCCCGATCGTGGATCAGCTCGTGGATCGCGTCCTCGGTCAACGGGGCGAGCGAGATCACCGTCGTACGGCGGTCGGCGCGGACGGCGCGACAGAGCCGCCCCGCGGCGCTCGCGCGGTCCAGCTCCCCCAGGGTCAGCGTGAGCAGGATGAGGACGTTTTGGGTCTCGAGCCGGCGTGACAGAAAGTGGAGGAGCGCACAGCTGTCCGCGTCACTGGCCTGAATGTCGTCGAGCGCGATCACCGTGGGACGCTCCGCGGCGAGGGCGAGGATGACCTGCGCGACGCCCTCGAAGAGCCGCCAGCGCCGATCGCTCTCGGCCTCGTTGGTGACCGGAGGCAGGTGCGGAAAACGCTGGCGCGCATCCGGAAGGAGGCGTGACGCTTCGCCGAGCCATTCGGGCGCTGCGCCCGAGAGTCCGGGCGCGGTGAGCGCGCCCCGCAAGGCATCCGCGACCGCGGCATACGGGACGCCCGCGTCCAGGCCGTACCCGCGACCGCGAAGGACCGTCGCGCCCTGCGCCGTCGTCCAGGCGAGGAAGTCGTGCAGCAGCCGCGTCTTGCCGGCGCCGGTCTCGCCCTCGATGAGGGCGATGCCACCGCGGCCGGCGGCGGCCGCCGTCCAGAGACCGGTCAGCCGCTCCCACTCGCGCTCCCGTCCACAGATGGGTCCGTCCAGGACGACGGTCGCCGCATGCGCGGGATCGCCGGATGGTGGGCCGTTCGCGGCGCGCATCTCGTCGCGCTCGATCCGCTGCACGTACTGCTCGAGCGCGGAGCTGGGGGCCTGTCCGAGCTCGTGCCGCAGGTTTTCCCGAAACGTCCGGAATTCCCGGAGCGCCGTCGTGCGGTCGCCGCCCATGAACCGCGCTTCGATGAGGGCCCGGGCGGCGGCCTCGTCGAGGGGATCCCGCGCGAGCCACGCGCCGGCCCATCGCGCCGCGTCCGTCCAGTGCGAGCGCCGCGCGGCCCGCTGGGTCGCCGTACGCAACGCGTCCACCTGGAGGCGGCAGAGACGCCGGCGGGTCTCGTCGACCCATTCCTCGAAGCCCTCCGCGTGCGGGATGGACAGGCCCTCGAGAAAGGTGGACGGATCGCAGGCGGCGGCGCCGTCAACGTCCGCTGTCGTCGCGCGACTGAAGGCATCCACGTCACTCGCAACGGCGTCCGTGAGCGCGACCGTGTCACGGTCGGCATCCACCGCGTCGCCAAGGACTTCCCGCAGCCGGTGCACGGCCTGCCGCAGAGACGTACGCGCGGCGGCGTCGGGGGCATCGGTCCAGAGGAGGGCGGTGAGCGCGTCGCGCCGGTGGCGGCCGGCCTCGAGCGCGAGGTAGGTGAGCAAGGCGAGAGGTTTCGGCGGCAGATGGACGGGCTCACCGTCGCGCGTGCACGCCGCCGATGCACCGAACAGCTTGAGGTGCAGCGACATAGGACCTTCGGTCCAGGAGGATGCCGGACCCAAAGGTACGCCGTGTTCACGCGGCCGCAAGCGGACATTCACGCTTCGTTCACGGACCAACGCGAGCTTGTCTCCCGTCGATGTCGCGGAGAGCCCGCGGCCGCATCCCCAATCCTGCGCGGAGGCACCCCATGGCAGATGCCAACAAGCCCGTTCGCATTCAGTTGACCGACGAGCAGCGCGAGCAGCTGAAGAAGACGACCGGCAAGGACGCGGAAGCGATCGAGCTGTCGGTGTCGGAGCTCGAAGAGCGCATCGCCCCGATGAAGATGATGTAACCCATGCGTACCCGGCCAGCGGGGGCCTCCGGGCCCCCGTTGACGCAGTGCAGCACCACCGTTTCACCGTAGGAGGATCCCATGTCCGGCAAGAGCCCCAACGTCCGTCTGACCCTCACCGCCGAGCAGCGTGAGGCCATCAAGCAGGCCACCGGCAAGAACGCCGAGGCCATCGAGCTGTCGGTCGAGGAGCTCGAGGAGCGTGTCGCGCCCATGAAGAGCCCGACCCGCCTCGTCTAGCACGCCCACCGTACCACAGGCGCGGCAACGCGGCGCCGGGTTCGCTTGACGCGGACCCCGCGCCGCGCGCTATTCTTGGGCGGGAGACTCTCTTGACCGTACCGGATTTCGAGCTCGACCTCCTGCGTGCGGAGTGCGAACGGTTACGCCTGATCCAGGCGATCGGGCGGGAGTTCGCTTCATCCCTCGACTTCGACGAATTGCTCCCGACGGTGTTCAACCGGGTCCTGAACGCGGTCCACGCGCAAGGCGGCTCGCTGTGGATCACCGAGGGGGAGGTTCTGCGCTGCCGCCTCGCGCTCGGCGCCTCGAGCCAGAAGCTCGTCGGCAAGGAAGTCCCCGTCGGGGAAGGATTCGTCGGCGACGTCGCGCGGAAACAGCGGAGCACCATCGTCGCCGACGCCATGCAGGATCCGCGCTTCCAGGAGCGGGTCGACCGCTCGAGCACGATGATCACGACGACCGTCCTCGCCGCGCCGATGCTTGCGGAGGGCGAGTCGATCGGCGCGATCCAGGTGCTGAACAAGTACGGCGACGACATCTTCGACGACAACGATCGCGAGCTGCTCGAGGGGCTCGCCGCCGCGGCGGCGATCGCCCTCCGCAACGCACGGCTCCACGCCGCCGAGAAGCGCGCGCGCGATCTCGCGACCCTCCTCGAAATCAGCCGCGAGATCACCTCCACCCTCGATCTCGATCGCATTCTTCGCTCCGTGGTCAATCTGGCCGTGCGGGCCTTCCCCTTCGAGCAGGGCGCGGTCGGGATGGTCGCGAAGGGCCGTGTGGACCTTCGCGCGATGACCGGGAAGGAAGCGGTGCCGGCCGACGATCCCGCGGTGCGGCGCCTCGCGGAGCGCTGCGAGTGGGCGCTCGGCCGCGGCGCGACGTCCTACGTCGCCGACGTCACGGCGCCGGCGACCGACGACGCGCGTGCCTTCGCCGGCGCCTTTGCCGAGACGATGGCGGCCGACGAGCTGCGCTCCGGACTCTATCTCCCGCTGATGGACGAAGAGGGTACGCTCGGCATCCTCGCGTTCGAATCCACCACGCCCGACTTCGCGGGCGAGACGCAGCAGGAGCTCGCGGCGATCCTCGCCAACCAGACGACGGTGGCGCTCCGCAACGCCGAGCTCTACAACCAGGTACCGCTGGCCGACATGCTCGGAGCGCTCGCGTCGAAGAAGAAGCGCTGGATGGCGTTACCCAAGCGCCGCCGGCAGGTGATCGTCGGCGTCGCGGCGATCGTGATCGCGGCGGCCACGCTCATCCGATGGCCGTACCGTGTGTCGGGCGAGCTTCCGACGTTTCGGGCGGCGTCGTACGCCGACGTGCGCCCGCTCGTGAGCGGACTCGTCGAGCGCGTGATGGTGACCGAGGGGGCATCGGTGCAGCGCGGCGAGCCGGTGCTCCAGCTTCGGGCGACCGATCTGCAGGCGCAGCGCGATCTTGCCCAAGCCGATCTGGTCGCCGCCGAACGGGCGGCGGCGGCGGCGGATGCACGCGGCGACGCGGGCACGGCGCACATCCAGCGGGCGATCGCGGACGCCCGTCGCGGCTCGCTCCGGGTTCTGGACGGCGAGCTCGCCGCCGCGACGGTGCGCTCGCCGGTGGACGGGATCGTGCTCTCCCCCCGGCCGGAGAACCTGCTCGGCGTGCAGCTGCAGGCGGGCGATCGGGCGCTGGTCGTGGGCCGCGTGGATTCCCTCGAGCTCGACTTTGACGTATCGGGCACCGACGTCGATCGCGTCCACGTGGGCCAGACGGTGCGCCTGCGCGTGGACGCGCTCCCGCAACGAACCTTCGAGGGGCGCGTGATCTTTCTGGCGCCCGAACCCGCCGACTCCGGCGGGAGCGGTGCCTTTCCCGTCCGGGCGATGGTCGCGAATCCCGACGGCGTGCTGCGTGCCGGGATGCAGGCGCACGCCAAGGTGCTGACGGCCTCCGCGTCGAGCGTGTACCGGGTCTTCCGCGCGCCGATGCGGTGGCTCCGCATCCTCTGGTGGCGGATCGTCTCATGAGACGTGTGTCATGGATCGTGCTGTGGGCGGCGACCGGGGCCACGGCGTGCGGGCGTGGGCAGGCGCAGCCGGATACGCCCCCCGCGCAACCCGCCGACGTCTCGCGCATGGTGGTGGACAGCACCCTCGCCCACGTGCCGCTCGATCTCCCCGCCCAGCTCTACGTCGAGCACGACGCCTACGTGCTGGCCCGCACCACCGGCGTGGTCGAGTCGGTCGCGGTGGATCTCGGCGATCGCGTCGCCAAGGGCCAGTTGATCGTCTCGCTCGAGCACGTGGACCAGCGCATCGCGCTCGACCAGGCGCGGGCGGCGGCGACGAACGCGGACCAGCAGGTCGAGCGCGCGCGGGCGCTCGGCAGCGCCGGCGCGCTGACCGTGGAGGATTCCGAGCGCGCGGAGCTCGACGCGCGACGCGCGGAGCTCGCCCTCCGGCAGGCGCAGCGCGACTACGACCTCACGCGGATCGTGGCGCCGTTCGCCGGGGTCGTGACGGCGCGGATCGCGCGCGCCGGCCGGCTCGTGCAGCCCAACGACTCGCTCGCGCGCGTGACCGCACTCAAGCCGCTCCTCGCATCCGTGCAACTCCCCGAGCGCGTACCGCCCGTCAAGATCGGCACCCACGCCACGGTCGTCTCCCTCGACGGCGTGACGGGGCAGGCCCTCGTCGTCCGCGAATCTCCCACCGTCGATCCGTCGAGCGGCACGCGCGAAGTCGTGCTGCGGGTGACCGATGCAGGTGGTTTGAGCCCGGGTATGACGGTGCACGTCCGCGTGGGGGCGGAGCCGCACCGGGTGATTGCCATTCCGCCCGACGCGCTCAATGAGGATGGCTACGTGTTGGTGTGGGACCGCGGGCGCGCGACGCTCCGGTCCGTCGTGCTGGGCGACACCCTTCCCGACGGGCGGATCGTGGTGCGCAGTGGTCTGGGGGCGGGCGAGACGATCGTGCGGACCGACGGCCGCCGGGACGCGAGGCGGTGAGCGAGCGGCCCCGCCTGCGGGACGACCTCGTCATGGTCGCGCAAACGTACCGCGGCGAGGACACGTACATCGTCAAGGACCCAACCACCCACAAGTACTTCCGCTTCAGCCCGATCGAGCTGTTCGTGATGCAGCACTTCACGGGGGACGCCACGGTCGACGAGGTGTCGGCGGCGCTCCGTGCCGAGGGCGTCCCGCTCAGTCCGAGTGCGGCGGCCGGCTTCGCACGGAAGCTCAAGCAGATGGGGCTCATTGAGCGCTCACTGCAGGAGATGTCGGTCCTGCAGCTCGAGCGGCTGCGCGCCGAACGACACCGACGCCGGAAGGGGACGCACTATACCGGCAGTGTGCTGCGGATGCGGTGGTCCGCGGGTGATCCGGACGCCCTCTTCGATCGGTGGAAGCCGTACCTCGAGTTCTTCTTCCGCCGTCCCTTCGTGATCCTCTCCCTCTTCCTGTTCGCGACGTACCTCCTGGTCTTCGCGACGCACGCCGGCGCGATCCTGCATGGCGTGGCCGAGCTGTACACGCTGAGCTTCTACACCCCCGCGAACATCGTGCTCTTCTGGGGCACGGCGATGGTGGTCATCGCGATTCACGAGTTGGGGCACGGCGTCACGTGCAAGCACTTCGGGGGGCAGGTGCATGAGATGGGCGCGATGCTCATCTACTTCGAGCCGGCCTTCTTCTGCAACGTGAACGACGCCTGGACCTTCCCGGAGCGGAGCGCGCGGCTGTGGGTGACCGCAGCAGGTTCCTGGATCCAGCTCGTGGTGGCAGCGCTCGCGGCGCTCGTATGGCTCGTGGTGCAGCACGACACCGTCGTGGGGCGGATGGCTTTCTTCGCGATCATCATCGGGGGCGCGACCACGGTGCTCGCGAACGCCAATCCGTTGATCCCGCTCGACGGGTACTACGCGCTGAGCGACGTCCTCGAGATCACGAACCTCAGGCAGCGCGCCTTCGCGCACGTCGCGTGGTTCCTGAAGCGCCACGTGTTGCGACTCGCGGTGCCCGAGCCCAAGGCCGACGCGCGCGAGCGAAAGATCCTGCTGCTCTATGGCGCGCTCTCGGCGGTGTACATCGCGGTGCTCCTCGGTGTCCTCGCGGCGCTCGTGCTGGGCAAGGTCGGCCGCACCTTCGGTGCGATCGGCGTCGCGGCGGTGCTGCTTCTGCTGTGGGCCATGCTGCGTGACGGCATCGGGCGCGTTTGGCACGCCGTCTTGAGCGCGGTGCGCGAGCATCGGGCGTTCTGGCGCCGGCGCGGCGTGCGGCGCTGGCTGCTCCTCGGTGGTGGGGCCGTGCTGGTACTCGGCTTCGTCGTGCCGTGGCCGATCGACGTGCCCGGCCGGTGGGTCGCGGCTCCCGAGGCCGAGGCGGCACTCGCGCCCGCGGACTCGGGTATCGTCGTGGCGATCTACGCGGCCGACGGGAGCCGCGTTCACGCCGGCGATCCCATCCTCCGCCTCCGGAATCTGGGGCTCGACTCGGCTGCGCTCGTGGCCACGCGGGTCGCCGACTCGCTCACCGGGCGCCTCGCCGCCGCGCGCGCCGCCGGCCGGCCGGCGGAGATCGCGCGTCTCGAGGATGCGGCGGTGGCGGCGGGCGTGGTGCGGGACGGGCTCGAGCGGCGGATCGCCAATTTGACGCTGCGTGCGCCGATCGACGGGGTGGTCCTCGCGCCGCGGCTGGACGAGCGGCTCGGGCACCCGTACGCGGCGGGCGTGCCGGTTGCGCGTGTCGCAGTGCTAGATTCCCTGGAGCTTCGCATCGCGCTCCAGGCGGCGGGAGCGAGCGGGGTGCGGGCCGGTGCCGTGGTCCGGTGTATCTCCGACGCCGTTCCGGATCACCGGGTGACGGCCCACGTGCTCGACGTATCGGCGATGGATGCGGGTACCGCGCCGGAGGCTCGGGTGCTGGTGGCCCGCACTGCGGGGTTCCGCCTTGGCGAAGCGGGGGAGGCGCGGGTGCGGCTTCGCACCTCGACGATCTGGGGAGCGCTCTGGTGGGCCGTGCGCATCCGCGTGCGCAACGATCTTCTGTTGTAGGGGGGAACGACACTCATGCCGCGTCCCAGTCTCCTCGAGCTCGTCCGCGATGCCCTCGAGGGCCGGTACGACATGGAGGGACCGATCGGGCATGGAGGCGCGGCCCGCGTGTTCCGGGCGCGTGACGCCGAAGGCCGGACCGTGGCCGTCAAGGTGCTCCACCCCCAGCTCGCACTCAGCGTCACGGCCGATCGCTTTCTCCGCGAAGTCGAGCTGCTCTCCCGGCTGGACCATCCACGCATTTCCCGCATCCGCGATTCCGGGCAAAGCGACTGGCTCGTCTACTACGTGATGGATTTCGTGGAAGGGCAGACGCTGCGCGCACACATGGATAACGCCGGCCGGATGCCGCTCGATGAAACGATTCAGGTCGGGGTCGAGCTGCTCGACGCGCTCGGCTACGCGCACGCGCACGGCATCGTGCACCGCGACGTGAAGCCGGAGAACATCGTGCTGAGCGGCCAAGGCGCGACGCTGCTCGACTTCGGGATCGCCAAAGCGATCGCCGACGCGGGGATGACCCGGCTCACCCGCTCGGGCTTCACCGTCGGCACCTCCACCTACATGAGCCCCGAGCAGATCCAGGGCGCCCTCGACATCGACAATCGGAGTGATCTGTACGCGGTCGGGTGCGTCTTGTACGAATGCCTCGCCGGGCGTCCGCCCTTCGTTTCGCCGCGCGAGGAGCACGTGCTCCACTTGCACCAGACGCAATCGGCCGCCGAGCTTCGAACGCTTCGCTCCGACGTGCCGGCGTCCGTCGAGCACGCGATCGCCCGGGCGATGGAGAAGGAGCGCGACGCGCGTTGGGGCACGGCCGCCGACATGCAGGCGGCGCTCGGCGGTACCTCGCCCCACACGGCGTCCGGCGGCTAGAGACTCAGCCAGTAGTTCAGCTTCACCACGAAGGTATTGTCGGCGGGCGCGCGGAAGAGGTCGCCGAGCTCGTTGCCGAGCGCAAACCGGCCGTCGGTGCCGGACGTGCTCTGCCCGTGCTGCCAGACCACGAAGAGCGTCGAGCCTGACCGATACTCCCAGCGCAACACCACGTTCGACCGGAACGACAGGTAGCGGAAGTCCGGTGTCCCGAGCGGGATGTCGGGTGTGCCGTCGCGGTTGAGGTCGACGGCGACGGTGCCACCGTCCACGATCAAGCGGTCGGTGCCGAAGGTGTCGAATCGTTGTGCGTAGTCCGCGGCGCGGGGGTCGGCGACCTGCTTGAAGTCCACGTAGTGGCCGGCCGTGACGTACGGCTGTGCGTACAGCTGGAGGGACAGCTTCGGTGTAAAGGTGACGTTGCCGCGCATCGTGGCCGAGGCCGTCGTCTGTTTGAGCCCGCCGAAGACGTAGTGGGTGGCGCCGAGGGCGTCGGCGGTCGTGAGATACTGCCAGTCGTCGCGATTCCAGTCCATCCCCGGTGAGACGTTGACGTCCACGTTCGCCGCGGGGCGCCAGGCGAGCTCCACGTTGAAGCCGCCTCCGTACGTCGGCCCCGCGGTCTGGCGGTAGTAATAGCCCATCACACTTCCCTGGAGGGCGCGGCGTCCGTCGGTGTAGACGCCGCCCCACACATTGTTGTTCGCCGGACGCCGGAAGAGCGGGCCGCCGCGGAGCACGTCGGGCTGGAGCCCGCCCGCGTTGTGGTTGTAGCCGAAGTCGGCGCCCCAGTAGTTGAGCAGTTGGAAGTGCAGGTTCACGTTGCCGCCGATGTTCTGGCGATTCCATCCGTAATCCCACTGCGTCCACTGGTTGAAGTTGATCCTGACGCTCCGGAACACCTTGCCCGGTGTCAGCCAGCGGCGCTGCACCCAGAGCCACTGGCTCCGCGTATCCGTCTGTTGCTCGTAGCCGAGGTCGTTCACCTCGAAGCCGGGCGAGCGGCTGTCGAGTCCCACGCTGAAGAGCCAGTTCCCGCCGCCGCGCTTTTCGAGGTACGCGAGCCCGGCGAGTCCGGCGAGCGACGTGCGCGTACTGTCGAGGCGCGCGTACGTGCGGTCGGGGCGCTGGAGGTAGCGGGCGGACGACATTTGCGTGGCGGTGATCGCCTGCCGAGAGCCGTACACGCTGCTCGCCGCGATCCACCCGGTAAAGGCGTACGTGTCGTGCCGGAAGCGGTACTGCCAGTCGGCCCCGAGCGTGTAGGCCGAGCTCCGGAGGTCGGTGAGATTCGCGGGCAGACTCCGCACGACGCCCGTGCCGAAGAGCCCGAGCCGTGTCTGGCCGCCGCGCCATTCGCGGGCGAGCCGCCCGACGAAGTAGCTCGTCCGGGGCTCCACGACGTCGCGATGGGGCATACCGAGCGAATCCACCACGTCGGCGCCCACCGTGCCGGTCTCGGCGCCGAGGAGCCCGACGGTCCAGCCGCCGGGAGTCTTTCCCGAGAGCTTGGCGGCGCCGAGAATCGGCGTCTCGCCGACGGGCGCCACGTAGCCGCCGCGCGGGTCGGCGGCGCCCTGCGGGGCGCGGCCGATGCGCCGCGTATAGAAGAGCGTCTCGTTCGCACCATCGCCGTCGCCGACCCCGAGATTGAACCGGAAGATGTCGAGTCCCTCGGTGAAGAAGGGGCGACGCTCCGGGTAGAAGGTCTCGTACGCGGTGAGATTCACGACCGCCGGATCGGCGTCCACCTGACCGAAGTCGGGGTTGATGGTCGCGGTCAGCGTAATGTTGCTCGTGAGGCCGTAGGTCACGTCGGCGCCCATCGTGCCCGAGCGCCGTTGACCGGTCGCGAAGGGGTTCCCCGCCACGGCGGGGGTGAGGAACTGATCCGCCACCACGTAGGGCAGCACCTCGAGCCGGCGCGGCGGATGCACGCCCTTGATGCCGACCAGATCGCCGAACTTGGAGACCACCCCAGACTGCGCCTTCGGCAGGAGCCGCCAGTGGTCTTCCTCGTGCCGGCGATTGATCGCCCGCAGGATGTTGAAGCCGAAATCGAGCGTGGGTTGGTCGGCGAAGCGGAGTTGGGAAAAGGGAATCCGGAACTCCGCCGTCCACCCGCTGTCGTCCTGGGAAACGGCGACCTCCCACACGGCGTCCCACGAGTCGTCTTCATTGGTGTCGTCGTACAGATAGACGTCGCGCTGGACGCCGGCGGGGTTCACGAGAAAGAAGAACGCGGTGCGGCGGTCGTGATAGGAGTCGATGGCGACGCCGATCCAGTCGGATTGCGAGTCCTGATCCCGGCGGGTGAGCTGGGCGCGAATGCCGGCCGGATCGCGGTCGTAGGCGCGTACGCCGACATACAGCGCCTTGTCGGTGTACAGGACCCGCGCCACGGTATGCTCGGAGGCGGGTTGCCCCTCGTGGGGATCGCGTTGGGTGAAGTGCGTGATCGGCGGCGCCGTCTGCCACGCGGGGTCGTCCAAATGCCCATCCAGCGTGGGGGCCTCCGGTGCGGCGCGCACCGCTACCGCGACCGTGGGGGCCGGGGTGCGCACGTCCTTCGCCCGCTCCTGTGCTGAGAGCGGGGAGGCGATGAGCGCGGCGGCCCCCAGCACGGCGGCGAGGGGGAATGGACGATGCGTCGATATCACGAAGGCTCCGGTGTCTGACCCGTACGGGACCAAGGGCATCGATGTTTCGACTCCAGGGAGTTAGACGCTTCAAGCGTCGAAAGGGTTGTACCGACGCCGCGGGCCTTCGCGTATGTTTCGATGGGATGCGAAGGGGTTCTGCAGGTCACACGGAGAAATGGACAGACATAAATGAAACGACTGGTATTGGTGCGGCACGGCGAGAGTGTCTGGAACAAGGAGAACCGCTTCACGGGGTGGACCGACGTCGGCTTGAGCGACAAGGGAGTGGCCGAGGCGCACGACGCGGCGCGGTTGCTCGCCGAAGAGGGCTACACGTTCGACATCGCGTATACGTCCGTGCTCAAACGCGCGATCAAGACCCTGTGGATCGCGCTCGAGGACATGGATCTGATGTGGATTCCGGTGTATCGCAGCTGGCGGCTGAACGAGCGGCACTATGGCGCGTTGCAGGGGCTGAACAAGGCGGAGACCGCGGAGAAGCACGGGGCGGAACAGGTGCACCTCTGGCGCCGGAGCTACGACGTGCGGCCGCCCGCGCTCGATTCGGACGACTCCCGGAACCCGGCCAAGGATCCGCGGTATGCCGACCTCACGCCCGACGAGGTCCCGCTCACCGAATGTCTCAAGGACACGGTGGCGCGCATGCTCCCGTACTGGCATGAGACGATCGCGCCGATGGTCAAGGCGGGCACGCGCGTGCTCGTGGCGGCGCACGGCAACAGCCTGCGGGCCCTGGTGAAGTATCTCGACGACGTGCCGGACGACGAGATCGTGGGGCTCAACATCCCGACCGGGATCCCGCTCGTCTACGAGCTGGACGACGATCTCAAGCCGCTCAAGCACTACTACTTGGGCGACGCGGCGGCCGCGGAAGCGGCGGCCAAAGCCGTGGCGAATCAGGCGGCGGCCAAGCGGTAGGAAAGGGTCCAGAGATCGGCTTGACCCCCCTCCCGGGCCCCGCTACGTTCCGGGTCCCGCGATGGGATCGTGGTGGCTGTAGCTCAATCGGTTAGAGCGCCGGACTGTGGCTCCGGAGGTTGCGGGTTCAATTCCCGTCAGCCACCCTCCTTACGTCGTCCAGTTGTGCTTCCTGCCAGATGGTGACCCGCTCACGGAGAGGCACCTTCCATGTTCAGCACACGCTCCCTGCTGCTGCTGTCCTGTCTGCCCCTGGTCGTGCCGGCGCCTTCGACGCCCGTGCCGCCGAGCCATCTCACCAAAGCCCTGCACTGGCGCAGCGTCGGTCCCTACACCGGCGGGCGCGTCACCGCGGTGGCGGGTATCCCGTCCGAGCCCAACGTCTATTACATGGGCACGGCGGGCGGGGGCGTGTGGAAGACCGACGATTACGGCCACAGCTGGAAGAATATTTCCGACAAGGACTTCAAGACCTCCAACATCGGCGCCATGGCGATCGCGCCCTCCGACTCGAATGTGATCTATGTCGGCACGGGGGACTCCGGACCCCGGAATACGGTCTTGATCGACGAAGGGGGGATGTACAAGTCCACGGATGGCGGAAAGACGTGGCATCTCGTCGGGCTGGACGCGACGCACATCATCAGTTGGATCCTGGTGGATCCCCACAACCCCGACGTCGTGTACGCCGCGGCGCTCGGCCATCTCTTCGCGCCCAATCCCGACCGCGGGGTGTTCAAGACCACCGACGGCGGGAAGACCTGGAAGAAGATCCTCTACGTGGACGACCAGACCGGCGCCATCAGCCTGGCGATGGATCCGTCCAATCCGGACGTGGTCTACGCCGCGATGTGGCAGATGTCCCGGAGCCACTGGACGTTCTCCAGCGGCGGACCGGGCAGCGGCATCTACAAGACCACCGACGGGGGCGCGACGTGGACCAACATCTCACACCGCCCCGGGCTGCCGACCGGCATCTTCGGCAAGGTCGGCATCGCGGTGGCGCCGAGCCAGCCGAAGATCGTGTACGCGCTCGTTCAGGCGGACTACAAGGGGCAGGCGGGCGCCTTGTTCCGATCCGACGATGCCGGGCAGAGCTGGAAGTTCGTGAACAACAGCATGAACATCACGCAACGCGCCTTCTACTACAACTATGTGTACGTGGACCCCAAGGACCCGAACACGATCTACCTGCCCAACGCGGGGCTGTACGTATCGCACAACGGGGGCGATTCGCTGAAAGCGTTGCATCCGCCGCATGGCGACAACCACGTCCTGTGGATCAATCCGAACGACCCGCAAACCTTCATTGAAGGCAACGACGGCGGGGCCACCGTCACCCAGAACGGCGGCAAGGCGTGGAGCTCTGAAGACAACCAGCCGACCGGACAGTTCTATCACGCCAACCTCGACGATCAGTTCCCCTTCCACATTTACGGCGCGCAGCAGGATCGGGGTTCGGATGAGGCGCCGAGCGCCGTACCCGCCGGGCGCATTCCGCCCGTCTGGGCAAACGTCCAAGGTGGGGAGATGAGCTGGGTGGTGCCGACACCCGGACGCCCCTGGGTCACCTACGGCAGCGGGTATGACAGCAAGGAGTGGAGAGAGGATCGCCGGGCGGGGCTGGTCACCAACGTGAGCCCGTGGCCTTCCTACAAGTTCGGGCTCGCGGGTGCCAAGCAACCGTACCGCTACGGCTGGATCCACCATCCCGTGGTGTTCGCCCCCGGCAACCCGAACGCACTGCTGATGGGAGCGAACGTCCTCTTCGAGACGCTCGACGAGGGCATCCATTGGAAGGTGATCAGCCCTGACCTCACGCGACATGACACGACCAAGATGGGGCGGCCCGGCGGCCCGATCAGCGCGGATGTGACCGGCGAGGAAATGTTCGGCACGATCTCTTCGATCGCCGTTTCGCCGCTTTCGGACAGCGTGATCTGGACGGGCTCCGATGACGGCCTGGTGCACGTGACGACCGACGGCGGCGGGCACTGGAGTGAGGTGCGCCCGCCGGCGCTGCCGGAGTGGTCCACGATCACCTGCATCGAGCCTTCGCACACCGACCGGGGCACCGCCTACGTGTCGGCGAGCCGGTACGACTGGGACGACTTCCATCCGTACCTGTACAAGACTACCGATTACGGGGCGCACTGGACGGCGATCACCACCGGGCTGCCGGACGACCAGTACTTGGAGAGCGTGCGGGAGGATCCACACCAATCCACGTTGCTGTTCGCCGGGACCAGCAGGACGGTGTACTTCAGCGTGGATGGCGGCCGGCAGTGGCAGCCGCTGGGTCTCAATCTGCCGGCGGTACGGGTGAGCGACGTGGAGATTCAGCCCGACCAGCACGCGGTCGTGCTCGCCACGTTCGGCCGCGGGTTCTGGGTGCTGGACGACCTCCAATTCCTCGAGCAGCTGGGGACTGCCCCGGTTGAGAGTCAGTCGGCCTACCTGTTCAGACCGCAGCAGAGCTGGCTCACCACGCGCCGGGGCGGCGGGTTTGGCGGCGGAGGAACTGGCGGGGCGAATCTGGCGCCCGGTGTCACCGTCTTCTTCCACGTGCCGGCCGACTATGACGGCAAGACGCCGGTCAAGCTCTCCTTCAGCACCGCGAGCGGTGACTCGATTCGGAGCTTCACGTTGCACCCGAAGCCGAAGGGCAAGCCGAAGCCGCTCTCGGAGAACCCCACCGAGGCGCGGAAGCAGCGGGAAGAGCGGCTAACGGCGATCCTCCAGCCCGGCATGAACCGCTTCCAGTGGAACCTGCGCTACCCGGATGCGGTGGATGTGAAGGGCATCTACAATTCGTTCTTCTCGGCCGCCGAACCGGTCGGTCCGGAAGTGGTGCCCGGTACCTATTCCGTGACGCTGACCTACGGTCAGGGCTCGGCGACGCGGTCGTTCACGGTCAAATTGGACCCGCGCCTGCAGACCACGCCGGCGGAGCTCCAGCAGCGCTTCGATCTCCTGATGCGGATTCACGACGCGCTGAATCGGCTCGACACCGAGTTGAACAAGGCCATCGACGCGCGCGACGCGCTCCAGAAGGCGGGGGCCAAGAGCGGTCAGGCACAGGCGGCGTTGGACAACCTCAACCGCGACATCGACGATCTGGTGGACCTCAAGATCCAGTCCGGTGAAGGCGCGCTGGTGTATCCCGGCCGGCTGCGCTCCTGGCTGACGTCCATCGCGAGCCAGGTCGAGCTGGCGCTCGTGCCGCCGACGCCTGCGATGGTGCAGGTGGCGAACGGCTACATCCAGGATGCGGGGGCCGGCGTCTCCCGATTGGAGGCCGACGTGAGCGCCGCCCATGGCGTGACGCATCACTGAAGAGGTGAGCGAGCGAGGGGCGTGGAAGGCAAGCCTTCCACGCCCCCCGGCCACTCGGTAAATTTCCAGTCGGTCCAACCTCATCTAGGTCCGTAGCTCAATTGGTAGAGCACCGGTCTCCAAAACCGGGGGTTGCAGGTTCAAGTCCTGCCGGGCCTGTGCGGCCAACTCGTCGAGAGTTGGCCGCTTTGCTTTGGATCCTCCCCATTGCGCGAGACAGGCAAAGGCACGCGCCGAATCTCCAAGACCGGTGAGCCAACGCGCCGCACATTGGCTGGCGCCGTCAGGGTCGGACAGACCCGACCCGCGGATGCGCCCGCGTTTCCGGTGGGCGCAAGCCACCGCATCCCTTGGAGGATCTCATGAAGCCCCTCGTACCCCTCGCCATTGCGCTGGGCCTTCTGGCCGCCTGTCAGACCAAGTCCCCGACCGAGCTGGCGACGACCCAACCGGCGTTGAGCGCGGCACCCAGCGGGCTCAACGCTCAGGAGCAGGGACTGCTGGACGCACTCAAGTCCGGTGAGGATCCCGGCGCAATCATCGACCGGAACGTCGGTTGCGGGCTGCTGACCGGGTTCTTCAACAACGGCGCGTTCGTCGCGTTTGGCGGGTTGTTCCCGACGGAAGGGCCCCAGGGCATCTGCCCGCTCAGCAACTTCACGATCACGCACCCGGACGGCAGCGTGGACACCCACATGCAAGGCACGGGCGCGTTCTTCCTCGTCATCATGGGGGGCCCGACGTATTCGTCCGATGGCTCACACGTCACGTGGCGCGTCCTCACGAACGAGGGTGGCGGCGAGGTCTTCACGGTCACGGGGACCCTGAGCGACGGGAGCCGTGTCCGGGCCCATATCGTCACGACGCCCAACGGCAGCGATGTGGCGGCGAGCACGCTGTGGGTCGAAGGTCTGGGCTACGTGGTGGGCGGTCCCGCGAGCTAGCGGGCAACCTCCTGGTGGGGTGCGGGGGAGGGTGGCAGGCGTCTGGCCTGCCACCCTCTGGGGCTTGCGAGACCTTGGTCCTCACCCCGCTCGTGCACGTTAGGCGTGCACGAGCGTCGCTCAGGAGCAGGATCCGTCCGGTCGGGCGCGGCCAGCGGAAGGCGGTCCACTGCCCAAGAAGTCGTACCCGACGGCATTGGGCACGCGATGGACCGTGGCCATCACAAGGCGATCCTTCGTTCGCGAACGTACTGCGTCCAACGACAGAGCCTCGCGAAGCGGTCTTTCGCGCGGGGTGAAATCCGAATGAGGGTTGCCCGTCGCGGAGATTGCCGGAGTGGACACGCCTGGGCCATACTGTTCTCAGCGTACCGATCCCGAATCGCCACTCAAGGAGGTCGCTCATGTACTCCCGCGTCGTCGCCTGTGTGGGCACGCTCGCGTGCGTTCTCGGGGCGCGAGTCTCCGCCGCCCAATCGACGCCGATGCCGCAGCAGCAGATCCAACACATTCTCGATCAGCAGATGGCGGCGGCGAACGCGCACGACACCGACCGCTTCCTCGCGAGCTATCTCCACGATTCGACGCTCGTCATGGTCTTCAACGGCGAGATCACCACGGGGTTCGACAGCGTCCGCGCGCTCCAGCTCATGTGGTGGAAGCACGGGAAGAGCGACGTGGTCTATAGCCGGCGCGGGCCGGTGATGTTCAAGGTCCTCACGCCCGACATCGTGGTGGTGACCCAGCCGCTGGCGTCGAGCCGCACGGGGCCCGACGGAAAGACGGTGACCGGGAGCTTCACCGCCACGACCGTCTGGCAGAAGCTCCCGCGGGGTTGGCGCGTGGTCGCCGCGCACGAGTCCACCGTGCGGTGACTCCGACGGGACCGCGCTACCGCGTTCCCGCCTTCACGACGTAGGCGTAGCGCCCCGCCCCGATCGTGAATGGCGCGCGATCCGGCAGCTCGACCCGCGCCGTGGTGTTGGCGGGGATCGCGACGTCCAGGGCGATCGTGCCGTCCGGGGCCCGGCGCCACGCCGTCGCGATCGGTCCCCGTACCGACCGGTAGCTGGCGCGCACGGAGTCCAGCGCCGCGGGGAAACGCGGGTGGATCACGATCGAGTCGAACGCCACCGCGTCGGAGGCCGCGTCGATGCCCGCCAGGTAGCGGTACAGCCATTCGCCCACCGCGCCGAAGGCGTAATGGCTATACGAGTTCATCTCGGGATTGCCGTGGTCACCGTTCCAGCGCTCCCAGACGGTGGTGGCGCCGTGCGTCACCTCGTACAGCCATGACGGGAACGTGGTGGTCAGGAGCAGACGGGCGGCGACGTCGTCGTGCCCCGTGGCCGACAGCGCCGGAAGGATGTACCCACTGCCGAGGAATCCGGTACTGAGATGCCAGTCGTTCGCTGCGATCAACCGGACCAGTTGGTCGGCGACGGCGGCACGAAGGCTGTCCGGCACGAGGCCGAACCGGAGGGCGAGCACGGCCGCGGTCTGCGTGTAGACGGTGTGGATGCTGTCCGCGTTGGTGAACGGTGCGCCGACCTTTCCGTCCGGCGCAATGAACGCGCTGTCGAACGCCGCGGTCACGCGGTCGTGTAATGTCGCGTAGTGTACGGCGTCCGCGTCACGCCCGATTGCCGTGGCCATCTGACTCATGAGTCCGGCGTCGTATGCCCAGAACGCGGTGCTGATCAGGTCGGTGTTGGTGGTGCCCCATGACGTGGTGAGACCGGCGGGGAGCCAGTCACCGAACTGTACCGCCTTTCGGCGCAGCCAGAGGAAATTCGGATTCGAGTCGGCGATGAAGCGCATGTAGTGCTCCATCGCGTCCCACTGCTCGGCGACCACACGCGTGTCGCCGTACTGGTGCCAGGCCGTCCACGGGATGATCACGCCGGCGTCGGCCCATCCGGGCGCGCCGCAGGTGAGCACACCCAAGAAGTTCGGCGCGAAGTTGGGGAAGCAGCCGTCGGCGTCCTGGCCGTCCCGTACGTCCGCCATCCACTTCTCGCCGAACGCCGCCATGTCCATGTTGTAGCTCGCCGTCCGCCAGAAGACCTGGGCGTCCCCCATCCATCCCATCCGCTCGTCACGCTGAGGGCAATCGGTCGGAATGCCGTAGAGGTTGGCGCGCTGGGTCCAGAGGATGTTCTCCCACAGGCGATTGAGGCGCGGGTCGGACGTGGTGAAGCTGCCGGTCTCGGGCAGGGCACTGTGCACGACGATACCGGTGATGGCGTCGAGATCCGGCACTCCGGGATAGCCGGTCACCTCGACGTAGCGGAACCCGTGATAGGTGAAGTGCGGCTCGAAGGTCTCGGGGCCGCCCCCCCGGAGGATGTAGACGTCCGTCGCCTTGGCGCTGCGAAGGTTGATCTGCGTGATGTTCGCGCCGTCGGGCGCCAGGATCTCCGCGAAGCGCATCCGCACCCGCGTGCCCGTCGGCCCACGGACCCGCAGGCGCGCCCAGCCGGCGATGTTCTGCCCGAGATCGAAGACGTAGACGCCCCGCTTGGGTGACCAGCGCCTGATGGGGCGCACCGAGTCGGTGCGCGCGATGAGCGGCATCGTCTGCGAGACCACCGCCGCCGGCGTCGGCGGCAGCACCACCACGGGATGCCAGCCGGCGGCATCGTACTCGGGGCGGTCCCATCCCGGACTGGCGAGCCGCGCATCGTACGTCTCACCGTCGTAGATCTCCGAGAAGAGCACCGCGCTCGGCGCCGCGCGCCAGATGCTATCCGAGGCGATCACCCGCTCGGTGCCGTCCGCATACGTGACATGGAGCTCGAGCAAGAGCCGCACCGGCGGCGGCGCGTACACGTTGCGCTTGGACGAGAACCCCATCCGGCTCGCGAACCAGCCGGCCCCGAGCAGCGCGCCGATCGCGTTGGGGCCTCGATGGAGCAGGCGTGTCACGTCGTAGGTCTGATACTCCACGCGGTCGCGATAGTCCGTCCAATCCGGCGTGAGCACGCCCGGTCCGACCGCGACGCCGTTCACGTGCAGCCGGTACGCGCCGAGTGCCGTGACGTAGACGCGTGCGCGGACCGGGGCCGCGCGCAGGGTGAAGGTCTTCCGCAGCAGGGGATCGCGTTCGTCGGCCGGGGTCGTGTCGGTGTCCATTTCTGCCGGGGCCACCGTGTCGAGCGCGGCGCGGGAGGCGGCGATCCACGCGCCGCGCCAGGGCGACTGCATGAGCCCGGTCTCGAACCACGATGGTGTCGCGCACGGCGCTGCCTGGTTCTCCTGGTCCCAGAGGCAGACCGTCCAGTAGTAGCGCGTGCGGGGATGGAGCGCGGGGCCGCCGTAGGGGATGTCGAGCGTGGCACCACCGCGGCGGAGTCCGCTGTCCCAGACGTCGGCCTCTCCGGGTGCCAGGCGGTCACGCGTGCGCGCGACGAGGAGTCGATAGGCGGTCTGACGCGCGCCGCGCGTGGTATCCGCCATCTGCCAGCTGAACCGCGGGTGCGCCGCATCGATGCCCATGGGGCTCCTGCGCTGCTCCACCCTCAGCCCCACGGCACGCGCGGGCGAGGTGGGTGGCGACGACGGAGACGCCGTGGTGAAGAACGTCGCCAGGAGCATGAGGGCGGGGATGACCGGAACGGTTGGGTGAGCGGGCTCGGCCGGCGCCACGAGATGCTCCCGGGTGGTGAGTCGACAACGATAAGGTGCGGGCCGTCCGGAGCGAGGACAACCCGCCCGTCGCGCGCCGGCGCGGCGCTCCGCCCCTGGCATCACCATCGCGCCCACCCTATTGTACGTGCGGTTCCCCTCCCAACGGTGGTCATGGCGTGACGGATCTTCAGGCACAGCTGACCGCGGCGCTCGCGGACCGCTATGTCATCGAGCGGAAGCTCGGCGAAGGCGGGATGGCCGTAGTCTATCTCGCCAACGACGTGAAGCACGATCGCCCGGTCGCCGTCAAAGTGCTGCATCCCGATCTCGCCGCATCGATCGGGGCCGAGCGCTTCCTGCGCGAAATCCAGATCACCGCGCGGCTCAGCCATCCGCACATCCTCCCGCTCTACGACTCCGGCGCGGCGGACGGGTTTCTCTACTACGTGATGCCGTACGTGGTGGGCGAATCGTTGAGCGATCTGATGGAGCGGGAGAAGCAGCTCTCGTTGGAAGAGGCCATTCGCATCACGCGCGAGGTGGCCGAGGCGCTCGCCTACGCGCACAGCATGGGACTCGTCCACCGCGACATCAAGCCCGACAACGTGATGATGTCCGGCGGCCACGCCATCGTGGCGGACTTTGGGATCGCCCGCGCGGTGAGCGAGGCGGGCGGCGACAAGCTCACCCAGACCGGGATGGCCGTTGGGACCCCGGCCTACATGAGTCCCGAGCAGGCGGCGGGGGAAGAGAACGTCGACGGCCGGAGCGACATTTACAGCCTCGGCTGCGTGCTGTACGAGCTCGTGGTGGGGCAGGTCCCGTTCACCGGCCCGACGCCGATGGCGGTGATGGCGCGGCACTCGATGGATCAGGTGCCGCCTCCCCACATCATGCGCCAGACGGTGCCGGAGGATCTCGAGGACGTCATCTACGTCGCGATGGCCAAGGCGCCCGCCGATCGGTTCCGGACGGCGCAGGAGATGGTGGACGCGCTCAACGCCATCGGGAGCGATACCGGGCCGCACCGGCGGCTCTCGATCTCCGCCCAGCGGCCGGCACGCGAGCGCCACGACCGACCCGGACGGATCCGGAAGATTGCCCTCCCCGCCGGAGGAGTGGTCGTCCTGGCCGCACTCGCCTTTGCCGGGTGGCGCGTCCTCGGCAACCGTGGCGGTGCCTCGGCCGATGCGGAGTCGCTCGCCCAGATGAGCCACATCGCGGTGCTCTATTTCCAGGACCGCAGTCCCAACAAGTCGCTCGACTATCTCGCCTCGGGCCTCACCGAAGGCCTGATCCAACAGTTGAGCAACGTCGGCGCGCTACACGTCATCTCCGCCAACGGCGTCAGGCCGTACCGGAACTCCGATATCTCGTCCGACAGTCTGCGGAAAGTGCTTGGCGTCGGGACACTCGTGGAAGGTACGGTTGCTGCGGACGGCGATCGCCTTCGGGTTCACGTCTCCCTCGTGAACGCGCGCACCGACGACAACGTCGCCGACACGACGATCACCGCGGCGCGGCAGGACATCTTCGCGCTCCAGGATACGCTGGCGCAGGACGTTTCGCGGTTCTTGCGCAAGCGTCTGGGCACGGAGGTGACGATCCGGGAAGAGCGCTCGGGCACCAGGAACGCCGCCGCATGGGAGGCGCTTCAGCAGGCGAAGCAGGCGGAGAAGGACGCCGATACCCTCGCGGCGGCGGGTGACACGACGGGGGTCCGGCGGCAGTACGACCGGGCCGATTCCCTGCTCGTGGCGGCCGAGAAGCTCGACGCCCAGTGGGTCGTCCCGACGACCCAGCGGGGGTGGCTCGCCTTCGCTCGGGCGCGGGCGCCCAACGCGCGTGCCGATGAGGCGAACCGGTGGTCCCAGGAGGCGCTGACGCGCGCCAAGGCCGCGCTCGAGACCGCGCCGAACGACGCGGATGCGTTGGACCTGCTGGGCACGGTCCGGTTCTGGCGGACCCTGGTCGGCTTCGTGCCGGACGCGGCTGCGGCGGTGGCCCTGCGCGACAGCGCAGAGAACAATCTGACCGCCGCCGTTCAGATCGATTCCACCAAAGCCGATGCGCTCTCCGTGCTTTCGGCGATCTACATGAACAAGGGACAGAGCGCGCAGGCGAAGCTCTACGCACAGCGCGCGTATGAAGCGGATCCGTATCTCCAGAACGTGGACCGGACGCTCTGGCGGCTCTATTCGGCATCGTTCGATCTGGAAGACGCCTCGCAGTCATCGTACTGGTGCGCGGAGTTCAACCATCGCTTCCCGAAGGATCCCCGCGCGGCCTCATGCCGCATCGGCGTGCAGGCGCTGAGCACCGACCCGCATCGGATCGACTCGGCGTGGGCCGCGCTGCGCGATTTCGTCGCGCTCAGCCCTCCGGGCGACTCCGCGAGCAACGAGCACCTTGGAGAGCTCAACGTGGCCCTCGCGATCGCGCGTGCGAGCGCCGACCGCCCCGCGCTCAAGGACAGCGCGCGCGCCGTCGCGGCCCGGGCGGTGGCAAACACGTCGTCCATTGACCCGACCAAGGATTTTCATCTGATGCAGGCCATGGTGCTCGGGTGGGTCGGCGACAAGGACGAGGCCGTGCGAGAGGTGGGGATCTGGCTCGCCGCGAATCCCGCGAACCGCGGCGGGTCGCCATCGGACCTGCCGTGGGAGTACAAGCCCCTGCTGGATTACCCCCCATTCCGGAGCCTGATGGGCTACCCGCCGCTGAAGTAGCCCGGTCCATCCCGTTGCGCCGTGGCGTTCCTGCGACGGTGAAGCATCCATGAATCACACATTAATGTGGCTTGATGTTGCATTGTTCCGTCACACGCCGTCGTCGCCTGTGAGATACGTCACGCTCTCGGCGTGCGGCGGGCCGGTGTGGAACTTGCGACATGTGACCGAGTTGCAGTGATGTACCACACTCCGGAGGCGGATCTTCATGAATCGGTCGCTCAATATCTTCACCGCCCTCGCCTTGGGCGCGCTGGTCGCGTCCTGCGGGGAGCAGCAGCAGCAGATGCCCACCGCGGCGACGCCGTCGTTTGCCAAGTCCACTGCGGGCCCCACATGCAGCTTCAGCGCGATGAACTCGGATATTGCCAAGTTCTTCACGTCGTCGACCCAGCAGAAGTTGGTGAAGGGCCTGCAGAGCACGATGCAGGACGCGTGGAGCGCCTCCGACACGGCCGGCACGCGGGCCGCGGGCTATGACATGTTCGCGCAGATCGCGGCCGCGGTGGACAGCGGCAACGTCGGGACCGTTTCCTCCGGTTCGAATCTGGTCAACGAAGTGTCCACGTGCATGTTCTTCGACGCAACACAGCTGCCGACGGACTTCCCGCACGACTATACTACCGAGCTCACGCCGAGCGCGGCGGGCGGGTTCGCCGTGCGGGGCGGGACGAGCGATCCTGCCGATCCCGTCCTCGCGCGCACCCTGGTCTCCGGCATCGCGCCGGTGGGCACCTCCACCTGGGCTAGCGAGATCGCGGCCGGCGGCACGGTGCCCGCGCCGGGCCGCGTGCTCTTCTACGGGGAGCCCGCCGCCACGCCCGATGCGTACACCTGGAAGGTGATCCCGGCCAACGCCACGTTCTCGCCAGGGCTGATCGTGGGGCTTTGCGATCCCGGCGACGCGTACATGGTCTATTCGTCCGAAGGCAAGATCCTGCCGTACACGGCAGCGACATTCATTCCCGGTGTCTGTGGCACCGCCTCGGTACCCACGAATCTGTGGCAGAAGTCGCTCGCCTTCGGCAAGCGTTTGGCGTCGCAATTGCTCCCGAGTCCGCTCGACGCCGCGACGCTGAGCCTCCCCGGTGCGGGTGGCATCTCGAAGAACTTCAGCACCTTCAGCACGTACGACGTGGGCACGGTGACGGTGACGTTCAACGTCCAGCCGCACGACGCAACGGTTCTGCCCACCGACGTCTGCCCAGCGGGGCCGATCGGTGACCCGTACAACATCGGGCCTGTGACCCTACAGGTGACCAAAGATGGCATCCCCGTGGGTGGCGTCGCGGTCTCGCTCACGCAGGTCAACAACAACGGTACGCCCGCCCAGATCTGCGGCAACACGTGGGGTACCACCGACGACAACGGCAACCTGACGCTCGACGGTATCGCGCTGACGAAGACCGGCGGGTATGAGTTGGTCGCGTCGGGCAACGTGCCCGGCCGGAACATCAATTCCAGCGGTGCGACGTCCGACAAGTTCAACATCCGGCCGTAGATCGCAGCCTCCGGAGCACCCGTAACACCCGAGGGCGGCCGAGTGGCCGCCCTCGTCGTGCTTTGGGGGGGCTGGGGGACTACACCTCGGGAAGGGCCCGCAGTCCCGTGAGTCCGATGGCCGCGAGCACCGCGAGATCCGCGAAGAGCAGGGGCGCGAACGCGGGCGCACCGTAGAGGAAATCCAACTCGAGGCGGCGGGCCGGACCGTGGACGTCGAACCAGACGTGCAGCGCGAACCCCGCGACGCCGGTCACCACCTGCAACGCGAGCACGAGCCAACAGGCGCGCGCGAATCCCCGCGTGAGCGGTCTGAACAGCGCGACGAGGAGAAAGCCGACGGCGATCGCGCTCGCGAAGACCGGCACCCACTCGAGCGCGTTGAAGAACCCGTTCTGCGCGTGATCGGTCAGGGACAAGACGAAGTTGCCGCCGAACCCGCCGAGGGCGAGAAAGACCACCCACTGCGCCCACTCCCGTGTGCCGTCCGGGACCATCCGGTTTGCGAGCAGGAGCAGGCCGAGGCCGGTGAACGCGAGCGGGGCGACGAACGGCGCGGAGTAGACGAGACTGTGGAGGGTCGTGCTCGCGAAGAACTGGCTGCGAAGATGGAAGATCAGGCCCGCGATCCCCACCGCCACACCACACCATCCGACCACCGTGCCGAGGCGTCCGAGCGGCCGGTCCCGGCGCCACGCGCCCACGATGCCGGGCACGAGCAGGACGGCGCCCGCGCCGGCGAAGCCCACGGGAATCCACTCGAAGGCATTCCGGAAGGCATTGACGGCGTGGGCGATCGCCACGTCCACCACGAGAAACGCGAGATTGGCGCTGACGAACAGCTCGACGAGCAGCCGACGATCGCGGAACGCTCGCGTGCTCATCGACGTCCGTGCGCCGCGCGGAGCTCCTTGGCCATCGCCCGAAGCTCGACGCTCTTCGCCACGAGCTCGTAGTTGCCGTGCCACTGGGTGAAGTCGGCACCGCCCATGAACGCGCCGTGCTTCGTCGTGCGGCCGTAGTAGTGCCAGAGGTCGAAGGCGACGAAGTCGATCGGCTGGTCGAACGGCGCCGTGGAGAGTAGCCCCTCGGCGCGTAGGCTGTCCACCAGCGCGAGCGCCCCAGAGACCTTCGCGTTCGTTGCGGCAACCACCGAGTCGCCCTGGGCATAGAAGCTCTGGACCTGATCCGTCGCGTGGCAATTTCCGCACACCTCCTGCATGCGCGCGCGTGCCTGCGCGAAGCCCGCCCGTTTCGTCGAGACGGCCTGGAAGAGATACCACGACAGCCGCTCGGTCACGTCGTGCGTCACGTTCAGCCCGCCGAGACCGCTCATGTGACAGGTGGCGCAGGTGGGCACCGACATGTCCGTGGTGGAAAGCGTCTTCGGGTTCGCGTCCAGGTTCAGCTGACCGCGCCGCAGGGCGAACAGGACGCCGTGCTTCGACTCGTTGTAGATCTCGAGCTGGGAGTGGTCGGGCCCCATGTGGCACTGCCCGCAGGTGGTGGGCAGGCGGGCGAGCGCAACGGATGACGCATGGCGCGCATGGCAGACCGTGCACGTGCCGATGGACCCATCGGCGTGGGGGCGGCCGATCGAATGACAGGTGGCACACCCCGCGCCGATCGCGGTGTGTCCCTCGGGCTCAACGAGTGGGTTCGGCGGACGCCGTACCGCCCCGGGCTGGTACTGTTCGGCGAAGGTGATCTCCGCCGACGTGAACGGCGCGGAGCCATAGATCGCCGCCCAGGCGGGCGCGGCATGCCGACTCCGCAAGAACTGCTTGTACTCCTCGTCGTGACACGCCGCGCAGTTCGCGGGCGTCACGGAGTCGGCGATGGTGAACCCGCGATGCTCGACCGCGTGCTGGCCGGACACCGGCCGGTGGCAGTCGAGACAGGTGACGCCCTGGCGCGCGTGGTGGCTGCGTCGGTACTCGATGACGATGGCCGAGGTCTCGCGCGCGTGGCACTCGGCGCACTTGCCGCTTGCCTCGACGAGCTGCGCGGTGGGCTGCTGGACCTCGACCGCGGGGCGCCGAGCGTTGACGACGAGCGCGGCGACGATGAGTGCCGTGCCGATGAAGATCGCGATGAACACCGAGCGGAAGGACATGGGGGTGAGTCTTTCCGCCGCGCGACGGGATGTCAAGAGCGTTCAGGATCCCTCGACCCGCCGGGAGGCGAACGGCGCCAGCGCTCGCTCCGTCTCCGGCGCCGTTGTGATCTCCTCGAGACCCCGCGTCATCTTGCGCGTCCATGATGGATACCGCCCGGGACCGACGCCCGGGACGTTCACCGGCTCCGTCTCGCCTCCGAGATCGTCGAGGGCCGCGGCGACCAGAGCGCACGGGGTGCGTGCGAGCACTGCGTGCGCGGATCGGAGAACATCCGGCGTGTCGACATGCTCCGCGGTGAGCCCGCCGTCCGCGGTGAGGCGCCGGGTGAGGGCGGCACGATCGCGGGCGCGGTCCTCGGGCGTCTCGACGGAGGCGTCGATCGCGCGGCGGAGCGGCAGATCCGCGCCCGACCAATATCCGGCGAACGGCACGTGATCGTGCGTCGCCACCGTCGCGAGCGCGTCCGCGGGGTACGCGGCGGGTGGCAGGAACTCGCCGTGTTCATCGCGCTGAAAGTAGAGCACACGCGAGGCGAGCAGTCCGTACCGGCGCATCGCGTCCGGCACCTCGGCGGGGACCGTGCCGAGATCTTCGCCGATCACGACGGCACGGTGCCGCGTGCTCTCGAGCGCCAGGATGCCGAGCAGGTCCTCGGCCGGGTACCGCACGTACGCGCCGTCCGCCGCGGGGCGCCCGCGTGGAATCCAGAACAGCCGGAAGAGTCCCATCACGTGGTCGAGGCGAATCGTCCCGGCGTGCGCGAGCGACGCCCGCAGGAGCCGGATCCAGTACGCGTAACGATCCTCGCGCAATCGGTGCGGGTGGATCGGAGGGAGCGCCCAGTCCTGTCCTTCCATGGCATAGGCGTCAGGCGGCGCACCGATCGTGGCGCCGTCGGCGAACAGCGGACCCCACGTCCAGGCGTCGCTCCCTCCGGGGGCCGCACCCACGGCGATGTCGGTGTAAAGACCGAGCCGGGCGTCGAGTGGCGCGGCCGCGGCGCCGAGCTGGCGTCGGACCTCGAATTGGAACCACCGATGACGATCCACCAGCTCCGAACGGTCGTGCACGAACCGGGTGACGGCGGGGCCGTGCGGATCGTGGTATTCGGCGGGCCAGCGGCGCCAATCGGGCGGCGCCGAGTGATCGCCGAACGTTTCATCGAGCGCGCAGTAGGCGGCGAATGCGTCGAGCGCCGTGCCCTCGCGCTCCAGGAACGCGGCGTACGCCGCGCCGCGAGGCGTCGCGCGATCGCGGTGCTGTTGCACGAAGGCGCGGTGCAGCACCGTGAGGACGCGTGCCTTGAGCGTCCACACCGCGTCGTAATCCACCCGCGTCCGCTCGCGCACATCGGCGAGTGCGTGCCGAAGCTCCGCCGAGTCGGCGATCGCACGCGCGGCGTCCGACTCGGTCCACTCGGGGATGGCGGTGACGTCGAGATAGATCGGGTTGTCGTAGAGGCGACTCACGGGCGAGTAGGGACTCACGGCACCATCACGGTTGCCCATGGCATGCAGCGGATTCACGCCGATGAAGGCCGCACCCGCAGTATGGGCCCACGCCGTGAGTCGCCGGAGAT